>Ga0209415_10003624_pt1 | contig 28714 bp, 27 predicted proteins | sample PeaSoiSIISIP2007_FD_187696 | JGI IMG/M metagenome (GOLD analysis project Ga0209415, IMG submission 187696) | Peat soil microbial communities from Weissenstadt, Germany - SII-SIP-2007 (SPAdes) (version 2) | ecosystem: Environmental > Terrestrial > Soil > Wetlands > Peat | place: Germany...
CGGCATGATGTGGGGAATGGCCGCACAGCTCGACGATACGCAGATCGCGGCTCTGGCCGACTACTTCAGCAAACAAAAGCCTTTTGCGAGCATGGCCGCGCCGTTCTCGAAAGATGATGCGGCGGTCGCTCAGGGCAAGAGTATTTACAATGAAGGGATTACCGCGAGCGGCGTTCCGCCCTGCGCGGCGTGTCATCAGGCCGCCGCCGAAGGGTCGGAGCAATTTCCGCGTCTGGCAGGTCAGCACGCCCTCTACACCATCAAGCAGTTGATTGCCCTGCACAACCTGACGCGCGAGCAGGTGATCATGAACGGCGTCGCCGCGCCGCTGCACGAGCCAGAAATGAAGGCGGTGGCGCTCTATCTGGAATCGCTGCACTGAGCGCGTGACGGTCGCACGGCGGGGCTGATCCGCCGTGCGACCACGCCGATTGCGCTGGGGCGCTCGAGATTCTGCGATCGGGGCGCTTCGCATCACGATCGTTCGCTTTACGAATCATTCGGTGCAGCCAAGGCGAGTTCCTGGCCTGCTCGCGCTGATGCTGTGGGCCTATGCGTTGCCGTCGTTGGCGGACGAGGCGGCGCCGGACAAGGGCGACTACATTCTGTTCAATCCAACGCCCGACGCTGACTTGCGCAGCTTCAGCACCGACCGACCGCCGAAGGCCAACAGCCCCTATACGGTCGACGCGGGCCATCTGCAGTACGAGACCGAGAGCTCTTTACCACCCAGTCGTTTCAGGCGCGGGACAAGCCGATCTACACCCTGGATGCAGCGTTGACCTACGCCCTGGCGGCGAACTTACAGCTCGATTTCGGCGGCAATTTCAGCCTCAACGGCGTGTCACCGCGGGCCCAGCTTTATACGGGTCTATCACAGCGGTTTTAGATAGCCTAGGCTTGCACGAAGGGGAGCGTGCGGCACACCAGGACGGCAAACCGCCTTATGGAGACCGATCCACTGGGTCGCCAGCTGCTAATCAAATCGAGAGAGGCTGTTTCGTGACGAACCGATTGCTCCCCGTGCTCCGCACCGCCATGTACGCGCTGCGCGGCGGCTTTCTGGTGCGTCCGCTGCTGATCTCCATCGCGCTCGGGCTGCTCGGTGCCGTGCTTTCGTCGCTCGAGGAGAGCGTGCCGGCGCTGAACGCCTGGGTTCCGACCGTCCTGTTCCCCTCCCATGCCGATCCCCAGGTCGCGCAAATCGTGCTGTCTACGATCGCCGCATCGATCATGACGGTGGTGTCAATCGTCTTCGCCATCCTCCTGATGACGCTGACGCTGGCGTCGATGCAGTTTTCGCCTCGGATTCTGCTGAGCTTCGTCAAGGATCGCGTGACGCAGTGGACGCTGGGTATCTTTCTCGGCACTTTCGCCTATTGCATGGCCGCATTGCCCGCCGCGCGCTCCTTCCCGCACCCCTTTGCTCCGGTTGCCACGGTCACCTGCGCGATGCTGCTCGCGGTGATCTGCGTCGCATGGTTGATCTTTTTCATTCATCACATCTCGCAGGCGATTAGCGTCAATCACATCGTCGATCGGATCGCGCGCGAAACCGAAGGCGTGATCGATGACGTCATGCCGGACTCTGATCGATACGCCTATGAGCCCGAAGGCGTGCCGTTCGATGGCAACAAGCCCGAGGTTGCGGTCGCCAGCGTCGTCTCCGGTTACATCCGCTATGTCGACACCGAACGCTTGCTCTATCTTGCGCGGGTATTCAAGTTGCGAGTACGCATACTCCGGCGGGTCGGGCATTTCGTGCCCGCGGGCGTCGCGCTGTTCAGCGCTGCGCCGGCGGACCGCCTCGATCCCGAGCGCGTTCGCGAGCTGCGTGCGACATTCGATATCGGACCAACGCGCACCCTGCAGCAGGACGTCGAGTTCGGGGTCATCCAGATCGTCGACATCGCGCTCAAGGCGATCTCCTCCGCGGTCAACGACCCGAGCACGGCGATCACCTGTGTCGATCAACTCGGCCGGATTTTGATACGATTCGTGAGCCGCAACTCTCCGCCGTCGCTGCTTTGCGATCCGCCGCACGTGGTCCGGGTCATCGTTCCGTGGATTGGGACCGAAAGCCTGCTCGATACGGCCTTTGAGCAGATCCGCCATTACTCGGCGTCGGATATAGCAGTCAGCCTGCGGGTCTTACGCGCGCTCGACGATATTGCCTCAACGTGCAGCGACCCGCGCGTGATCGAGTCGCTGGTTACGCGCGGCCGGCGGATCGTCGCCGGTTGCGCCGAACGGCTGAATGCCGATCAGATCGATAAGCTTCGGCAACGACTCAGCGCACTGGAAGTCCGCATGAATTCCAGCAGCGCCGCGAACCGCGGGGAGACTTTGTCCTAGACTCGCGGCAGCTCAAATCTCAAACTCGACGCCAATTTCCATGAGCTGAGCAGTCGGAATATTGAAATAGGCGCCGGGGCGCTGCGCATTACGATGCATGAGCGCGAAAATCGCTTCGCGCCAGCGGGCCATGCCGGTCTGCCGACCCATCGGAATGATCGTCTCGTGACCCGTATAGTAGGTCACTTGCCGCAGATCGCAGGGTGAAATCTGCCGGCGCTCCAAGGCGACGCTAAGTCCCTTGGGGATGTCTATTTTTTCCATGAAACCGAATCGCAGTTCAACGCGAGTCATGTCATCGGAAATCGGGGTGATGCTGGCGCGATCTTCATCGGCCACGCGCGGGGTTTCTTTGACTAGCACCGCGACCAGCAGCACCCTTTCGTGCAACACATGGTTGAGCTTGAGGTTGAGCGTCAGCGTCAGCGGCACGCCCTTCGTCATGCGACCGAGCGCAATTGCCGTGCCCGGGATGCGATGCGGGGCGTCGGCCTTTATGTGCGCGATAAATTCGCTCGACTTCTCGCGAATCTCCAGGCGCACTCTGTCCATGATCTCCTGGCCTTTGCGCCAGGTGAGCATCAGAAACGCGATGATGAATGAGATCAACAATGGGAACCAGCCGCCCTCCAGAAGCTTCGTGGAGGTGGAGGTAACAAACAGCAAATCCAGAGCGAGCAGGCTGCCGTTCACGACGAAAACGATCCACCGATTGTGTTTCCAATGCAGTGCGACGAATGTGGCCATCAGCGTGGTGATGGCCATCAGCAACGAGACCGCAATTCCAAAAGCCCCGGCCAGCGCCGCCGACGATCCGAAACCGACCACGGCCGCCAGCGTGCCGAACGCGAGCGCCCAATTGACGACGGGGACATAGATTTGGCCGATCTCGTGCCCGGCCGTGTGAACGATCTTCATGCGCGGCAGAAATCCGAGCTGCATGGCCTGCCGCGTCATCGAATACGCGCCCGAGATGATCGACTGGGAAGCGATTACGGTCGCGATCGTGGCGAGCGCGACAATGCCGTAGTGCGACCATTCCGGGGCCAGCTGAAAGAAGGAATTTTCTATCGCCCCGGGATTGGTCAGAAGCAGTCCGCCTTGACCGAAATAATTGAGCGTCAAGGCCGGTAGCGCGACGCCGAACCAAGCGACACGAATCGGAAACGGGCCGAAGTGTCCCATGTCGGCGTAGAATGCCTCCCCGCCCGTAACCGCCAGGAAAGCACCCCCGATTACGACCAAGGACAAGGATCCCGCGTGCCACAGATACGTGATCGCGGGCAGGGGACTGAGCGCCGCGAGTATCACCGGCGCCTTGGCAATTCCCGCAATGCCAAGAATCCCGATCAGGATGAACCAGATCAGCATGACGGGTCCGAACAGGCCGCCGATCCATGCTGTGCCCTTGCGCTGGATAGCAAATAACGCCACGAGGATTGCCACCGTCAGTGGCACGACGAATCGCTGTGTCTGGGGTGCATAGACCGTGATGCCCTCGATCGCGCTCAACACTGAAATCGCCGGGGTGATGGTGCCGTCGCCGTAGAGCAAGGTCGCTCCAATGAGACCGACGACGACCATGACGGCGCGCCGCCGGTTCTCCTTGGCGCGTTGCGGACTCACCAAGGCGAGCAGTGCCAGGATTCCGCCCTCGCCATGATTGTCGGCGCGCATGATCAGGATCGCATATTTGATGGAAATGACGATGATCAATGACCAGAAGATCAGCGACACGATACCGACGACTGCCTCGGGCGAGATAGCTCCGTGCGGGCTTGCAGCTTTTGTCGCGACCTGCAGGGTGTAGAGGGGACTCGTGCCAATGTCGCCGAAAACGACACCCATGCACGCCAGAGCAGCATAGCCCCAGGCGCCATGCTTCTGATGCGCAGTGCTGTCCTCGGTATTTGCCGTCACGGACATGTCCTGCCTTTTCAAGCGACTTCAGTTTGCACTTTGGCGCTTCGGTCCGGAACGCTCGCCTTGTGGACCGTGTGGTCCGAGCAGACATGGCCGGCCAGCCTTGAGGAGAACAATGAAGTAGGCTATTGCGAAGTCTGCGCCGGCGCAAGAGCGCTGTTCTGCGCGACGATAGTAACGGCTGCGATCCCATTTCGCGGCCAAGCAATGAGGGAGGCTTCTTCGCGCATAATAAAGCCGCATCGCCGACGGTGACTTCAAGGCGAGAGACGTCATGACGACCGTTTTTCGGTTCTCAGGCCTGAGCGCGTGCCTGGCGCTGGCCATCACCGGCTGCTCGCAAGGCTCCAAGCCGCCGCCGGAGCGCGGCCCGACTGCGGGCACCGTAAGCGGCGCAGCGATGGGCTCGGAGAAAGTCGTTAACGTCTACAACTGGGCGGATTTCATCGCACCCTCGGTGATTTCCGCGTTCCAGAAGGAGTACGGCATCCAGGTCAACTACGATGTCTTCGACTCGAATGATCAGCTGGAGACGAAGCTTCTCACCGGTCACGCGAACTACGATGTCGTCGTGCCCGGTGGGGGTTTCCTCGAGCGGGGTATCAAGGCCGGGGTTTACCAGAAGCTCGACAAGGCGCAGCTGCCGAATCTAAAGAATCTAGACCCCGAGGTGACCCGTGGCATGGCCGTGTACGACCCGGACAACCAATACGCGGTCGACTACACATGGCTCACTACGACCGGAATCGGCTATGACGTGGCGAAGATCAGGGCGCGCATGGCAGATGCGCCCGTGGACAGCTGGCGGATGCTCTACGAGCCGGCCGTGCTCGGCAAATTCCAGGATTGCGGCGTGACCGTGCTCGATGCACCTGACGATGTCCTCAGCACGGTGCTCGCTTTTCTCGGCAAGGATCCCAACAGCGAGTCGGCCGAGGATCTGAAGGCGGCCGAGAGGGTGCTCCTGTCCATACGGCCGTATATCCGCTACGTGGATTCCACGCGATACGTCGAGGAGCTGGCCAATGGAGGGATATGCCTGGCACTGGGCTGGTCGGGGGACGTCACGCAGGCCCGCGACCGCGCGAACGAGGCGGCCAACGGCGTGGAACTCGCCTACTCGATCCCCAGGGAAGGCTCGGTCAACATTTTCAATGTGCTCGCGATTCCTGCCGATGCGCCCCATCCGAGGAATGCGCACCTGTTCATCAACTACCTGCTGCGCCCAGACGTCGCGGCTAAGAACACGAACGCGAGTAAGTACGCAAGCGGCGTGGCGGACGCCGTGCCATTGCTCAACGATACGCTGCGCAATGACCCCGGCGTGTATCCGCCGCCGGAAGTACGGGCGAAGCTTGCTCCGGAGCGGGCCAAGTCGCAGCAGTTCACTCGGTTGCTGAACCGCACGTGGACGCGATTCAAGACCGGCCGGTGATACGGATAGTTAAGGAGCGATCCGGCCGCACGCGCCGCGCGTGCTCGCGAGCTTCACGACTATCGAAAGTTGGCGGCAGCAATGAATTCAGTGGATGCCTTTCTGTGGCAGTGGGTATTAATTGTTGGGATGACTTTCATCAGCACAGGTAACAAGGTTCGCGCTATCGATGGCCAGGGCCAGCGCGCCCCTGATGCCGGTAGCGCTCCCTAGGCCCGGCGGCGTGATGTAGTCGGCTGCCTGCAGCTCGTCGTGCGGCACGTAGCCGTTTAGCCAATGCTGCATGCGGGCACGAATGCCGGTAAACAGTCGCGCGTGATGCATGACACCGCCGCCGAGGAAGATACGCTGCGGCGAATGCATCAGCACCAGCTGCGCACACAGCTGACCGAGGTAGTCGGCCTCGATTTCCCAGATGGCATCGCTGCTGCCAGCCTGACTGAGTGCGTGACCGGTGCGCGCAAGGATTGCCGGACCACAGGCAAGTCCTTCCAAACAGTCGCCGTGAAACGGGCAGATGCCAGCAAATTCCGTGTCACCCGGGTATCGGCGCACGTAAATATGTCCGATCTCTGGATGCATCAGGCCGTGTACCGGACGACCGTGATGAATGACGCCGGCGCCGATGCCGGTTCCGACCGTGACATATACCAGGCTTTCCAATTGCTGGCCCGCGCCCCATCGCCACTCGGCGAGTGCCGCACCATTAACGTCCGTATCGAAGCCGACCGGCCGCCGCACTTCGCGCTGCACGATGCCGAGCAGGTCGGTATTGGCCCAACCGGGCTTGGGCGTATTGGTTATGAAGCCATAGCGGGGCGACTCGCGACGCAACTCCAACGGTCCGAAGGCTGCGACCCCAAAGGCTTTGATCGGACCGAACTGAGTTTCAGCGGCGTCAAAGAAACGAAATACCGGCGCAAGGGTCATCGCCGGATCCTGGGTGTCGATCCGCGCTTCGTGCAGAATCTCGCCGCGCCCGTTACCGAGAGCGCAGATGAATTTTGTTCCGCCGGCTTCAATGCCGCCGTACAGCGATTCTGCAGTACTTAGCGCCGCGGCGGCAGCCGATGGGGCGGGCGTGATTCCGGACGAGGGCACGTTCATTGGCATGGTATCCGTGAATCTAGACTGGCGTACTGTCCCGGCCTATGGTCTCGGCCTGATTTCAGCTGGATAGCCCTACGGTGCAGCTAATCCCAGGCTGACGGCTGACTCCCGAAGGAGCTTATCTTTCGTCCACAACTGACATCCATCGATTGCCGCGGCCGCTAGTAGGTGGACGTCGACGTAGCCAATGCCGCGGCCGTAGAGCTTCCGCCCACGTATGAAGCTCATGACTTCGCCGTGTTCGGCCACGGTGATCGAACCTAGCTGCTGCAGCAGCTCAAGCGTCGCATCGCGGTTGGCAAGTTTGCCGCATGCCAGTTCGCCAATCACGAATGGATGCATCACTACGTCGCCGCGAACGAGTCGGTCTACGAGCTCCGGCACTCCTTGGCGAAAATGGTCGATCCAAACAGACGTGTCGACAAGAATCATGTGCCTGCTGTCGAGCGCCTTCTTGGTACATGCCTGAGCCGTGGCTGAGTACCGCCAAGCTTCGCGAGTCGCAGGGCACTTTCCCGCTCGATCAGCGCCTTCAAGCCCTCATGGAGCACCGTTGAACGATCCAGGACTCCCGTCAGCTTTGCCGCCTTTGCGAGCAACTCATCGTCTAACGTAACGGTAGTGCGCATCGATCCCCTCCAGGACTGTGCATCAATAATAGCATCGTGTGATGTACTTTATGATGCGACAAAGTGAGCTGATTGCTCAAAAATGGCAATGCTGCGGGCCCGAAGCCCTCGCACGTTGATCATGCGCAGTGGAGGAGTAGCATCTAAGACATTGATATCACTAACTAAATTATACAGTGCTTCTTTGGGTTCGATTGCCATTACCCGCTCCGTCCTCTCGCGCACGACGTGCCGAGACGCAGCGGCCGAGCTCGCGATCAGGCCCAGTCCGGTTGCTGGCCGGCTTTCCATTTGAGGCTGCAGCCCACGCTCGGCGTTTGCTCTGGCGGCATCGGGCTGCCGCGCAGCAGCGCACCGGCAGCCGCACGCAGATTCGCACCGGTGACCGGAATGTTGTTCCCAGGCCGGCTGCCGTCGAACTGGCCACGATAGGCGAGCCGCCGATCGCGATCAAAGAGAAAGAAGTCCGGCGTACAGATTGCCTGATAGGCCTTCGCCACCTCTTGTGACTCGTCGTACAGGTATGGGAAGGCGAAGGCTTTGAGCTTCGCGATCCGGCTCATCTCGCCGGGCGCATCCTCAGGATAGGTTTCGGCGTCGTTCGAGCTGATCGCCACGACGGCGAGCCCTCGCGGGCCGAATTCGTGCGCGAAGGCTACGAACCCATCGAGGATGTGCTTCACGAAGGGACAGTGATTGCAGAGGAAGGCGACCAACAATGCCGGCGAAGCCGCGAAATCCTCGAGCGCAACTGTGCTGCCACTCACCGTATCGCGCAACGCAAAACGAGCAGCGGGCGTACCGAGAGGTTGCATTCGAGAGTGTCGCCGCGCCATGGGTCCTTGCTCGCAGCTGGCAGTAAGGGCATTCTAGGGCCGGCTCCGCCCGACCACCAGCTCGATGTACGCGATGGGGCTGCTGCTGATCCTGTTGCTGGGCTGGAATTTCAGCATCAGCATGTGGGTGTGCGCCGGGATCCAGCTGGTCTATATCTTGCTCGGTGGACTGACCTCGGCCATGTACAACGAGGTGCTGCAGTTCTTCCTCATCGTGCTCGGCGGAGCGCCGCGCCAGCATCTAAAGGGCCTCGTGTATTCGCAGACTCCGCGCTTCGGTCTGGCGGACGAGCCCTGGTACCGGCGGCCGCTCGCAGAAGTCCATGACTGATCTGAACGCGCTGCGCAGCGACTTCATCGATCTTTTCTGCTCCTCGCCGGAGTTCGTCCGGGCGCCCGGCCGTGTGAACTTGATCGGTGAGCACACCGACTATAACGCGGGCTTCGTCATGCCAGCCGCGATTGGGTTCTACACGACGGTGGGAATCGCATCGCGGTCGGATCGGCAGCTGCAAGTCAGATCCAGCAATTTTGCCGAGACGCTGACCCTATCACTTCCTGAGCCGGGCACAGTTCCGCGATCGCGCGGCGGGCGTAGCCATTGGACCGATTACGTACTCGGGGTCGCCTGGGCGCTGCAGGAGCATGGCGTTGGCCTGCGCGGTGCGGATCTTTTGATTCATGGCGAGGTGCCGCTCGGGGCGGGTTTGAGTTCCTCCGCGTCGCTCGAGGTGGCCGTCGCGCTGGCACTCTCGAGGCTGGCTGGGGTCGCGCTGGGTCGGCTTGCGCTGGCCACACTGTGCCAGCAGGCAGAGAACGAGTATGTCGGCATGCGCTGCGGCATCATGGACCAGTTTACCGCGGTGAGCGCACGCGCCGGGCACGCACTCATGATCGATTGCCGTTCACTCGAACATCAGCACTTGCCGTTGAATCCGCGGCTACCCGCCGCCGGGCAGCCCGTGCGGCTCGTGATCTGCAATACCCTGGTGCGGCATCAACTTGCCGGCAGCGAATACAGCCGCCGGCGCGAGCAATGCGAGCAGGGCGTGCGGACGTTCGCGCGCATCGCGCCGGGGATTCAGGCGCTGCGAGACGTTTCACCGGCATTACTGCAAGCGCACGAGTCCCAGCTTGATCCTGTGATATACCGACGTTGCCGACACGTGGTGTCAGAAAATGAGCGGGTCAGAGAGGCGGCAAAGGCGCTTGTGGAGCACGACTTGGCGAGGTTCGGGCAGCTGATGCGGGATTCACACAGGAGTCTGCGCGATGACTACGAGGTGAGCTGCGATGAACTCGACCTGATGGTGCGCCTCGCCGAGTCGATTGACGGGGTCTACGGTGCGCGGATGACCGGTGGCGGATTCGGCGGCTGCACGGTGAACCTGGTGCGCGCGGACGCTGTGACCAGGTTTCGCTCCCTGATCACTGCGCGCTACGCCGGCGCGACCGGGCGCTCGCCTGAAGTCTATGTGTGTGAGGCGGTGGACGGAGCGGGGCCGTTGGAGCGCGCAACGTGACAGAGCGCGAATTGGATTTGCAACGCGAGGTGCATCGTCGTTACAACCCGCTTACGGGCGAGTGGGTGTTGGTCTCTCCCCATCGTAGCGAACGGCCATGGCAAGGGCAGATCGAAACCGACGCGAAGGCGCCGACCATTGCACACGACCCGAATTGCTATCTATGCCCCGGAAACATTCGCGCCGGCGGCGAAGTCAACCCGCATTACGCGTCGACCTTCGTCTTCGACAATGACTATGCGGCGCTGCTTCCGGATCGGAGGCAAGCTGGATTCCATATCGGTGCTCTGCTGCATGCGCGCAGCGAAGCCGGGCGTTGTCGGGTGATCTGCTACTCCCCGCTGCATAACCTGAGCCTCGGCCAGATGCCGGTCGCGAACATTCGCCATGTCATCGATACCTGGAGCGCGGAATATCAGACGCTTGGTGCGCAGCCGCACATCAATAGCGTGACAATCTTCGAGAACCGCGGCGCGATGATGGGCGCCAGCAACTCGCACCCGCACGGGCAGATCTGGGCGAACGAGACAACTCCGAACGAGCTGCTGAAGGAATCGAGCGGCCAGCAGCAGTACCTGCATCAGCGCGGCTCGTGCCTGTTGTGCGACTACGCGGCGCTCGAGTCGGAGCGGGGCGATCGGGTCGTTTGTGCGAATGCTCAATTCCTGGCCGTGGTGCCGTTCTGGGCCGTTTGGCCGTTCGAGACGCTGGTGCTCCCGCGCGCGCACGTCGCGGCCCTTGATGGCCTGGATGCCGCCGGTCGCGACAGTTTCGCGCAGATCCTGAAGGCACTGACGGTGCGCTATGACGCGCTGTTCAAGCTCATCTTTCCATACTCGATGGGCTTGCATCAGCGGCCGACCGATGGGCGTGATCACCCGCAGTGGCACCTGCATGCCCATTTTTATCCGCCGCTGTTGCGTTCGGCGACGGTGCGCAAGTTCATGGTGGGCTACGAGATGCTGGCGGGTCCGCAAAGGGACATTACTGCGGAAGTGGCCGCTGCACGGCTGCGCGACACACCGGTCCAGTCATGAACTCCAAGTTGCTTGTCGGGGAACGGGCACCCTGACTACCGGTCCGCTTGACAATGCCTGCAGCGGGTGGCACCGCGATGCGCAATCCGCTGCCGCTGCTGATGGCGCCGCCGGTGCGATCACTCAGTCGGCAAATCCCTTGTCGCGCAATAGTCGCTCGATGCGCATTCGGTGCTCAGCTTCCCAAGCCGCCAATGTTTGGGTGGATTCTTTGGCGGCCTTGCGCGTCGCCGCCTGCAGGGTCGACTCGAGCGCAGCGGCCGGGATTACTACAATTCCCTCCTCGTCTGCGACGAGGACGTCGCGCGGCCTGATGACAACGCCGCCGCAACACACGGCGGTATTGAGCGTGCCAATGGTTTTTTTCCCTGCGGCCACCGGAACTACGCCGCGTGCGAATACCGGAAACCGAATGGCGCGAATCTCAGCGATATCCCGAATCGAGCCGTCGACAACAAACCCCAGAATGCCGCGCTTTTGTGCGACGGCACAAACGTTGCCGCCGGCGAGTGCGAACTCGGCATCACCTGCTTCGACCACGACAATTGCACCGGGCGAAGCGCGATAGATCGCCGCGTGCAGCATCAAGCTGTCGCCAACCCCACAGCGAACGGTATAGGCGAATCCGGCGAGGCGCGGCATACCGGGCCACATTGGGCGAATGGCGGCGGCTAGCACCTGACCGGGCGGCAAGACGTCCGCGAAGGTCGTCGGGGACAGGTCTTGAAAAGCTGCATACTCGTTCATTAGCGTCTGCCTTCAATCTCGAAGTGCGCCTGCGATTGGCGGCAGTATGGCATTGTACTTGCGCGGCCCGCGGAGGCGTCGGCGAGTTGCCGTAATGATTTCATTGCTGAGGTAGGCGAGCGAATCGTTCATTGGCTCGCGCTATACTTACCGATTCGACGCGTTCGCTTGATCGCCACTTCTGAACTGGAGCAGGTGCTATGGCCAGACCCGAGGTTTTTGTGGTGTCTGCGGTCCGTACCGCGATCGGAACTTTCGGCGGCGCATTGAAGGATGTTGCGCTCAGTCACCTGGCGACGAGCGTCGTGCGAACGGCGCTCGAACGCTCGAACGCCGCGCCGGATCAGGTAGGACACGTGGTTCTGGGCAATGTCATTCCGACGGAGCCGCGTGATGTCTATTTGAGCCGGATCGCCGCGATCGAGGCCGGACTGCCGACGGAAACTCCCGCCTTCAACGTCAACCGACTGTGCGGCTCCGGTCTGCAGGCGATCGTCTCGGCCGCGCAGATGATCTGGCTCGGGGAAGCGGGACTTGCGATCGGTGGCGGCGCTGAATCGATGAGTCGCGGACCCTACCTGGATAACCATGCGCGCTGGGGTGTGCGTCTGGGCGATGCCACGCTGCTGGATCTGGTGACCGGTGCCCTGCAGGATCCCTTCGAGTCCATTCACATGGGTGTCACGGCCGAGAACGTCGCTGCGCGGTACGGGATCACGCGCGCAATGCAGGATGCGTTGGCCCTTGAGAGCCAAAAGCGCGCGGCGCGCGCCGTAGCGGAGGGGCGCTTCAAGACACAAATTATGCCGGTGTCAGTGCCGACTCGAAAGGGGCCGGTGATCTTCGAAGTCGACGAGCATATCCGCCCTGACGTGACCAGCGAGCAGCTCGCCAAAATGAAACCGGCGTTCAAGAAGGACGGCCTGGTGACCGCAGGCAATGCTTCGGGCCTCAATGACGGCGCCGCGGCAGTGGTGCTCGCCTCCGGCGAGAAAGTCAAAGCGCTGGGCCTGAAGCCATTGGCCCGGCTCGTGGCCTATGCCCACGCTGGGGTGGAGCCCGCCTACATGGGCATCGGCCCGGTGCCGGCAACCAAACTCGCGCTGCAGCGCGCCGGTCTGCAGGTCCAACAGTTGGATGTCATTGAATCCAACGAGGCGTTCGCCGCACAGGCCTGCGCCGTGGCGCGCGAGCTTGATTTTGACCCGGCCAAAGTGAATCCGAACGGCTCGGGCATTTCCTTGGGCCATCCTATCGGCGCGACCGGCGCGATCCTCACCACCAAGGCCATTTACGAGCTGCATCGCATCTGCGGTCGATACGCCCTGGTGACGATGTGCATTGGCGGCGGCCAGGGCATCGCCGCGGTATTCGAGCGAGCATGAGGCGCACGCCTACTTCGTACGCCATGCTGCATTAGAGGCGGAACGACCGGCGGTGCGCGCAGCCAGGATCCCACTGGCAACAATGAGTCCAGCTCCAAGCCATACGGTCAATGTCGGCAAATCACCGAATACGAGGCGTCCGAAGACAACGGCAGCCACCAACTCCGCGTAGCCGTACGGCGCCAGCTCGGCGGCACTGGCGTGGCGATGGGCGAGCACCAGGAGCCAATGGCCGAGGGCGGCGAAGGCGCCCATCAGTGCCATCAAGGCCCAGTCTCCTGGGCGCGGTGCCCGCCAAACGGCGGGTACCAGCACTGAGAACACGGCTAGGCCCGTCAGGGCGGAGATTGCCGATGTGACGAGTGCCGGTGAGCGTGATGCGAGCCTGCGTGTGAGCAGCAGAGCCGCCGCATAGACGGCGCCCGTGCCCAGGGCCATTGCGGAGGCCAGCAGCGTTGCGCTTTGGCCCGGTCGGATCACGAACAGGGCGCCAACGAAGCCGCTCCCGACCAGTGCCCATTGCGATCGGCGAATGCGTTCTCCGAGAATGACAGCCGATGCAGCCAGAATGAACAATGGATAGACGAAAAAGATCGCCATGGCATCGGCGAGCGGCATGTGAGCGATAGCCGAGAAGAACATGAAGGCGGAAGCAGCCAATAGGGCGCCGCGGGCAATCTGCAGCCGTGCATCAGGCAGCCGTAGACTTGCAATGCCGTGTCGCCACAACGCCACGGGGAAGACCAATACGGCATAGACGAGGAAACGCGCCCAGGCCACTTCCAACACGGGCAGGTGCCCCGACAAGACCTTGGCGATCGTGTCCATCGCGGGCAATACCGCCAAGGCGGTGACCAGCAGGCCAACGCCGCGCATTTTATACGCAGCCATGGCCCGTCAGGGACTCAAGGCTTGTTGCTCCGGAATGGCCGTACCGGGCGGGCCGCACCCACTGCAGGAAATCTCGAGCTCAGTGCGCATGGCATCTCACCCCGCTCTGTGCCTGATGCATGCTAGGATCGGATTCTCGAGTCGCATTAATAGCATAATGCCGGGCTGGCAAGGGAATGCGCATGAAGATCAAAGCAATCTGTGCCAGCGCGTTGCCGTTCATAGCGACTGCAATCGCCTGCGCGGCAGAGCCTCAACTACCGGTGATGAAGGAAGGACTCTGGGAATCTCACACTCAGCAGACAATTGAAAACAAGAAATTCGAATCGTCCGTGAAGATCTGCCAGACGCACGCGATCGAGATGTCGATGAAGTCGGCAGGGGAAGAAATGCGAAAGACGAATCAATGCACCGATGTCACTACCCAGCAATCCGCCAATAGTTTCACGTCCGAGAGTCGCTGCGCTAAAGGTGCGCTGAGCGGTTCGGTCAGCAAGACCACGATGACGTTCCAGGGCGATACTGCCTCTCACATGGAAATGCACATGACGCACGATCAGTCCGAGAGCGTTACGATCATCGACTCGCGCTATCTGGGCAGCTGCCCCGCAGATATGAAGCCCGGGGATGCGGTGATGCCGGACGGCACCAAAATCAACATGGGCGGCAAATAGACTGGGCGAGCGCGGCGGCTGCGCCCCCCCCGGGTCAGGCCTGTAGGATCTGCGGCTCTTCACGTACATGCGCCCACGCAATCGCCAAGTCCTGTTGCTGTTAATGCTGGCGTGCTCGTTGCTATCCGGATCCGCCGCGGCCCGGGCGCGGCCGAGCCGACCGATGGTCGTGCTGATCTCGATCGATGGACTCAAGCCCGAAGCCATTCTCGAGGCCGCGAGCCACGGACTGAAAGTGCCGAATCTGCGCGCGTTTCTGGCCGACGGGGTCTATGCGACCGGGGTTCGCGGCGTACTTCCGACCTTGACCTATCCGAGTCATATGACGATCCTGACCGGCGCCTCGCCTGCTAAGCATGGCATCTACGCCAACACGACCTTCGATCCACTGGGCCGGAACGAGCATGGGTGGTATTGGTATACCGAGGACGTGCAGGTCCCCACGCTGTGGGACGCAGCGGCGGCGGCGAATCTGAAGACCGCGAACGTCTATTGGCCCACCAGCGTTGGCGCGCACATCACGTACAACCTACCGCAGGTGTGGCGCACAGGCACCGAGGACGACCTGAAACTTCAACGCGCCTTGAGCACGCCCGGATTGGAACAGGAATTATCGGCGAGCCTTGGGCGCTATCCGGGCGGCATGCAAGAGACGGTGGCGGAGGATGAGATCCGAGCCCGCTTCGCGATTCGCCTGATCGCGACCAAGCGCCCAGATTTCGCCACGGTCTATTTGACGGGTCTGGATTCCGAGCAGCATCGATCGGGACCGTTCAGCGCGCCGTCCAACGAGGTTCTGGAACGGCTCGACACGGTCATTGGCTCGCTGCGCGCGGCGATCGAAAAGCTGGCGCCAGGGCAGGCCACGATCTGCGTTGTGTCCGACCACGGCTTCGCGGCCGTCGAGCACGACGTGAATCTCTATGCCGCCTTTCTTGAGGCCGGACTATTCACGGTCGATAAAGAAAACAAGATTTCTGCTTGGAAGGCGATACCGTGGCCGGCGGGCGGAGCGGCCGCGGTGATGCTGGCCGACCCGAATGACGAGCTCGTGCGTGTACAAGCGGGCGACTTGCTGCATACCCTGGCGAGCGATCCGGCCAACGGCATCGACCGCGTCATGACGCATGAGGAAATCGTTCAGGCTCGAGGCTACCCGAACGCAGCGTTCTTCGTCTCGTTCAAGATTGGCTACGAGTTCGGCTCCAGCTTCTCGCCACCGCTCGTTTCGAACCCATCCAATCGGGGCATGCACGGCTACCTGCCGGACCGCCCCGAGATGCGCTCGGCATTTTTCCTGATCGGTCCCGGCGTCCCGGCAGGCCGATCGCTCGGCGAGATAGACATGCGCCAGATCGCACCGACGCTGGCGACTATCCTGCATGTTTCGCTCAAGGACGCCGAGTTAGGGCCCCTGCCCCTAAAATAGAGGCCTAATCTGCGATGCACCGCCAAGGCGCGGCGCATACCGTGCTGGGGGTGGCGAGCGGCGAGAGCGGCCTCATCGACTGTCGCGTTTCCCGGGCAGGGAGTGCGCCTCGACCAGGTGTGTAACCGTCGGCGGGCCCTTCAAGAGACGGTGAACGTGCTGCTGGAGCGCGCGATCGGCATTGGTCACTCGCTTGTGCTGCCGCAGGTGTTCCAGCCAGGATTCAACGAGAAAGGTTTCCAGGAACCTGTCCGGTTCGGCGGCATCCTCGAACAGGCCCCACGCGTAGGCGCCATCCCGGCCGCGCTCGTGTGACAGCAGGTCAAGGGCGCGCAGAAATGCCTCACGGTCCGCATCGTTGATCCGATATTCGACCGTCACCAGCACGGGGCCGGGATCGCTCTCGATGTGATGGCTCAGAACCGGCGTGGGCCAATGCATGGATGGCGTGAGGTCGATCGCCGCTGCGGTCTGCAGCTTCCACCGCCGCGTCAGCGGTAGGGTGAGCGCCAGGCCGGCTGCCGCGATGAAATGCGCCATGGGTACACCGCCGATACGTGCCAACTGACCCCACAACGCGCTACCGAGTGTCAGGGCCGCAAAGAACACCGTAACGTAGACGGCAAGGCCTCGTCCCCGAACCCATTCGGGCAACGCCAGCTGCGCGGAGACATTCAACGTCGAAAGGACGGCGATCCAACATACCCCGGCGATGCCGCTGGCGGCTAAGGCGACCACCGGGCCGCGCGCCGTCCCGTACAGGAGCAGCGCGACCGCGGTGCCAATCGATCCGGCGGCCACGACTCGGTTAGGCCCAAGGGTCGCCTTGAGCCACGGCAAGGCAAATACGCCGCCGATCGCGCTCGCGCCAATCGCGCCCAGCAGGATGCCGTAGAACGCCGCGCCGCCACCGACTTGATCGAGCGACACCAGCGGCAGCAGCGCCCAGTAGCAACTCGCGAACAGAAAGAAACCGACGGCGCGCAACAGGGTCGCCCGTAGATGTCGATTGTTGCGCGAATGCCGCACGCCGGTGCGCAAGGCGCTGATAAAGCGCTCCGCCGGCAGTTGGGCGTCTCGACGTGGCGCGCAACGCCAGCGCAGTAGCGCGCCGATCACTCCTAGGTTGCTAACACCATTGACCCAGAATGGCGCTGCGATTCCGAAGGCGAGCGTGATGAGGCCGCCCAGAGCGGGTCCGAGCGCCCGACTGACATTGATGCCTGCGCTATTCATCGCGACCGCCGCGGGCAGTTCCTGCCTCGGGACGAGCTGCGGCACGACCGATTGCCAAGCCGCGGCAGTTGCCGCCGATCCGCTCTCGATCAGAAAGATGAATAGCAGCAGCGTGCTCGGATTGATGAGGCGCAGCCATACGAGCGCGGCGAACAGCGTCGACGCGACAGCGATAAAGCTCTCGGCACCGATCAGGTAGCGGCGTTTATCGACGATGTCGGCAAGCGCACCTGCCGGCAGTGCGAACAGGACCATAGGCAGCGTCGCGGCAACCTGGACCAGCGACACCATCAGTGGATCGGCGTCGAGGCTGGTCATCAGCCACGCGGAGGCGGCGCTGTACATCCACGCGCCGACGTTTGAGATCAGCGTCGCGATCCAAATGACTGTGAAAGTCGCATGCCGGAATGGGCTCCACGGCGAGTGTGCGACCTGCGTCGTGTGCGCCGCGTCCATTCGAATCGTCCTCCCCGGTGACACCCTGCGGCACCGGCGTCTGCCGCTCGTTGCTCGCTTGCGCGACCCGATACCTCAAGACCCTACCGCGCAGCCTCACCCAGCACACTGTCTGCTGCCTTTTCGGCAATCATAATCGTTGCAGCGTTGGTATTGCCGCCGATGAGCCGCGGCATCACTGAAGCGTCGATGACGCGTAAGCCTTCCACGCCGCGGACACGCAGCTGCGGATCGACGACGGATGCGGCGTCGTCTCCCATGCGACAGGTACCCACCGGATGATAGATCGTCTCGGCTTTGCGTCGCACCATCTGCTCGATGCCTTGTGGCGTCGTGACGTCCTGTCCGGGAAAGACTTCCGGACCACGATACGGCTTGAAAGGCTCGGCCTGCACGATCTGGCGTGACACACCAACTGCCTCGAGTAACACCTTCAGATCCTGCGCTTCGCTGAGATAGCGCGCGTGGATGCGCGGCGCCTGCTCGGGCCGATTCGAGCGCAGCACGATAGATCCGCGGCTGAGCGGCCGCAGTACGCAGGCGTGTATCGTAAAGCCGTGTCCCGCCAGTCGATTTCGACCATGATCATCCAGCTGCGCAGGTACGAAATGAAGCTGCACATCCGATCGCGCATCGCTCGCAAGCTCGGTACGAACGAATGCCCCGGCCTCGGCGACATTGCTCACTCCCGGGCCCGAGCGCGTGAATACATAGCGCAGCGCCACTGCCAGCTCCTGAGCGATCGAGAAGTCGTAGGTAATCGGCTGGGTGCACTTGTTCAACGTGCAAAAATCCAGATGATCCTGCAGATTGCGGCCGACCTGCGGCGCTTCCGCCGTGATGGGCACTCCCACGTCGCGCACTTCATCGGCCGGTCCGATGCCAGAGAGCAACAATAGTTGCGCGGAGCCGATTGTGCCCGCCGCGAGCAGCACTTCGCGCTCGGCGCGCACGATCCGAAGCGTTCCTGCGCGCCGGTACTCGATGGCCACGGCCTTCCTGCCGGTGAACACGACACGGCAGGCGAGACAGTGGGTACGCACCTCGAGATTGGTGCGCCGGCGCGCCGGGCGCAGGTAGCCGGTCGCCGCGCTGCAGCGGCGCCCGCCACGTTGTGTGACCTGGTAGAACCCCACGCCCTCTTGCGAGACGCCGTTGAAATCGGCGTTGCGCGGCAGCCCGCAGGCGGCACCGGCTTCAACAAACACCGTGCTCAGCGGATTCCTGAATCTCAGATCCTCGACCGATAGCGGACCGCCGACGCCGTGATATTCACTGGCGCCGCGAGCCTGATCCTCGGCCTTGAGAAAGTAGGGCAGCACTTCGGCGTAGCTCCACCCCGGGCCGGCAAGCAGCGCCCACTCGTCATAGTCGCCAGGATGGCCGCGTGTGTAGCACATGGCATTGATCGAACTGCTTCCGCCGAGAACACGGCCGCGAGGCCAATAGAGACGGCGATCATGCAGCTCGCGCTCGGGCTCGGTGTTGTAGTCCCAATCGATGCGTGGGTTGCCGACCAGGTGCGCCAGACCTGCTGGCATGTGTATGAAGGGGTTGATGTCGGCTCCGCCGGCCTCAAGCAGCAGCACCTTGAGATCCGCTCGTGCCGAGAGCCGGTTGGCAAGCACGCATCCGGCCGAACCGGCACCGACGATCACGTAATCGTATGCATCCTCAGTCATTCACGTTGACGCTTCTGAGGCACGAGGTATCGAATGGATTCTCCCTCTGGCGCAACAGAGCTTCCATGAGCTGTGTCTCGCGCAGACGGATCGTTCGCAGCAGGCGCCGAGCGTCCGGCATGCGGTGAAATCCCGCAAAGCCCCGCTCGAGGAAGTCCTGCAGCACACCAAAGCCGGCGGCATGCGCTGGTGCGTGAGCCGCGCGAAGCGCGATGCCAATCCAGGGTCGCTGCACGATGCGGCTGAGTGCCTCGCCAATGCCGATGATCAGATCGATCTGGTGTTGGCGTGCGTCCGGCCTGCCGACGGCACGGTAGGCGAGCGCGTAGGCGGCCTCGTCTATGGTACCGGCAGGCAAATGCGCCACCATGGCCAGGTCGAGCTCGACCGTTAAGGTTTCGAGCTCGATTGCCTGCGCCAGCACCCTCACTGTGGGCTCTGGAAGCGCGCGCTTGAGATAGCGCCAGGCGCGCGCCAACTCTTGATTGCGGCGAGCGAAATCCTGCGGACCGTATAGATCGGTGAGGAAGAACTCTGCCGCTCGCGAGAGCTGCGGATCGCGGCGCACGTCCTGGTAGGTTAGCGCCAGGCGGGCGGCCTGCCAGGTGCGCAGCTCCCGCAGGCGCTGCGCGAGCTCAGGCCGCTCGGCTGCCATCGCTTCGAGCTGGCCGCGCTGTTCGATGAACCGATCGGAGTTATCGATGCGTGCCATGGCGGTCATGCGCGATTCAGAGCTGTCACGATGTGTTCGATGACGCCTCGGGAGTGGAGCAATTCGAAGTGCCCGATGCCGCGCAGCTCGTGCAACTGTGTGCCGGCCAGCGCGGCGCTGCGTGCCGGTGCGATGAGTTCGTCTTCCAGGCTATAGATGCAGGTGAACGGGACCGCCGGCGCGGGCTCCTGCGCCGCATTCAGCGAGCGCAGCCAGGCCGATCCGGGGCGCAACTGCAGCGTGGCGGGCGAGCGATAGCGACAGGCGATCACCGTTCCATGATGAGGCGTGGCGATCGTGACAATGCGTCCGATGAACCCTGGGCTCACGGAACGCAGCACCGCTCGCGCCACCAGTCCGCCCGTGCTATGTGCGACGATCGACACTGGCATAGCGTTGCTGCGATGCTGCAGCGCCCGTAGTTCGCGCTCGACCCCTGCGATATGGGATTCGATGTCCGAAAACAACGGTTCGAGATCGAGCGCCCGAATAGGTGCGAAGCCTGCGCTGCGCAAACGCGCGAGCACGGGCCGCCACACGGCTCGATTGCAGAGCAGACCGTGTATCAGCAATACGGGCCGGGCGGGTTGCCCCTCGGGCGGAGGTTCAACATCGTGCAGATGCCGGTACGGCTCGGCGCACATGCGCCACTGCGCAACGCCGAAATGGAAGCATTCCCTGATCAGCGTCCACACGACGCGGCCCAGACCCGCACCGAAGCTGCCGTCGCGGGCAGCAGTGCACGCCAGAATAAACCCGCTGCTGACCAGCAGGAATCTCAGCAAGGCGAGGGCGCTCAGTGCCACCAGCAGCGTCAGGCTTGCGGGCCAATGCCGAGCTGCACCCACGATCACTGCGATCGCCGCTGCCAGCGCGAGCTCGCCGCCGAGTACCGACCGCCAGAAGCGCGCTGCCACCGGGACTCAACCGCTCTGGCCCTGGGCCGCTACCAGGCTCTCAAGGCGATTGAGGGATGCGTCGAGGCGCCTGACGGTTTGGCGCGTACGCGCGGCGCGCTCCTTTGCGGCCGTCGAGAAGGTACGATGCGGGTCTCGAAGCCGCTCCAGGTTCAGGCGAAGACCGCATCGGCTCAACACAGCCGTGAGCGCGTCGGCCCGAGCGAGTAGATCCCGGCGCGTTTCCTGGTAGGCATGGTTTGCCAGACGCTGGCGGCCGGAGTAGCGAAACACGTTGCTGAAGAACAGCTGCTCATCATCGCGGTCGGGCTCGAGCAGAATCGTATGGGCGTGCGGAAAGCGCGAGCGATAGCTGGCCATTCCGAGCTGCATGCGCGAGTGAATCAGTGCACGAAAGGTCTGGCCGAGAATCGCCGGCAGCCCCGCATCAGCGAGATTCGCATGCGGGCCGTGCGGTGCGAGCGAAGCATCGAACGGCACCAGCGGATTGATGCAGATCACGAGATCGCAGCCGGCCTCGAGCGCCAGCGAGGCGTGCATCGTGCGGATCAGGGCGCCATCGACAAAAGGCTGTCCGTCGATGGTGACGGCGGAGTACAGGCCGGGCAGCGCAGCGCTGGCGACCACGGCACGCGAGATGGGGACGTGATCGTGGTGGGAGTCGCCGAGTGTCACGGATTGCGCGGTATTCAGATTCGTCGCCACGATGTACAGGCGAGAGCGCAGCTTGCGGAAGTCATCCGTGTGGCCGCTGCTGGTAAACAGCGCATGCAGGTAGCGTTCCGGCGGCTTGTGGTCGAACAATGCGGTGGGAAGAATCTTGGCCAGGCTGCCGAGCGCAGCCGGCCAGCCGGTACGAAACGGATCGCGCGCGTACTGGCGTGCGATGTTGGCAAGCGCCACGGGCAGCAGGCCGAGTCGACTCAGGTATTCCCCGAAGGCCGGCTGCAGCAGTATCCCCGGAGACAGCGGCAACAGAGTCGAGTCATCCTCGATGAAGATGGATCCCATGGCTGTGGTATCAAAGCCGTTCGCCAGCCCCGCAGCCACATAGCAACCCGAACTCACGCCCACATAGACGTCGAAGTCCGTGAGCTTGCGTCCCTCGATCCCTTCCTCGAGCGCGTGCAACGCTCCAAGCTCATAGAAGGCGCCCAGCGGGCCGCCACCCGCAAGCGCGATCCCGAGCTTGCCCGTGCCCGCACGCCGCCGACGTGCGGGCGTTAGGGTGAGCATTGCCCGTTACGATGCGGCCGTTGAGGCCGGACGTCGTGCGCCGCGTGCCTTGCGCGCTTGCGCCAGTTTTTGAATACTGGCGTTCAGCGCATCGACGCGCTCGCTCAGAGCCGCGATGTCCTCGGCACTGGGCACGCCAATCTGCGTGAGCGCGCGGTGCACGCGCGTCTGGAATATCTTTTCCAGACCCTCGAGCGCGTCGGTTGCCTGACCACGCATATCGCCAAGGCCGGTGTTGATCGTCGAGCGCACATTGTCGACGATGCCCTGCATGGCCTTTTCGGCCGCCCCGCGCGTCTTGGCGTGCACGCGCGTGCCCTCGGCAATCAGCTCCTGCAACAGCTGCGGCGCGCCGCGCTGCGCCTTGGCGACGGCGCCGAGACCGGCGAGCCATATTTGGTTCATGCTATCCAGTGTCTTGCCCTGCAGCGTCGATCGGGCCTTGCGGGCCGTGCCCCTGCGGGCTGCTTTCTTGCGCGCCATCTTCACGTCCCCTTCGCGGCCACGGCCGCCTATGCGTATTTGCCCCACTAGCATTTTAAGCCACGCCGCCACTCTATAGCGATGCTCGAAAGGAGTGGATTCGTACTTGCCACATTGGAGCCGCGCGATGCCTCAACGGGAACGGTCGAAACGCCGCGAAGGAAAATCCAGCTTTCGGTACGCAGGCGATACGCTCAAGAAGCGATGGGATCGACTGCATCAGGGCGATCTGGAACCCTGGCCCGAGGAGTCGTTGATCGCTCGGCTTGCGAAACAGCGACCGGCGGTCAAGTCGCAAGTCGAAGCGCACGGCGGAGGCTCGGTCGTCGCGCGGGACCTGCAGGACGCCTGGCGTGAGTTTCACGCGGGCGACTTTCGCAGTGCGATCGAGCATGGCAGCGCGCTGGGCGCGCTGGGCGCGACGGTGGCGAACAAGGCTGCCGCCGTGGACTCCTTGTATTCTAAGCAGCGCGAGGCACTCATTCTGCAAGAGCTCGATAGTGCCGTCAAACGGGGCGAAGAGGCGACCAAGCTGCTGCCGGAGCATGCCAATGCTCACTACACGTTCGCGCTCGTGCTGGGCCGCTATAGTCAGCGCATCACCATTCTCCGGGCGCTCGCCGAGGGCTTGGCGGGCCGCGTTCATTCCCATTTGCAGCGCGTTCTCGCGCTCGAGCCGCGGCACGCCGAGGCGCACGTGGCACTCGGCCTCTACCATGCAGAAATCATCAACAAGCTCGGCTCGATCGTAGCCAGCCTGACCTATGGCGCCTCACGCGATAAGGCCATCGAGCACTTTCAGCACGCCATCAAGTTTGCACCGGCCTCCCCGATCATCCACATGGAATACGCGAACGGCCTGCGTTTGCTCGATGCGGAACGCTTTCGCGCTCAGATCCACAGCCTCTATGAGCAGGCGGCGGCCTGCGAGCCGGCCGACGCGATGGAGCGGCTCGACGCGGCGCGCGCGAAGCAGGGCGTGGATTAGCGCGCCGAATGGGCTCAATCGCCCAGCGATCCGCCGCCCAGCAATACCAGGAACACCAGGCGCTCAAACTCGGTCACGATCAGCTCGACCAGCTCAGCGGGGTTTGGCACCAGCTGCCGGTCCGCGATGACTCCGAATTGGACCTGACCGTTGTAGGTGAGCATGCTCACGCCGGTGCCGATGCTGCCGGATTGTGGCACCCAAAACAGCACCTGCGAGACGCCGACACCGCCCATGTGCAGCTTCTGGCCGGGGCCGGCAAGGTTAGAGGCGACAAGACTCGCTTTGGCGCTGAACAAAGCGACCAGCGGCTCCTCCACCGCACCGGGAAGGTTCCCGACAGCGGCCAGCAGCCCGAGGACGGCCAGCGCTTGCGGCGAGCTTTTCAAAGATTTCATGGTCGAGCGCACCGCGTACAGTCGCTCGAGTGGATGGCGCATGCCAATGGGCAATTCCACGAATACGAGTCCGAAGCGATTGCCCAAGGTGGGCTGTCCGGCGGCATCGGATCGCAGACTGACCGGAACGGTCGCCCGAATTTTCAGCGCGGTGACGTTATCGCCTTGCGATTCGAGATAGCGACCCAGAGCGCCAGAGAGCAACGACACCAGTACGTCATTGATCGTGCAGCCGAGGACTTTGCCGATTACCCTGACTTCCTCCAGGGAGATGGGATCGGCCCAGGCGACGCGCCGGACTCCGGAGAGTGGCCGCTTGAGGCAGGTCGGCGGATCGTCGGACTGCGTGGCAATATGCGCCAGCTCCGCCGCGAATTTGAGCGAATCCTGCATGGCGGTCCCGGAATCGGCCGGATGCAGCGCGTAGTGCAACCCCTTCTCGAGCAGATCGGCGCCCTCGCGCAGCACGCGGCCAAGCACCTGCGGCCAGAGGCCGACTGCGTTAGCCGTGGCTGATCGGTCGGGTGGTCCGGGATTGGCCAGCCCGGCTCGCGGGTCGACGGCGCCGGGTTGGCCATCGCCGAGCGACAGCAGCACCTGGACCAGGGCAATCCCGTCGGCATAGCAATGATGTATGCGCGCGATGATGGCGCTGCCGCCGCGGAAGCGCTCGACGAGGTGAAACGTCCAGAGCGGTCTTGCGGGATTCAGCGGCGTGCTGGCCAGCTCGCCCACCAGGGCTTCGAGCTCATGCTGCCCGGCGTGTGCGGGCAGCGCGACCCGCAAGACGTGGTCGTTGACATCGAACTGCCTCGAGCTCACCCAATTGGCGCTGCTGCCGTCGGCGACCGGGATGCAGCGGAAGCGATCGAAGATAAGAAAGCGCTCGGCGATCAGATCGCGCAGCCGTGCCCGACCCAGGTGGCCCTCCAGAACGATCAGACCCACAATCGTCATCGGGTTCGTGGGCCGCTCCATCAACAGCCACGCACGATCCACACCCGATAAACGTTCCGCGGCGCTCATATTGACAGTTTCGCCGATCGGCGAGCGCTTGTGGACCTCGGTTTGCCACGATCGCCAGAGCCTCGCGGCAGGCGTAGCCTGTATATATAATAATGCGCGCCGGATACGTGAATCATGAGCTACTTCGTCACGGGCGGCACTGGTTTTATCGGCCGCCATCTGGTGCCGCTACTGGCCTTGCGAGGCGAGCCCATTTATCTGCTCGTGAGATCCGGCTCGCACGATCGACTGGCGCGGGTATTAGGCGCTTGCGCTGAGCGTGCCGCCCTGATCAGACCGATCGAGGGCGATCTCACTTATGACCTGCTCGGCATCACGGACGCTGAGCGCAGGCAGCTCGCCGGCAAGATCCGCCACTTCTTCCACTTGGGCGCGTTGTATGACCTTGCGGCCGAAGCCACTGAGCTCGAGCGGGCGAACGTCGTGGGAACCGGTAACGCGTTGCAATTGGCTCGGGCGGTCCAGGCGGGGTGTTTCCACCTCGTCAGCAGCATCGCCGTGGCGGGGCGCTATCGAGGGACTTTCACGGAGGAGATGTTTGAGCAGGCCGAAGCTCTGGATCATCCCTACTTTCGCAGCAAGCACAGCTCGGAGGCCTTGGTCCGAGCCACCACGGCGTTGCCATGGCGCATCTATCGTCCGGGGATGGTGGTCGGTCATTCCGCGACCGGCGCGATGGACAAGATTGACGGCCCCTATCACCTGTTCAAGCCCCTGCAGAAGGTGCGCAATATGCTGCCGCAGTGGCTGCCACTCATCGGCTTTGAGGGCGGCCACATCAATCTGGTTCCGGTCGACTTCGTGGCCGCGGCGCTGGCGCACCTGGCGCATGTGCCTGGACACGACGGCCGCTGCTTTCATCTCACGGATCCCAAGGATCGACGGGTCGGGGAGGTGCTGAACCTGTTCGCCGAGGCTGCGCACGCGCCGAAGATGGCTGTCAGGCTCGAGCCGAGTCTGCTGGCAGCGCTGCCGCGATGGGTTCGAGCGGCGAGCGAGACACTGGCGCCGATGCGACGACTCATCGATCAGGTGCTGCTCGAGCTTGGCATACCGAAGTCGATCGCCGGCCTGCTGAACTACCCAACCCGCTTTGGCGCCCATCACGCGCAGGACCTGCTGATCGCAGCGGGCATCCAACTTCCGCGGCTGGAGGATTACGCCTGGCGCCTATGGGATTACTGGGAGCGCCAACTCGACCCCGATCTGTTCAATGCCCACGCCCTATGCAAGACGGTACAAGGCAAGACCGTCCTGGTCACGGGCGGCTCCTCGGGTATTGGCCGCGCCACCGTATTGAAGCTTGCGAGCGCCGGCGCGCGGGTGCTGATCGTAGCGCGCGATGCCTCAAAGCTTGCGCGGGTGCAGGCTGAAGTGCGGGCGCTGGGGCGCGAGCTAAGCGTCTATAGCTGCGACATAGCCGATCCGCAGGCCTGCGAGCGCTTGCTGGTGCAATTGCTCGCCGAACACGGGCATGTGGATATTTTGATCAACAATGCCGGCCGCTCGATTCGGCGTGCGGTCGATAACACCTACGATCGCTTGCACGACTACGAGCGCCTCATGCGCGCCAACTATTTCGCTGCCGTTTCCATGACGCTCGGCTTGCTACCGGCGATGGTCAAGCAGGGAGCGGGCCACGTTATCAACATTTCCTCGATTGGCGTACTCAGTAATGCAGCGCGCTTCGCCGCCTACAACGCCTCGAAGGCGGCACTCGAGTCGTTCTCGCGCTGCGCCGCAGGCGAATATCGCGCGCGCGGCATACATTTCACCATCATCAACATGCCGTTGGTGCGCACACCGATGGTCGCGCCGACCAGGATTTACGAGCGCCTTCCGCTCTTGGAGCCCGAGCAGGCGGCGGAGCTGGTTGCAGAGGCGATCGTGCGCAAGCCCGAACGCCTCGCAACCGGGCTCGGCGTGCTGGCATCGCTGGTCGAGGTGCTGGCGCCTTGGATCAACCGGGCGGTCATGAGCGAGAGTTTTCGGATATTTCCGGAATCGGAAGCCGCGGGCGGGCCGCCAATGGCCGATTCCGAGGCATCGCCCGAGATGGTGGTGTTTACCTCGCTGCTGCGGGGAGTGCACTGGTAGCACTTGAGCCCGCCGCAGCCAGTGGGAAGTTCATGGATTACGCATGCCCAGATCAGGCAATGGAAGCGCAGCGCTTGCTGCTGGCGCAGCGCGCTGCTGTTCTGGCGGAAGGGGAGGCGCGCGCGAGTGTGCGCATCGATCGGCTGCAGCGCGCCTGCGACTTGCTCGTGTCCCATCAGCCGGCGTTTTGCGAAGCGCTCGAGGCTGACTTCGGCCAACGGCCGGCGGACGCCACACGCTTGCTGGATATCTTTCCCGCCGTGCACGCGCTCAAATATGCCCGACGGCATGTTCGGCGATGGATGCGGCCGCAGCGGCGGCGATTGGGGTTGCCGCTGGGGTTTCCTGGTGTCCGCGCGGCAATTCTGCATCAGCCACTCGGTGTAGTGGGCCTCATCAGCCCGTGGAACTTTCCCGTGACGCTCACGTTCGGGCCGTTAGCCGGCATCCTGGCTGCGGGGAATCGATGCTTGATCAAGCCATCGGAAATGACACCCCGGACCTCAGAGTTGATCGGGCAGCTGGTCGGCAGATACTTCGACGCGGCGGAGTTGGCCGTGGTCAACGGCGGCACGGAGCTGGCGCGGCGATTTTCAAGCTTGCCGTTCGATCACCTTATCTTTACCGGCTCGACGGCCGTAGGTCGGCAAGTCATGGCCGCCGCCGCCGAGCATCTCGTGCCAGTGACGCTGGAACTCGGCGGCAAGTGTCCGGTCGTCATCGGGCGTTCAGCCGACCTGGTTCGCGCCGTCGACCGGATCCTGCTCGGCAAGCTGGCCAACGCTGGGCAGATGTGCCTGGCGCCGGATTACGTCTGCGTCCCGCGCGAGCGGCTGGATGCGTTCGTACAGCAGGCGCAGCGCTGGGCGGCGCGAGTGTATCCAGACCTTGCCTCGAATGCGGACTACACCAGTCTGATCGACGCCGGTCATGTGCAGCGCGTGGATGAGCTGCTCGCGGATGCCCGGGCCAAGGGGGCGCAGGTGATCGCCTTGACCGATACGCCCGCCTCAGCCGGGCGTGAGCGACGATTGGTCGGCCCCGCTCTGATACTTGGTGCGACCGAAGATATGAGGGTCATGCAGCAGGAGATCTTTGCGCCGCTGCTGCCGGTATGCAGCTATGATCGAATCGACGAGGTCATAGGCGCGGTGAATCGCCGCGCCAGAGCGCTGGCGCTGTATTATTTTGGGACCGACCGCGCCGAGGAACGCGAGCTCCTGGCCCATACGCGCTCCGGCGGCGTGTGCGTGAACGATGTGGCGGTGCATTTTCTCGCTGAAGAGCTGCCTTTTGGCGGCATCGGCGAGAGCGGCATGGGTGGCTACCATGGCGAGCATGGCTTTCACCGCTTCAGCCACGCCCGCGCGGTCTTGCGACAGACGCGATTCGACATCGCCGGCCTGATCGGTCTGCGGCCGCCCTACGGCGCGCGCTTACGGCGTAGCTTGCAGCTGCTGATCCGGCGCTGATTACCTGGCGCGCGCGAGCTGCTCTGCGTGCGGATCA
>Ga0209415_10003625_pt1 | contig 28711 bp, 24 predicted proteins | sample PeaSoiSIISIP2007_FD_187696 | JGI IMG/M metagenome (GOLD analysis project Ga0209415, IMG submission 187696) | Peat soil microbial communities from Weissenstadt, Germany - SII-SIP-2007 (SPAdes) (version 2) | ecosystem: Environmental > Terrestrial > Soil > Wetlands > Peat | place: Germany...
CCGATAGCTGCCGTTGTAGAAGACCGGAATTTCGCAGAACGAGCACCGATACGGACATCCGCGGCTGGCCTGCACCGGCACCGCCTTGAACAGGTACTTGTTCAGCTTGAGCAGTTCGTGACGCGGCCGCGGCAGGCCCTTCAGGTCATGCAGCTTGTCGGCCTTGTAAGTCTGCTTCAGCTTGCCGTCCTGCCAATCGCGCAGCAGCGGCTCCCACACCAGGTCGGCCTCGCCCTGCACGACGGCGTCGGCATGCTTGAGCGCCTCCTCGGTCTGTAGCGTCGCATGAAACCCGCCCATCACGACCGGGATACCGCGTTTGCGGAACTCATCGCCCAGTTGATACGCGCGCAGCGACGCGCCGATCGTCGTCGTCATCCCGACGAGGTCCCAGCCGCCGTCGAAGTCGAGATCCTCCAGCCGTTCGTCGCACAGCGTCACGTCGAAATCGTTGGGCGTCAGTCCCGCCATCAGCGGAATCATCAGCCCCATAATCAAACGCCAGCGCGTCTTGTGCGGCGTGCCATCGAGATGGACCGTAGTCGGTTGAACCAGCAGAATACGCGGCTTCTTCACAAACCCTCCTTTACTCACTACCTACGCGCCAGCCGTGCGGCCTAAACCCGCACCTCATCCCGTGACCGGCGCCGATTCGTCAGCCACCACAGGCTGAAGGCGAAACCCCACGACCCGAAGGCGGCGCCCCACGCGAATACCGGCAACCAATTCAATAGCGCGAGCACCAATACGAGGTAAGCGAAATCGCGGCCCGTCACCCGTTCCACCGCGCCGATCCACTTGTGCGCCTGCGCGCCGGTCAGACTCATCGCGCGGTTGACCGCAATCGCACACAAGCCGAAGCCCGTCAGCAGAATCGCCAGCAGGTAGAAATAAGTGGAGCTGTGACTGCTGCGATAGCAGCCGGTCATCAGCCCGATAAAAATCGCGATATGAACGATATTGTCGGTCGTCACGTCGAGCTTCTTACCGGCCTCGGATTCGACCATCCGCAGCCGCGCCAGCTCGCCATCGACGCCGTCGAGCGTGACCGAGACCAAAAAGAGCGCGGCGCCGATCAGGCGCATCCAGTAACTCGTCGTCGCGAGCATCGCGGCACAGAAAAAGCCCAGCGCGGTATTCGCCAGCGTGACCTGATTCGGCATCACGCGGGTGCGCGCGAGGCGATAGCTCAGCCGCCACGACAGCCGCCGATCGACCAGCCGTGCCAGCACCGCGTCGGTCTCGAGGCTCTCGATCCGCACCGACTTCGCCAGCCGCAGTTCGGCTTCCTCGCGATCTTCCGGCCGTCCGTTGAGCGCGAACGGCAGGTAGCCGACCGAGGGGATCATCGCTCCGCTGCCCGCGGCGAGATCGCCGTTCATCAATCTGATGCCAGCCTCTACGCCGCCGCTCGCCGATCCGAGGTCGCCGTCAGTTACGCCGCCCGATCCGAGGCGGCCTTGGGTGATGCCGCCGTTCATCAGATGACTCAGCGGCCCCACTTGGATCGTGCCGCCGCGGTCGTCGTCGGCACTCGCGAAGCATAAGTCGCGTCCGGGATTCATCGCGTACGCCGACAGCGCGCGCCGCAATTGCGATTGCGCCATCACCAGGTTGCCGCGCAGCGCGAGGCAAGGCGTCGATGGGTTGATTCCGTCGCGCCAGGAGTCCACCGCGCCAAGCGAATCGACGATCGTCACCTGCGGACTCGCGCCGAAGCTGCCCAGCGCAGTCCGGATCGTCTCATGCTCCGCCGGCGTCGCTTCGATAATGAAGCGGCTCACGCCGGCACGCGAGCACTGGATCATGAGGCGCTCCAGCAGCGGACGCCCGAAGATCTTGTCACGAGCGCGCGAGGGCGAGCAAATCAATGCGGTTTCAATCAAGGCGGTCAAACTAGAACTAGGTTTTTAAGCGATCCTGACCGCAGAGTCAACGTAACCCCACTGTCATGCGACCGCACAGTCAATGTAACGCGAACGCAAGAAGACTTTAATTTGAGGGCAATATTCCGACTGGACATCCCGTACATGGAATCACATACGACCCGCCAGCGCGAGCAGCGTTAAGGTCGGATTAAGAGTGACAAAAGAGCCCGCTGAAGCGCGCTCAATTGTAGAGACCGCCGCCCTCCGACTGTTAGACTTAGTACCACGATACGCACGACACTGGAGGTTTGCTCGGAATAAAGTAATGGCCGCCCACGAGCCCTGCGCGTCAACGTTTTCGCAGGACTTAGCCACCTATTCGAGCATCGCGAGCGTCAATCGGTGAAAAACACTGTCCTCTTCGATTTTGGCGGCACCCTCGACTATCCGCGCCACTGGCTCGACCGCTTTGTCGTCCATTACCGCGCCGCGGGCATCGAGATCACTCGCGCGCAACTCGACCCCGCTTTCGCTCACGCCACCCGGATGGGCTACCGCTCGACCCGGCTCCTTTCGTCCTGTGGGCTTACCGAACTGGTGGATTTTCTCGTGCGCCTGCAAATCGACTATCTGAGCCATCACGGCGCGCCGGAGGTGCGCGAAACCTTGGACGCCGCGTCCGCCGGGATGCGCCTGCCGGAAATCGCCGGCTGGATCACGCAATCGTTCGTCGCCGAATCCCGCCTCGGCCTCGCCGCGAGCAGAAGGTTGTTGATAACGCTCTCCGGTCGCTTCCGGATGGGGATTGTTTCCAACTTTTATGGTAATCTGGATAATATCCTCGCCGAATTCGATTTGGCGAGCTTCTTCGGCGCTGTCGCCGATTCTTCGCAACTCGGAATTTTCAAGCCGGAGCCCGGCATCTTCAACCTCGCAATAAAAACCCTCGGCGCCACCCCTGCTGAAACCGCGATGGTCGGTGATTCGTTGGATAAGGATTGCACGCCCGCCCGCAGCCTCGGCCTCACCACTATCTGGCTGCGCCATTCCCCACTCCCGGCGGGAGACCTCGCTGAACTCCCCGCTGGAGACCTCGGTGAACGTCTGGGTCAGCCAGCCGGCGATGAAATTTTGCGGACAGAACAAACCCAAGCGCCCGCCGATTTCACAATCGATACCTTGGCGGAGTTAGAGCATCTGAGATGGTGGCGATCGTGACCGACGCGAAGACAATCCCCGGCGCGAAGCAAATGGCCGCCGCGAAACAAATGCCAGGCGCGAAGCAGATACCTGGACTGTCCGGCGCGATAATCGCCGCCGGGCGCGGCGAGCGCCTGCGCGCGGCGGCAGGAGGGATCCCCAAGCCGCTCGTCGAGATCGGTGGCGAGCCTCTGCTGGTCCGCCAGGCCCGCGCGATTGCCGCGCTCGGAGCGTGCCCCGTGCATGCGATTGTCAACTCGGAAACCGCCCGCATGATACGCGACCGTGACCTCGTTATGCCGCCCGAAGTGCAACTATGCGTGCGCGATACCGCCAATTCAATGGAGTCCCTGCTGACGCTCGGCGAGCGTATCGCGCCCGGCCGCTTCCTGATGACGACGGTGGACGCGGTCGTGCGGCCGGCCGAACTGGAGCGCTTCGCCATCCGCGCACTCGACCTCACCAATCCCGACCTGACCAGTCCTGCCGGTCAAAATGTTCTTGACAGCGCGCTCGGGGTGGTAAGATGGCGCGGTGACAGGCATCCGCTGTTCGCGGAAGTGGCACTCGATGGTACTATATGTGCCCTAGATAACCGCGAGTCGCAGCAAGTGACGGCGGGGGTCTATCTGTTCTCGACGCAGATATTTTCATTTGGCGACAAGGCCCGCGCCGCCGGGCTCGATGCGATGCGGCGCTATTTGGCGCTGCTGATTGGCGAAGGCATGCGCTTTGCTGCAATTGAGCTGAGCGATGTGATCGACGTCGATGAGGCAGTGGATCTGGACGCGGCGCGTGCGCTGGTCGTAAGTCAGGGCGAGAGGTCCTGACGGCGATCGCCGTTGGCGGGTCGTGAGGACCGGAGCATTTAGATGAAAATCCAGGTGATGGGAGTGTATCGGGAGGCGGAGTATTCGCCTGGCAAGGTCGAGGCGGATGCCGCGATTATGGATGCCGTGATCGATCAATTGCGCGACTCGGGGGCGGAAACGATCTCGATCGACGCCGCGCGGTTTGTCAGCGGCGGATTTCCGACGCCGCATCTGGTGCTCGCGATGTGCCAGGGCGAAGCGGGCCTCGCGCGCCTCTCGGCGGTCGAAGAGGCGGGTGCGGTGGTGATCAATTCCGCGCTGGCGATTCGCAACTGCTATCGCGACCTGCTCGGCGCTGGCCTGATGCGCGCGGGTGTGCCGGTCCCGGAGGGCGTCGTCGTCCGCACCGCTGCGCCGCTCGACCTAAAGCCGTTGCGCACCATCGATCTGTCCTCCCCGATGTACGTCAAGCGCGGCGATTTGCACGCGCTCGGGCCGCATGACGTGCTGCGCGTCGAAGGACTCGAACAGCTCGAAGCGACGCTGATGCGCTTCGCGCGCCGCGGCGTCCAACTCGCCTTCGTGCAGCAGGAGGTCGTCGGCGAAGTCGTCAAGTTCTACGGCGTCAGCGGCGGCGAATATTTTGCGACCGTCGCCGAAAGCGGGACGCATCTTTCCGATGCGCAAAAGCGCGCGCTCAACCAGGCAGCCGCGACCGCCGCGAGTGCCCTGGGCCTTGAAATCTGGGGCGGCGACGCGATCGTCAAGGACGATCGTTTCTCGATCGTTGACTTCAACGATTGGCCAAGCTTCAGCCGGGTGCGCGACGACGCCGCTCGCGCGATTGCCCGCCGTTCGATTCTGCATCTGCGCCGCCATCCGGCGACCCGCGACCTCAACATCTGACTCAATGGCGTCCCCGCCATACTTGACTTGCGCGCCTTGGCGCGACAGTCCTTACGGGTCGTCGCCGGTTCCGGTGGCACATAGTTATTAAGGAGTCGGCGAGCGCAAAAGACGAGATGCGGAAAGACGAGGAGATGAGGACGGCGCAGCTGTCAACTTCAAAACGCGTTAGCGACGGTGCGGCCGCCCAGGCCAAACTGCCAAAAATCGTGACCGCGGTACCCGGTCCGAAATCACGAGAGATTTTCGCCGATGAGCAGCGTTATATCGCACCCGGCCGCCAGCGTATTTCGTTGCTGGCCGGCGTGGCCTTCGAGTACGGTAACGGCGCGACGCTGACGGACGCAGACGGCAACACCTATGTTGATTTTTTTGCCGGCGTTGCGGTCGCCAGCCTCGGCCATGGACATCCGGCGCTCGCCGATGCGATCGCCCGGCAGGCCGCGCGCCTGATGGTCGGGACGTTCGCCACGCGCGAGCGCGCCGAGGCCTTCCGGCTGATCAGCGAGGTCGCGCCGGCGAACCTCAAACGTGCGCATCTCTATAGCGGCGGTGCGGAGGCGGTCGAAGCGGCGCTGCGGCTCGCGCGATCGGTCACCAGGAAAGATGAAGTCGTGAGCTTCTGGGGCGGCTTTCACGGCAAAACGATGGGCGTGCTCGGACTGATCGGCGACGAGTCAAAGCAGGGCTATGGGCCGCTGCCGGGCGGACGTTACACGGTGCCCTATGCGGACTGTTATCGATGCCCGTTCAAGATGTCCTATCCCGAATGCGGGCTCCATTGCGTCGAGTTCGCGCGTAAGCAGATTAAGAATTCCTCCGCCGGCGCGATCGCCGCGGTGATCGCCGAGCCGATGCAGGGCACCGCCGGCAACGTGATTCCGCCGGACGACTGGTTGCCCGCGATCAAGTCGGTCGCAAAGGACAATGGCGCGCTGCTGATCGCCGATGAGATGATCACCGGCTTCGGCCGAACGGGTAAATGGTGGGGCGTCGAGCATAGCGGCGTCACTGCGGATATCGTCACGGTCGGCAAGGGCATGGGCTCGGGTTTTCCGATTTCGGGCGTCCTCATGAGCGACGAAATAAGCCATGCCGAACCGTTCGCCAAGCCCAGCGCGTCGTCGTCGAGCTACGGCGGAAATCCGCTCGCGGCGGCAGCGCTGGCGACGACGATCAAGACGATCGAGCGCGAAAAGCTGGTCGAGAATTCACGCCAGGTCGGCGCCCTGATGCTCAAGCGGTTGGCGGCGCTGAAGGAAAAATACGAATTTCTCGGCGACGTGCGCGGACGCGGACTGCTAATCGGCCTCGACCTCGTGCGCGACCGCAAGTCCCGGCGCGAGTTGAGCCGCAAAGTAATGGAACTGATTTTCACCGAGTCGCTAAAGCGCGGACTGCTGCTGATGGGCTACTTCCCGCGCGTGCGCATCAACCCGCCGCTGGTGATCACCGAGGAGCAGGCCGAGGCCGGAATCGCGATTATCGACGAAGTCTTCGCCCATGTGCGCGACCATGTCGATTGGCGCAACGGTGATTGAGCGATGCCACACGACGCGGGCAATATCGCGCTCTTCTTCGACCTCGCCGGCACGCTCGTCGCGATGGATGAGACGCGTCAACTGCCGATCGACGGGCAAGGCAACGTAACGATCAAACTGCTGCCGGGCGTGCGCGAAAAGCTCGCCCCGATTCACGACCATCTGATGTTCGTCGTCACCAACCAGGCGGGCGTCAAGCGCGGCCGCTTTCGGCTTGCCCAAGTCGAAGCCGGAATGGCGGACCTCGATCGGCAGTTGGGCGATATCCTCACCAGCTGGCAGATTTGCCCGCACGACGACGCCGACGGTTGCGAATGCCGCAAGCCCAAGGGCGGCATGATCCTGGAACTGGCCGACCTTCATGGCGTGCATCTGGAAGGCTCGACGATGGTGGGCGACCAGGAGGTCGACGCACAGACCGCGCGGGCAGCGGGCGTCGGCAAGTTCCTGTATGCCGCCGACTTCTTCGGCTGGAAATAGCGCGCTGTGATGCACGGCGGTCTGCCGTGCCGCCCGATCGGGCGCCAAATCAGCGCCTGGGGCTGAGGTAGATATCGGCGACGGTTTTTGCGACAAGTCGAATTGGTGAGGCGAGTTCCTTCGTCATTGAAGTGGTCTCGATCGCGGAAACTTTGGAACCTGACATCGCCGGAGGCAGCGCATGAAGATCGGATTGCTGAGCGTTTTCCACGAGAGCACGGCGCGGCCGGGGCCGTTCGCGCAGGCGGTCGAGCAACTCGGCTTCGAATCGCTGTGGGTGCCCGAGCATCCGATATTGCCGGTCGATCCGAAGACGCCGTTTCCCGCCGGCGGGCCGATTCCCGACGTTTACAGTCACATGAGCGATCAGTTCGTCTGCCTCGCGATGGCGGCGGCGACGACCAGCAAGATCAAGCTGGCGACGGGAATTACGCTGGTGCCCGAGCACAATCCGATCGTCGCGGCCAAGCAGATCGCGACGCTCGACCATTTTTCGGGCGGCCGTGTGATTTATGGCATTGGCGCGGGCTGGCTGCGCGAAGAGTCGGAGATTATGGGCGTCGATTTTCCGCGCCGATGGTCGCAGACGGCGGAGTTCATCGCCGCGATGCGCGAGTTGTGGACCAAGCCGGAAGCCACGTTCGCGGGCAAGTACGTGAATTTCCCGGCCGTGCGTTCGTATCCGAAGCCGGCGCAGGCGGCCGGTCCGCCGGTATTGATCGGCAGTCGCGACAAGAACGCACTCAAGCGCGTGGCGAAGTGGGGCGATGGATGGTTTCCGAATCGCGTCACGCCCGACGATATGAAGCGCGACCTCGCCACGTTGCGAGATGAATGCCGCGCCGTGGGCCGCGACTTCGCGAAGCTCGATATCACCGTGATGGGCGGCATCGCGGGCGAGCGCGGCGCGGTGCAGGCGGAACTCGCGCGTTTCGCCGAGGCCGGAGTCGGCCGCTTCGTGATCGCGCTGGGCACCTTGACGCCCGCGGATTACCAGTCGAAGCTCGAACGTTTCGCGTCGCTGTATATATAGTCAATTAGTTATTTGAACGACGGAATAGTTATTACGAATTGAAGAGTCATGACGAATAAATTCGTCGAGAGGAACGCAAAATGAAAATCGGAGTACTGAGTTTCGTCGCGTCGTACACCGCCGATCCGGGAGCCATCGCGAAGCATTGCGAAGCGCTCGGCTTCGAATCGTTCTACCTGCCCGAACATCCGATTCTGCCGGTGAAGCACAAGACCCGGTATCCGCTGTCACCCGACGGCGAAATTCCCGAGCCCTACGCGCACATGATCGATCCGTTCATCGGCCTGACGCTGGCCGCTGCGGCGACCAAGCGTATCGGCCTCGGCACCGGTATCTGCCTGGTGCCCGAGCGCGATCCGTTGATCCTGGCGAAGGTGATCGCGACGCTCGACCATTATTCGGGCGGCCGTTTCATCTTCGGCATCGGCGCGGGTTGGCTGCGCGATGAGAGCGAAATCATGGGCGTCGACTTCAAGCGGCGCTGGGCGATCACGCGCGAGTATATCAACGCGATGAAGGAGCTGTGGACCAAGCCCGAGGCTTCGTTCAACGGCGAGTTCATCAATTTCCCGGCGGTGAAGAGCAATCCGAAGCCCGCCCGCAAACCGCATCCGCCGGTTCATGTTGGCGCCGGCGGTATCGGTCCGAGCATGGAGCGCGCCTTGCGTGACACGGTCGCGATCGGTGACGGCTGGGCGCCGCTTGGCGTGCCGCCCGAACAGCTCATCACCGAATTGGCGAAGCTCAAGAAGATGTGCGGCGAGGCGGGCCGCGATTTCAGCAAGCTCGAAATCACGATGTATGCGCCGGTTATGCAGAGTGGCGACGTGAAGCGCACGATCGCGGCATATCAGGAGGCGGGAGCGCATCGGTTGATTCTGTTCCCTGAAAAGCTTGGTGTGAATGAATACGAACGCGAGCTGGAGACGATGGCGAAGGCGTGGGTCGCATAGGGAAGCTCGGCTTAGTCCATCGAGCGCTGGGCCGAAGTTGCCTGGCAGCTCGTTTGTTTTATGAGCGAATCCGTCACGCAACATCGCGCCTTCAAATGGCGCTCGGGCGCGATGCGCGAGGAAGCCGATCGGCTCGCGGTCGAGGAGCCCTTGGAAATCCGTCTCGGCGGACGACGCTTTACGCTCACGATGCGCACGCCCGGGCATGACGAGGAGCTGGCGGCGGGCTTCCTGCTGGCCGAGGGTTTCATCAATGCGCGCGGCGAACTCGGTGAGATTCGCCGCCTGCGTGATGCCAAAGGCGCCCTCGATCCTAACGCGATCGATGTTATCCTGAACGTTCCGGCGGCGGGCCTGCGCGAGCGCCTCCAGCGCAATTTCACCGTGTCGTCGAGTTGCGGGATCTGCGGCAAGACCAGTATCGAAGCGCTCGAGCGGCGAATCGCGCCGCTTACAAGTACGGTCGCGATTGCGCTGGCGGCGCTGCTGCGATTGCCCGCGATGATGCGCGAGGCGCAGGCGGTCTTTGCCGCCACCGGCGGATTGCATGCGGCGGCGCTGTTCAGCCTCGAACAAGCGAACGACCCTGCGCTGGTGGTCTTGCGCGAAGACGTCGGTCGCCATAATGCGGTTGATAAAGTGGTTGGCTACGCGCTCGCACACGATATGATTCCACTGGCGAGCCACGTCCTGATGGTGAGCGGGCGCCTCAGTTTCGAGCTGGTGCAGAAAGCTGCCGCAGCGGGCGTATCGATACTATGCGCGGTCTCGGCGCCGTCGTCGCTGGCGGTCGAATTGGCCGAAGAACTCGGCATGACGCTTGTGGGCTTTTTGCGCGAGCCTAACTTCAATGTCTATTCGGGGTCTGAGCGGATACTCGCTGCGTCTTAAAGGCGGGTCTACAATCTGTACGCAACAAGCAGGAGCGTTGTCGCGATGAAAAAATCGAGCGCCAAACCAGCCGCCAAAGCAATCGCCAAAAGTAGCGCGCCGCCGCCGCGAACGCTCGCAATCGATATCGGGGGCACCGGGATCAAGGCGTTGACGCTTGACCCTGCGGGCAAGCCGATCAATGAGCGCATGCGGATCGCGACACCCAAACGCGCTACACCCAAGGACATAATCGAGATTGCGCGCAAGCTGGCCAAAGAGCAGCCCGCCTTCGAGCGCGTGTCGGTGGGATTTCCCGGCGTGGTCAAGCACGGCTTGATCTATACAGCCGCGAATCTCGGCAATGGATGGCGCGGCTTCGACCTGGGCCACGCGCTGGAACGCAAGCTCAAGAAACCGGTGCGCGTCGCCAATGACGCCGACATCCAAGGCCTCGGTTGCGTGACCGGTCGTGGGCTTGAGCTGGTGGCCACGCTCGGGACCGGCTTCGGTTCGGTGCTCTTTAGCGACGGCACGCGGATCCATCTCGAACTCGCGCATCATCCGTTTCATAAGGGCAAAACCTACGAGGACGAGCTCGGCAATCGCGCGCTTCACAAGAAGGGGCGCAAAAAGTGGAACAAGTTGTTGCGCGAGGCGATCGATGAACTGCGCAGCACCTTCAATTACGACCGGCTTTACCTCGGCGGCGGGAACAGCCGCCTGGTAAACTTCAAGCTGCCGGCGGATGTGAAAATCATCAGCAACGAGGACGGACTGCTCGGTGGTATCGCGTTGTGGCGCGAGGCGAAGGCGCCAGCCGAATCGCGTACCTCGGGCAAGACCACCGCATCCGCGCCGGCCGTCGCGCAACCGCGCGCAAAGGCCGTACCTAAATCGCCGTCGGAATTCCCTTCGAAGCCCGCCGCCAAGCTCGCCCATCCGGTGATCGCTCGGCCCTCGACCGTCGCGCGGACAGCCACGTCGAGCGCCGGGTCCGCGCCGGGAGTCTTGCCGGGCAACGACGTGATCCGGCCTGCGGATGCCGCCGCGACGAAGAGCGCCGGGATGCCCTCATCCAGCTGAACGTTCACGCACCGCGGACGACTTCAGCGGCTTCCGCACATCGCCGGGCGTTTCACGTGACGCTCGCCGAATAGTTCGATCGATTTGCGGCCAGCCCACCTTTTAATCGTGCCGTAACGCTCGCGTCACGCGCGAACGCATATTCATTCGCTAGAACTACGACCGCTCGAATCCTTTTCATTCCTCTGGGAGGAGGTCTCTGGTCTAGTGAAAAGATCAAAATCGTTTGGTCGAAAAATGCGTGCCGGCATCGCGATTGGTGTGCTCGCGATCGCCGCCGCGTCGGCGCCGAAATTGTTCGCCGATGCGAAACCCAACATCCGCCACGTCCTGCTGATCAGCGTGGACGGGTTCCATGCGCTCGATTACCTGAACTGCTCCAACGGCATCGCGGGCGTTAACGGCGGCGCGCCCTATTGCCCCAACCTTGCGGCGCTGGCCAAGACCGGTGTGAATTATCTCGACACCAGCACCTCGAAGCCCTCGGATTCATTTCCGGGGCTGATGGCGCTCATGACGGGTGGCTCCCCACGCACGATGGGCGTCAATTACGATGTTGCCTATGATCGCGCGCTCAATCCGCCCGCGGCCGATACCGGCAACGGATTGTTGGCTGGCCCTTGCGTATCCGGAAATACCCCCATCGGTACGAGCACCGAATACGATGAAGGCATTAACTTAAACAGCGTCCCAGGCGTTGCCGGTCAGAACCTGCTCAACGGTGGAGCGCCGAGCGGCGACGGCGGGGTCAACTCGATCGATCCCACTCGTTTGGTCCGCGACCAGAATTGCAATCCGGTCTATCCGTGGAACTTCATCCGCGTCAATACGATTTACGGCGTTATCCATGCCGCAAGGGGTTATACCGCTTGGTCCGACAAGCATCCGTCCTATTCGTCCGTGGGCGGTCCGACCGGCACCTCGAGCGACACTAATGTCGACGATTACTTTTCACCCGAAATAAACTCCAATTCCGCGAACTATGAGGCCGGCGCCACTCCGTCGCTGATTCCTCCGGGTTGCAGCCCGAATCTGCCTGACCAATTCGCGGTGTCCGACGACGACGACTACACCGGCAGCTTCCTGAACATCCAGTGCTACGACGGTCTCAAGGTCAATGCCATCCTCAACGAGATCAACGGCAAGAACCACGACGGCAGCGCGCGCGCGCCGGTGCCGTCCATCTTCGGGATGAATTTCCAGGCGGTGAGCATCGGCCAGAAGTTAATCTATCAGCATAATTCAGGCGTACCGCCGATGACTCCGACGTATAGCGCCAACGGCGGCTATCTCGATTCGATCGGCACGCCGAGTCCGTCGCTGTTCCAGGAAATCGAGTTCATCGATACTTCGATTGGGCAGATGGTCGCGGAACTGACAAAGCAACATCTGATCGATTCGACCCTGATCATCATTACCGCCAAGCACGGACAGTCGCCGGTCGATACCAGCCGGTACAAGCCGAATGGGTCGCCGAACGATCCGGATTCGATCTTGAGCGCATGCCTGCCGGATTCGGAGTTGAACCAGATTGGACCGACCGAGGATGACGTGGCCCTGATTTGGCTCAAGTCTTCCTGCAACGTCGCTACCGAAGTCGCCGCGCTCGAGACGAAGTCTCCCGTATCCAACAACATCGCGGGCATTGGTGAGCTCTTCTCGGGCCCTGCGCTCGGACTCTACTATAACGCCGGCGATTCGCGCGCGCCCGATATCCTGGTTACGCCCAATATCGGTGTGACCTATTCGAACAGCAAGAAGAAGCAGGCGGAGCACGGCGGCTTCGCGAAAGACGACGTTAACGTCATCATGCTGGTGTCGAATCCATCGTTCTCCGCCAAGACCATCACCAGTCCGGTCGAAACCTCGCAGGTCGCGCCGACGATTCTGCAGGCGCTGGGACTCGACCCGTACGATTTGCAGGCCGTGAAGGCGGAACACACGCAGCCGCTGCCGGGACTCTCGCTCGGTGATTGAGCCAGCTGGCTAAGAATTTGTAGATTGCTAGATGAAGCGGGCGTCCTTCGGGGCGCCCGTTTCGCATTTGCGCGCGTGACATCCGCCAGGTCGCGACGATTCCAATGGTCAGAAGCATAGCTTCGACGTTTCTGGATACCCCCGCGATCGAATAGATTGCGACTTCGATGGCCGCACAAGTTCATCAGTTCAACGCGATCGCGTTCGAGGAAAATCTCAACCTGCGGCAGATCGCGGCGCACTTCCCGGAAGCACGCGTTACGTTGCGCGAGTTGCGCTATACTAATCAGCCCGGCGGCGCGATCTATGTATTTCCCTTCGGCGCGATGGTCAGCCACGATATCTCGGCCGATCAACGCGAAGTCGAGCTGCAGCGCTTGCGCACCGCCATGCCCAAGCTCACCGCGCGGGTCGTGCGCGAGGACTACACGGTCGCCGAGGATCCGGTCTTCAAGACCGGCATCGTGGACGGCGTCCTCCGACTCGACCGTCTCACCTCCGGACGCGCCGGGATCGTCGCTTTGACGGTCGCCCAGAGCGCCGCGATGGAATACTACGAAAACCTGGTCGAGGATCTCTTCGCGCGCACCCGCAGCCTGATCGATTTCATGGAGCGCCGCGGCACCGTGCCGTTTCGTACCCGCCCGCTCCATCGTTTCATCGGCGAGGCGATCGTTACGCGCACCGAAGTTCTGTCGGTGCTGCATCTGCTCGATAAGCCCGACGAGGCCTGGGACGATCCGGCCATCGATCGCATCTACGACGATCTGCGCGGCGAGTTCGATTTGCGCGACCGCTACGCCGCGTTGGAGTTGAAGCTGCGCGCCATCCAGGAGTCGCTCGAATTGCTGGTCGATGTCGCGCGTGATCGCCGGCTGCTGCTGCTCGAAGTCACCGTCGTCTTCCTCATCCTACTCGAATTGGTCGTCACGATTCTTCCCGCCATGCGCGCTTCGGGGCATTAGCGAGCGTGACGTCAACCGATCAATTGAACCAGCTTCCGATGCTGATGCGTCTCGGAGTCGCGCTTGCGATCGGCCTGATGTTCGGGCTCGAACGCGGATGGGAGTTTCGCGAACTGCACACCGAGCAGCGGACCGCGGGATTGCGCACTTTCGGCGCGATCGGCTTGCTCGGCGGCGTCGTCGCCGAGCTCGCCGGCGATCACGGCCAGATGCTGATCGCGGCCCTCGCGCTCGCGCTTGGTATCGTCCTCGCGGCCGGTTACTGGCGCGAGTCCGAGATCGATCGCGACGTTAGCCTGACGAGTTCCGTTACGGCACTCGTCGCCTACAGCCTGGGCGCGCTCGCCGGGCACGGTGAACTACTCGCGGCGTCTTCATCGGCCGTCGTCCTCACGATGTTGCTCGGCTTCCGTCCTGAACTGCACGGCCTGGTTCGCGCAATCGACCGGGAAGAACTGCTCGCGACCTTCCGGCTGTTGTTGATCTCGGTCGTTATGCTGCCGGTGCTGCCCAATCGCAGCTACGGCCCGTGGGCGGCGTTCAATCCCTACGATATCTGGTGGATGGTCGCGTTGGTGGCCGCTGTCTCTTATGTCGGCTACTTCGCCACCCGTCTGATGGGTGCGGAACGCGGCATCCTGATCACCGGGGTGTTCGGCGGATTGGCCTCTTCGACGGTCGTAGCACTGAGCCTCGCACGACGGGCCGCGCACGATTTGCGCGAGCCGAACCTGCTGGCCGCAGGCGCAACCATCGCCAGCGCGATCATGTGGCCGCGAATCTTCCTCATCGTCGGCGCGGTCGATCCCGAACTTGCTCAACGCCTGGTTATACCGCTCGTGGCGTCAACCATAGTTGCGATCGCCGGGGCCTTGTGGCTGGCGAATCGCGGCCGCAAGGAAGAAAAAACGCTCGCCGAGAGCGGTGAGAAAATGATCGCAACCAACCCGCTCGATCTCGGCATGGCCGTTCGTTTTGGCTTCATCCTGACCGCGATTATGGTCGCCGCCCGCGCCGCCAGTGCCTGGACCGGCCCGTCCGGGCTGTTGCTGGTGGCGGGAATTTCGGGATTGGTGGACGTCGATGCGATCAGTCTTTCAGTCGCCACTATGAGTATTCATCGGTTGACCGCGCCGGACGTCGCGATTAGCGCGATTCTGCTTGCCGCTGCCGTCAACACCTTGCTCAAGCCCGCGATGGCGCTACTGATCGGCGGCGCTCCGATAGGCCTGCGCTTCCTTGCCGCGTCACTCGCGATGATCGCGGCGTGCGGCGCCGGTTGGTTGATCGCGATGCGCCTCGCCTGAGGCCACATTCGCGGCATCGCGACCGGCGGCATTGCTCGGGGCCGACGTGCAGTTTTGGCATTTCAGCGAATTTGTAACCAACATTTAACCACAGCCCGTCGATCAGGCGCTCGCCTGTTGATTAACTCGATTGATCGATGAATGACTTAGCCCGCCGCGCAGGTTACGTTTAGTCTCATGCGGTTGGCCGCGATCGACGTCGGTTCCAATTCCGTCCACATGCTCATCGCCGACGTGAGCCGCGACGGACATATCGAAGTGCTTGACCGGGTCAAGGAAATGGTCCGGCTCGGCCGCCGCTCCTTCACCACCGGGCGTCTGACCGAAGAATCGATGGACCTCGCAGTCCGTGCGCTGATTAACTTCCGCCGCCTGCTACAAGTCCGGCGAATTCACAAGGTGCATGCGGTCGCGACCAGCGCGGTGCGCGAGGCACGCAATCGCGCCGCCTTTATACGGCGCATCCACAAGGAAACTGGCATCGCGGTCGAAGTGATCTCGGGTCGCGAGGAAGCGCGTCTGATCTTTCAGGCCGCGCGTCACGCGCTGGGACTCGAGGGTGGTCCGTTTCTGCTGGTCGATGTCGGCGGCGGCAGCGTCGAACTCGTGCTGGTCAAGGACGGGCGGCGCTTGTGGATGCATTCGGTGAAGCTCGGAGTTGCCCGCATGAGCGAACAATTCCTCACCGACGATCCGCCCACCACCGGTCAACGCCGCAGCCTCGAGAAGCATCTGCAAACTGAGATCGGTGAACTGATGCGCTCGGCGCGTAAAGCGAAAGTGGTCAGCGCAATCGGGACTTCGGGGACGATCAACACGCTGGTCGCGATGGCGCGGGCGGCGCGCGGCGAGGAATTGGGGCGCCTTCATGGCGCGACCGCATCCGCCGCCGAAGTCGCCCGCCTCGCCCGCCAATTGTGCGAAGCGAACGCAGCTATGCGCATCGACTTGCCCGGCATGGATGCGAAACGGTCCGACCTGATGCCGGCGGCGGGCATCCTCACCGATTTCGTCCTGCGCAAATCCGGCGCCGTCGAACTGATGGCCTGTACCTGGGCGTTGCGTGAGGGTGTGCTGCTCGGGCTCGCTCAGAAGACCTCCGGCCGCTCTACGACCGAGGCCCGGCGGCGCTCGGTGATGATGCTGGCGCGGCGCTTTTGCGGCTCCAATGAACACGGCAAGCAGGTCGCGAAGCTCGCGCTCAAGCTCTTCGACGCGACCGCGCTGCTCCTTGGCCTGCCCGCGAGTGCGCGCGAACTACTTGAATATTGCGCTCTGCTGCATGACGTCGGACATGCGATCGATCACGATCGGCATCACGGCCACACCTACTACTTGATCAGAAATACCGAGCTGCTCGGCTTTGAACCGACCGAAATTGAGGTGATCGCACAGGCCGCTCGCGGCCATCGCAAACAAGCGCCAAATCTCGACTCGGTGGAACTCCAGGGCCTCGGTCCGGGAAAGCGGCGTGTCGTCCGTGGGCTCGCCGCGATTTTGCGCGTCGCCGACGCTCTCGACCGCAGCCATTTCGGCGTCGTGCGCGGCCTTGATGTCCGCTATTCGCCGGGCCGGCTAATCATCGAAGTAGCCTCGGATCGCGATAAGGCCGACCTCGAACTCTGGACCGGCGAGCGTCGTACCGACCTGCTTGCGAAGCTGCTCGACCGCCGCGTTATCCTGCGCCAGGAACACTCTCCGCCACCGCGCGCCTGACGGGGTAGCGATTTCCCCAAGCTCAGCACGTTCCCTGCCTCACACGGTTCGCAAATAGCGCCGGCGTTTTGTGGAGCCGCGGCTGGACGGCTGGCGTTATCCACAAGTTTCTGCACGCCGCCGGTTGATTTCGCCGCCGCTCACCTATCATCCGGACGACGAAAGCCCTACGATCGATCGAGTGGACGCCCGTTCGCACAACCCGCCGCTCATGAGCCTTTTAGTACCCGCCCGCCTGATCCATGTGGCTGATTGGCGCTCTTCGCAACTTCGCCGGTTTCCAGCATCTTTGATCACCTGCGCCGAGGGCGGCGCGGGCAAGAACCTCCGCACCAAAGCGAGCACAGTAATTTCTAAAGTCCCAAGGGTTGCTAGCTGATGGCCGCCGCCGCTCTCACAAGTGCGCCACGCGCGCTCATTGCGCCCGATTCTGCCATCGCCGATTCGGCTCGCCTCACACTGCAGGCTGGCGTCACTGCGCTGAAGCATTACGAAACGGCGGCGGTGGCCGGCGAAATTGAGCCGGTCCATCAGATGCGCGTGTCAGTGCGGCGTCTGCGCGCCACGGTCAGGCTGTTCGCGACCGTGATTCATGGCGCACGCAAGCGCATTTATGAGAGCGAGCTCAAGTGGCTGGGGCAGGCCGCCGGAGGGGTGCGCGATTGTGACGTGATGGCCGAATTGCTCCGCGATTGCAGCGCCCATCTCGATCCGACGCTCGCCGAAGCCCTGACGCCATTGCTCAAAGCGCTCGCCGCTCGTCGCGAGGCCGAGCTGTCACGCTTCGTCGATGATCTCCGCACCAAACGTTACGCACGGATGTGCGAGCGGCTCGCGGACCCGCTGCTGCGCCGCGCGCTGCCGGCTACTGACGTCGGCTGTTATGCGCCCGTGATGATCGCACCGATCGCGCGCAAAGTGCGCACGGCCGGTAAACGTATCACCTCCGCCGATACGCCGCCGGCCTTGTTCCATCGCCTGCGCGTGCGCGTCAAGCGCCTGCGTTACGCCTTCGAAATGCTCACCGGGATGGGCGGCAAACGCTCGCGCAAGGCGGTCGCTCGCCTCGAGCAGATGCAGGAATTGCTCGGTGCGCATCAGGATTTGGTCGCGACGCAGGCGTGGCTGCGCGCTTACGCTGGAGGTGCTGACCACGTTGCGCCGGAAACTCTGATGGCGGTGGGTGCGCTCGTCCAGACGCTTGGCGAACGGCGCCGAAAGCTCGCGGTCCAAACCTATCGCCGCTGGAGGAAGGTGTCGCGCTCGGGCATCATCAAAGACGCTCTCAAGGAAATTTCCCGCCTGGCGCAACGGCGCCTCGAGTCCAATCTCGAGGCCCAGTCCGAGGCCGAGCATCAAGCGCAAGCCGAAGCCGAACGTCAAAAACAAACCCAATCCGACCGTCAGTCACAAGCCGAATCCGACCCTCAGGCTCAAATCGAGAACGAGCACCCGCCCCAAACCGAGAACGAGCACCCGGCCCAAGCCGAAAGCGAGCACCCGGCACAGGCCGAGAACGAGCACCCGGCACCAGCCGAAACCGAGCATCCGGCACCAGCCGGGATGGGCCGTCAAATCCTAACCGCGAGCACGGCCGACTTCGATGCTCCGCCCTCCGTTCCACCGAATCACGTGACAGCGGAGACCGTCGCGTCAACCTCAAGCGCTCCAACTCCGCCGCCATGCACCGCCGATGATGCCAACGCCGTCGCGCCCGCAGACGCTGTCGAATCGATTTCTGCGCTTCATCATAATCACGACTGAGGCCACATGATTCTATATGTAGTGCGTCACGCTCTTGCCGAAGAGGCCGCCGCTGGCGCTGACGATGCGCGCCATCTGACCGATATCGGCCGCCAGCGTACCCAAAAGGCCGCCGCCGGGATGCGCGCGCTCGCAATCGAATTGGACGTTATCCTGACGAGCCCCATTGCGCGCGCCGCCGAGACCGCCGCGATCATCGCCGAGGCCTACGAGAATACTCCAGCGCCACGCGTGCTCGACGAGCTCTCGACCGGAGTGCCTCCGATCGATGCGATCGCCGCGCTCGCACCCTTCGGCCGCGACGAGAGCGTGATGATCGTGGGACACGAGCCGCAACTGAGCGCGCTCATTTCGATCTTGCTCACGGGAGAGCCCGACGGAATGCATCTGCGGATGCGCAAGGGTGGCTGCGTCGCGCTCGATCTACCCGCCAAAGGGATTGAACCCGGCGCCGCCGAATTGCACTGGATGATGACGCAGCGCCAGTTGCGCAAGCTCCGTAAGTAACGCTCACCCTGTCGTTCGGCCATCCCTATGCGCGCCGGTGTTGCGAAATGCCGTCGTGCGAAACCGTTTGCGCGTCGTGGAGGCCTCTTGTGATTAAAGGACTGCGGACGTTAACCTAGTAGGTCGTAAAGCGCCTCCTCATCATGTACCCACGCCAACGCGCCCTCGAGCGCATCGCCAACGAAAAGGTGCTCTACGAGCGCCACGCCGGCGGCGACATCGGCGTGTGCGTCATCTACCCGAACATCTATCGCCTCGCGATGGCGAATCTTGGTTTCCAGGCCATCTTCCATATCTTCGAGTCGGACCCGCGGGTGGCCGCCGATCGCGCCTTCCTGCCCGACGCCGACGAACGCGCTGCGATTCGAGCGCGCACCGTGCCGATGGTTTCCTTCGAGCGCGGACGCCCGCTCACCGATTTTGAAATTCTCGCATTCTCGATCTCCTTCGAGACCGACTACCTCAATCTAATCTCGTTGCTGCGGATGGCGGGGATTCCGCTGCGCCGCGCCGATCGCGTCGGGCGCAACTATCCGCTGGTCATTGCAGGCGGCTCCGCCATCTTCCTTAATCCCGAACCGATCGCCGATTATGTTGACCTGTTTCTGATTGGCGAGGGCGAGGAGATGGTGCCGGAGTTTCTCGCCGCCTACGAAGACGCGCGCGCGACCACCGGCAACGAGGCGCCGCGACTGCACGACCTCGCAGGTGTCGAGGGCGCTTACCTGCCCGACTACTTCACGCCGATACTCGACTCGAGCGGGCGTATCGAGAGCGTCGGCTACAGCGGACCAGGCGAGCCCAGGGTCTGCCGCCGTTTGCTGAGCGATCTCGATCGCTTTTCAACCTCGTCGCTGATTCTCACCGAGGAATCCGTCTTCGGCGATATGTTCCTGGTCGAGGCGAGTCGCGGCTGCCAATGGGGCTGCCGTTTTTGCGCGGCCGGCTTCATGTATCGCCCGATTCGCTATCGCAGCCCCGACAAAATCATGGCCGAGGCCACCCGCGGCCTGGGTGAGCGCAAGGTCATCGGACTGGTCGGCGCCGAGATGGCGAGCGTGCCCGGCGTCGCCGACATCGCGACCGCGGTCGCGGACGCGGGTGGGCGGCTCTCGCCCTCGTCGCTCAAGGCCGATTGCATCTCGCCGAAGCTCGCCGCTGCGCTGGTCCGGAACGGCGCGCGCAGCGTCACCGTCGCGCCCGAGGCCGGCAGCGAGCGCATGCGCAAGGTTATCAACAAGAACCTCACCGAAAGTGAAATTCTCAACGCCGCCGAGATGCTGGTCGGCGAAGGTGTCGAGAACCTCAAGCTTTATTTCATGATTGGCCTGCCCGAGGAGCGCGACGAAGACCTGATCGAAATCGCGAACTTGACCGGGCGCATTCTCGAACGCGCGCGGGCGCAGAAAAAGCGCGTCGGCCATGTCACCGTTTCACTCAATCCGTTCGTGCCGAAACCGTGGACGCCCTTCCAGTGGGATCCGATGGAGGACGCAGCGAGCGTCAAGCGCAAGATTGCGCTGCTGCGCGCGGCACTCGGACGTATCGGCGGCGACAGCATCGAACTCGACGCGGAGTCGCCGCGCGAGGCGTACTTCCAGACGCTGGTCTCGCGCGGGGATCGGCGGGTGGGAGCGATTCTCGAGCGGCTGAACGAGCGCGGTTGCGACGACGCGGGCGCGATCTGGCATGAGCTGCGCGCGATCAAACGCGAAGCCGGCGCGGGCGCCACCGAACTCCCGAATCCCGATTTTTATGTGACGCGGCAATACACTCACGACGAAGTGCTGCCGTGGGACTTTATCGATCATCACATTCACAAATGGTTCCTGCTCTCGGAGCGCAAAAAGGCCCATTACGAACATCAGACCAAGCCGTGCGACGTCACTCGTTGCACGGTTTGCGGAGCGTGTTGAAAATATCGGTGGAGACCAAGGCGATGGCTACCCGAAGCGAATTGACCCTGATGGCGTTGGCGGCGGCCTGTGCGATTGCGATCGCCGCGCCGGCCTTCGCGCAGACCGGCGCCGAGTATCCGCGCACCGGGCCGGGAGTCTCCACGGTCCCCGGCGGTGGTATGGGCGGCGGCACGGGCGGCAGCATCGCTGGCGGATCGATCAGCGCCCCCGCTCCGAGCGGCAGCGGCACAAGCAAGACCACGGAGATTCCCTACGACGGCTCTCGCGACGACGACCTTCGTCCGTCAGCCAGTCCTACCCACACCAGCGCGCATCACCACGTCGTCAAGCATCACGCCAAATCTTCGAGTGTGGACACCAGCGCGATCGAACCGGCGCAGGGCCATCTGAAGTTGAACCAGGATTCATGGGCGTATGAGCGGCCGAGCAAATCCAGCACACATATCGAGCAGGTGCACGCTGGCAAATACGTCAACGTAATGGGTACTTCGAAGTATTATGCGCAGGTCAAACTGAAGAGCGGCGAAATCGCCTACGTTCCGCTTACCGCGTTGCAGTTGCTGTCGCCCACCGACAAAATGTTCCTCCTGACCAGCGACGCCAATGTCCTCACCGCACCTACTCATACGGCCACGAAGCTCGCCGAAGTGCATAAGGGGCATGATGTTCACGTGGTTGGGATCGCGCTGAACTACCTGAAAATCCGAATGAAGGATGGCCTCGAAGGCTACATCCCGATCAGCGCCCTCCAATAGCGCTTGACGATACGGCGGAAGCCCGGAATGGTGCGCTTGACTGTGAAAATCCCTCCTACTGTGTCGTCGTTGCAACGTAAGCGGCCGGGCTGCCACCGATTTGCAACTATTTTCAAAGATAGACCTAACATACAACAGAATTATATCTATTAGCATGACAAATTATGTATAGTGTGGTCTAAGTAGCCATGAAGACGTATTTTCACGTGGCTGGGAGGATAATCAAATGGGCCTGCCATTCCCTAAAACCAACGGATTATTCGCTAAAGACGAAGACGGCAGATTGTTATTTTTCGCTACTCCGACCGCCAAATCCGCATACGTTGTGCCTGACTTCAGTCGTGAGGATGCGCTCCGCACACTCAGCAAATACTGGGGACTATGCGAGCTGTTTTCCGTCGCCCTCGTCGCTCCGATAGCGCTCCATTTCGGCGGGGCTGTCGGGTTACTGCTGGCGTTTGCGGTATTCGCTGTCGGCTCACCAATCGGATATCACTTCGCGCTAAAGGAACTGCTCTCGGACCTCGAAAGGGTGATTCACGAGCCGCTCGATCACGACCTTCACACGCGGAGCTTGCCCAGCCTGTTGCGAACGGTCGCCGACGAGACCCACGCCGGACTGCTATGGTTGTGCGAAGTGGTATCGGTTGTGCCGGTGGTGGGTGCGCTGCTGATGCTGCTCAACGCGCATCGCGCTCATCACGTGGTCGGTGCGCTGGTGGCGATCGTTTTCTTTGGCAGCGCTTCGATCGCCGGGGCCTACATGATCTCGATGAAGCGCCGCGGCATCGTGGTGACCGAGACGCATTCGTTCCCCGAGCGCGGCGTCGCGATCAGCCGCTAGATTGATTCGCCGGTCGCGCTGTCCGGCGTAATCGCCAGCAGCGCCCGGACTTTGGCTGAGATGTCGGAGGCGCGGACGACGTCGGTGATGATCGCAGCGGCATCGGCGCCGGCGGCCAGCACCGCGGGCATCGTTCCCTCGGTTATGCCGCCAATTGCTACAATCGGCAGGCTAACCGCCTCGCGCACCGCGCGCAGTCGCTTGAGTCCCTGCGCATTCGCGACGTTCTTCAGACCGCCCGAATAGATCGCCCCGAAACCGATATAATCGGCGCCACCGGCGGCGGCCGCCTGCGCCTGTTCCACGCTATGAGTTGAAACCCCGACGATCGAGTCCGCTCCCACGATCGCGCGCGCATCGGCGAGCGGCAGATCGTTCTGGCCGACGTGCACACCGGCGGCGCTTGCGAGCTTTGCGATATCGGCGCGATCGTTGACGATGAGAATCGCGGCGTGGTCGCGGCACAGCGCGACGATCTCGCGTGCCGCCGCCAGAAAGTCACGGCTGCAGGCTTCTTTGAGACGCAGTTGCAGGATGCGCGCGCCCGCCTCCAGCAGAATCCGAGCGAGTGCGACAGGGTCCTGTCCGCCGGCCGTATCGACCATCGCGTAAAACCGTGAGGGCAGCTTCATGGCGCGCGCGTGCTCTATTGCGGCAGCGTCTTTTGCGGCACGATCCGATGTTCGGTCAATTTCTTGCGCAGGGTGTTGCGGTTGAGGCCGAGGATCCGCGCGGCATGAACCTGATTCCCGCCGGCACGCTCGAGCGCGATCTCGATGAGCGGTTTTTCCAGCTCCCCGACCAGCTTCTGATAGAGATCGCGGGGTTCCCTGCCGTTGCTTTCGATCATTTCCGAGATCCGCCGCGCGATGAGGTCGGTGAGCGACGCGCTGGCGTCGAGGTTGGAACTGGACGGGCGCACGCCGCCGCGGCCGAGCTCGATGTCGTCGGCCTGGACGGTATTGGCAGGCGCCAGCAGGCTCGCGCGCAGGACCGCGTTCTCCAGTTCGCGAACGTTGCCGGGCCACGAGTAATTCAGCAGCTTGGCGCGCGCCTCAGGGCTGATGTAGCGCGCATTCGCACCCATCTCGCGAATCGCCTTTCCGATGAAGTAGTCGGTCAACTCTGCTATGTCCTCGCGGCGTTCGCGCAACGAGGGCAGGTCGATCGGAATCACCCGCAAGCGGAAATAGAGGTCCTCGCGGAACCTTTTCTCCACGACCGCCGCTTCGAGGTCCTGGTTGGTCGCCGCGATCACCCGTGCCTGCATCCGTAACGTCTCGAAGCCGCCGACTCGCGAGAACTCGCGCTCCTGCAGCACACGCAGCAGCTTGGGCTGTAGCTCGACAGGCAGATCGCCGATTTCGTCAAGGAAGACTGTGCCGCCGGACGCCTGCTCGAACTTGCCTGCGCGCCGCTCGGTGGCGCCGGTAAAAGCGCCGCGCTCATGTCCGAACAGCTCGCTTTCGAGTAGTCCATGCGGAATCGCCGAGCAATTGACGGCGACGAACGGCCCCCGCCAGCGCGGAGACTTGAAGTGGATCGCGCGCGCCACGAGTTCCTTGCCGGTCCCGCTTTCGCCGCGCAGCAGCACCGTCGCGTCGTTGTTCACCACGCGCCCGATCAGCTTGTAAACCTCCTGCATCGCCGGGCTGCGCCCGATGATCTCTCCGCCGACGAGTTGTCGATTGACCTCGTCCTTCAAGCGGTTGATGTCTGCCGCTTGCGCCGCGATCTCGACCGCGCGCGTGACTGCCGCCGCGACCAGGTCGAGATTTTCAAACGGCTTAGTCAGGTAGTCGTGAGCCCCGCGCTTCATCGCCTCGACCGCGTTATTCATCGTGCTGGCGGCGGTGATTACGATGATCAGAGTCCGGCTCGATTGTTCGCGCGCGGTAGAGAGCACCTCGAGGCCGCCAATCCCGGGCATCATGATGTCGAGCAGTGCGACCTCGTCGCGATTGCTCAGCAAGGCCTCGAGGGCACTTTGACTATCGGCCGCTTCCTCGACTTCGTAGCCCGCGGCTTCGAGCCGATGGCGCAGGACGAGGCGGATGCCGGGATCGTCGTCGGCGACCAATATGCGCGCGCGTTGCGCTTTAGATTCGTTCAAGGCTTGATTATCCGGGTCGGTCTGCATCGGTGTAACTCAAGCGGCCATCGTAGCGTAACAGGCCTGTGGTGGGCGAGATGCCTTCCGCTTGTCCACTCCGATCGCGTCCGAGCCAAGCGTGGCGATAATCAGTCAGGCCCGACCGGCAGCATCACGCAAAACGTCATCCCTCGCGGCTGAACGTCCTCGGTCTCAGATTGGTTCGCGACGTTCTCGCCCAGCGCCGCTTCAGATGATGGACGGCTCGCCGTGCGACCGGGGCGGACCGCGCCGCGCGGGAGCATCGAGCCGCGCTCGGCCCATAGTTTGCCGCCGTGGAGCGCGACGATTCGCTGGCTCAGCACGAGACCCAGACCGGTGCCCGAGGGTTTCGTCGTGTAAAACGGGGTGAAGAGTTGTTTGAGATCGGCCGCGGACATCCCCCCGCCCGTATCGCTCACCTCGACGCGCAGGAACTGTCGCCGCTTCCCGCCATACGCACTGATGCGGAATTGATTCTCCATCGCGGTCCGCAGCCGGATCGTCCCCCGCGGGGGTGCTCCCACCGTCGTCGACGAGCCGGAATTCGCGGAGCCCGCGGGTCGCTTTACGCGTGCACCCGATGCTGAGAGCGAGGGGCCTTCGCCGTGCACCGCCTCGATCGCCTCGCGGGCGTTGCGGATGAGATTCAGGAAGACCCGCTCGAGTGCCGCCGGATCGCCGTTTACCTCCGGCAGGCTCGGGTCAAAATCCTGTTCGATTACAACGTTTTCGGTCGTGCTCAGCATCAGCCCGGCCATCCGCAACGCCTGATGCAGCACCTGATGGATATTGAACGATTCACGCTTGAGCCGCTGGGGATTGGTCGCCGCCAGCACCTGCTCCACCAGCCCCGCGATGCGATTGACGCCGTCCAGAATCAGCCCGCAGTAGAGCTTGGCGCGAGCGTCGTCGGGAAACATCCCGCTCAACAGTTCGGCCGCCCCCTTGATCCCAGTGAGCGGGTTTTTGACCTCGTGCGCGAGCCCCGCTGGCGATAAGCGAAACGCCTTCTCATCGGGGTCGAAGGCCTGCTCGGCGCTCTTCTGATGCGACAGGTCGTGGAATACCAGGATCGCCCCGTCGAAATAACCCGCCCTGCTGATGAGCGGCGAAACCTCGGCATGCACCGCGATCGAGCGCTGGTTGACCGCCAGCAGCGCCTCGGGATTATCCAGACTCTGTCCACTTTGCAGACACAGGTCGAGCATGCGCCGCAGCCATTGATTCCGCCGCATCAGCCGCCCAAGCTTCGAGCGATCGATTTGGGAGGCTTCGAGGATGGTTTCCGCAGCGGCATTGACCGCAACCGGATCGAGGCTTGGTGACAAGACGATGACGGCGTCATTCAGGCAGTCGAAGATTTCATGCCACAGGTCCAATTTGCTCGATGCCCCGTTAATGGCCCCGACACGAAATTAGCACAAAGCCTCAGCCCAACTAAGCACCATAGGCATTAGCGTTGACTAATATTGTGAGGCGCCAACACTCGCGCATCTCTTCAAATGGCCTATGTAAATGCCGTGGATAAGCGGCAGATTGTAGATTTGTTGTGCATAGATATTAGTTTTTTTTATTCTTATGGGGTTGATCCAACTGTGGCTGGCCGATAGGGTTAGCGACAATTTGGTGACACTCTTCACAAAATGGGAATCGGCCAACGCCCTGATCTTGGCGCTTCTGGCACTGACGCTTGCGGGTTGCGCATCCACTGCAAACGTCCAATCCGACCCCAATACTGAAATCACTGTCAGCGGTCAGGCTGGCGCCGCAAATCTGCTCGCCGCGGGCGAGACCAGCCCTAGAGCCGGATCGCATGAGTTGCTGGCGGCCACCGAAATGCCGTTCGTGCGGAGCCAACCCAAGTCAGTCGCGCCCTTTCCACTGATTCTCAACCGCACGGTTCAACAATACGTCAACCAATACGCCTCGCAGCCGCAGGGGTTGCAACAATCGTTTCGCCGCAGCCAGCCTTACATGGCGGATATGGTGCGCGAGCTGGAAAATGAAGGTTTACCGCCCGATCTGATTTATCTGGCTTTCGCGGAAAGCGGATTTTCGCCCAAGGGCGACGGTCCTTGGCAACTTGAGAAGGCGACTGCCCGTCGGTTCGGCTTGACCATCGACCAATGGGTGGATGAGCGCCGCGACCCGGTCAAATCCACCCGCGCCGCTGCCGAGTACCTCGCAACGCTCCACGACGCCAGCGGTGCCGATTGGCGCATGACGCTGGTCGCCTGGAATAACGGCGACCGCTCGATCGATCGCTACTCGCGCCTGCGCAATGCGAGCTACGATCGGATGATGGCGAAACTGCCGCATCATACGCGCTCGCTGATGAATCGCTTCATGGCGGTGGCGCTCATCGCACGTCACGCCAGCGACTACGGACTCGACGACATCAGCTTCAACCAGCCGCCTCACTATCGGGTTTTCAAGGTCAAGGGCGGGACCTCGCTGAGCTACGTCGCCAACGCGACCAAGGTCACGGTCGAGGCGATTCGGCAGGCCAATCCCGCGCTGTTGCGCGACCGCGTCCCAGCCAACGTGGACACCTACGATATCCGCGTCCCTGACGACGAACTCGAGGCGCAACTTTCAGAGTTCTGAGCATTTCACCGCCGCTTCCGCTTTGCGCTTACGTCTGCCAAAAGCTTTCGCCCGCTTCACAGTTCAAATCCCTCGGTCAGCCACGTATCCTTGATGCTGCCGGGAATCAGGCTTTGCGATAACTGAGGCAGTGTTATGATCAGCGCGGACGAAGCCCTCCAAATCGTTCTGGACAATGTCGTTGCGCTTGGCGTCGAGCGCCTGTCGATTACCGCCGCACTCGGCCGGGTGCTCGCCGAGGAAGTCCACTCGCCGCGCGACATTCCGAGCTTCGATAACTCTGCGATGGACGGCTACGCCGTGCGCGGCGCGGATGTCGCGGCGGCCAGCGAAGCCCATCCGGTGCGCCTCGAAGTGCTGGAGACGCTGGCGGCGGGCACGATGCCGTCGCGCCAAGTCGCGGCGGGACAGGCGGTCCGCACCATGACGGGAGCGCCGATCGTGCCCGGCGCCAATGCGATCGTTCCGGTCGAGCGCACCCGCACCGACGGCAATATTGTCGAGATCATGGCGGCGGCCGAAGCTGGCGCGTTCGTGCGCCCGCGCGGTGAGGATTTGCGCCGCGATGAACTGGTGATGAGCGCCGGCAAGACCATCAGCCCGTCCGACCTCGGAACGTTGGCGTCGTTGAATCGCGCGATGATCGACGTCTGGCGCCGTCCTCGGGTCGCCATCGTCGCGACCGGCGACGAACTGGTCGACGTCGACCAGATTCCGACCGGGGCGCAAATCGTGAACTCCAGCGCCTACGCGCTGGCCGGTGCGATTCGCGAAGTCGGCGGTGAGCCCGTGATGCTCAAGGTGGCGCGCGATACACCCGAGGAAGTCCGCGCGCGCTTGGCAGAAGCGCTCGCCTTCGACGTCGTCCTTTCGACCGGCGGAGTCTCGGTCGGGCAATTCGATCACGTCAAAGGCATTCTCGACGAACTCGGCTTGCGCCAGCTTTTCCATGGCGTCGCGCAAAAGCCCGGACGGCCGCTCAAGTTCGGCACCATCGGTGGACGCCCGATCTTCGGGCTGCCGGGAAATCCGGTCTCCACGATGGTCTGCTTCTATCTCTACGTACGGCCCGCGCTCCTTCGCATGAGTGGGGCGGCACAGGCCGGACTGCCGCGGGTGACAGTCCGCTGTGCGACCGAAATCCGGTTGGCGGCGAACCTCACCGAGTTCGTGCGCGTGCGCCTGGAGCGCCGGGACGGGGAACTTTACGCGACTCCTACCGGCTATCAGGGCTCGGGGGTATTAAGCTCGCTCTCGCGCGCCGATGCGCTCCTGATTGGACCGGCGGCCGTGAGCGTCTTGAAGGCGGGCGATCAGGCGACGGTGCTGCTGCTGGTGCCAGGCGCGGGTGGCGATTGCACGACGATTTTCGAAGGCCGTCCCCCTCTGCGCCACATGAACTGAATCACCAGCGTCAGGACTACGCCGAAGATCATTGAGGTCATCACGATCGTGCTGACCTTGACC
>Ga0209415_10003626_pt1 | contig 28709 bp, 22 predicted proteins | sample PeaSoiSIISIP2007_FD_187696 | JGI IMG/M metagenome (GOLD analysis project Ga0209415, IMG submission 187696) | Peat soil microbial communities from Weissenstadt, Germany - SII-SIP-2007 (SPAdes) (version 2) | ecosystem: Environmental > Terrestrial > Soil > Wetlands > Peat | place: Germany...
CCCGGGGCGACCGGGTCGGGCTGGACTTCGGCGGCGGGGGAGGGTATGGTCGGGGGCGTGCCATCCGACGGCGCCGAGGACGCGGTCGGTTCGGCTGGTTCCTGGGACACGTGGCCTTCCCATCGGACGGTGTGATGCGGTGAGGCTGCCATGCTGCCATACGACCGTGGTCCCATGGGGCCATCAGCGTCGGGACCTTCTCGGCATAGGCGAGAGCCGGATCAGGGGTCACCCTGTCCTTCCCGTCGCGGCGGTCTGGTGCCCAGAGCCGTCATGCGACACCCGGGCGAGCCGGAGGCAGAACATTGGCCGATCCCATGGGTCGTCGCACGCGTCCGGCCCTCGTCATCGCCGCGCTGCTCGCGCTGGTGGTGGCGGCGTGGTCCGGCGCCGGCGCGGCACCCGTGCGGGCCGATGGGGCACCGGCCGCACCCCGCGCGGTGGTCATCGTGGGTCCCGTCCAGGGCCAGACCGCGGGATATGTCTCGGACGCCGAATCGGTCGCTGCGGACGCCGCCAGCCACGGCATGGACGTGATCCGGCTGTACACCGCCTCGACCGACAACAAGGCCGCCAAGCCGGGCTCGAAGGGCACGCTCTCCAGCCTGCCCACGATCCTGCCGGCCACCTGGCAGAACGTCGTCAAGTACGTCAACGGAGCCGACGGCGGCCAGCCGGCCACGATCGTGGCCTACATGGGCCACGGCAACGGTTTCCCGAACCCCTACCCGCCGGGCTATCTCATGCCTGACCGCGTGGACGGTTTCGTTCTCGACTACAGCGCCTCGACGCCCTGCGCCAGGGGCGGTTCGATGAATTACTGCGGGGAAGGGCCCATCGTCTCGAGCCTCCATCTCAAGCCGAATGCGGTCGTCTTGCTGAACCACCTGTGCTACGCCAGCGGTGACAACGAGTCGACCATCCCGTCCGAGCCCAGCCAGAGCGTGGCGGAGCAGCGGGTCGACAACTACGGAGCCGGCTTCCTCCGGGCCGGTGCGGCTGCCGTTTTCGCCTACGGCATGAATGACGTGACCCCGGTGATCGACGCGATCTTCAACGACCCCGGGCAGACGATCGACCAGATCTTCATGGCGAACCACTACCTGGGCACGTACAGCCTCCGCTTCGGGTCCTCGCGGACGCCCGGCTTCGACGCCCACATGGACCCCGGCGGCCCCCCTACCGCCAGCAGCGACAACTACTACCGGTCCGTCGTCGGGAACCTGCTCGTGACCGGCGATGAGGTCCTGCACGGCGGCTCGCCCGCTCCCGACCCCGACCGCTGGGCGGGCTCCGACCGCTACGGCACGGCCGAGGCCATCGACGACAACAACTTCCCCGACGGCCCCACGCCGGTCGTGTTCGTGGCCAGCGGGGCGGCGTTCCCCGATGCCCTGACAGGCGCAGTGGCTGCGGCGAAGCAGCACGCGCCGCTGGTCATCACCGCGCCGGACAGCCTGCCTGCGTCGACCCAGGCCGAGCTGGGCCGGTTGAAGCCGCAGAAGATCGTCATCCTCGGCGGGACCGCCAGCGTGTCGACCGCCGTCGAGCAACAGCTCGACGCCATGGTCGCGGATCCGGCCGATGACGTCCAGCGCATCGCCGGAACGGATCGCTATGCCACCGCCGCCGCCATCGCCACCACCTTCTTCACGGGTCCCGTCCCCGTGCTCTACATCGCCAACGGCCTGAACTTCCCCGATGCGCTCGCGGGGGCGGCCGCGGCCGGTCACCTCGGCGCGCCGATCCTGCTGGTCACCCCGGGCAGCATCCCGGCGGCCACCGCGCAGGCCATCACCGCCCTCGCGCCCAAGTCGATCAAGGTCCTGGGCGGCACGGCGAGCGTCAGTGACGCGGTCAAGACCGCCCTTGCCGGCGACACCACGGGCGCGGTGACTCGCCTGGCCGGGGCCGACCGGTACGCGACCGCGGTGGCCATCTCGCAGGACACCTACCCCGGCAGTCCCAGCGTGGCCACCCTCTACGTCGCCTGCGGGTCGAATTTCCCCGACGCCCTGGTGGGCGCGGCGCTGGGTCAGCCGCTCATCCTGACCGACGGCCGCACCGTGGCGGCGAGCGTGCTGGCCGAGGTGACGCGCCTGCACCCCGGCCGCCTCGTCTTCCTCGGCGGACCCGCGTCGATCAGCTACACGGACATCCTCGAGCTCAGGGGCGCGGCACCGGGCGCGTCCTGACCGCTCGCCCGCGAGTCCACCGGACCGCACCAGACCGGTCCGCAGCACCTCGTACCAGGACCATCGAGGGATGGGGCCCGGCGGGCCACAAGCTTATGGTGCGTCCCGTCACCACTCCCAGGAGGTCGGCATGGCCAACCTGTTGACGCGCCGCCGCCTCCGGGTCGCGCTGGGCCTGCTGGCCTCGGCTGCCCTCATGGCCTCCGCCACGCCCGCCTACGCTGCTGCTCTCCTGCCGGCGGCCGCGCCGGCCGTGCAGGCCCTGTCGGCCGGCGGCCCTGAGCCGGCACCTGTCGCCACGGCCCCTCCCGGTGACGACGGCGAGGCCGTCACGCCGGTGGCTCCCGGCATCGCCCAGGCCGTGCCGGCGACCGAAGGCCCGTCCGCCGAGTACCTCGACGCGATGGCCCATGCCACCGATCGGCCCGCCTTCACACCCGGCGGCCCGGTGACCGTGCCCCTCGAGGCGGACGGGCCCGCGACGACCGATGTCGGCACGACCAACGGGCCACCCGGCGTGGGGGCGGACGCCGGCGCGCCCGCGGCCGCGACCGCAGCCACGACGACGTCCACGGCGACCGGCCTGCGGCGCGAGGTGCTGGGTTTCCTGCCGTACTGGACGCTCGGCCGAAGCGACCTGCGGCTCGACTACACGACCCTCTCCACGATCGCCTACTTCGCCGTCGGAGCCGGGCCCGACGGCCACCTCCAGACACGCGACCCAGACGGCACCGCGAGCGTCGGCTGGGCCGGCTGGACCAGCCGGGCCATGACCGCGGTGATCAACGCGGCGCATCGCCACGGCACGCGGGTCGTGCTGACCGTCCAGCGGTTCGCCTGGACCAGCGGCCAGGCCGCCGATACGGTCACGCTGCTTTCCAGCGGCGCGCTCCGCGCGCGCCTCGCGGCCGAGGTCGCCAAGGCCGTCCACGACCGCGGCGCGGATGGGGTCAACCTGGACTTCGAGCCCATCCCCGCGGGCCAGGCGACCGACTACGTGGCTTTCGTGCGGCAGCTGCGCGCCGACCTGGACGCGCGCCGGGCGGGCTATGAGCTGACCTTCGACGCCACCGGCAGCAGCGGCGGGTACGACATCGCCGGCCTCACCGCACCGGGGGCGGCCGACGCGGTGCTGATCATGGGCTACGACTACCGCGGCGCGGGCAGCCCCACCGCCGGATCCATCGACCCGCTCGCCGGGCCGACCTACGACCTGACCGACACCGTCGACGCCTACCTCGCCCTCACCGCCCCGGGCAAGATCATCCTGGGCGTGCCCTACTACGGGCGCGCCTGGAGCACGAGCGGCAGCGGGCTGCATGCCCCGACCCTGGCCCAGACGAGCCGCAACGGTTACTCGGTCACCGCCACCTATGCCCAGGCCGTCGCGCTCGCCGCGGCCCACGGACGTCGCTACGACGGCCTCGAGCGGAGTCCGTGGACGGCCTACTCGATGTCACCGTGCTCCGGCTGCCCGAAGGTCACCCGGGAGCTGTACTACGACGACGCGGCCAGCCTGGGCCAGCGCTACGACATGATCAACCGCAGGGGGTTGCGCGGAGCCGGCATCTGGGCCCTGGGCTACGAAGGGACGCGCCCCGAGCTGGCCGCGGAGTTGCGGGCCAAGTTCATCAACGACACGACGGCGCCGGTCGTGGGCCTGGTCCCGCTGCCGGCGACGACGGGGGACGCGGGCTTCACCGTCGCGTGGCGCGGCACGGATGACCGCAGCGGCATCGCCTGGTTCGACGTCCAGGTCTCCGTCGACGGGGGACCCTGGAAGGCCTGGCTGACCCATGTCAAGGTGACGAGCGCCACATACCTGGGGGCGCAGGGGCACGGGTATGCGTTCCGCGTGCGGGCCGCCGACGGTCGCGGCAACGTCAGCGCCTTCAACGTCGGCAGCGTGTACACGCCGACCCCCACGCTGCGGGCGGGCGGCTTCGCGCAGGTCATGGTCGATGGCGTGAACGTGCGCTCCGCCCCGGGCACCGGTGCCGCCGTCGTCCTCAGGGCGGCGGCCGGGACCGACGTGGCCCTCATGGCAGGCCCGGTCGCGGCCGGCGGGATGCAGTGGTTCCAGGTGGCCCTGCCCGTCACGACCTGGGGGCCCACGGCCGACCAGGAGGTCGGCGTATGGATGGTGGCCGCCGTCGGCCCGACGCAGTACCTGGCGCCGATCCAGGCCCCCAACGCGACCCGCGTGGCGGCTGCCATCACGGGCTTCTCCTTCTCCGGAGCGGGAGCGGCGAGCCTGGGACCCGCCGGGGCGTCCCTCCGCTCGTTCAGTCCCAACGGCGACGGCCACGCCGACACATTGCGCATCGACTGGACGGCTACGGCGGCCCTCGGTGCCATGGCCCTCAACGTCTTCCGCACCGATGGCAGCCTGGCCGGCACGGTGACCATCGGATCCCGTGGTGCCGGCCCCCAGTCCTACGCGTGGACGGGTGCCGTGGGGTCGACGACGCTGCCCAGCGGGACGTACGTGCTTCAGCTGGTCGGACGGGATGGCACGGGTCTCCACCACGCGCCGACGACGACCGCCGCGGGGCCGCTCCAGGTCAGCCTCTACGGCGTGGCGCTGCACCACGTCGGCACCGAGCGCCTGGCTGGCGCGGACCGCTATGCCACCGCCGCGGCGGTCAGCGTGGCCGCCGCCCATCCGGGTCTCCCGGTCGTGGTGATCGCCTCGGGAGCCGGCTTCGCCGACGGCCTGGGGGCCGCCCCGGCCGCCGCCGCCCTGCACGCCCCCCTGCTGCTCGTCCAGCCCGGCGCGATCCCGCCGGCCACGGCCACCGAGCTGACGCGTCTGCGCCCCGGCCGCATCCTGATCGTCGGCGGCACGGCGTCGGTGAGCGCATCGGTCGCCCGGGCGCTCGCGTCGTACACCGCGGGCGCGGTCACGCGCCTGGGCGGGGCCGATCGCTATGCGACGGCGGCGGCCGTCTCGGCCGCCGTGTTCAAGGCCGGCGTGCCGGTCGCCTTCGTGGTGAACGGGACGTCGTTCGCCGACGGCGTGGCCGCCGCGGCCGCCGCGGGCCACGGGGGCGGGCCCCTGCTGCTGAGCCCTCCCGACGCGCTCCCCCCGGCGACGGTGGCCGAGCTGCAACGCCTCAGGCCGGCCCGCATCGTCGTGGTCGGCGGTACCCAGGCCATCTCGCCTGCCGTCGCGAGCGCGCTCGCCTCCCTCACCAGGGGTCCGGTCACGCGCCTGGGCGGCGCCGACCGATACGCCACCGCTGCGGCCGTCGTCGATGCCATCTTCGGTACCTCGGTCGCGGTCTACGTGGCGAGCGGGCTGGCCTTCCCCGACGCCCTGGCCGGTGCCGCCCTGGGCCAGCCGCTGCTGCTCGTGTCTCCAGGTCCGGTGCCGGCGGCGGTCGTGGCGGCGGCGGTCGCCCGGCACGCCTTGCGCGTCGTGGCCCTGGGGGGTGCGAAAGGGGTGCCCGCGACCACCCTTGCCGTGCTGCAGGCCGCCCTCGGCGGCTAGGCCGTCGACGGCTGAGCCAGCTGGCGGCCGACGGCGGAGCCGCGAGCGCGGGGTACACTCCCGGCCATGCCCGAACGCGTGCCCGACCCGTATGCCGGCACGTGGGTCGTCGTGCCCACCTACAACGAGACCGACAACCTGGCCGCCATCGCGGCGGCGATCCTCGACCAGCTGCCGGGCGCGCACCTGCTCGTGGTCGACGACGACTCCCCCGACGGCACGGGCCGCCTCGCCGACACGCTCGCGGCGGCCGACCCGCGAGTGTCGGTCTGTCATCGCGGGACGAAGGCCGGGCTGGGGCCGGCCTATCTCGAGGGGTTCGGCGTGGCCCTGGCCGCGGGTGCGGACCGCATCGTGCAGATGGATGCGGACTGGTCGCATGATCCGGCCTACCTGCCCACCCTGGTGGGCGCGCTCGACCGGGCCGACCTGGCGATCGGATCACGCTACGTCGCCGGTGGCGGGGTTCGCGACTGGGGCTTCATGCGCCGTCTCATCTCGCGTGGGGGGTCGCTCTTCGCGCGCACGGTCCTGACGCTGCACCAGCACGATCTGACGGGCGGCTTCAAGGCCTGGCGAGCCGCCACCTTGGCCGGGCTGCCGCGGGAGGGCATCCACGCCGGGGGCTACGTCTTCCAGATCGAGATGACCTACCTCGCGAGCCGCCTCGGAGCACGCATCGTCGAAGTCCCGATCGTCTTCACCGACCGGCGGGTGGGCGTGAGCAAGATGTCACGGGGCATCGTGCTCGAGGCGTTCGTCGTGGTCGTTCGTCTGCGCTGGGATGAGGTGCGGGGGCGGGGTGCCCTGGCCGCCGCCCGCGCGCGCGGCCGGGCCGACGCCGGACCCGGCTGAGCGGTCGGGGCCCGCGTGACCACGCCCTCGACCACGTCCACCGCGCCCGGCGGGCGCCCGGCGGGGACCCGGGTGGTCATCGACCTGCGACCGCTCCAGGAGCCGGAGCGCACGCCGATCACGGCGGCCTACCTGGACCGGCTCCTGCGTGCGTTTGCGGCGCAGCCGCTCGAGCATGAGTCGTTCGTGGCGGTCCTGCGCACGCTGCGCGACGATCCGTCCGACGCGCTCGAGGCAGCCGGGCTGCCCATGGCCGGCCGCCGCCGCGTGCCGCCGACGGCCCGCCTCTTCCGCTCGGCCGGCCTGACGCTGGACTCGTTCCTGCTCCGTGGCGCGGAGGTCGGGACGACGTGGCACGCCACGGAGAGCGGGGCCGCCGGAGCCATCTACCACACGGCCGGCGGCGCCGCGCCGCTCGCGTCCGGGCTGCCCATCGTGGCCACGCTGCTCGACCTGGCACCCTGGGAGCTGCCCGAGGTGTACGCGGCCAGCCCGGCCGCGCGGTTCGGCCACCGGCTGCGGGCGCGGGTCCTGCGAGATGCGGTCCGCCTCATCGTGTGCTCCCGCGCCACGGCCGACAGCGCCCGGCGACACCTGCGCATCCCGGCGGAGCGGATGGCCGTCGTGCCGCTCGCCCCGGACGAGGCCTTCCAGCCGGCGGCCGCCAGGGCCGATCGCGTCGCGGCGCTGCGAGCCCGGCTCGCCCTGCCGGAGCGGTACCTCGTGTTCGCCGGTCGCTACGACGCGCGGAAGGACCTGGGCACCCTCTTCCGGGCACTCGCCGGCCTGCGCGATGAGGGCCCTGTCCGGGAGACCGAGGTCTGGCCCCCGGTCCTCGTGCTGGCCGGCGCGCTCGGGTCGGACGAGTCGGACTCGGTCGGCCTGGCCCGCGCCGCGGCGCGCCACGGTGTGGGCGACCTGGTGCGCCAGGTCCCGCGCCTCGGCCCGAGTGAGCTGGCGACCCTGGAGGGTGGCGCCCGGGCGGTCGTCTTCCCGGCCGTCAGCGAAGGCACCGGCCTGGTGGTGCAGGAGGCCCTGGCCGTCGGCACGCCGGTGGTCGTCTCGCGCGTCGGCCCCCTGCCCGAGCTGGTGGGCAAGGCCGGCATCGTCGTCGAGCCCCGTGACCCCGACCGCCTCGCTGCCGCGCTGCGCGTTATCTGGGCCGACGAACGCGTGCGCAGCCCGATCGCCCGCGCCGCGCAGGCCAGGGCGCACGGGCCCCGCCGCACCTGGGCGGATGTGGCCGAGGAGACGCGGGCGGTCTACGCCGCGGCCGCGGCCGCGGCCTCGGCCGAGACGCCGGCAGGGGGAGCCGGAGCGTCATAAGCGGCCGAGGTGGGTCGCGCTGCGCGCCTCAGACCTCGTTCACGCCTCGGCGCCCGCTGCATGGGCGCTGCAGGCATACCGGCGGTCGCTAACGTCCGCCCGAGGGTTCGGCTGTCATCGGGGACAGCCCACGCGGGGGAGAGTCAGAGCGTGACCCGCACGACGAAGACGCATCACCCGGACCCACAAAGCGCGCGACGCCCGCCGCACCACCGATAAGAGGCACGTTCACGCTCCCAGCGCCCACGCAGCGAGCATCGACCGGGCCACGGGCCGCTTTTCATGTGACGGCCTCGCGGGAACGTGCCCGGGCTCAATCGCGGCCGGGGCCTGGTGGCGGAGGTGGCGGCAGGCTGCCGATCTTGTAGCTGATCGTCGTCCCCGTGGCCACGACCTGGAAGAAGATCTGGCCCCGCACGAACGGCACCGGCTGGCCGGCCTGCGGCCCACTGGCGTACTTCAGGAGCGTGGGCGCCGTGGTACTGGCCTTGGACCAGATCGCCTTGACGACGCGGCCGTTGTTGAAGACCAGGGCGTTGCCATGGCCCACGTACCCCAGCTCGAGACGGTGCTTCTTCTCGTTCGTGCTGGCGCCGGGGCTGTTGACCAGCGGCCCGACCGACATCATCAGCACGACCACGTTGGCGGGCGCCACCGCCTGGTTGGTGCCGGCGTCCACCTGCACCTTTTCCCCGGTCACCGCGCGGCGGTAGCGGTTGGTGGCGGGGTCGTACGTGTAGCTGATCCGGTTGGCGAGGTAGGGCACGACGATGGACCCGCCGACCGGCCGCTGGGAGGGCAGGGCGTCGTCCTGGAAGGTATAGGGCGAGGTGGTCTGGGGCGCCGTCGCCTTGAGGCGTACCTCGAGCTGGTCCAGCTTGGTGGTCGAGGTGTACACGTTGTGCGGCGCGAACCGCGTCGTGATCCGCCACAGGTACCCGGCCGCCCCGCCCCAGCGGAACTCGTCGGCGTCGTAGATGGTCTTGCCCGTGTTGGCATGGAGATAGGCCAGCGCGTTCGGCGCGCCGCCGACGTGGACGTACATCGCCTTCCATTCGGCGGCCCAGGCGACGAAGTACAGGCGGCTGCTGCGGACCGGTCCGATGGCCGGCGCGGCCGTCGTCTGGAAGATGGCCATGTAGCGCGGGATGCCCCCTTCGGCCGGCGCCTGCCAGACGATGTTGGCGCTGGCCAGGCCGGACTGCGGTCGGGCGAGCGCCTGGTCGTCGATCATCACGGCCATGGGATGGCGCGTCGCGAGGGCGGCCTCGCTGGCGGGCAGCCAGATCCCGTCCGTGGTCGCCGCGACCGGGGGCGGCGTGGGTGTCGGACTGGGTGTCGGCTCGGGGGTGGCGGTCGGCGGGACGGTGGCCGTGGGGGTGGCCGGGGCCGGCGTGACGGCGGGCGACACCGCCGCCACGAGGCTGGGCGTCGGGCTTGCCCCTGGCGGCGCGAGGGCTCCCGACGCCAGGAGCGCGCCCCCCACGATGACGACGGCCCCCGCCAGCACGACCGTGGCCACGATCAGGCGCTGGGGCCGGCGTGGCTGGGGGGTCGTGGTGCTGGTCACGTTGCGCGGCATCCTACCAGCGAGGGTCGGCTAGGCTACGGGGACGCAGCAGGAGGCCCCGTCATGGCCGACACGCCCACCCCACCCGAGGCTTCGCCGGCGCCGCGCCGACGCCGCGCCCGACCGGTGACCCCACCACCACCCGCCGAGTCGGCGACGGCCGGGCAGGTCAGCCTGGCCAACCTCACGGCGGAGCATGCGGAGATCAACCAGGGGGCGATCGCGCACGCCCAGGTGCAGGACCTGGCGGTGCGCCAGGGCGCCGTCGCGCTCGTCCAATCGAGCGCCCACGTGCGGCTCGACCAGTCCGCCGTCGGCGCGGTGGTGGGTGATCAGGTCGAGCTCGGCGCAGGGTCGGTGGCCTTCCTCGTCGTCGCCCGCGAGGTCCATGGGGACGTCAAGCCGCTGATCGACTGGCGAGGGGCCCTCGCCTTCGGTGTCGCGCTGGGCCTCGCGCGGCGCCTGCTGGGCGGTCGGGACAGGCGCCACGGGTAGGCCGCACGACGGCTTCGGGTACACTCCCGCCGGCAGCCCGCACGGGTTGTGCAACGCGCATCGGAGACGCAGCCACTCGTGATCCATCCTTCCGCCGACGTGGCGGCCGACGCGCGGATCGGCCAGCGCACGAGCATCTGGAACCGGGCCCAGGTGCGTGAGGGCGCCGTCGTGGGGGACGACTGCGTGATCGGCAAGGACGCCTACATCGATGCCGGCGTGCGGATCGGCCATCGCGTCAAGATCCAGAACGGGGCGCTGGTGTACCACGGCGTGACCGTCGAGGACGGCGTGTTCATCGGCCCCGGGGCCATCCTGACCAACGACCGCTACCCGCGCGCGATCACCGTCGACGGGGCGCTCGCCTCGGCCGACGACTGGACCGTGGACGAGATCCACCTGCGTCACGGCAGCTCGGTCGGGGCTGGCGCGATCGTCGTCGCGGGCACGGACGTGGGCCGCTTCGCCACGGTCGGAGCGGGAGCCGTGGTCACCCGCGGGGTGCCCGATCATGCCCTCGTGGCCGGCAATCCGGCGCGTCTCCTGGGCTGGGTCTGTGCCTGCGGGCGTCGGCTGCTCGCCGCCGGCGAGCCGGTCGCGGCCGGCTACGAAGGCGACGCGACGTGTGGGCGCGACGGTCGCCGCTACCGCATCGCCGCGGAGCGCTGCACCGCGTTCGCGGGGGTGCCCGCGTGATCCCCTTGTCCCGGCCTGACATCGGGCCGGAGGAGGAGACGGCGGTCCTGGAGGTGCTGCGCTCCGGGATGCTGGCCATGGGCCGGCGGACGCAGGAGTTCGAGGAGGCCTGGGCGGCGTACTGCGGCGTGCGCCACGCCATCCTCATGGCCAACGGCACGGTCGCCATGGAGGCCGTCCTGCGCGGTCTGGGCCTGGGCCCGGGCGACGAGGTCATCACGGTCAGCTTCACCTTCAACGCGACGGCCAGCGTCATCCTCCAGGTCGGGGCGCGACCGGTCTTCGTCGATGTCCGGGAGTCCGATTTCGCCATGGACCCGGACCAGGTGGAGGCCGCCGTGACGCCCCGCACGCGGGCCATCATGCCGGTCCACCTGTACGGCCTGATGGCCGACATGGCGCCCCTCGAGGCGATCGCGGCGCGGCACGGCCTGACCATCATCGAGGACGCCGCGCAGGCGCATGGCGCGACGTACGCCGGCTGCAGGGCGGGCACCTTCGGACCGGCCATGTTCAGCCTGTACGCGACGAAGAACCTGATGACCGGCGAGGGCGGCTTCGCGACGACGGACGACGACGCCCTGGCCGACCGCATCCGCCTCTACCGCAACCACGGCATGCACGTGCGGTACTACCACGACACCCTGGGCACGAACTTCAAGCCGACCGACCTGGCGGCCGCCCTGGGCCTGGCCCAGCTGCCGCGCCTGGATGAGCGCACCGCCCGGCGCCGGCGCAACGCGGCCCGCCTCACCGCGGGCCTCGCGGGCTACCTGACGCCGGCCGTGCCGGCGGGGCGGGAGCACGTCTGGCACCAGTACACGATGCGCTTCCCGGGCGAGCGCCAGCGCGTCATCGACGGCCTGGCGGAGCGCGGCGTGGGCACCCTCATCTACTACCCCGTGCCGACCCACCGGCAGGCCTACCTGCAGGCGGTCATGCCCGGGGCCGCGGACCAGCCGCTGCCGGTGACCGACCGCCTGAGCGACGAGGTCCTCTCCATCCCCGTCCGCCCCAACCTGACCGATGCGGAGCTGGACGTGGTCATCGAGGCCGTCCGCGAGGTGGCTACGCCGGTCGGCACCCCGGCCGCCGCATGAGTCGCGCACGGCTGCGCGTCGGTCTGGCCGGCCTGGGCACGATGGGTCGCAACCACCTGCGCAACTTGGCCGCGCGAGACGACGTGACGCTCGTGGCGGTGGCCGACCCGGCCCCCATCCCCCAGCACCACGCCCTGTCGGTCGCGCCCGGAGCACGGGCCTTCGCCGACCCGCTGGCGATGCTGGCGGAGGAGCGGCTCGACGCGGTGATCGTGGCGGTGCCCACGACCCTCCACCGCGCGGTGGCCCTGGCGGCCATCGACCGCGGTGCGGCCATCCTCGTGGAGAAACCCCTGGCCGGGACGGTGGAGGAGGCGCGCGACATCGTGCGCGCCGCCGACGCGCGGGGCGTCATCCTGCAGGTCGGCCACATCGAGCGCTTCAATCCGGCCGTGCGGGAGCTCGGGCGGCGCCTCGCCGACGGCGCACTCTCCCGCATCTACACCATCAAGACCGTGCGCGGCGGACCGCTCCCGGAGCGCATCCGTGACGTCGGCGTGACCGTCGACCTGGCGACCCACGACGTCGACATCATCTGCCACCTGGCGGGCGAGCGGCCGGTCCGCGCCTACGCCGAATCGACCCAGCACGTCCACACCGCCCACGAGGACCTCCTCTACGGGCTCCTCGCCTTCCCCGGCGGCGTGCTCGGCCAGCTGGACGTCAACTGGCTGACCCCCGAGAAGCAGCGCCACGTGACGGTGCTGGGCCAGGAGGGCATGTTCCAGGCGGACTACCTCAGCCAGACCCTGACCTTCACGCGGGGCGCCCAGGAGCTGGCCCCCGAATACCTGGACGGCTACGCGCCGACGTTCGCCGGCCAGACGGCGACCATCCCCGTCGAGCCGGCGGAACCGCTGCGCCGCGAACTGGACGCGTTCTTCGAGGCCGTTCGCGGCGGAGCGCCCGCCGCCATCAGCGGCGCGGACGGGCTGTGGGCGGTCGCCCTGGCCAACGCCATGCTGCTCTCGGCGACCGAGCACCGCCCGATCGACATCGTCCCCCTGGAGGTTCCCTGATGGTCTCCGATCCGACGGCCTGGGAAGGCCGGCCCACGCGAGCCGTGAAGCCCTGGCGGGGCGCGCCCGACACGGCCGGTACCGTCGCCGTGGTGGGCATGGGCAAGATCGGGCTGCCGCTCGCGGCGCAGTACGCGGAGGCCGGCTGGCACGTCATCGGCGTCGACGTGCTGCCCGACGTGGTGAGTGCCCTCAACGCGGGGCGCGTCCATGTCGGCGAAGAACCCGGCCTGGCCGAACGCATCGCCGCGGCCCACGTCGCCCGGCGCTTCGAGGCGACGCAGTCCCACGCGGAGGCGGCCGCGCGTGCCGACGTGGTGGTCATGATCGTGCCGCTGATGCTGTCGGACGAACAGCTCCCCGACTACCGCATGATCGATCCGGCGACCGACGCCGTCGCCGCAGGCCTCCGGCCGGGCACGCTGGTGATCTACGAGACGACCGTCCCGGTCGGCGACACGCGACGGCGCTTCGGGCCGGCCCTCGAGCGGGGCAGCGGCCTGGCGGCCGGCGACGGCGAGGCCGGCTTCCTGCTCGCTTTCAGCCCGGAACGGGTCTATAGCGGGCGCATCTTCCACGACCTGGCGACCTATCCCAAGCTCGTCGGCGGGGTCGATCCCGCGAGCACGGAACGGGCCCTCGCCTTCTACCGCAGCGTCCTGCCGGCTGCCGTGTGGGACCTTTCGACCGCTGAAGCCGCGGAGTTCGCGAAGCTCGCCGAGACGACCTACCGCGACGTCAACATCGCCCTCGCCAACGAGTTCGCCCGGTACGCCGAGCGCGTCGGGGTCGACGTGCTCGAGGTCATCCGTGGCGCCAACAGCCAGCCCTTCTCGCACATCCACCAGCCGGGCATCGGGGTGGGCGGGCACTGCATCCCGGTGTACCCCCACTTCCTCATCAGCCGCGCGCCGGAGCTGCAGATCCCCGAGCTGGCCCGGCGCGTCAACGACGGCCAGGTCGGCGTCGCGATCGGCGAGCTGCAGCGCGAGCTGGGCTCGCTGGAGGGCGTGCCGGTGCTCGTCTTGGGGCTCACCTACCGCGAAGGGGTCAAGGAGCTGGCCTACACCAGGGCCATGCCGCTCATCGAACGACTGCGGTTCCACGGCGCGCTCGTGACCGCCTACGATCCGCTGTTATCCGACGCCGAGATCACGCGCCTGGGTCTCACGCCGTGGGCGTGGGGCTCCGCGTCTCCCGCCCGTGCGGTCGTCCTCCAGACCGCGGATCCATGCTTCCGCGACCTTGACCCGGCGTGGCTGCCCGACCTTGCCGTCATCTACGACGGGCGTAACGCGCTCCGCGGGCTGCCCGTCCGCGACGGGGTGACGTACCTGGGCGTGGGTGTCACGCCCGTCCGGGCGGAGGACCGCGCGGCCCGCGGCACGAGCCTGGCCGGCCGCGCCGCGCCGCGCTGACGCGACGGCGTCGCGGCGCCCGCGGGGTCCCGGGCCGATGCGAGTCGTCAGCATCGTCGGGACGCGTCCCCAGCTGATCAAGGCGGCGGCCCTGGAGCCGGTCCTCCGTGCGCGGGTCCAGGCGACCCTCATCGACACCGGCCAGCATTGGGACCACGCCATGGCCGGCACGTTCTTCGCGGAGCTCGGCCTGCCCCGACCGGAGCACAGCCTGGGCGTCGGTGGCGGCGGGCACGGGGTGCAGACCGGCCGGATGCTGGAGGCGCTGGAGCCGCTCCTCGTGGCGTCGAAGCCCGACGCGGTCGTCGTCTACGGCGATACCAACTCGACCCTGGCGGGCGCCCTCGCCGCGGCCAAGCTGGGGTTGCCGGTGGCGCACGTGGAGGCGGGCCTGCGCAGCTTCGACCGGGCCATGCCCGAGGAGATCAACCGCGTCCTCGCCGATCATCTCAGCCGCTGGTGCTTCGCCCCGACCCCGACGGCGGTGGCCAACCTGGCCCGCGAGGGCATCACCGACGGCGTGACCCTGGTGGGCGACCTGATGCAGGACCTGGCCGGGCGCCTCCTGGACCAGGTCCGCGACCCGGCCGTCCTGGCGGCCATCCAGCCGGCCCCTGACCGCCCCGGATCGCCCGCCGGCCTGGCGCCCGGCCGCTACCTGTACGCGACGATCCATCGGGCGGAGAACCGGTCCCCGGCGGCCATGCGGGCGTGGGCCACCATCCTGGAGCAGGCCGCGACCCCCGACCGGCCCGTGGTCCTGGCCCTGCACCCGGGCACGCGCGCGGCCCTCGAGGAGGCCCACATCAGGCTCGCCGCCGACGTGTGGGTCCTGCCGCCGGTCGGCTACCGCACTTCGCTCGCCCTGCAGCTCCACGCGGCCGCGGTCCTCACCGATTCTGGTGGCATTCAGCGCGAGGCCGCCTGGCTCGGCACGCCGTGCCTCATCCTGCGGGGCACCACCGAGTGGCGGGAGGCGGTGGAAAGGTCGGCCGGCTCGATGGTGGTCGTGGGCCTGGACGTGGCGAAGGCGTCGGCAGCCCTCGACCGCCTGGCCCCGCCGGCCGCGGCGCCGGATCGTGCCGTGGCTCGCGCCAGGGCCGCCGTGATCGCGCCGGCCGGCGCCGCCACCGCCATCGCGGACCTCCTGGCGGGCGGTGACGCGACCGCCTGAACCGGCGATCGCGAGGCTTGGGGTACCATACGTCGCCGCCTCCCCGCGCCTGCCGCGATACCCCGGGGCGCGCACCCGACGAGAGGACACGAGCCACCCGCGATGACCAGTCGCCCCAAGTCCGTCAAGACCAAGCCCCGCCGGCCGGCCTGGGACAGCGAACGTCGCCTGCAGGTGGTGGTCACGATCACCTTCGTCGGCATCATCGTCCTCGGCCTGCTGATCCTGGGTGGCGTGGTGGCCCTCTCGTACTACAACGCGCACCTCCTCGCCGTCGCCACGGTCGGGGGCAAGCCCATCTCGCGCGACCAGTGGCTGGATCGGGTCAACGTCCTGACGTTCCGCCTGAACACGAGCGAGGGTCGCCTGCGCGAGGCCGTCGCGGCCGGCGAGCTGGACGCAGCGACCGAGCAGCAGGAGGTCAGCCAGCTCGAGCAGAGCCGCACGGCCCTGCCGGACCAGGCCCTCCAGGGCCTCATCGACGACACGTTCCTGGCGCAGGTTGCGGCGCCGTTCGACATCACCATCAGCGCCGCCGACATCGATGCCCAGGTCCAGCAGGACGCGAGCCAACCGGAGCAGCGGCGCGCCACCGTGCTGACGTTCGCGCCGTCGGTCGACGTCGTCTCCGGCCTGCCGAGCGATGCCCAGAAGGCCGCCGCGCTGGCCAACGCCCAGAAGGCCCTGGCCGACCTCCAGGCCGGCAAGGACATCAACGCGGTCGCCACGGCCGACGGGGCGGATGACAGCGGCGCCCAGGATTACGGCTACATCACGTCGCAGGACACGAGCGACGACCCCAACCTCGTGCAGGCCATCTTCAGCCTGCCCAAGGCCGGCTACACCGGTGTCGTGACCGGCCAGGATGGCTCCTACCGCGTCGCGCAGGTGACCGACATCCGCCCGGCCGCGCCGGACAGCACCTTCATGAGCACGCTCACCCAGTACACCAGCCTCGACGCGTACCGGGCCGCCGTGAGGGGTGAGCTGCTGCAGCAGAAGGTCACCGCCAAGGTGAGCGCCGACGCGCTGGCCAGCGACGTCGAGCAGGTGCGTGGGTACGAGATCCAGCTGGCCACGGCCACCGACCAGACCACCGGCCAGAGCGACGGGACGGAGGCCAAGGTCGACGCGATGCACATCCTCTACTCGCCGAACGGCGACGCGTCGTCGGCCACGTCCCTCGCCGCGAGCGACCCGGCCTGGGCAGCGGCGGAGGCCAAGGCGAACGCCACGGCCGCCAAGCTGCGCGCGATCACGGACCTGTCCACGCGGCGGGCCCAGTTCCAGGCCATCGCCAAGACCGACAGCGACGACACCGGCAGCGCCACCGCGGGCGGGGAGCTGGGCTTCCAGACCGAGGACAGCTTCGTGCCCGAGTTCGGCGGCGCCATCTTCAACGGCACCCACACGTACGGCGAGATCATCGGGCCGATCAAGTCCGAGTACGGGTACCACGTCATCTTCTGGGAAGCCCTGCATGCCCCGGCGGCGACGCGCATCAATGACCTGGCCAACCAGCTCAAGCAGCACCAGCCGGGGGTCACCTTCCAGGCCCTCGCGGTGGCCGACTCCGACGCCCCGGATGCTTCCCAGGGCGGCGACATGGGCTGGATCGCCAAGGGCCAGTCGGCCGACTACCACACGGAAGAGGCGCTCTTCGGCCTCCAGCCCGGCGGGGTGAGCAGCCCTGTGGACCTGAGCGACGGCTTCTACCTCTACTCGATCAGCGCCATCGCCCAGCGGCCGCCGTTCGGCGCGCAGGTCTCGTCGATCCGGGCCAACGCCTTCACCGACTGGTACCAGCCGCTGAAGGACGCCGCCAGCAGCACCATCACCACCGACCCGTCCATGACGAACGTGATCCTGGCAGGCCAGGGGAGCCAGTAGACCGGTCGATGCAGCCCGACCTGCTCGCCACGATCGAGGGGCGTCACCACCTCCACGTGGCCGACGGGCTGCAGCTGGCCAGCGCGTCGGCCCTGGCGGCCCGGCCCATCGATCCCGTCTGGCCACTGGTGCTGCTGCCCCCGGACGATCGGACCGGCCGCGCGGCGCTGGCCACGCTCGCCGAGGGCGGGTTCCGGCCGACCGGCCTGCCCGGGCGGGCGGCGCACCCCACCGCGCCGCTGTCGCTGCTGCGGACCCTCTATCCACCCGACCACGCCGTGCTCTCGCTGGCGGACGGGCCGGACACCACCGTCGGCCGGCTGACCGAGACGGACCTGGCGGCCGGGGCATGGCTCCTGCCAGCTCTCGCCCCGGCTTCGGGCACGACGTCGCCCGTCGAGCTGGCCTGGCTGGTGGCTCGCCTGCGCGCCGCCGACGGCTGCCCATGGGATCGTGAACAGACGCACCAGAGCCTGCGCAAGCATCTCCTCGAGGAGGCGTACGAGGTCTACGACGCGCTCGAGGAAGGCTCGACGCCGGAGCTGGCCGGAGAGCTGGGCGACCTGCTCCTGCAGGTCGTCCTCCATGCGCAGTACGGGGCCGAGGCCGGCGTGTTCGACCTGGCGGACGTGCAGGCGGCCATCAGCACCAAGATCGTGCGCCGCCACCCGCACGTCTTCGGCGAGGCGCACGTGGAGACGGTGGGCGACGTGTTGCGCAACTGGGAGACCATCAAGGCGGCCGAGCGCGCGACGTCGCCGCCGCAGCGGGCCCACGACCGCGACGCGGCGATGCCGGCCGCGTTCGCCGGCCTGTCGCGCTCGCTGCCCGCCCTGGCCTACGCCCAGGAGATCCAGGAACGCGCCGCCGCGCTGGGCTACGACTGGCGCGACCTCGAAGGCATCATCGACAAGGTCGGCGAGGAGGCGGCCGAGCTGCTGGCCGCCGAGCGGCCGGCCGAGCGGGCCGAGGAGTTCGGTGACCTCCTGCTCGTCCTGGTCAACCTGGCGCGCCGCCTGGGGGTGGACGCCGAGGCCGCCCTGCGCGGCGCCAGCGCCAAGTTCGCGGCGCGCTTCGCCCACGTTGAACGCCTCGCCGAGGCACGGCAGGTGGTCCTGCGCGACCTGTCGCTCGACGAGCTCGATGAGCTGTGGGTCATCGCCAAGCGCGCCCACGACGACGACCGGGGCCACCCGGCACAGGGAAGGAGCGAGGACCCCTCATGAGCATCGGCGCCACACGGTTCAGGGCCGACGGCCGGCGGCCCGGCCAGCTGCGGGCCGTGTCGATGACGCTCGGCGTGCAGAAGTGGGCGGAGGGGTCGTGCCTCATCCGCATGGGTGACACGCACGTCGTGTGCGCCGCAAGCGTCGAGGATCGCATCCCGCCGCACCTGCGCGGCAAGGGCACGGGCTGGGTCACGGCCGAATACAGCATGCTGCCGCGGGCCACCGCGGAGCGAACGCAACGCGAGGTCGTGAAGGGCGCGCCGGGCGGTCGGACGCACGAGATCCAGCGCCTCATCGGCCGCTCGCTGCGCGGCGTCGTGGATACGGCCCGGCTGGGGGAGCGGACCGTGGTGGTCGACTGTGACGTGCTGCAGGCGGACGGCGGCACCCGCACGGCCTCGATCACGGGCGGCTACGTCGCGCTCGTCCTGGCCCTCCGCTCACGCGGCGTCGAGGCGGCGGCGGTCGGCCAGGTGGCGGCCGTCAGCGTCGGCCTGGTCGATGGCACGCCGTGCCTGGACCTGGACTACAGCGAGGATTCCCACGCCCAGGTGGACCTCAACGTCGTCGGCACCGACGGCGGTGAGTACGTGGAGCTGCAGGGGACGGCGGAAGGCAAGCCCTTCGACCGCGCCGCCCTGGAGCGCCTGCTCGGCCTTGCCGACGAGGGGCTGCAGGTGCTCTTCGAGGCGCAGCGGCGGGCCCTGGCCAAACCGGCGGCGTGACCGCCCGCGAGGCGCCGCGCACCGTCGTCCTGGCGACGCGCTCGCATCACAAGCGGGCCGAGCTGGTGGGCCTCCTGCACCTGCCGCACAGCCGCCTGGTGACGCTCGATGAACTCGGCGTCACCGCCGAGCCGGTCGAGGACGGCTCCACCTTCGAGGCCAACGCCCTCCTCAAGGCCCGCTTCTACGGCCGCCTGACCGGCCTGCCGACCCTGGCGGACGATTCGGGTCTGGAGGTGGACGCCCTGGACGGCGGCCCCGGCGTCCGGACCCGGCGCTATGCCGGTGAGCAGGCCACGGACGAAGACAACAATCGCAAGCTGCTGGTCGCCCTCGAAGGGCTGCCCGCGGCGCGCCGCGGGGCGCGGTACGTGTGCAGCCTGGCCTTCCTGGCTGATCCGGCCTCGAGCGACCCGCCCCTGGTACGGACGGGGACCTTCACCGGGCGCATCGCCGTCGCGCCGCGCGGGACCGGCGGTTTCGGGTACGACCCCATCTTCGAACCCGCCACAGAGCCACCCGGTGGGCGGACCGTCGGGCTGCTCACGGCGGCGGAGAAGAATGCCGTCTCGCACCGCGCCATGGCCGCGCGAGCGATGGGCGAGGCCCTGCGGGCCGCCGGCTACTAGGGTCGCCTCGCCGCCGACACGGCGATCTGCGAGGGCTCTTGACCTTGTAGCTGCGAACGAGGATCTCGCATCAGTGCCGCGCGCGCAACGTGGCGGCGAGATTGACGATGGCCTCGGCCTCCGTCGAACCGCCTCCGCGCACCGGCATGACCCTGAGGGGTGGTCGGGCGACCGTCCAGACGCTCCACCGGTGGTTATCGGGATCGTAGGCCGGCTGGCGCACGCGCCAGCCCTCCGGTAACGCCGCCCGCAGGATGGTCCACGCAGCCTGAAGCTCGCCCGCGTCCACGGCGCCAGCGTACGGACCCGTGGATCGGAGGGGGTTAGAGCCGCATTGAGATTCGGCTACGTCGTGGCAGCCGGCGGCGAGGGGCGAGGCTCGTCGGGACTGGTCGTCGTCGGAGCCGTGCGGCTCATCCGGCGGGGTATGCTGGTCTCTCGGCAACGGCGGGGTGTAGCGCAACGGTAGCGCACGTGCTTTGGGAGCACGAGGTTGCGGGTTCGAATCCCGCCGCCCCGACCACCCTCGCCTCTGGTCGCCGGCCGCCGCCGGGGCGCGTGGCTGGACAGGAAGCCGTCGCGTCGGCACCATCGAGGCGTGCCCGACCTCACCCTGACTGGCGACCTGATCCGCCTCCGGCCGGTCCAGCCGACCGACACGGGACGCTTCGCGGCGATCCTCGCCGAGCCGTCCGTCGCCCGCTGGTGGACGCTCGCTCCCGGCGGGGCGGTGGCGGATTGGCTCGCCGATGGCGACCAGGTCACGTTCGCCATCGAACGCGAGGGAGCCGTCATCGGCAGCGTCCAGTTCAGCGAGGTGGACGAGCCGGACTACCGCAGGGCGGGTATCGACCTGTTCGTGGCCACCGCCGCGCAAGGCAAGGGCTACGGCACCGATGCCGTGCGGACGGTCGCCCGGTACCTGTTCCAGGTGCGCCACCACCACCGGCTGACGATCGATCCCGCGGCCGCGAACGAGCGCGCCATCCATGTCTACCGCAAGGTGGGTTTCCGGCCGGTCGGGATCATGCGGTCCTACGAACGGGGCTCCGACGGGACCTGGCACGACGGGCTGCTGATGGATCTCCTGGCCGACGAGCTGACGTAGGGCTGCGGTCGAAGGCGGGGCCGGTGCCCGCCACGCGGTCGGTTTGCACCCAGCGTCGACAGCGACGGAGGAAGGGTGCTACGCCCGCCGTTGCGTTCGCCGGATGCAGCGGTCGCCGTCTAGGCCCGGGCCGCGCTCCCCTTGCCCCAGCGCCCCAGCTCGGCCCGCATGTCGAGCGGCTTGACCACGCCGTGATGCTCGTAGTCGCCCCAGGCCTCGCGTGGTACGCGCCACATGATCTCGAACTCGTTGCCGTCGGGGTCCGCCCCGTACAGCGACTTGGACACGCCGTGATCGCTCGCTCCGCCGAGGGCCCCGGCCTCGGCGAGGACCCGCTGCGCGGTGGCCAGATCGTCGATGGTCGGCACCTCCCAGGCCAGGTGGTAGAGGCCGGTCGCTCCCCGGGGGGCGCGCGGCGCCGCCTCGCCCACGCTGAAGAGGCCCAGGTCATGGTGGTTGTCGCCGCCCGCGGCGCGCATGAATACGGCCTGGCCGCCGAACTCGCTGGCCACGACCTCGAAGCCGAAGACGCGCCGGTAGAAGTCGGCGGATCGCTGCGCGTCGCGGACGTACAGCACGGCGTGGTTGAGGCGCGCCACCGGCGCGACGGATGCGGTCTCGGTCATCGTTGCCTCATGCGGCTTTGCTGGTCGGCGCCTTAGAACGCCGGCGGTCGCCCGTGCCCAACCATTCTGAGGCTCGAGGCCGATGGCGACTCGCAGGCTCACGACGAGGAGCATCCGGGCAACCGACGTACCGACGGGCAGCTGAACCGCGGGCGGATAGGACCATCGGGTCACGAGACGGTCCCGCCGCCGCTGCTAGCATCGTGCCGTGGATCGGGATACCGGGCCATCGCGGGTGGTCCGTTCGATCGGGGTGGTGCTGCTCGTGGCCGGCCTCATAGTGGCCGGTTGCGCTGGCTCGCCCACCGCGTCACCCCTGCCCACCACCGCCGCGGGGCCGACGGTGCCACCGCGCCTGCCCGATCCCACGTCGGCGGCCGACGTCTACCGCGCGCTTGGCGCGGCCGGCATCACGCTGGTGGGGATCGGCGCGTCGGCCGGCATCACGCCGAGCGATCCCCTGGAGCGCATCACCGCCACGCTGGACAACCAGCCGGTGGCGATCCTGGGGTATGCCTCGGACCTGGGCCGGGCCAAGCTGTACCCCTTCCGGGACGGGACCGCTCCCGATGCCGGCCAGCCGGTCTTCACCTTCTCCGCGAGGAACATCGTGGTCGAGTTCGGGCCCTCGACCGCCGGCCAGAAGCCGCCGCTGCCGAACGGCACGCTCATGGCGACCGCCCAGCGGCTGGCCGCCACGCTGCAGGCCCTGCTGGGCCAGCTGGCGGAGCGATCGGTGCAGCGGGCCAGCGCCGCGCCGTCCGCCGCGACCCCGGTACCGCAAGCCTCACAGCCGCCGACCCCCGCGCCAAGCCCCAGCTGATCTCCCAGGGGCGGCTAGTGGCTGCCCCACTGGTACGTCTGCTTGACGATGCGCAGGTAGACGAACGTCTCCGTGGCCTCGACGCCGGGGACCTTGCGGAGCTTCTCTGACAGGAACCGCAGGAGGGCCTCGTTGTCCTCGCAGACGGTCTCCACCATCAGGTCGAAGGCGCCTGCCGTGATGACCACGTAGATGACCTCCGGCAGGCGGCCGATCGCCTCGGCCGCCTCCACGAGCTGGTCGCCGCGACATCGGACGCCGACCATCGCCATCTGGTCGTAGCCGAGCTTGAGGGGATCGGTCACGCCCACGATCTGCAGGATGCCCCGGTCGATCAGGCGGTTGGTGCGGGCCCGCACCGCCGCCTCGCTGACCCCCAGCTCGGACGCGATCTGGGTGAACGGCCGTCGGCCGTCGGCCTGGAGGTGCTCCAGGATCTGCTTGTCGAGCTGAGAGATCTCCTCGCCCGAACGGATGGAGGGCCGGCGACCGAGCGTCACCGGGCGAGGCTAGCAGACGCGACGCCCGGGGGGCAATGGCTGCCCTCCGCCCCGGACGGGCCGCCGGGTTTCGTGCACGCACCACCTGTGTGGTTCGACCGATGGCGGGTCCCCGGGGTGGGCAGTACCATCGAGCGGCACCGATGCCCGGACTTTCGTCCCCCAGCTGCACGAGCGAAGCCACCCCATGACCGTCGCCCAGCTCCAGCTGCTCTTTGCCGTCGCGCTCGGCGCGAATGTGCTGCTGCTGGCCGTGCTGGTGCTGCCATCGCTGCTCCGTCGCCGTCTGCCCGGCGGCGACGATCCGGACCTGCTCGTGCCGCCCGACCTGGGCGAGATCGCCCTCCAGGTCGCCGCGGCCCAGGGTGATGCGCCGGCGGACTTGGGAGGCGTCTCGCGCCTTACCTCCGAAGCGGCCGTGCGGCTCGTGAGCTACGGCTTCCTGGGGGCGGCCGCAGTGGCCGTCGCGATCAGCGGGGCCTGGCCCACCACGGCCGCCTCGATCTACGTCCTGCTGGGCATCGCCGCCCTGGCCGTTGCCGTCGTCCACGACCTCCTGCCGCCCCGCATCCTGGGGCCCGGCAAGTTCATCCTGGAGGGGACCGGCACGGTCGCCGTGGTGACGCTCCTGGTGGCGCTCACGGGTGGCGCCGCGAGTCCCTTTGTCGTGGGCTACTTCCTCATCGCCACGGGTGCCGCCCTGCTGGTCGACGCGCGCACCAACTTCCTGCTGGCCGCGTCCATCTCGATCCTGTACCTCGTGACGGTCTTCCTGGTCCAGGCGGCGCAGCCGCTGGCGACCCTCGATGTCGCCCGGCTTGTGGCCGGCCTGGTCGCTTTCTGGCTCATCTCGTACCTCGCCTCGGTCGTGGCGCGCGCGCAGCGGACGACCCGGGACGCGGCGGTGCGGCTGTCGCTCATCGATCCGCTGACGCGGCTTGCCAATCGTGCCTACGTGATGGCCGTGCTCGATCGCGAGGTCCAGCGCGCCCGCCGGACCCAGCGGGGCTTCTGCGTGCTGGCGGCGGATCTTGACGGCCTGAAGCCGATCAACGATACCTTCGGCCACCCCATGGGCGACCGTATCCTGCGCGCGGTCGGCGACGTGATCGGCAGCCGCATCCGGGGGATCGACACGGCAGGGCGCGTGGGCGGCGACGAATTCATGATCCTGCTGCCGGAGACCGAAGAGGCCGGTGCGGTGATCCTGGCCGAGCAGCTGCGCGAAGGGGTCAACGAGATCCGCCTCGACGCCGGCACGTGGGTCGTGCGCACCTCGATCTCCATCGGCGTGGCCAGCTTCCCGTCTGATGGGGTCACGGTCAACGAACTGCTCGAAGCGGCCGATGCGGCGATGTACGCCTCCAAGCGTGGCGGTCGCGACCGCATCCGCCTGGCCCGAGGCGGTCGTCCGATGCCCGTGCCGCATCTGGCGCGCGTGGCCGTCATGGCGACGGCCCAGCCGGCCGAAGCCCCGACGCTCGCCGCCCCGACCGCTCTGCCAACGGCCACCCCGCCGCCGGTCATCATGCCCCCGGTCACTCCGCCAGCGGTCACCGTGCCACCCGTCACCCCCTCGCCGGTGCCGACCCCCGTCGTCCCGTCCATGGCGGCGCCGGGCGTCATCCGCATCCGTCCGGCGGGTGGGGCGTGGCAGATCCCGGCCCCCGCCCTGGGTCCGGCCTTCGGCGGGCGACGGGCCGACACCGTCGCCGCGGGCCTGGCGTGGCCCCGCCGGCCGTTCATCCCCCCGGGGGATCCGGTGGGCCATGCCACGCGAGCCATGACCCGCGTCACGTCTCCGTCCCTGGCCGGCACCGGCCCAGGGGGGCGCGTCGCGCGGCCCCGGGCGCCGGAGCGCCGACCGGAGGGGCCGGCCGCGCCCGCCGAGGCCCGGCGATCCGATCGACCGCGCCGCTTCCGGGTCACGCAGCATGACGACGAGGCCCAGTTCGAGCGCACGATGCGCCAGTTCCTGACCGGCCCGGATGACGCCCGCGAGGTGGTCGACCCGCCGGCGTGACCCTCGGTCGTGCCGGTGTAGCATGACCGCCCATGGCCGACGAACCGCTCCGCTCGCCCGGCTTCTCCACACGAGCCCTGCGCGCCGCTTCGCGTGTCCCGCGGGTCCAGCAGGCGCCCAATGCGGTACCCATCTACCAGGCGGTGACCTACTCAGCCGAGGAGAGCGAAGAGCTGGGCGCGGTGCTGCAGGGACGCCGCGAAGGCTATGCCTACTCGCGCCTGGGCCATCCCACGGCGACGATCCTGGCCGATGCCGTGGCGACCCTCGAGGGCGGTGAGGCGGGGCTCACGTTCGACTCGGGCATGGGCGCCATCAGCGGCACCCTCGGCGCGCTGCTGGGCCAGGGCGATCACATGGTCGTGACGCGCGCGGTCTACGGCAGCACCCGGGCCCTCATCACGACCGTCCTGGCCCGCTACGGGATCACGGCCACCTTCGTGGATCCTACCGACGAGCGCGCGGTCGAGGCGGCCATCACGCCGCGCACCCGCGTGCTGTACCTGGAGACCATCTCCAACCCCACGCTCGTGGTGGCCGACCTGGCGGCCCTGGCGGCCGTGGGGCACCGCCACGGCCTGACGGTCGTCGTCGACAACACGTTCGCCTCGCCGTACCTCTGCCGGCCGCTGGAGCTCGGCGCGGACCTCGTCATCGAGTCCTGCACGAAGTGGCTGGGCGGCCATTCCGACGTCCTGGCCGGGGCGGTCAGCGGGTCACGTGAGCGGGTGGCCCCGATCGCGGCCGCGCAGATCGACATCGGGGCCACGATCGCGCCGTTCAGCGCCTTCCTCGTGCTGCGCGGCATCGAGACCCTGGCCGTGCGCCTGGACCGCCACTGCGCGAGCGCGCTCGCGCTGGCCCGCCAGGCATCCGCCTCGCCGGTGCCGCGAGCGGTCCATTACCCCGGCCTGCCCAGCCACCCGCAGGCGGCCGTGGCCGCCCGGCAGCTGCGCGCCGGTGGCGGCATGCTGGCCGTGGACCTCGGTACGCGCGAGGCGGCGGTCGCCTTCATCGACGCCCTGACGGTGCCCCAGCGGACGGCATCGCTGGGCAGCGTCTTCACCATGGCCGTCCACCCGCCATCCACGACGCATCGCCAGCTTTCGGCCGCCGAGCTGGCCGCGGCGGGCATCGCGGAAGGCCTGGTCCGCATCTCGGTCGGCCTGGAGGACGTGGAGGACCTGGCCGCGGAACTGGCGACGGGGCTGGCCGCGGCCGCCGCCGTCGGCGTCCCGGTCTGACCGCGGCGGCGGGAGCCGGCCATCGCCACCGCGACCCTGAGCCGACGCCGCGTCGCCTCGTACGGCGACCCCGTGACGCGGGCGGGGGCTGCCTTGTGGGCGACCATGACCGACGTCCGGTTCACGGTCGTCCAGATCATCATCGTGGTGGCCGCCGGGCTCATCGGCACGCTCCTGCGGCAGATCCCGGCCTCGGCCTTCCAGGACCCCACGCAGTACGCGTCGGAGCTGGCCGACCTCCACACCCGGTACGACCCGCTGACGATCCTGGGCCTCCACGTGGGCCCCTCGCTGGTCGACGTCTTCCTCGCGCTGGGCTTCTTCAACGTCTTCAGCGCGGTCTGGTTCACCAGCGTCCTCTCGCTGCTCGCGGTCAGCATCGTCGTATGCACCCTGGACCGCACGCCCCGCCTCTGGCGCGGCGTGCACGACGTGCGACCGACCCAGCCGGCCCCCTTCTTCGACCTGCTCCTGAATGAGCGAGCCGCCTTCGTGGCACCCGATCTCGCTCCTGCGCCGGCCGTGGCCTACCTGCGGCGGCATCGCTTCAAGGTGCGCGAGACGGTCGATGCCGACGGGGTGCGGCACGTCTACGGCGACCGGAACCAGTACTTCAAGCTGGCCACGCTGCTCACCCACCTGGGCCTGATCCTGTTCCTGGCGGGCGGGGCGATCACCGGCGCGTTCGGCTTCGAGACCGTCCTCTTCGTGGGCCAGGGCCAGACGGCGCCGGTACAACCGGTCGGCACGCCCGACAACCTGCTCATCAAGAACCTCGGCTTCCAGGCGCCGCAGCGGCCCGACGGGACGTACGAGGACTACCGCACCGAGCTCGCCGTCTACCAGGACGGCAGGCAGGTCGCCCTGGCCACGATCCGCGTCAACGCGCCGTTGACCTTCGACGGCTTCGTCTTCCACCAGAACACGTTCGGGCCGGCGGAGGACCTCGAGATCCACGCTGCCGACGGGACCCTCGTGTGGTCCGGGCCCATGATCCTCGACGGCTCCATCGGCGGCCAGCCGCAGGGCTTCATGACCATCCCCGGCGCGCCGATCGGCCTGCTGGGCCTGCTGGGCACCGACGCCACGGGCGCCCCGAGCCTGACCCTCCTCGGCGTGGCCGCGGGGAGCGGTCAGGACCAGCTGCAGCCGGTCTTCGCCGACGCCCTGGCGCTGGGTGCGACGAGCGACCCGGCCGTCACGGGCGGCTACCGGGTGCGCTGGGTCGACGCCAGCCAGTTCAGCGGCATGGTCATCAAGAAGGACCCCGGCCAGGACTTCATCTGGATCGCCTTCCTGTGCCTCATCAGCGGGCTGATCCTGACCTTCTATTTCCCCCGCCGGCGCGTCTGGGCGCGCTTCGATGAGGGACGTGTCCAGATCGCCATGCTGGCCGACCGCTACGTGCCGGCCGAGCGGGAGTTCGGCCAGCTGCTCGACGGCCTCGCCGCCCGGTGGGCCGTCGCCCCGGAGCGCGCGCGGACCTGAGCGTGCCCACGCTCGGCGAGCTGCAGCTGGCGATCTTCCCGACGGCGGTCCGGCTGGCACCTCCGGGCCCGGAGCCATTTGCTGCGCCGGTCGCCTGGGTGCGGGTCATGAAGGCACGCACGCCGGCTTTCGACGCGCTCGAGCCCGGCGACCTGGCCATCGTGCCCGAGGCGGCGCTGGAACTGCTCACCGCGGAGGTGGAAGCGGCCGACGCCCTCGCCGCGCTGGTACGTGCCGCCGGAGCGTGCGCGCTCCTGCTCGTCGGCCCGGGGGAAGGATCCGATGCGGGCCGCGCCGCGACGGCCGTGGCGGGGGAGGCGATCGCCACCGGGCTGCCGGTGCTGCGTCTTGCCGGCGGCGACGCCGAACGCCTCGAGCGGGCGGTCATCGGGTACCTCGTCAACGCGCGCGCCGAGCTCGACCGGCAGGCGGGCGCCCTCGAGGCGGACCTCGAACGGCTGGCCCTGACCGGCGCCGGCCCCGAGGCCCTCGCCGGCGCCGTGGCCACGTTCGTCGGGCGCGCCGTGGCCCTGGAAGGGACCGCCGGCGAGGTGCTGGCGGTCCACGCGCCCCCCCGGCCGCCCACCGCCGCCCGCGCCGCGGCGCGCTACCTGGCCGACCCGCGCGCGGTCGCCCTGCGTGCGCCGCTGGCCGGCGCGACGGCCCTCGTCTTGCTGGGGCCGGAGCCCGTCTCCGAGCTGGAGCGGACGATCGCCCGGCGCGTCGGGCCGCTGCTGGCGCTCGCCCTGGGCCACGTGGCGCCGGCCGTGGCGCGTCAGCGCGCGCGGCGCCCGGAGGGCTTCCCGGCGGCCGGACCGCCGTGGGTGGTGCTGATGGCCCGCCAGGGGGGGTCGGATGAGGCCGACACGCGCGAGGCGCGCGAAGCGCTGCGGGCCCGCGTCCGTCGGCTGGCGGGGCCGCGCCACCTGCAGCTGCGCGGCGACATCGACAGCCTCGAGCTGCGGCTGGTGGCGGCGCCGTCGCCGGACGATCGGCGGGCGCTGCTCCTGGCGGCACGCGTCGCGGCAGCGGCGGACCGCCTCGTGGCCGTGTCGGAGCCGTTCGCCGCCCCTGAGGCGCGAG
>Ga0209415_10003627_pt1 | contig 28705 bp, 31 predicted proteins | sample PeaSoiSIISIP2007_FD_187696 | JGI IMG/M metagenome (GOLD analysis project Ga0209415, IMG submission 187696) | Peat soil microbial communities from Weissenstadt, Germany - SII-SIP-2007 (SPAdes) (version 2) | ecosystem: Environmental > Terrestrial > Soil > Wetlands > Peat | place: Germany...
GGAGACGCACTTGCCGAAGCGGCCAAGAGATATGGACATCCTTTGACCGTCATGATGATCGACATCGATCACTTCAAACAAATCAACGATCTCTACGGTCATGCCGCGGGTGACGAGATGCTGTGCCTTTTCGTATCCGTGGTGAAAAGTTGTTTGCGCCAAGTCGATGTCTTCGGCCGGCTTGGTGGCGAGGAATTTTCCGTATTGATGCCTGAGACCACGCGGAACGGTGCGTTTGTTGCCGCGGAACGGATCCGCTCGGCAGTGGAGTTGGCGGAACTGATCCGAAGCGGACAGAAACTGTCCATTACCGTGAGCATTGGCGCCGTATCTGGCGACGACACGTTGGAAGTGGCGCTCAGAAAGGCAGACATAGCGCTGTACCTAGCCAAACAGGATGGTCGCAACCGCGTGGTCCTGGCGGATTCCCATTTCCGACCGGTTCAGGAAGGCGTGTCCGGGATGTGGCGAAAGACAATGCGAACATGCTTGATGGGCGCGGTGGTGACGCTTGTCGACCCGAGCGGCGCGGTTCGTGCGGAATCGATTACGCCGCCCGAAGATAACGTGACGAGCTACGAAAGTCGGACCGAACGTGGGGCATCGGCGGTCGTTGGAAGCCAAAAAGTTTGGAGCCACGGGGAACCACGCGTGAACGATATGATTGCGGACCCGATCGTCCAATTGCTTATGAGAAGGGATGGGGTCACAAGCGACTCATTGGTGGCACTCATGGATGCCGTCCGGACAACTTGTGCTAGAACAGAACCCTGATGCTTTGAGCGAGGGGGACGACCCGGCATGCATGAAGACGAGGAAGAAGCCGACGAAGAGTCGGAACCGTTAGGACACGGTGGAGCCAAGAAGAAGTGGATCCTCTTCATCTTTTTGCCGATCCTTCTGTTATTCGGAGCGGCGGCCGGCGCCTATTTTTCGGGGTTCGCCGATCCGCTGTTGCATCGAATGAAAAGCGAGAAAACACCAGCGGAAGAAATATCGAAAGAAGGTCAGGTGGTGGTCTTTTATGACTTACCGGAGATTCTATTGAACCTTGACTCGGAGGGGCACAAAGAGCGCTTCATGAAAATCCAGATCAGTCTCGAATTGAAAAGTTCCCTCGACGCACCAGCAATCGAATCGATAATGCCCCGCATCATCGACAGTTTTCTGGTTTACTTGCGTGGACTGCGCGTCGAAGACTTAAATGGATCGTCCGACCTGGTAAGACTACGAGAGGAATTGCTGACCCGAGTCAATGACACGGCTAAACCTGTCAGAGTCAACGATGTGTTGATAAAGGATATCCTGGTTCAGTGACAGAGGTCATCGTTGCCGTCACGCCTCCGACCGCGGGCGCGTCGGAGGCGGCAATGGCCAGGAGGATGAAAGCCAATCCGTTCGCTCCCATCCATTTTCGCAACGTTCGGTTGATGACAACGAATTCGACCATTCCCAGCATCAGATCGATGACAAAGGCCATGTTGTGCATCGGCAGACAGCGTTAACCGTGCCCGTTGGTCACAGGCGGAGCCACGCGACTCTTTGTCACCGCGTCCACCTGCCCCTTTGGCCGCACCAATGCCGCCCGGTTCGCATTCAGCAGGTCCGTGACCGCATATTTCGGCAGGCGAAACAAAAAGGCCTGCGCAGAGCTTCGTAAGACATAATCATTGCCCTGGGCCTGCTTGCCCACGTCATAGTGCAGCTGGCGTCCGTCCTTCAGGGTGATGCCGATACTCAAAACGGGCTTGTCCAAGCCATAGTCCGGTTTTGCCGTCGTGCCCAGGATGGAATCGTAAAGCGGCATCGTCAGGTCCCGTTCCACCGTATCGGTCTTATCGGCAGCCATTTCCTCTCCGGCCGCGAGATCAACAGCCTGAAATCCATCCTTTCCCCGCTGTAGCGTTATGCCAGGCAGTTCGATTTTGCTGATGTCGGCGGGCGACAGGGTGAGAAGCGACTTATCCTCCCAATCCTCCGGTTTGCCGCTGGCGTCGGAAGCCCCGAACGGCACTGTGAAAATGGAATCACTGGTCTTGACGCGAACATTCGTCTGGCCGTAGGTGGGAGACGTGCCGAGCAGCAATGTGGTTAACGTTCTGCCGCCCGATTTGATCGCAATCCGCCGGGTAAAATCATCGTCTGCGACTTTGAAGCGTTTGGCAGCATCCTCGGTGGTTGCCACGGGCCAACCGCCGACAAGTTTGTTCAGAGTAAGGATCAGGGAAACGACCTGCGGATTATTGGCGGGAGCATCGTCAACGCCGGGCAGCACCCACGTCCCATCATGCTTTTCCAAGGCAAGAGGCGGTTGATCCGCCTCCTGAATTGCCAACCCGTCGACGGTTACGGGGTCAAAGGCCAGGAGTTTGGCCGGCGACCGGCTCTCTGCGGACGTATGGTGAACGGCGATACCGACGGATAAGGCCACTTGTCCTGCCAACAGCACAGATAGGATGATGGGCGACGTCCTCATCGTTCAAACCCTCCCATCGGTCAGCAGAATACGGATGCGCCGTCGCGCCGAACGGCGCACCAGGCTGCGCACGCCCCACACCACCGCGAGACCGACAATCGCCAACGCATAATTCAGATATTCCCACATCAATTGCTGACCAGGGCCGAGCGGCAAGAGAACCCGCGCGAAATGGGCGCGGCTGCGAATGGCCAGCAAATCGTGATCCTCCAGTGACCAATCGATGGTGTTTTGCAAAAGTTGCACTGGACCCAGGACCTCCGTACGGGCCGCCGCCGATGTCAGAGCGAGGGCGTCGTCGGTGAAAACGCTGTTGGAAGCGAACAGGACGATGCGCGCCGAATCGGGCGAATGGTCGATCTTGCCGGTGAACACCGGCTTTTCCACCTTTTCTCCGCCGCTGTTTGGCTTGTCGGCCGATCCGCGCACCGCCGCCGGGGGCGCCGGTTCTTTGGCCAGAAGCGGCGACGGCTTATCCGTGAAGTAGGAGGTGAATCGGCCATTCACCGCCACCGCCAGCAGATTTTGCCCTTTCTTGCCGTCTGCTGGGGCAACGAACGGCTCCCCATCCTTGGCGTGCGGTGTCAGTTTCAGGGACTCCGACGTCCAGGACTGCGCCGAACTTTGCAGCAAGGGAACGACATGGCGGTCCTTGTTGGCGGCAGCATCGACGGTGATCGGCGACGGCCAAGCCATAGTCAGTTGCGACAGTCCGGCCGTCGGGCCATCGGCATCGGGCATGCCGTCGCTTCGCAGATCGATAAAATAGGGATAATCGCGCATCTCGATATCGCGAACGGTAATCCCTCCGAGATCGCGTTCGACGGGAAGCGGCAAACGGCTGTTCTGCGGATCGAGAACCAGACGATCGCCGATCGTCAGGCCATTGTGGTGAAGCCAATCGGTCAACCCGGATTTGGTTTTGCTGGCGGTCAGGGTATCGCTGAGCGCGACATCGAAGGGGGACGTCGCGACGACCACCGTACCGCCCTTCATGGTAAATTGATCAATGGCGTAAAGTTGTTTGGCATCCAACTCATGAGGCCCCAACAGCAACAGCAAGTCGGCATCCGCTGGCACGCGGCCGTCCTTGAGATCGGTCTGGCGGAGCGCCACGGTCTCGCGCAATTTGTCTTCGAGCGTGGCGAAGCGATCACCGCCTTGCGGGCCGAACTGCGCGGCGGCAGACGGTGGCGCGTAGACGGCGACCGTTCGCAAATAGCCGCGCGCGAACTGTTTAAGGCCTGAGTAAATGCTCCGTTTCAAGCCGTCACGGCTGAGACTATCGGGCAGCGGCACTTGCACGACCCGATCGCCATACTTCAGCGTCATGTAGAACCAGAATTTCTGGGGCTCGACTAGGCTCACCGACAGTGGGCGAAAACCGTACTGCTCCTCCAGTTGTTTCGCCAAAGCGCCGCCTTCGGCGTCGGGGTCCTGAAGCCTATAGGAGAGTTTCCCACCCGCATCCTTTTCCATCGCGTCGAGAACCGGCGCGATCTCGCCGCGTAACCGCGCCAATGGCTCCGGCAAGCGCTCCGCGGCGGAGACGAAGACGTTGAACGTCACCGGATGCGAAAGGCTGCTGAACAGGTTGCCGCCACTCTGGTAGCCGAAAAGCACTTTCTTGATGGCGCGGGTGATGTCGTACTCCGGGTTGCGCAAAGCGACGGAAAGATTGGCCTCGCCCCCCGATTTGACCTCGATGAGATCACGAAAACTCAATGTCTCATACTGGTCGCCATAAGCGACAACCACATCGAAATAGGAATTGACCACGCTGGCCTGGTATCTGTTGGAGGTCTGAAACGGCACGGGATGGATGCCATAGCGGCTGTTGGCTTCCTTTTCCGCCGCCGGGTTCTGCTGCGGATCGATGATTTCCACTCGCACCTTGCCCCCGCCGACGACCGCATATTCCTTGAGCAGATCCTCGATCTGCGGAACCAGCGGAGCCAATAACGGATGGGTCTTGCTGCTGAAATAGCCACGGATCAGCAAAGGTTCCTGCAATTGGGCAAGATAGCGTTTGGTGGCGTCCGAAATCGTGTAGATATGCCCATCGGTGATGTCGGCGCGGACCGAAGGGATCTGTTGCAGCCACAGATTTCCGGCCAGGAAATTGGCGATCAGCAAACCGCTCAAGAGATACCAGCCGCGATGGAGAAGGTGATCGCCGTCCGCAGCCCACCGCAGGCGTTCCAACGTCAGCACATTGAGGGTGAAGAAAACGCCCATGATGCTGAGGTAGTAGTAAAGATCACGAAAGTCGATAACGCCGCGTTGGATGGACTCAAAGCGCGAGCCGCTGCCCAGCAAGGAAAGCGCTTGGGCAATATTGTTGCCGAACAGCGAGGTCAGGACGTCCGATCCGAGCAGGTAGAAGAGACCGCAGACGAGAACCGTCACGATTAAACTGACGATTTGATTGTCGCTGCGCGCGCTGATGAACAGACCGATGGCAATGTAGGCTGCGGCCAGGAACAGAGCCGCCACATAGCCGCCAACCACCGGCCCCCAGTCGAGCGGGCCGAGCAGCGAGACTGTGAACGGCAAAGGCAGCGTGAGAAGCAAGGCAATGGCGACCAGCCCGAGACCGGCGAGGAACTTGCCCAGGACATAATGCATCGGAGGAACCGGCGCGCTGAGCAAAATTTCCAACGTTCCAGCGCGACGCTCTTCGCTCCACATCCGCATGGTGAGCGCCGAGACGAGGAAGATCAGGAAGAGCGGCATCCAATGAAAGAGCGGGCGAACGTCGGCGATATTGCGCGCGAAGAAAACGTCGAGCCAGAAGCAGGCGAACAGCGTGATGCCGAGAAATACCGCGATGAAAATATAGCCGGTCGGAGACTCGAAATAGGCCGCCATCTCCTTGCGGGCGATCCGCAGCACGTTAGCCATTGGCAGCCTCCCGCCCATCGTTGATCCGAGCGAAAACAGCTTCCAAATCGCGCTGCTCGGGGTGCAGCGCGAAGAGCCGCAGACCACCGCCGATGACGGCCGCAGCGATTGCAGATCCCGCATCGTCGACCGAACGCGAGACACGCAGAGCAAAGCGATGGCGATCCCCCGCGCTGTCCAGATGGTCGACCGCATCGACGCACCCTGCGGCGGAAAAGGCGGATCCAGCCGCTTCGGACGATCCGCCGACGGCAACCACCAAGCGATTCGATAACGGGATATCGGCAAGGCGAGAATCCAGGGCGATACGGCCGGACCGGATGATGATGACGCGGTCACAGACGGCCTGGACCTCCTGCAAGATATGAGTCGACAGGATGACTGTTGCGCTCTCGGCCAGCCGCCGCACGAGGCCGCGCATCTGCGTGATCTGAGAGGGATCGAGACCATTCGTCGGCTCGTCCAGAATGAAGAATTGCGGCCGGTGCAGGATGGCCTGTGCGACACCGACACGTTGCCGATAACCGCGCGATAGAGTGGAGATAGGCTGGTCCGCTTTCTCCTCCAAGTCAGTATCATTGATGGCTTGGCGCAGCATTTGTGCCCGCTGTCCCACCGGCACGTCGTGTAATGCCGCGGAATAGTCGAGGAAATCCGCCACCGTCATCTCTGGATAGGCCGGGCAATTCTCCGGCAGGTAGCCGATCTTGGCTTGCGCCAAACGCCGGTTCTTCGCGATATCGGCTTCGTCGACGCTGATTCGTCCGGCGCTGGGTTCGAGAAACCCCGTCATCATCTTCATGATCGTCGTCTTGCCGGCCCCGTTGTGGCCGAGTAAGCCAACGATTTCGCCTCGCTGGATGGTGAACGAGACATCGTCGACCGCGGTGAAATCGCCGTATCGCCGCGTTACCCGTTCGACTGCAATCATCCTTCACTCCCGATTTTTCAGCGCGCGTGGCCCCCGTCAGGGCGCCGAGGGAAAACGGCCGTATCTGCCGTCATTTCTGGCCGCAGGCCTGATTCACCGCGGCCAAAGCCTTGACGAAGCCGTCGAGCGAATAGGTATCGACGTTTTGTCCGCCCTTCACGGGCACGCCATAGACCAGTATCGTCCTGCCTTTCAGCATGGCCCGCACCACGGCCTTGTCATCGCGCGTCCAGGCGCTGTCATTCGCCGTGTAGAGGCTGAACTTGGCGCCGTCGACGTCGATCTCCGCCGTCGCGTCTTTCTTGTAGGGGTAACCTTCTGTGACGCTCACCACCCCGATGCTGCTATCGGCCGTGCGATCGGTCACGGAAAAATAGGCTTCGCCGCGGTGGGCCGGCGCGTTCAGAGAGTGTTTGGGCACGCTGGCCGCGTAGCAGACTTTGCCGGCCTTGCCCGCATACATGTAGCCACTCCACGCGCCAAACGTGCCCAACGCCTTGGCGCTGTCGGCCGAAGCCGGCACGGCGAGAGTCATGGTGGCGATAGAGGCGCCGGCGATGGCCGCCCAACCAAAAATACGCATCATCATGCGGATCTGCGTACCACCATGGTGAGAAGAATGTCATTTTACAAATTTGTATGGTTCTCGGGTCACACTCTTTGTCTGTATTTAGCATGCGTACCTTACATTGATGTAAGGTGCGCAACTATCCGATATGTGAATAATATCGCCGACATTTTGATTTGACGAATTCGCTTTATGCAAATCCGTCAAGTTTGAATATGAGGGATCTTCATCTTTCTAACATTCTGCAAAAGAGAGAAACTTGGATAAAAGCAGGATGTTATAATGAAGCAATACTAAAAACCAAAGGAGACCGGCTTGTCAGCTTCCAGAAGAGAAATGCCATGAGATTCGTTTCCATCGTTCTCGTGATCGCCGCCCTGTCGATGGGCACGATGTACTTTCGCAATCCCGCGCAATTCAACGGTATCTTGACGCGATTCGGGATAACGTCTTGGCATGCGCCGGAGGCTGCCTCGGCATCAAACACGCCGGTACCGGCAACCGACAACGCGGCCACAAAGGCGAATTAACGGTTACACGGCCGTCATTGCGAGCCGAAGGCGCGGAAATCCAGGACCAAACCCATTGCTTCGCTCCGCTCGCAATGACGTCGTTATCTCCGAACGGACCCTACCGTCGGAGCCGAGGCATCGTCCGCGAAAGCGATCTCCACCCGCAGCCCAGGATTGTTGTCGGAGAGACGGATTATGGCGCCGTGCAACTGGGCGACGGCGGCAACCAGGCTGAGACCCAGTCCGCTTCCGCCGGTGGTCCGGCTGCGATCCAACCGATAGAAGCGTTGAAAGACCTTTTCCCTGTCAGCCTCGGGGATACCGGGGCCGTTGTCCGCCACAACCAAAAGCCATTGCCCGCCTTGGCCGTCGAGCGTCAAACGGATACGGCTGCCGGACGGGGTATGTTTGAGCGCATTCTCGACCAGGTTGGAGATCATTTGCGTCACCAACTCGGGATCGCCACGAATGGCGGCGCCGGATACCTGTTCCAAGGCAAAAGGATGATCGGATTCTTCGGCGACCGGTTGATAGGCCGCATAAATCGTCTCGACCACCGCCGAAAGGTCGACAGGTTGAAATCCGCTGCGGCGAGTGCCGGCTTCGATCTGGGCGATCCGCAGCAAGGCATCGAAGGTCTTTAGCGTCACATCGCATTCGACGATGGCTTGATCCACCGCAGCTTCGTACTCCGTCACGCAGGCCGCCCGGCACCGAGCCAGTTCCAGCCGCTGGCGCATCCGCGTCAACGGCGTCTTCAGATCGTGGGCGATATCGTTGGAAACCTGTTGCAATCCCCCCATCAAAGACACGATGCGGTCCAGCATGAGATTGACCTGGGTCGCCAGACGATCGAACTCGTCGCGACTGCCGGCCAAAGGAATCCGCCGGGTCAGATTTCCGGCCATGATCTCCTCAGTCGCGCAGCGGATAGCTTCGATACGGCGCAACGAGACGACGCTCATCAGCACCGCGCCGATGATGGCCAGGATGAGCGTGGCGATCGTGCCCCACAAAAACGCCTGGACGACACGATCGTCGAGGTCGTCGAGACGAGTCGCATCCAGGCCCACCAGCAGATAACTATGATCCGGAAGCAACATTCCCTTCGCCCGGATGTGATCCCCGGTCGCCGCCGCCGGAAAATCCAACCAGCCGACCTTGAGCGGGCGGGAGCTCAGATTGCCGGCCAACACCTGACCATCCGCCGTTTCCAACAAATAATAGACACCTTGCCCGACGTCGAGACGCCAGGCGATTTGGGTCATAACGCTGTTGCGCCCGCCGGCACGGTATCCCGTCGTAAAGGTGGCCAGATCCCTTTCCACCCGGCTAGCGAGTTGTCGCGCGGTGTAACCGGTCGTCGCCAGATAGATGACGACGAACAGAACGCACACCGACACCGAAAACAAGCCGACGTAGAACAAGGCGATGCGAAAGCTCGCCGTTCGAAACAGGTCAATCCGTCGCACGGAGACTATATCCGGCTCCCCTGATCGTCTGGATCAAGGGTGCGTCAAAGTCCTTGTCGATCTTGGCTCGGAGACGGCTCATATGGGTCTCTACCAGGGTCGTCTGAGGATCGAAATGAAATTCCCAGACATGTTCCAGCAGCATGGTGCGCGTCACCACCTGTCCGGCATTGCGCATCAGATATTCGAGGATTTGGAATTCGCGAGGAAGCAGATCGATGACGCGGCCCGCCCTCCGCGCGATCCGCCCCAGCAAGTCCATCTCCAGGTCGCCCTGACGCAAGACCGTGGCCACTTGCCCGATCTTACTCCGCGAACGCCGGGCAAGCGCGGCGACGCGTGCCGTCAACTCCGCGAAAGCGAACGGCTTGCCCAGGTAGTCGTCGCCACCGGCATTGAGACCGACCACGCGGTCGTCAATCCCACCCAAAGTAGTCAGAAAGAGCACCGGCGTGTCGATGGCCGTGGCCCGCATGGCTTTCACCACGCGAAGACCGTCGATCCCCGGAAGCATGCGATCAACGACGATGACGTCGTAACACGAGCGACCGGCGCGCGACAATCCTTCGTCGCCGGTCGCCACGCAGTCCACGTCATAGCCCTCCGCCTTGAGTCCGGACGCGATATAGGCCGCGGTGTCCGAATCATCCTCGATCACCAGAATTCTCATGACATTCGTCATCGCTTCACAAATTTCGTCATCGTCACCGCGGTCTGCCCCCTGTCACGATGTCAGCTTTCCAGCGTCACGGTTCTCTTGGCTGGATCAATAAGGACTTGGTAGGTCTTACCCGCCTCCGATACGGTCGCCTCGAAATCATTTCCTTTTTTGTGGAAGTTCGAGAAGGTGGAATAGCCGTGCGCCTCCAGATCGTTCAGGGCGTCGGTCGCCAAACTTTCGTCGCCTTTGGCCCAATGGCTCGGCCAAGTGCCGACACCCTTCATCGCCCGCGTCGGAGCGACAGAATGGTGCTGCGTCGTTTTGTCCTGGATTGGTCCAGATCCATCCGCCGCGAAAGCAAGGCCACCGACACCAATGATCAATGTTGCGCACATGGTCGTCAAGAGCGAGGTTTTCATGGGTAATCTCCATACATCGAAAGACGGGATATTGAGATGAACTCTTGATGCAAGATACTGCAACGTTAAGATCAACATGTCATCTTACAACGCTGTATGATTTACCGTCTGGAGATTACATTTATGTATATATAAATATACATGACTGATTATTCACATTACAAAATGTACTCCAGTTCATTTCACCGCATAAAACCCGGCTTGCATTGCGGACACCCATAGAACCTCTGCGACGGAAAATCCAGCATCGACGAGAACACCAATGTGCGATTCAAGCGTAATTGGAAAATAATCATTGTTAAATCTCCCGATATGCTTCTCTGCGTCACATATCGATTTTCCATTTTGCACCTGAAAATTTTTCCACCGTTCGAGACCAATTATATTTCCTATGTCTGTATTTTTTCTTATATTTTCAAAAGTAACATATACGCCCCCAGCCTTGAGCATGCGAAAACAATTCCGCGTCGCTTTCTGGCGCCCTTCTAAATCAAGATAATGATGCGATTGAATTGATGTTATCACATCTATACTATCGTTTTGACACGAAAGGTCTTGTGTTCCAGAAATTATATAAGTATTATTTTCACTATTTAATTTGTCTTTTGCCCTTGAGAGCATTGATTCGGATGGATCGGCCATAATGCATTTGGTGGATGGAAAATATTTTTCCACTTTCACCCCAAAAGTTCCGGTGCCACATCCAGTATCAAGCCATATGTCCGGAACTTCATTTATAGTCTTAATAAGATCTATTGTTTCGTCATGAAATGAGCAATAATTTGGTATCGTCGCACGCACATCACTATCATATGCCTCAGATGAAAATGCCGTTTTATTGTCAACTACAATAATATCCCCTTTGCCCTTCGCGCGTCTATTTTCCGAGTTGCTTTGAAACGATGACAATCAGATATAGTCTACAGGCTCAATCGTGATGAAGGAACCATGCCCGCGATCCGTGTCGAGATGAACCGTTTACTCACGAAAGAGGGATAGGACTATGACTGAAAAACATCTTGCCGGCAAAGTGGCGTGGGTTACCGGATCCAGCCGGGGCATCGGCAGAGAAATCGCCACGCATTTGGCCCGATGCGGGGCCAATGTCGTGTTGCATGGGTCTTCCGCCACCTCGTCGAAAATAGCGGGGGCCGGCGAGCCGCTATCGGCGATCGCGCAAGAAATCGAGGCTGCGCACGGGGGAGAAGCCCTCTGTGTCCATGGCGACTTGACGCAATCGGCGACCGTCAAAGCGCTGGTCGGGCAAATCCATGATCGTTTCGGCAAGATCGACATCCTCGTCAACAATGCCGGCGGAGATATTGGCAGCAAAGGTGTCGAAGCGCCGAAAGCCGGAAAGCCGGAGCATAACGACGCGGTTTTCATCGGCGACGATGACCTGCACAGCATCCTCAACCGCAATCTGCTGACCTGTCTTTACGCCTGTCGCGAAGTCGCCCCGGAAATGATGGCGCGAAAGCAGGGATGGATTGTCACCATCGGCAGCATTGCCGGATTGTCCGGCAGCGCGGATTCGGCAATTTATGCGACGGCAAAGGCCGCGGTGCATGAATACACGCGATGCCTGGCCGCAATGCTGCGGCCTCACGGCGTCTACGCGAATGTCGTCGCGCCGGGAGAAACCATCACCGAACGGTTCAAGGCCAGCCGCCCGCTCGACGAAGGCCGGATCTCGACGCAAGGATCTCTGGAACGCTACGGCTGGCCCCTTGAGGTGGCGAAGGTCGTTGAATTTCTGGCTTCGGACGCTTCGTCTTACATTACCGGCCAAGTGATCCGCGTCGACGGCGGCCGGCAGATCTGGCCGGCCTGAACCGGAGGAGCGCGGGGCTGTCGGCTCGGCGCTTCACCACGGCCATAATGACGGCTATTCTGCCCCAGGACGTGTAAAGATGGGCCGTCCAACGAGGAGAGGTCGGTTCATAACAGCGCCGCTGTGTCTGGTTGTGACGGAAAAAAAGGGAGGCGATCATGAAGACCAAGCTGGCGATGCTAATCGTTGCGGCCATCATTTCGGGACGCGCGGGCCTAATCGCGTTGGCCCAGGCGGAAGAGATCATGCCCACCCTGCGCTGTGTCATCGCCGAGTGCAGCCCCGCGGCGGAATGCGCGGCACCTTTTGCGCTCGGCCATGGCGGTTTAGCGGTTGCCGTGGGCAGCGATTTTTTATTCCAGCTTACCGACGACTGGGACATCACGCGGGACGGCTATCATCTGCAACGCCGTTATTCCGGGGACACCATTCTGACCAAAGTCACCCTGACTCTTGACATCGACCGTGCCTCCAAAAATTTAAGCCTGAAAGCGGGCACTGTTGGAACGGGCATCACCCCACGCAGCGTGGTCGCGACCGGCACCTGCGAGGAGATCAGCACCGTACCGGTGATCTTTTAGCCCTGATCGTCAAGATGGGCGGTCACTCGCCCCCGCTCCACCGGACGGCCCCAATTGTCGGGGCATGGCCAGCAAGGAAATCGATCAAGGCCCGGATACGCTTCGCCCTCTGGCTGTTCTGGGGAAAGTATAAGTAGACCGCCGGATAGGTCCGCCAGAAGGGCGCCAGCACCGGGACGAACGCGTCACGATCGGGCAACTGCGCGTGGACCGGCTCGAACAGGCGGCCGATGCCTAGCCCCTGTCGGACGGCATCAGCGATCACCTCGATATCGTTGGTAACAATGCTCGACGGCATATCGACTGTCAGCTCCTCGCCCGCCTTGTCGAGAATCAAAGGAAGGATGCGATTGGCGGTTATGAAGCGATATCCGATGAGCTGGTGGCTCAGCAGATCGTCGGGGGACTGCGGCATACCGTGCCGGCGAACATAGTCCTGCGATACGTAAAGCCCCTCGCGGAACGGCGCCATCAGGAGGCGCGCAACCATCCCCTCCTCAACCCGATCGCCGAAGCGGATGCCGAGGTCGAAGCCCTGATCGAGAATATCGACGGTGCCGTCATAGAGCGAGATCTCGAGCCGGATTTCCGGGTAGGTCTGGCAGAACTGACCAAGCAGCGGTTTGAGGATGCACAGATAGGCGAAGCGCGCCACCGTGATCCGAACCGCACCGCTGGGAGTTTGACCAAGGTCTTGGACGCTCTCAACCGCAAAGCTCAGCGACTGCATGGCGTCGTTGCTGCGCGTGAGTAGCATCTGCCCGGCCTCGGTGATCTCCAGCCGGCGGGTGGTGCGGTTGAACAAGGGCACGCCCATCCTGGCCTCGAGCGCCTTCAGCGACTTGCTGACGGCAGGCACGCCGAGACCCAGTCGGCGCGCGGCTCCCGAGATGCTGTCCTCGGCGGCGATGGCATGAAAAACGATGAGCTGGCCGTAGAGCGCGCTGTCCATCCGGGCTCCAATTTTTCCTTTGTGGAAAGAATATATTGCCGATTATCCGGCTAATTATCAACAATCTGTAAGGTTATACCTTCGTCATCGCAACCGAACGATTAAGGGTTTAACGATGAGCAAGGTTCTGGTCATCTCCGGTCATCCGGATCTGGATAAATCGATTGCCAACCGCGTGATCCTGGCCGATCTGCAGGATGTGCCCGGTCTTTCCATCGAGGTGCGACGGCTCGACCGCCTCTATCCGGATTTCCAGATCGACGTGGCCGCCGAACAGAAGGCACTGCTCGAGGCGGACCTTATCGTCTGGCAATTTCCGTTCCACTGGTACGCGCTGCCCGCGCTGATGAAGACGTGGGTCGATGACGTGTTGGTCCACGGCTTTGCCTTTGGCTCTGGCGGCGACAAGCTGCGCGGCAAGAATCTTATCCTGTCCTTCACCACCGGTGCTGGTGCCGAGGCCTATAACCACGGCCAGCCGATGAACCACACGGTTGAGGAATTCCTGCCGCCGCTACGCCAGACGGCACTGCTGTGCGGGATGAACTATCAGAGCCCCGTCTATTCCAACAGCATGATCTATATCCCCGGCGTCAGCAGCGACGCTGACCGCGCCATGATTGAAGCCCGTGCCCACAACCATGCCCATAAGCTAACCGGCATGCTGAGTACACTCGCCGCTCCGAAGGCTGCGTGATCGCCGCAACCGCCCGGAGGAGAACGACATGAGCAAACCCGCATATTTCATTCTGGAAGCGGAAAGTTCCAACAACACCCATCAAGGACCAAAGACAATGACCAACAACATCCAGAACAAGACGGTTATCATAACCGGCGCCTCCTCCGGCATTGGCGAGGCCACAGCGAAACTGCTCGCCGCCAAAGGGGCGAAGGTTGTCCTCGGCGCTCGACGCGAAGACAAGCTCAAGGAGATAACCGCCGCCATCCTCAAGGCCGGTGGGAAGGCGGAGTATCAGGTCATGGATGTGGCGAAGCAGGCGGACAACGATGCCATCGTCAAGCTCGCCAAGGACAGCTTCGGCTCCGTCGATGCCATCTTCCTCAATGCCGGCTTGATGCCGAGCTCCCCGGTCTCGGCGCTGAAGACGGAGGAGTGGCATCGGATGGTCGAGGTGAACATCACCGGCGTCCTGAACGGAGTCGCGGCGGTGATGCCCGAGTTCCAGGCGCAGAAATCCGGACATATCATCGCGACCTCCTCGGTTGCCGGGCTCAAAGCCTATCCGAATGCCGCGGTCTATGGCGGCACCAAGTGGTTCGTGCGCTCCTTCATGGAGGTACTGCGCATGGAATCCGCCATGGAAGGCACGAACATCCGCACGGCAACGATCTATCCTGCCGCGATTAACACCGAACTGCTGGACACGATCAGCGACAAGGGAACGTCCGAGGGAATGCGGGCCCTCTACAAACAATACGGAATTTCACCCGATCGAATCGCTCGCGTTGTGGCCTTCGCGCTCGACCTGCCTGAGGACACCACGGTCAACGAGTTCACCGTGGGACCCGCCAACCAGCCGTGGTGAAGCCAGGCCCACACTGTTACCGGCCTGACGATCGCGGATACATCAAATCAACTGTGGCAGCGATCATCCTTTCGCTGCCACAGCGATGCGCTGTCTGCCTTTCCAGAAAGCAGTCGCCCGGTGTTTCCGCCCCCGCCTCACACATCGGGCCACATCCGGACTATCGAGGCCCGACCATGCCCCGGTTCCGCAGATCATCCTATGACGAAGGCGTTGAGCTTGTTGCCGTCAAGATCACGGAAATAGGCGGCATAGAAGCCCCCATCACCGCGCGGGCCGGGGGCGCCTTCGTCGGTCCCGCCAAGCGAAAGCGCCAAGGCGTGAATACGATCGACTTGAGCCTTGTCCTTTGCCGCCAATGCCACCATGACCCCGTTGCCAACTGTCGCTGGCTTGCCGTCGAAGGGCATGGTCAAACCGATTCCAGGCGCGCCGCCCGGCTCGCCCCAAGCGATGAAGCGATCCATCTCCATGAAACGGCCACAGCCCAATTCCTTCGCGATCGCATCGTAGAATTTCGCCCCGCGGGCGAGGTTGTTGGTTCCCAAAGTGACATAGCCAATCATCGCATCCTCCCGTCAGTTCAAGAATGTTCTCTATTCGTTCACGCTGACGAATTCAAGCGAAATCGATCCGGACGTCCCTATCCTTGACTTGGAGATCCCTCTGCGCCCAGTTCTTCGCCGAGACAGGCGAGGAAATTGGCAACGATGCGCTCCCCCTCGGCCGGACGCCAGACCGCGCCCACCGACCAATCGGCGGCGGGATGGTCGATTTCCCGATAGACGATATGGAGATCGTCTCGCCGGGCCGAGCGTGGCACCAGCGCGGCGCCGGCCCCTGACGCCACCAGCGCCAGGGCCGTCGGAAATTCCGCCACCTCCTGCACGATGTAGGGGGTGACATTCATGGCGGCGCACAGGCCGATCACCTGATCGAAGACGGAACGGGACCGTTCGCGGCTCATGACGACGAGTGGCAGGCCATGCAGGTCGGCCACGGTTCGAATGCCCTCGGCCGCCGGCGGCAGAGCGAGAATCAGCCGTTCCGTGGTCACCGGGCGGACAACCAGATCATCGGGTGCCGGCAGGCGGACGAAGCCGATGTCCAGGCGCCCGCCGCGCAGGGCCTCGATCTGCTCGGCAGACGGCATGTCCCTGAGGGAGACATGAATTTCGGGATAGCGTGAGCGGAATCGTGCGATGACTCGTGGGAGCAGATCATAGGTCGCGATGCCGAAACCGATATCCAATGTGCCGATTTCGCCCCGCCCCGCCCGTTGCGCGCGCAAGAGGGATTCACCGCAACGGGCCAGAAGATCTCCGGCGTCCTTGGCGAGAACCGTCCCGGCGGCAGACAGGGATGTTCCCGCCGTGTCGCGATGGAACAAGGGGGCGCCGATTTCGTCTTCCAGCTTGCGGATCTGCTTGCTGAGCGCCGGCTGGCTCAGATGCAGCAGATTGGCCGCCCGGCCGAAATGCAATTGGTTGGCCAGAACGACAAAAGATCGCAGAGCACGAAAATCCACAGTAATAACCAAAAGTTATCAACGTGTTGATCTTATACCATTAGACGAATGATGGGGCGAGAGGGATCATTGCCGGCATTGGGATCCAATGATCCTATTTTAAGAAAGGCTCCTGACATGAAGACCTTCGAAATTCCCGGCCTGCTGGGGATGGGGGGACGTGTTTCGCTGACCGCCCCGCTGGCCGGTTGGCTGACGGCATTGGCCGATGTGCCGGACCCCGTCTACAGCGGACAGAGTCTCGGCAACGGAGTGGCCATCGATCCGGTGGATCAAACGCTCGCGGCGCCCTGCGATGGCATTGTCACGCTGGCGCGTCCTGCCCATCACGGTTTGACGATGACCCTGGCGAATGGTGCCGAACTGCTATTTTTGATCGGCGTCGACACCTATAACCTGGGGGGTGATGGCTTTGTGCCCCATGTCACCGCAGGCCAGCGGGTCCGGACGGGTGATCCGCTGATCTCGTTTGATATGGACGTTCTCGCCCACAAGGCCAAAAGCCTGCTGATTTCGGTGATCGTCCTGGGCGAGGCCTTCCAGATGTCACCGATCGTCACCGGCCGCCCCGTCGCCTTCGGAGAACCGCTGGCGACCATCCGTCCGCATCGCGCAGATCCGCGCAGCGCCGCCTGGAAGATGGCGGACGACCGGCAGTCGATGGTTTTGGGCCGTTCTTGACGTCCTGTCTGGGATGAGAGTGAGAGGCGCGGGTTAGAGGCGGCGGAGCTCCAACACGCGGGCCGCGACAAAGCACAAGGCGCCGACCGCCGGCAGGACCGGGAGGAACAGGCAGGCAAGCCGGAGCCCCAACCCGTCGGCAAGCGCGCCAAGCGCCATCGGCATGGCAAGGATCGCAATGCCGGAGGCCAGCGAGGCGCGGGCGCTCGCGACCTCCCCGAGCCGGCCGGCCACGCCAATGGCGAAGCCGAGGGTCAGCGGATAGAGCGGAGCGGTCCCCAGCCCCAGCATGACCAATCCGACAACACATAAAACCGGCTGATGAACGCCAATATAGAGCGCAAGGCCCGGCAGGGTCAGCGCCAGCGAGGCGCAAAACAGCCGTTGCGCCGAGACACGCCTTAGCAGCGGCGCGATGAATAGCCGCCCGGTCAGCATCGCGGCGGAAAAGCCGGCGGCCATGGCGGCCGCGGAGGCGCGCGACAGCCCCTGCACGCGCTCAAGGACCTCAGGGCTCCAGAGCAACGTGCAGAATTCCAGTGCGATGACGCAGAACAACGTCGCCCAGTAGGCCCAGTACGCGGCCGGTAGGCGGCCGGCACCGCTCTCGGCCCGCGGCCGCACGGCAGGGATCGAGTCGCCCGCATGGCGCGTCACGGCCACCGCGGTAAGCCCGATGCCAAACGCCAAGCCGGTGCGCCAATCCAGACCCATCGCGATGAACGACCCCATCGCCACCGTGGCGGTGAGCGAGGCGAAGTACGAGGCGGCGTTGGCCTCGCCGAACGCGATGGACCGGTCGGCCCCGTGCCGCTCCGCCAGCAAAGCGGGGACTACCACCAGAATGAGCCCGCCCGGCGCCCCCATCAGCAGGCAAGCGACGATGCTCGCGGTGGCTGTATGTGCGACGCTAAGCAGCACCGCTCCGCCGCAGGTGCCGACAAAGCCGAGCGCCAGTGCGCCCCTGCGGCCGCACCACGCCACCACGCGCTCGCCAAGCAGGCCGCAGATGATGAGCCCGGCCGCCAGCGCCGCCGGGTGCAGGCTGACCTCCCGATAGCTGAGCGCGAGCTCGTCACGCAGGAATGGGATGATGTTGCCCTGGATGCTGAGGAAGTAGGTGAACAGGGCGAGAGCGAGATAGCACGCCCAGGTGACGCGGTCGCGTCGGAAGGCCTGCGTCGCGCGACTTGCGCCAGTGACGGCCGGTGCCGTCACATGCTTGCCGGGAATTATCTTTGCCGGGACAGTCACCGTCAGCGGATCATCGCTTGGCATGGTTGACCCGCCTCCTTCTTGAACGGTCAAGAAATGATAACCCCGCCAAACTTGAACGGTCAAGTCGAATGGCGTAAATACGATGTCATGAACGACGACACACGTCAGCGCGCGACATTGCGCGATGTGGCGCGGGCTGCCGGCGTCTCGCACACGACGGTGTCCAACGCCTTCTCCCGGCCCGACCAGCTCTCGGCGCCGCGGCGAGAGCATGTCCTCGCCACCGCGCGCGCGCTTGGTTACGCCGGCCCCGACCCCGCTGCCCGCTCGTTGCGCACCGGGCACCATGGTGCGCTGGGCCTGGTGTTCAGCGAGGATTTGCCCTACGCCTTCTCCGACCGGACTGCGACCTTGTTCCTGCAAGGCGTCGCCGAAGCGTGCCGGGAGCGGCAAGCCAACCTCCTGTTGATCGCCACCCGCACTGCCGACGAGACGCCCCCCGTGCTTGGTGGTTTGCCGGACGCTGTCCGTGATGCGGCCGTGGACGGGTTCATCCTCTATTCGCTGGCTCGCGACTGTCCAGCGATCGCGCCAATTCAGGCGCGTGGGTTGCCGCTCGTCGTTGTCGACCAACCGCGACTGTCAGGGGTGGCCCATGTTGGCATCGACGACTTTGGCGCCGCGCGACAGTTGGCCGAACATCTTCTCGCGCTTGGTCATCGGCGCTTTGCGGTTCTGTCGCTGAACCTGAGACCGGACGGACAAAACGGACAGGCCTCGCCGGAGCGGATTGCGGCCGCGACTTACGAAGTGGCCGCCGCGCGGCTGAACGGCTACCGGGCCGCCCTCGCTGCGGCCGGGGTGGAACCGGCGATGGTCCCGGTCCTGGAGTGCGCACTCAATGACGAACGGCAAGCGCGCGACCTGACGTTACCTCTGCTGCGGCGCGCCGCCGCCGACCGGCCGAGCGCCATTCTTGCGATGAGCGACCGATTAGCGCTGGGCGCCGAGGCCGCGGCCCGAGAAGCCGGCCTCACCGTGCCCGATGATCTCTCCATCACCGGCTTCGACGATGTCGCGGGCAGCACGCTAACGGAGCTCCCGCTCACCACCATCCGACAGCCGCATGCCGAGAAGGGGCGGACCGCAGTGCTGATGTTGACGGCTCCGGTCCTCGCCGACGCGCGCGTGTTGGCAACCGAACTCGTCGTGCGAGCGTCCAGCGGGAGACCGCCGAATCTCGGCTGAAGCGGCGGCAAGGCCTCCTTCCGCGAACGCTATTCAGCGACCTCCTGCTGGCGCGGCCAGAGGACCGTCGAGCGCTCATGGGCTCGAACGTCTATTGAATCGGACCCCGGCGGAACGATCCGCCGAGGTCCTGCGTCCCATGCCGCTCAAGCCTGCTTCACGCTGACGATCCCGCTCCAGGCCGGCACATAAAGAGTGCCGTTCGGCCCGACGTCGATCAGCAATCCGCCGCGCCGACGCATTCCAATTGAGCGCGGTCGCAACGATAGCGGTTGGCCGACACTTCAAAAATGGCGTTGAGCCGCTTAAGTTCGGCGACGGTGCGGCTCGCATGCTCGGTGGTCATTCCCAGCATGGCGCCCAGATCCTCGCGCGAAAAAAGCGTCGCCGTCCCATCGGGCTCGACCAGTTGCAGCAACAGGCGGGCCAGCCGTTGCGGCGCTTTTCCGGTCGAAAGCGCGGTCAAACGGTCGTCGGCCTCGCGCAGCGCCGCATGCCAACGCCGCATCAGTTGATCGTGAAGGCGCGGAGTCTCGCGGGACAGACGGTCAATCACCTGGCGGGGAATTCGGCACAGACGCGTCGGCTGCAAGGCGATGGCGGAATGTTCGTAAGACTGCCCTACAATAACCTCCAGCCCGGCCGTCGATCCCCGTTTGAGCAGACGCACGATCCGTTGCATCCCGTCGGGAAGATATTGCACCAGTTTGACCAGTCCGCTGCGCACCGTGTAAAGCGCCTCCCCGTCGCCGCCGGCCGAATACAAAACAGTCCCCGCCTCGCAATCGATCTCTTCGATCGGCAGATGAATCAGGTTGAAATCGCTCTGATCGAGATCGGCGAACAGCACCAGATCGCGAATGCCGCAATCCTGGCACTGCGCATGGCCCGTCCAGGCCGCCTCGATATGGCCTCGTTTCATGAAGGACCCATCCTGATCCGCCTTCCTTACGCTCGGTTGAGAGAACCGCTAGTGACCTGCAAATTAGAGGGCGATCTCCGGCGGGTCACGATAATTGTCAATGCCCCGTCGGATCAAAACCGGCATAGATAGCGCCGCTAACCGCAACCGGCATCATGCCATGACACGGAAAACAAGGAATTCAGCAGGATGATCAAAGTCGCCGTTCCATCGCGTGGAGATCTGGTCGATGAACATTTCGGCCATTGCGAATCATTTTCCATCTTTACCGTCAATGACAACAAAGAGATCACCGAAGAACCGCGCCTGACGCCGCCGCCCGCTTGCGGCTGCAAATCCAATCTGATTCCCACGCTGGTCGGCATGGGCGTCTCGGTATTGGTGGCCGGCGGCATGGGACAAGGCGCGGTGACATTCCTCAACCAGCAAGGAATCAAGGTCGTCCGCGGCGCCACGGGCCATACGAAGGATGCCGTCCGCGCCTGGCTGGACGGCCGCCTGCAAGACAATGACGAGGTCTGCCACGCCCATGGCTCCGACGGCTGCCAGGAGCACTAAAAATAAGGGGGACGGCGCCCGCTTATCCATCGGCTCCGCAAAAGCGGCGCAATTTCGCCAGATCGGCGATCATGAAGTCGCGCCCGTGACTGGTCACGCCGATCGGCTTCAACCGGGCGACCGCGCGGGAAAAGCTCTCCGGCGTGACGCCGATGCGGCTGGCCAATTCGCTTTTTGTCAACGGCAGCGACACCGAGACCGAGGGACCATCCGCGGCGATCGATCCGGCCAGGGCGAGCAGAAAAAAACCAAGGCGTTGCACCGGACTGCGGCCTTTGAGATCGGCGATCTCGCTCATCAAGCGGCGCTGCCAGCGGGCCAGCGAGGCCAGCAGTTTAGCGGTCAGTCCGGGCCGTTCCGACAGACGTTTCAAAAATCCCGACGCCGGAATTTCCAGAAGCCGCGTGCCGGCCGTCATTTCGGCGTTCAAGGGAAACCGGGCATTGGCGAAAATCGCCCCTTCGGCGAAGCTGTGACCGCAGTCGATCACCTCGATGATCGACTGGTCGCCGCTTTCGGTCAGGGCGAACAGATTGACCCGGCCGGCCAAGACGACGAAGAACCGGTTGGCCGGATCGCCTTTGCCGAAGAGCAATCCCCCCGCCGGATGCGCGCTCATCGCCGCGCCATCGAGCAACCACAGAATCGTTTCCGCCTCGATCTCGGAAAACAGCGGCGCCGCCGCCACCACAGCGCGATCCGCCTCGTCAAGATTGAGACTCATTCCTCGCCCTCCTCGACACAGAAGTCGCGAAGCGCCCCGATATCGGTGATCGCCACCAGATTTTCAGGCCTGCTCTCGACACCCAGCGAGGCCAGCCGCGCCAAGGCCCGCGACAGACTTTCGGCGGTCATTCCCAAGGACTCGGCGGCCAGACGCTTGTCGTAGGGGAAGCGCACGATGACCGCGCCCTCCTCCTTGCTCGTCAGACCCAGCAAAAATCCGGCGAGGCGCTGCGCCGTCGATTTGAGTTTCAATTCGCTGATCTGAGCGACCAGCCCGCGCAGACGAACCGACATCGATCCCAGCATGCGGGCCGCCAGATCGAAGCGTTGATCGAGTTGGGCGAGAAAGGGATCGCGAGGGACCCCCACCAATTTGGCGTAGCCGACGACCCGCGCCGAATGCGGATGACAGCCATCGACGAACAGCGCCGCTTCCCCAAGAATCGCCGAGCGCTTGGCAACCTCCAGCACGGCGGCGCGCCCTGCCTCCTCGAGAAACAACTCCACATGCCCATCGAGCACTATATAAAAACCGTCGGCTTTGTCGCCACGGGCGAACAGGATGTCGCCACCACCGTGACTCTCCAGCCAGGCGCCCGACAACAGCAGGGCCCTCTCGCCCTCGGCAAGGCCGGCAAAAAGCGGGTTCAAGGACAATTCGGCCAGAATGTCGCGGCCGAGCGGGATCTTTTGCGAAGCTCTCATCATCGATAAGGAGTAAAGCACATAGCCAAACCGTCGGTCATCGGCTAAATCTGACACAAACAGTGCCGTCCCATCAAAGGAGTTCATTCCATGCCGACCTTCGACATCGTCTCCAAGACCGATATGGCCGAAGTGGACAATGCGCTGGCCGGGATCGGCCGCGAAATCGGCACGAGGTTCGATTTCAAAGGCGCCAAATGCTCGGTCGAGCGTAAGGATGAAACCATCACCGTGCTGGCCGACGACGATATGAAACTGAAGCAGATGCACGAACTGCTGAAGGTCCATTTCACCAGACGCAACGTCGATCCCAAGGCGCTTGATTTCAAGCCGGTGGAAAAAGCCTCCGGCAATTCCGTCCGCCAAGTCGTCATCGTCAAGCAGGGCATCGACAAGGAGATCGCCAAGACCCTGGTCAAAGAGATCAAGGACAGCAAGATCAAGGTTCAGGTGTCGATCCAGGGCGACGAGTTGCGCGTTTCCGGCAAAAAGCGCGACGAATTGCAAGAGGTGATCGCCCTGGTCAAAAAGATCCCGGTCGAACTGCCGTTGCAATATGTCAATTTCCGGGACTGAGACCTGTCAAAAACATCGTCATCGCGAGCCGCAGGCGACGCAATCCAGACATGCCATCGACTTCTGGATCGCGTCGCTTATCGCGAGAGATATTTTCAAGCATATTGAATCACGCCTCTCTTTCATCATTGCCGGGCTTGACCCGGCAATCCATGGACCACCGGGTCAAGATGCTATGGGGGTGGCGGCCGCGAGATTGGATATCCTTTTGGTCCGCCAAGACTGTCAGGAGCATCCGATGAGCGAACTTTTTAATCCACGCACCCCCGCGACCGCCTTCGATCACACTACCACCCTTGTGACGGTTCTGGAACTGAGCGGCAAATCGTGGGAGATGGGCGGGAGCGTTCCCAGCGTCTCGCGCCGGCCGCTGCGCAAAATAGACACGAGGAACATCGGCGCGGTCATCAAGACCATCGAGCAATGGAAGAGCGAAGCCAACAAAGGCGGCTCTCCTGTTTCGCGGGTGGTGCTGGGCTATGAAGCCGGTCGCGATGGCTTTTGGATTGCCCGGGCACTGCGAGAGCATGGGATTGAAGTCTATGTGATGCACCCGGCAAGCATTGCGGTGGAGCGGCGAGGTCGTCGGGTTAAGACGGACCGCATCGATGTCGATCTGCTGTTGCGCACCTTACTCAGTTGGCTAAGAGGCGAGCCGCGGGCTTGCACGATGGCGCCGATTCCGAGCGAAGCGGAGGAGGATATGCGTGAACCGGGGCGAGAACGCGAGGCTCTGGTCGCCTTCCGCCTCAAGATCGAGAACCAGATTGGCAGCCTTCTGATTCGATTTGGAATCGATGATTTTAGGCCACGTCTCAAGAAGGCGGCACAGAAGTTGGAGACGTTGCGCACCTGCGACGATCGGCCGTTGCCGCCGAAGACAATGGAAAAGTTGCAGCGCCTGATGGCTCAGCACCGTCTTCTGTCGGATCAGATGAAGGAGATTGAAGCGGCTCGTCAACAAGTGATGATGGTGGCCAACCCCGATCGCATCGAGCGGATGATCCAACTCCTAGCCGCTCTTATTCATGATGGCAGGGATTTTAGCAGGCGGATGTAGCTTAACATGCTGAAATGGCATAAGATTTTGTTGTCTAGACACAATCATTGCCGCAGCTGAAAGCGCCACACCCGCCATGACCGACGATACCTTGCTGCCGTTCCCGTTGCCAGCCGTTTGCCGCAAAAAAGTGATCGCTGCCTTCGATGGTGGGCGACTCACCTCGGACGGCGGCGTGATGCTTCTTTCCGAGGCCGAGCGGCGCCTGGGATTGGCCGACAAACTGGCGGCGGTGATTGCCGATGGTCGCGACCCCACCCGTGTCATCCACTCGCTGCCCGATATTCTGCGGGCCCGCATTTTGGCCATCGCTTGCGGCTGGGAGGATGCCAATGACCTCGACAGTCTGCGCTTCGATCCGGCCTTCAAGCTGGCCTGTGGTCGTTTGCCCGACAGCGGCACCGACTTGTGCTCGCAGCCGACGGTGTCGCGCTGGGAGAACGCCCCTTCCTTGCGCGAGATCCTCCGCCTGATGGGCGTGATGGTCGATCTGTGGTGCGCCAGTTATCCTAAACCGCCCAAAGCGGTGACGCTCGACATCGACGATACCGTCGACGTGGTCCACGGCCACCAACAGATGTCGCTATTCAACGCCCATTACGACGAGCACTGCTTTCTGCCCATCCATATCTACGACACCGCCACCGGTCGCCCGGTGGCGATGATTCTACGCCCCGGCAAAACGCCGGCGGGTCCGGAAATTCGCTGCCATCTGCGCCGCTTGGTCCGGCGTATACGAAGCCATTGGCCCACCACCAAGCTGACCATCCGGGGCGACGGCCATTATGGCCGCCACGAGGTGATGGACTGGTGCGACGACCAGGGCATCGACTATGTCTTCGGTCTGCCGGGAAATGCCGTGTTGACCCGGGCCGTCGAGGCGGCGGCCGATCACATCCGCACCCATCGTGCCGAGACGGCCAATCCTTGCCTGCGTGGCTACACCGAAATCCGCTATGCGGCGAAAACGTGGAAGACCGAGCGCCGTGCCTGCGCCCGGATCGAGGCGACGACGCTGGGCCTCGATATTCGCTTCGTCGTCACCAGCCTTGCCACCCGTTCGGCCGAATATATCTACGATGTCCTCTACTGCGAACGCGGTCAGGCCGAGAATCTGATCAAGATGCACAAGGCCCAACTAGCTTCCGACCGCACCTCATGCCGATTACCGCTCGCCAACCAGATGCGGTTGATCCTGCATACTGCCGCCTATTGGCTCATGTTGACGCTGCGCGACGCCATCCCCAAGACCCATGCTTTGGCCAAGGCCGAGTTCGCCACCCTGCGCCTCAGAGTGCTGAAGCTGGCCGCCCGTGTCACCGAAACCACCTCTCGGATCCGCATCGCATTCGCGGCCAACTTCCCCGAAGCGGCCCTGATCCGTCACCTCGCAACCGTGCTGTTGTCGGTCGTACCGTGATAGACGGGGCCGTCGTCGCCCCGCGTCGCCCGATTCTGAAATCCCAAACCACCCGCCCCAGAAAATCATCACCACAGAGGGACCCGTAGGCCCCTACGGTCGGGCTTGCCTTGCTTCAAGAAAATGCGAAAGCGGGCCGCCTTTGGCGGCCTTATGAATAAGAGCGGCTAGTCCATCTTGTCGGTCTCGGCGTGGAGACGGCGACGGCGCTGGTCCATGAAGTGTTTTCGCGACAATTTCGCGATCGCAAAGCGCTTGCCGCTTTCGTTGGTTTGACCGGCACGCCGTTCAACAGCGGCGGCTCGACGCGCGAGCAAGGCATCAGCAAGAACGGCAATCCGCGAATCCGGCGGATAATCACGCAGTTGATGTGGCGCTGGATCAGGTTCCAGCCAGGCAGTGCGCTCACCCGCTGGTTTGAGGAGCGCACCGGCGGCGCCAAGGGGCGCATCCGTAAAATCATGGCCATCGCGCTGGCCCGTAAACTGCTGGTGGCGCTTTGGCGCTACGTCGAGACCGGCGTGATCCCTGAGGGCGTGCGCTTGGCCTCGGCGTAAGCCAGAAGATCGAAGCAAAACAAAAAAACACAAGGAACTAGGCGAGAGGTAAATCGGACTGACGCCTGAAACTGTCCAAGGTGGGTCGGGTGCCGTACCGGGCTATGGCTGAAAAATGCCGCCGTCAAGATTGGTCCGGCCCCCTTGGTTCCCCAATCGGCCCTTCGCGAATAGGGCATTATGGTCAGGAACTCAACGTTCCGCCGGATACGAGCTTGCAGGCCATGGTTGGCTTGAGCAAAGGGGAACCGCCTTGGAACGGATCAGACGATACGGCCCCTGTCATTCCTCCTCGTCGAAGAAACACCGTTCACAGCCCCTCTGATCGGACCTGCCCCGCGTCACTTACCAGGAAGGAAGCCACCGATGGTCGCAGAAAAATCGGCCTTGACAGAAAAACCCCCATACGAGCCCGGTGGTGACGAGAACAATAGGCGATTCAATCAGGTCGCAAATCGCTCCAGTGGCAAAAATCTGACGGATGAGTTCTTAAACCAGGAGTGGGGCGGGCGTCCCGCCCGTCCTTCGGCGAAGCCGAAAGGTCCGCATTTCCGCCGCTTTCGCGTCGAAGGCGGCCAGGATGCCCGCCCCACTCGTCTGAGAACCAAATGTTAGAGTCCAACCACGAGGGACGCCGGTGCCACTTTGTTTCGTCCAGGATGGGTCGTCCGCCCGGCCGGTGACTCCACGCGATAACCTGTCTTAAACACATCCAAATCTTACGGCCCGACCCGCACACCGTCCTTTTCCGCTTCGGCGTTCAGGCGCCGCCTCCCGCTCCGCCTTGCTCGCGGCGAACGGCAGAAAACTCCCCGAGAAGATGCAGAAGCCGTCCTCGAATCTGTCCTTGCGAAAGAGATTCCATCCCGTGTCGGTGCCGATCGGGACTTGCAAATAGACATCGCGGATCCCCGCGAGATCGATGCCGTCGGACGAAGGCACCAAGTGTTAGGCTCCATCCACCGCCTATAACATATAGTTATATTTATGCCAAAAAATATTATTAGACGAACTAACGATAATTTTCCACACTAAAAAAAGAAAATGACAGGACGAATACGCGGAAATATACAATTAAATTTTTAAAGAAAACACAATACCGTAATTTACGAAAATATTATTTACCATTATAAATATAGTAATATTTTATAAGTACTTAATATTAATTAACGTATATGTGTAAAATACCTCACGCATTCAATGAAATTAAAAATATTTTTTCTACATTGCCCAATAACCGTACGGATATTTTTTTATTCGTAGCGGCTATTAAGTCCATTCAAAAGAAGAACAGCATAGGGGAGTGATAAAACATGACACTGTCTCGCACAACTTGTGTTTCCGCATTGGCTCTGGGGGCCGCAATTGCAATCGGTATAACCTCTCCGAGTTCGGCTCGGGAACCTGGCGCCGGGAATCAGTACCCGATCGGAACCGGGATCGGCACGCCGATTGGCGCCAATCCACCCGAGGGCTTTTATTACATCAACTCGGCGAATTATTATGCGTCCAATGGCACAGCGGCCAATTCGAACGTGGCAAAGCCGGGGACAAACACAACCTCATTTGCCGAATCACCAAAGCTGATGTGGACAACGCCGTTCACGGTCCTCGGCGCCACCGAAATGATGTACATTGCGCAGCCCATTGTTGACTTGACTGCCACGAATAAAAGCGGAACAAATCGAGGAACTGGATTTGCCGATACGGCAATTTTCCCAATCAATCTTTCTTGGAAACTGGGAGACAGCTGGAACATTGCCGGCGTATTTGGCGTCCTACCGCCCGACGGACAATATAGAGTGACCAACAAGGTCAATATTGGCGATAATTTCTGGACTTTTGAACCGGAAGTGGCCGCAAGTTATCTCTCGAACGGGTATGACCTAAGCGTGCATGTCGTCTACAATACCAACACAAAAAATACGGCTACAAACTACACATCTGGCGATCAAATATTGATTGAGGGGCAGGCGGCTAAATGGTTTGGAAAGTACGAGTTAGGAGTTGTCGGATACTTTGATCAACAGATTAGTGATGACGTTAATACCGGAACAACTTTTCCAAAAACCAATTTAACCCATCCCCAGCAGGTCGCCCTTGGCGGTTTGGTTGGCTATGACTTCGGTCCATTGAAACTTCAGGGCTGGCTTACCGAAGACGTCCAGGCCACTAACGGCGGCAGTCAGGGAACCCGTTTCTGGACGAAAATCGTCATCCCATTGCACTGAGGGCGTTTCCGGCCCTATTCGCCTTGAAAGGAAGCAGCCCCCCTGGTGTCAATCGCCACCAGGGGGGCTTGACAGCAACAAAATTACCTTACGGTCAGCGCAGTAATAACGCCATGCTTACGCACTCACCACGGGTAATTATATACAATAAAATGGCTTAGGGGTATATATCGTGAATTATCATAGAAATTTTTTGAAACTATTATGTTGTATACTCACCATATGCTTATCAACATTCCCCGCGTTTTCTGCTGAGCGACCGAAATTGGTGGCCTACGTTCTTCCCCCGCTTGTCAATGACGACGGTGGTAAGGCGGTTGGTCCTGGAATCGCTTTAGCGACGGATCTGGCGCAGGCGGCCGGCCTCGACACGTCCATCGAACTCCTTCCCATAACACGCGCCTTCCAAGCCATTGAT
>Ga0209415_10003629_pt1 | contig 28699 bp, 31 predicted proteins | sample PeaSoiSIISIP2007_FD_187696 | JGI IMG/M metagenome (GOLD analysis project Ga0209415, IMG submission 187696) | Peat soil microbial communities from Weissenstadt, Germany - SII-SIP-2007 (SPAdes) (version 2) | ecosystem: Environmental > Terrestrial > Soil > Wetlands > Peat | place: Germany...
GGTTGGGGCCGGGCGTTGCCCGGCGGCACCGATTGACAATCGGTGCGCAGGTTATCAACCTGCCCCACAATGCAAAGCTCGCGAGACCGTTTCCTTATCTGTGTCCATCTGTGTCCATCTGTGTTCATCAGTGGCTATCAGTATCTTTTTCGGACTTTTTCGGCAGCCTCCTAGACTAGAGTTTTGCACTTTTACACCAGTCCTTTCGCCCATTCCACAAAGGGTTTGAGGATTTTTCGTGTGTGTGCATCGAGGGCGGGGTCGCTGAAAATCCTCTCCTGCCATGTTGCGTGACGTAGCGTCCGCAGAATGTCCTCAAAAGACACTGAGTCCTTTTGCCGATACCACAAGCGGTCGAGGACGGACTTAGGTGCCAGCCGGTGTCCGGACTGCGCGTACCAAAGCAGGGCCAGATCGTAGATAAAGAAGATCAGAGGTGCAGTGCGTGTGGTTGCCTTGGCCACTCGACTCTGCGGATCTTCGAACCCCAGAAACTGTTTGACGTCGCGGAAGCAAACCTCCAAGGGCCAACGTCGCGAGAAGATCTCCAGGATTTGGGTGGCACCGAGAGTGAGGTCGAGGGAGAAGAAGCAATCGTCGCGGCGGCGGCCGCTGGGGTCGCGCACCACGACAATGCGGAGGAGTTGCTGGCCGGCGCTGGGATACCACAAGGCATCGATGGTTTGATACCAGAGCTTGACCTGCTTTCCATAGAGCGTGACGGTAGTTTTGATCCACTTGGCTTTCTTGTCTTGGGCCATCTGAACGGGACTGGGCAGGCGGGCACCCTTCTTGCGAGGGCGCCCCAGTTTGGAGATCCTCCCGACGGGTTCATAGAGAGCGGCCTTCATGTTCATGCGGCTGATGAGCTTAGCGTTGGTGGGCAGACGCTGGGTGATGGACTGGCCGGCATACTCGCTATCCCCGAGGACGCGCAGCAGGCGGTCAGGAATCCAACTGGCCACGATCTGAATCATTTCCAACGCCAGTTCGGGACGGGTGCGATATTGCTTGGCGGTGGCCTGGCCAGTTTGCTTGCGCTCCAGCTTTCCGCCTTTGCCGGGTGCGCGCTGGCTGGTCTGGCGCTTGCGGTACATGCGGACCAGGATGGGGAAGGCCCAGTATTTATTAGGTGCGAAGGGCAAGGCGACTTGCAAAGAGAAGACTACGAAGTTGTGGCCGAAAGCGAAGAAGGGACGTTTAGGAGAGGAGCGTAGGGGATCGTGGTGCATGCCGGCGCCCCAGATGTGGCGTCCGGATTTGCGGGCCAGAGTGTCATCGACGGCGCCGACCAATACCTCCGCACAAAAAGGTAACAGCAGTTGGAAGACACAGCGGCCCAGATCGTCGAGGTTCCAACGGGCCTGGCTGAAGAAGCGATGGAAGGAGCAGAAGTGTTTGAAGTCGGTGAGTTGGGCGGATTGGATGATGCGGGTGAGGGAGCGGCGGCCGGAACAGAGGATCCAGGCGCAGGTCAGCGCCCAGAAGGAGGCAAAGCTGGGCTGGGTGAAGCAGGGTTGGAAGGAGAGCAGGAGTGGAGCAAAGGAACGGACCAAGAGATCGGGCATGCAGCGGCTTCCTTGTCTTTCATATTTAATAAATGAAAGATAAGGGCCACAAAAAAAAGACCTTACGGCCGCTGGCGCTTCCGTTCCTTGAACAACTCCAGATTCACCTGCGCGATCTGCTTGAGTACATCCTGCATTCGAGCGAACGCACGCAGGCTCTCCTCTACCTCTTTCTTCAATTCGCTGGGGACAGGGATTTGGCGCACCTGGCGATTCCCGAGACTCACTGAGAGAATCCAAATCGGCCCGTGGCCTTTGCCTTTGCCCTTCTCGCAAAACCGACAACCAGGCTTATTGCAATGCACCATGCGGCTTAATAAGGAACCCGGCAGGACGGTAGAGAGGTCCGGCATCTGCTGGAGAAGTTGCTTGCGGGAAGCGGTAAGTTGGGCAACCTTATCTTTCATTCCTATAAAATGAAAGATAGCAGATTTCGAAATACCGCGCAAGAGAAAAACGACAGAACATCACAAAAATGTTTTACCCGAGTGCGGTGTCAGGCTGGCTGCCTCGACACTTCTGACTGCTCCCTTCGACAGAGCGATATCCTGAGTTGGATGGCGAGTTCCGCCCAGACACCGGAGCAAGCTCATACTCAGGTACGGATGGCGATCGTTCACCGGCGTCCGATTGCCGCACTCTACCGGGGACACAGGCGGCTGCTCTGTCCGCACCTACTGGGCTGGAACAGACAGCAACGGCTCCTGGTGCTGTGCTACCAGTACGGGGGCGAAAGCGAAACCGGTCTCAAACCTGCCGGTGCACGGGACAACTGGCGCTGTCTGGCAGTAGAACATCTCACCCAGGTGGAGTTGCTCGACGATCCCTGGCAAACAGCGGAAAACTACTCGCGGCCCCAAAGATGCATCGAAGAACTCGAGTTGGATGTGGATGCTTCCCCGGACGTGTCTCCGCCGGCCCAATCACCCAACCCAAAAAGTGCAAAACTCTAGCCTAGAGGCGTGGCGTGACGGTTAGCGTTCACGGGGTGCTCCTGGTTAGCATTCGCCTGTAGACGATCGGGGACTGGGGAGGCGGCGGATCGGCGCGCTATGATTGAGCTGACATGTCTCTGACCCCGCCACCGCTGGTTGTGCAGATCGCGCTGCTGGCCGTGCTGTTGGTGGCCGCCGTGTACGATGTCCGCTTCCGCCGTATTCCGAACTGGATCAGCGTGACGGGGGTAGCGATCGGCCTGGCGCTGAACGCGTTTCTGAAGGGCCCGCCAGATTCCTGGTTTTCGTTCACGGGCGTCTGGTTCTCGCTCCGCGGGCTGGGCTTGGGATTCGGCGTGTACTTTCTTCTGTACGCGATCCGCGCCATGGGCGCCGGCGATGTGAAGCTGATGGCGGCGGTGGGAGCCCTGGTGGGCTGGCAGGATTGGTTCGGGATTTTCCTCATCACCGCAATTCTGGGCGGGCTGATGGCGCTGATTCTGGCGGCCTCGCACGGCCGCATCCAGAAGACGCTGTGGAACGTGGGCTTCATCCTCAGCGAAATGAAAAGCGGCCGGCCGGCTTACATAGCCAAGGAAGAATTGGACGTGCGCAGCCCGAAAGCGATGGGCCTGCCGCACGGCGCGGTAATCGCGGTGGGCACGGTCTTCTTCCTGGTTATCGCGGCAAGAATCACGCAATAAAAACAACCAGCCACTGCTGTGGCGCACGCGTTCTTGCGTGCCGCGTCGGCACTCCTGCCGACGCTCGGGTACCGGCGCAGCGGCCGGGCGCCAAATCGCAACTCCGAGTATTCTCGCCCGGAGCACAGACTCTTGTGCGCCGCGTGGGGTGTCTATTCGGCGCAGCGGCCGGGCGTCGGCAGGAGTGCCGACGCGGCACGCAAAAGTGCGTGCGCCACGATCCGAAGAATTGATATGATGCGCATCTTGACGAGGAGGAGCGGCAATGAAATGGCTATGGCTGCCTGGTGGGGTTTTGATTCTGCTGATGCTGGTGGCGGCGGTTGGCGCCATGCTTCCGGTCCGGCATCATGCCACGCGCCGGGCTCGATTCCGGCAGAGCCCGGAGGCTCTGTATGCGATTCTGGCGGGTCCGCCCGAGTGGCGTTCCGACGTGAATGGCTATGGCCCGCTGCCCGACCGGGATGGCCGCAAGCAGTGGTGGGAACAAGACTCGCACGGGCAAAGAATCCGCTTCGAACTGGTGGAGGATTCGCCGCCGGTGCGGCGCGCGGTGCGCATCGCCGACCCCAGTCTGCCGTTTGGCGGCGCGTGGACGTTCGACATCTCTCCGGCGCCCGAGGGCGCCGAACTGCGCATCACCGAGGATGGAGAAGTGCGCAACGTGTTCTTCCGCTTTATCGCCCGCTTTGTCATCGGCCACACGCGCAGCATCGAAACGTTTTTCAAGGACCTCGGCGCCAGAACGGGTGAGCGCGTGACCACGGAGGCGTAACTATGGGTCAGGAGAAGGAATGCACGATGCGGCGCGGAGGGCGCGCGCTCGCGGGAAAGGCGCTGCTCGAAACCGATCACCTGCTGTTTCGTGGAGCCGAGCGGTGGAAGATCTCCTTTCGCGACTTGACCGGAGTCGCGGCTGCCGGTGGCGTGCTGCGGCTGGATTGGGGCGGCGGGTCTGCGGAACTCGAACTCGGGGCGGGCGGCGGAGAAGTGGGCGCAGAAGATTCTGCATCCACCCTCGCGCCTCGACAAGCTGGGCGTAAAGGCCGGCGTGCCGGTCCGGCTGGAAGGCACGTTCGAGGCCGGCTTCGCGGGCGAGTTGAAAGCCGCCGGGGCTGTGGCGGCCGGCAAAATGGCCGACCTCATTTTCCTGGCGGCTTCGAGGACCGCGGACCTGGCTCGCATCGCGGGGTTGGTGCGCAAGCTCCAGCCGGCCGGCGGGCTGTGGGTGATTTATCCCAAGGGTGTCGAAGCGATTCGGGAGATCGATGTGATCGAGGCGGGGCGTGCGGCGGGGCTGAAGGACACGAAGGCGGTCAGTTTTTCGTCCACACATACGGGGCTGCGGTTTACGATTCCGGTGGCGGCGCGGTAGCGGGCCACATCGACGGTGAGGGCAGGATCCGGTGAGAAGAAAAGCCGAGACGACTCTCGGCTCAGCAGGCTGGACAGCCTGCGCCCCGGTGGGTTACTGGCCGTTGCGGGCTTTTTGCGCTAATGCGGCCAGCTCGTCCACCTGCGGCCATTCGGCTTTGGGCAATTTGCCCTGGTCGCGCAAACCTGCCAACAGGCGGCGGGCCTGCTCATATTCACCGGTGGCTGTCATGCGGTCCGCGCCGCGCTGCGAGACGCTTCGGTCGTGGGCCTGGGCTAGACCGGTCCAGGTGTCGGCGATATCGCGATGGGTGTCCGCCAGACTGCGCACCGTCGCCCAATCGGCGCCGGGGCGGCGGATCAGATCGGCATAGCGTGCCGCCGCCTGCTCGAGCTCGGACAAGGCCTCGCGCGTTTTTGCCATCTTCCTGAGCACCAGGCCGATCCTCCTCATGCTCGCGGCCACTGCGACCGCCGCGCGGAAATTCTGGGGATCCGCCTGCGCGGCCTGCTGCCGGAGGTACAGAGCGTTGCGGTGGAATCGAAGCGCATCGTCCAGGCGGTTCATCACGCCGGCCGCCCAGCCGAGGTCGCTGTAATCAAACGACAGATCGATCTTGGCGCGCATGTCCTGGGGATTGCCAGCGCAGCGCCGCTCATCGATAGCGCGCGCCAACTCGTATTCGCGGCGGCAGTCCTCCATGCGCCCGGTTACGCCGTAGAGCGCGGCGAGCCGCTTCTCCGCCACCGCCAGCGAGCGCTGGGATTCCGGGCTGTCGTGCGCCAGCGCGGCCACGCGCCGGGCGAGATCCTGGACACGCTCCCGCAACGCGATGGCTTCCGGATAGCGCTTTTCGCTGCTGACCGCGTCCGCCAACGCCGCCAGCGCGGCCTCCAGGTCGGTAAGAGCAACCGTGTCGGCGGGGTGCGCGCCGGCCGGGCCCTCGGCAAAGCCGACGCTGCGTCTGGCCTGGCTGATTCCGGCATCGAACTGTCCGGCTTGGCCGTAGGCTCGAGCGAGATCGATGGCGGCGCGAAGGTAATCGTGGCGGAGCCCCGCGTCGCCGGGTGAACCTGCCGCCAGGCGTTCCAGGATCCCGGCGCCCTTGCGCAAGCTTTCGAGCGAGGCTGGCACCCTGCCGAGGCTGGATTCGGAAAGATCGCCCTGGACTTCGCCGATTCTCTCGTAGCCCAGGGCCACTTCGCGCTGGAGCGGACGATTGTCCCCGGCTTCCTGCGAGAGATTCTCCAGGTATTCGAGGGCGCGCCGCGCCAGCAGCGCGCGCGCCGCAGTGGAGCCCGGCAGTGGCGCGATGGCGTCATAGAGTTCGAACATCACAGCGTGGGCCAGGCCACGCACCTGATTGAAGCGGCGTTCGGAGCGGCGGGCCTCCCACCAGCCGAAGGCGGCGAAGCCGACAATCAGCAGCAACGCCAGCGCGCCCGCCGGCACGGCGACCCGATGCCGCGAGGCCAGCCGGGCCGCGCGGTAGCGCCAGGTGGGCTTGCGCGCCGCCACTGGCCGGCCTTCCAGGAGGCGCCGCAGGTCGGCCGAGAATTCATCCACCGTCGGGTAGCGCCGGCGCGGGTCCTTTTCGAGCGACTTGGCGACGATGGTTTCGACGTCGCCGCGCAGCCGCCGCCGCAGCGCGGCCCCGTTCGGCTCGGCAGCGTCCACTGCGTCCGCCAGCGGCGGGGCTTCCTGGTCGCAAATCGCTCGCGCCAGATCCAGGTAGGTGCTGGTTGCAGGATAGGGACGGCGCCCGGCCAGCAATTCAAACAGAATCACGCCCAGTGAATAGACGTCACCCGCCACGGTGTAGCTTTCGCCGCGAATCTGTTCCGGGCTGGCGTATGCCGGGGTCATGGGCGCAGGACCGGCTTGGGTGATTTCGTCGGCGGGTTGCTGTCCGCCGATCATCTGCCCGAGGCCGAAATCGAGCAGCTTCGCCTGTCCCTCGGCGGTGATCAGAATGTTGCCGGGCTTGAGGTCGCGATGCACGATCAGCCGCCGGTGCGCGTAGCCCACCGCATCCGTAATCTGCAGAAAGAGGCGGAGCCGCTCACTGACGCCGAGCGCGCCGCGGCGGCAGAATTCCAGCACCGGCAGGCCATCAACGTACTCCATGATGAAGTACGGCTGGCCGGCAGCGGTGGCGCCGCCATCGAGCAGGCGTGCGATTCCAGGATGCTCGAGCTGCGCCAGGATCTGCCGTTCGCGCTGGAAGCGGAGCCCGGTCTGGGCGTCGGGGTGTGTGGCGGTGATGAGTTTGATCGCCACCTGCTTGCTGTACTGGCCGTCGGACCGCTCGCCCAGGTAAACCACGCCCATACCGCCGCGGCCGATCTCCTTCACCACCCGGTAGGGTCCGACGGATTCCGGCGCCGGCGCCTCGGCGTGCCATGCGGCGCCCGGCGCGGCAGCCGAATCGAGCAGCGCGCCGGCTTTCTGCTCCAGAGCAAGCAACGACTCCACCGAACTGCGCAACTCGCGGTCGGATCCGCACAGACGGTCCATGGCAGCGGCGCGTTGACTGGGGTCCGTTTCCAGCACGCTCGCCAGAATCGTCTTGACCTCGCCCCAGCGGGCCGCGGTCATGGCTGAGCGGTTCCTTCCATGTGCTGCAGCAGCCAGAGCCGGGCGGTGCCCCATTCGCGCTTCACGGTGGCCGGCGAGATCCCCAGGCACTCGGCGGTTTCCTCAATCGAAAGCCCGCCAAAATAGCGCAGCTCGACGACCTTGCCTTGTTGCGGATCGAGCTTCGCCAACTCGTCGAGCGAATGGTTCAGCGCCAGCACGTCGATGGCGGGCGCCGGGAACAGGCCGAACGCATCCTCCAGCGTCACGGCGTTGGCGAAACCCTCGCGCTTGGCAGCGTTGCGGGCCTTGGCGTGGTTGATGAGCACACGGCGCATCATAGTGGCCGCCACGCCGAGAAAGTGCGCCCGGTTGCGCCAATCCACGGAGCGCTGGTCCACCAGCCGCAAGTAGGCCTCATGCACCAAGGCCGTGGGCTGAAGCGTGTGATCCGGCCGTTCCACGGCCAGCAGCCGCTGCGCCAGGCGGCGCAGTTCGTCATAGACGAGAGGCGTCATCTCGTCTAATGCAGCCTTGTCACCCTCCCTAAATCTGACCAGCAGCCGGGCGACTTCCTGAGGCGCCAACAAGAACCTCCCTGGGACTCATTCACATTCTACACGGAACAAATACGGCGGTTTGGCTGCCCGATGAGGCGGGGTGTGCGGCGCAAGAATGGCGAAACTCTCGATTGCTGGTGAATTCAAGTGAATCGGTGCGCTGTGGCACGCAAAGCTTTGCCCTTTTAGGAGGTTTTGTACCAGGGCATGGCTTCAGCCCCTACGGACTCAGGAAAGCCTCAGTGGCTTCCATCTAAAGCCTTTAACTACCGATGTGTTGCGACACGGCTGAGGCCATGCCCCGATACAGAACCAGCCGCCGAGTTCCGACTTCCATGAGGCACACCCGATGAGCCGGTTGAGCGCGTTTTGTTGCGTATAAATATATGCAGGCGAAATCCGGACGGACAACGGTTCCGCCAGTGCCGGGCAGGATACCCCGGCCGGCAGTACCGGGCTAGCGCCGGACGAATCGCCAGCGAGTGCGTTCCTCGGAGGACGGCAAGCCGGCGTGACTAGCTCATGAAGCCAGCCCACGCCGACTTGCCGAGCACGTAGACCGCCCAGGGAAGCACCACGGCAAAGACCGCACTCCCGAACGACAACTTCTTGCCCGCCGCCGCTTTGATGCCGACTGCCATGAGCAGAATCGTCCAGAAGGAAAACAGGTCGAGCGAGGTGGCCAGCGAGTACAGGAACTTCGAGCTTGTTCCCGGATCCATGAAAGCCCCGGGGTTGAACGCCAGTGCGTTTTGAACGTTGAATTCGTCCGGGTTCTTGAGGAACAGGACCACAATGGTCAGGATTGACGAGATCAATCCGGTCAGGCTGGCATAACACACTACCGCAAAAACCTGTTTGAAGCGGATCCCCGCGGAGAGAATGCCCGAGGCCACGCCCAACAGGACACCGGCCATGATGGCGAAAACGATAGGCACGAAAATGATTGCGCCGTAGGCCGCGATCGACGCGAACTTGACGCCCATTGCGACCGCCTGCTCGCGCTGCTCCGGAGTCATCTGCTGCGACCGCGAGCTGGTTTCCATCCCATGCCGCACAATCCGCTCCCAGCCAACGCGCTGCCCCATGGTCATACTCACCGCCAGGGCGGCGATGATGATGAGCACCATGGGCACGATCCAGGAGGGCCGTTTGGCGATATCTTCGAAGGCTTTCTTGGGGTCAAAAAAGACCCCGGTTATGCGCGAGAATTCGCCCATTCCCGCTGGGGCCGGCTGGACCGCCGGAGAGTTTTCGGGTGTCATACCTGGGGTGATTGTACGCCATTTGGGCCCATTTGTTCCATGGAACATTCGGACCCGCATCTGCGTAAGCCGAAATCGAGGGTTTTCATGCGCGCTTTGCTTGTCCTGCCCGTGCTGGCAGCCATGGTGACGCTGGCCGGCTGCGATATTGACGATTTCAATGGCAATTGGCAACACTTCAGCCGCGATTTTCACTACAGTTACCCCTGTGCTCCGGGTACCCGGATCTCGGTGGAGACGTTTAACGGCTCGGTCGAGGTTTCGAGCTGGGATGAAAACAGCGTCGAGATCAGTGGAACCAAGTACGGCCCCACGCAGACTGCCGCCGACAGCCTGCGCATCGATATTGACCGCTCCGCCGGGTCTGTCGCCATCCGCGCGGTGCGCCCGGTAGAGCGGCGTAACAACCAGGGGGCGCGGTTCACCATCAAGGTCCCGCGCACGGTGGTGCTGGAGCGGATCACCGCCAGCAACGGCGCCATCCGCACCGTAGATGGCGTCGGACCATCCCATTTGCGTACCAGCAACGGTTCGGTGAGGGTGGAGCGTCTTCACGGGAGGCTGGATGTGGAGACCTCAAATGACGGCATCGACCTGGTGGATGTAGAGGGCGACGCCCAGCTCCGAACCTCGAACGGCCACGTGGATGTCCGGGGGCTGCGCGGCTCGCTCGATGCCACCACCAGTAACAGCGCGATTACTGCCGAGATCGACCGCACCTCAAGCGATGTCCGCGCTACCACAAATAATGGTTCGATCGATCTCGAGCTGCCGCCGGGATTCGCCGCCGGGATTCGAGCCCACACTTCGAACAGCGCCATCACGGTGCACTTGCCGCCGGGCACCAACGCCCACGTGATTGCCTCCACCAACAACGACTCGGTCAGCTCCGAGTTCGAAATGACGGTGCGCGGCGAAATCAGCAAGACTCACCTGGAGGGCGACATTGGAAAGGGCGGCCCGCTGGTGGATCTTGACACCTCCAACGGGAGTATCCGGATTCTGAAAGGGGCGCGGTAAGGGATTCCGATAGTCAGCCAATCTGAGATTGGGCGAGCACGGCAAAGGGATACAGGTGTAGAGCGGAGCCTCAGAGCTGGCTGATGATGATGCGGTGAACTTTGATCAGCAGATCGACCTCCTGGCGCGGAACTTCGAGCAGCGAGGCGATCTGTTCGGGGGGATCTCCGCGCCGGTGCATGCGTAGAACTTGAGCCCGTTTGTTCAGGTTCAAGGCGGCTCCGGGGTCAGGGGCAACCTCAGCCGGCTGGCGGCGGAGCGCCTCGGCCAGCTGCTCCAAGTTTTCGAAACGGGCCACGAGAGCCCTCATGCCGTTTTGGACATTCGCTCCCACGGCTGCGCTCTGGCGGGCGGCGCCGATTGCCAGTCGTGCCATCAACAGAGCGGTCCCGCTGCCAAGGAGGGCCAGCAGGAAGGCGGCCGAGAACACGACGAGGCAGGTGTTCACGGAATGCTCCGCAAGCGTTCATGGCGGCTGACGATTTCCTGGATCTTCACGCCGTAGTTGCCTTCCACCACCACCACCTCGCCGCGCGCGATCAGGTGCTGATTGACCAGTACTTCCACAGGATCATTCACGTCCCGGTCCAGTTCCACAATCGACCCGGTGGTCAGCTTTAAGACTTCCCTCATGGGGAGGCGCGTCTTGCCGAACGAGATGCTGACCGGAAGGTTTACATCGAGGAGCAGGCCCATGGTCCGTGAGTTCAGAGCCAACTGGCCGGCGCCGCTCGGGGATTCGGCCGGCGACGGTTCGGCAGGGGCCGGATCACCAGGTGGCGGCGCAGTAATGAGCGAGAGCAGCTGGGGGCTGAACGCCACCAGCAGCGGCGGTTGCGCACCATCCGCGAAAGTGAGCGCGACGGAGGCCCACTCGGTGGATTCCGGGGCCGCTTCGCGCTCGGCGCCGGCGCCGCAGGTGATCTCGCGGCCCACGAGGCCGCCGATCGACCGGGCCATCGCCGATAGGGATTGCCCAAGAATCTCAAACCAGGTGTTTCGGGCTTCGCCCGGGGTCACGGTATCGAGGCCCGCGGCTTTCAGGGTCAGCGTGCCGACGTGCTCCCAGGTGGGCTGCGGAGAACCGATCCACGTCAGAGCGCCAGCCGCCGAGAAGGGCTGTTCCCACCAAAGGTATGGGTATTCTCCGGACGCGACTTCAGCGGCGGTGCCGCCGACGGCCTGCCAGCCGGCCTGCGGCCGCTGATCGGTCATGGATTCCAGTACCTGGGTGAGGGCTTCGGCCCACTGACTGAGGAGGCCGGCGGTATTGCCGGTTGCGTCGAGCGGGTTGGTTCGGGTGCTATCGCCCTGGCTCATACCGTCATGACTCCTCTGGTTGCCGGCCACTGCGCGGCGAGGTGGCTTCGCAGCCGCAGAATCGCCTGCGACTTCAGCTGCGATATGCGCGATTCGTGGAGATTCACGACCTGCGCGATCTCGCGCAGCGTGAGTTCCTCATGGAAGTAGAGACTGAGCACGGTGCGCTCGATCTCGGGGATCCGGTCGATCTCGTCTGCCAGCAGCCGTTCCAGTTCCGCGCGCTCGAGGAGACTGGAAGGCGAGCCGTCCTGCCCGTCGGCGATGTAGCGCAACAGGCCGGAGGAGCTTTCACCGGAGGCATATTCCAGACTGGCGATGTTCAACCCGCGGGTTTCCACCAGCCACTCGTGGTACTCGTCGAGCGTAATCCCGAGCTCGAGTGCAATTTCCTCTTCGGTGGGACTGCGCTTGAGACGCTGTTCGGCCTGGCTCACAGCGGTTTCGATCTGTTTGGCTTTGCGGCGTTTCTGCCGCGGAGCCCAATCGAGCCCGCGCAGGCTGTCGAGGATGGCCCCGCGAATCTTGTATTCCGCATAGGTTTTCAGCTTGACGTTGTAACGGGCATCGAAGTTGTCAATCGCCGAGATCAGTCCGAGAACGCCGGTCGAGACCAGATCTTCCAAGCCGACGTTTTCCGGCAGCCGCTCCTGAATCCGCCGCGCGATCAGCCGCACCTGGGGCAGGTGCTGCAAAATCAGCCGCTCGCGTTCTTCCTCGCTGATCGCCTCAGGCGCCTTCCGGGAATACATAAGGCATTCGCTCTCTGGCATGGAGCTTCCTAAGCCACCGACGCGGCCTGGCTTGCCGGCGCGCCGAGGAGCCGCTCCGCCAGCCGGTCCCAGGTAACGGCTTCGAGGTCTTCCGGAATACGCTGGCCGTTGGCGAAGAACGACAACGGCTTCGCGGTGCGCGCGGCTTCGTTGAGAATCGCGCCGAACGACTCGGTTTCATCCAGTCTGGTAAACAGCAGCCGTTGCGGCCGGAAGATCTCAAATCGATCTACCATGCGGGTTACATCGGCAGCTTTCATCGAGGACGACAGGACCAGTTGGGTGTCGATATCGCTGCGGGAAGAAAGAAAATGCGCCAGGCCGCAGTCGGCTTCCATGTCGGCCGGGCCGAACCCGGGAGTGTCGATCAGGATCAAATCCTTGCCGCGGTTCTCTTCGATTGCCTGGGCCAGGGCTCCGACGGTTTCGAGCACCTGGATGCCGACGCCCAGAATGGCCGCGAAGGATCGCAGTTGCGCCGCGGCAGCGATGCGGAACGTGTCGACAGACAACAGCAGCACCGGGCGCCGGCTGGCCAGACCGTATTGAACGGCCAGCTTCACCAGGGTTGTGGTCTTGCCCGAGCCGGCCGGTCCGACCAGCGCGGCGACGCGGGGCGGGCCTTCGCCACGGCCCAGACTGGGCGCGAGGGTGAAGCGGGAACGGACCTCCTCCACCAGGGCACGGCGCCAGTCCGCCTCTCCCCCGCTGCGCACCGCCCGCGGCGCCATGGCGCGCGCAGGGGAGACTCGCGCCTCAGCCGCCTCGACGATTTCGCGAGCCAGGCTGGGCAGCACTTCCTGCGCAGTGAGCGCGGCGTAGGCCTCGGAGGCTGTGGGAGACACGCCGTTCCAGCGGGCGGGCGCAAACGCCGACCGCACCAGTGCGTGCCGCATGCCCTCCAGTTCTTTCTTGAGGCTGGCGACGTCCGTCGCCAGCCGGTCGGCGCTGTTCCCCGTCGGCGGCTGGACCTGCGCGACGGCGTCCTCTACAGCCGGGGAGACGGCATTTTCGGCGGCGAAAACGACTTCGTATTCCCCCAGGTGGCGGGCCTCGGGCGGCGCTTTGCGACTGTTCACCAGCATCGCCTCCGGCCCCAGTTCCTGGCGCGCCTGCGCCATGGCGTCTTCCACGGCGGGAGCGAAATAGGATTTGATCCTCATCGAAGACTCCTCGCCCGGCGGGCGCGAGAACTCGCCGGTCATAAGGTTGATCGGCGAGCCGGGAGTTTTTCTGTAGACCGGGACTAAGAAATACTGCCCAGCGATTGCACGCGAACTCCGGGTGGAATTTCGTTGTGTGCCAGGAAGAAGAGGTTGGGAATGGCAGGCTCGGTGATCTGCCGGAGGAAGGCGCGGGCGCCGGTAGAGGTAATGGCCACCACCGCGGTTTCCGGCGTCATCACACGAGCCCCGATGCGATTCAAAATGTCGCGCGCCGCCTGCGGCGCCAGCGTCAGGTGGCTGGCTTGCTCGCCATGCTCGATGGCGCTTTCGACGGCGTGTTCGATGGCCGGATCGACGAACCAGGCAGGCAGCTCGCCGGCACGGTTCAAGTATGGCTTGACCACCGAGCGGCGGATGGCCTGGCGCGCGTATTCGGTCAACAGAACGGTGTTGCGCGTAGCGGCGCCAGCCTCGCCGAGCGCCTCCAGAATGGAGACCGCGTCACGAATCGATACGCGCTCGCGCAGCAGGTTCTGCAGCACGCGCTGCACCGCGGCCAGGGGAAGCACCTTGGGCACGAGGTCTTCCACCACCTTGGGGTTTTCGATTGCCACCCGGTCGAGCAGCCGCTTCGCATCCTGGCGCGAAAAGAGCTCATAGGCGTGGCGGCGGATCAGTTCCGAGAGATGCGTGCCCAGCACGCTCACGCCATCCACCACGGTATAGCCCGATTGCCGCGCCCGCTCCGCATGCTCGAGCGGGATCCAGAAGGCGCTGATGCCGAAGGCTGGATCGCGCGTTGGCTGGCCGTCGAGCGCGTGGTCGACTTGCGCGCCGGGAATGGCAAGCTCCCGGCCCTGCGGCAATTCGTAGCGGGCGACTTCGACGCCCTTCACCGAGATGGCGTATTCCCGGCTGCGCAGCGACAGATTATCGGTGACGCGGACCGGCGGCAGCAGGTAACCCAAGTCACCCGCCAGTTGCTTGCGGATGGCGGAGATGCGGCGCAGCAGGGGCGACTCCTGCGCACCCTCCACCAGATTCACCAGGCCCAAGCCGACTTCGATCGCCAGCGGCTCGACACGGAGCAACGCTTCGGGGTGGTCTTTGTTTACCGGCGGCCTGGCATCCGTTGCGGCATCGCGCGTCACCAGGGTTTCCTTTTGCCGTATCTTCCAGCCGACGGCCCCGGCGCCGCCGCCCAGCGCCAAAAACGGAAGCATGGGCATCCCGGGCAGGGCGGCCATGGCGAGCAGCACCCCGGCGGCCAGCAACAGCGGCTGCGAATTGCCGAAAATCTGCCGTTGAAATTCCACCCCGACGCGCGCGTCCGAGCTGGCCCGGGTCACGATCAGACCGCCGGAAATGGAAATCATCAGGGCCGGGATCACCGTGACCAGGCCGTCGCCGATGGTCAAAACCGTGTAGGTCTCGAGAGCTTTTTGAAAATCCATTCCGTGCTGAAACACGCCGATTAGAAAACCAGCCACAATGTTGATTCCGGTAATCAGGATGCTCGCCACGGCGTCACGCTGGGTAAAGCGCGAAGCCCCGTCCATGGCGCCGTAGAACTCGGCCTCGGTGGCGAGTTGCTTGCGCCGGCGCTTGGCCTCGGTTTCGTCGATCAAGCCGGAGTTGAGGTCTGAATCGATCGACATCTGTTTGCCAGGCAATGCATCCAGGGTGAAGCGCGCCGTCACTTCGGAGATGCGCACTGCGCCGTGGTTGATCACGACGTACTGAATGTCGATCAGCACTAGGAAGATCACCGCGCCGATGATATAGTTGCCGCCCACCACGAAGCTGCCGAAGGCGCCGATCACCTGACCGGCGGCGGTGGTGCCGGTGTTGCCGTTGAGCAGAATCAGCCGCGCCGAGGAAATGTTGAGCGCCAGACGGTAGAGCGTCAGCAGCAACAGCGTGGTGGGGAAGGAACTGAACTCGACCGGCCGAACCAGGTAGAGCGAGACCATCAGGACGGTCACCGACAGCAGAATGTCGGCGACCACCAGAAAGTCGAGCACGAACGCGGGCAGGGGGGTAATCAGCGCGACGATGATGGCGAGCACCGCGAGCGGCACCGCCATCTGGCGGAGCGCGTCCAGCGGCAGGCCGCCCATCCATCGGGGCAGCGCGGGCGCCGACATCGCGTTGGCGGGTGTCATGCCCTTAACCGGGAAGCCTCCCGTGCATGATTTTGAAGATGTAGGCGAGGATCTCCGCGACGGCGCGGTACAAATGCGGCGGGATTTCCTGGCCGACATCGACAGAGTGGTACAGCGCCTGCGCCAGCGGCGGATTCTCGACTATCGGCACCTGATGCTCGACGGCTGTTTGCCGGATGCGCAAGGCCAGGTAGTTCTTTCCTTTGGCCACCACCAGCGGCGCCGACATGGTCTCGGTCTGGTAGCGAAGGGCAACGGCGAAGTGGGTGGGATTGACGACGACGGCGGTTGCGGTGGGGACGTCCTTCATCATCCGCCGCCGTGCGCGCTCGCGCTGCAGGCGCCGGATGCGGGCCTTCATTTGCGGGTTGCCTTCGACGTCCTTCAGCTCCTCTTTGATTTCCTGCTTGCTCATGCGGAGGTCGCGGCGATAGCGGCGCATCTGCCGGAACAGGTCGACCGTTCCGAACACCAGGAACACGGCGGCCGCTTTCCAGAACAAGCCCATTAACGAGGCGCCCAGGAATCGCCAGCCGGCCTCCACGCCGGCCAGCGGCAAAACCAGCAGGGCGTCCAGTTTGTCCCGCGCCACGACGTAGACCGCCCAGAGAAACAGCGGCAGCAGCAGCGCAGCTTCGACCAGCGCCGCTCCATTCTGGCGCGGCAGGTCGCGCAGCCGGCTCATCGGGTTGAAACGGGCAGGATCCGGCGTCAGCCGCTTCCAACTGAGTCCGAATCGCGTGGTCATCAGGCGCAGCCCCAGCGTGGCAAGCACCACCGCCAGGCCGCCAAGCAACAGGGGAGCCAGGTTGCGCCAAAACACCTGGTAGGCTACGTGGACCAAACCCGCGGGGCGAAGTTCGCCCTGAAACGCGAATTCCAGCAGAGCGCGCATGGTGCGACGGAACTGGCTCAACCAGGCGCCTCCGCCGGCGCCGGCCAGCAGCAGAAAAACCATGAACTGCAAGGCCGACACGAATTCGCGCGCGGCGGGAAACTGCCCTTCCTCGCGCGCCTTCTTGACGCGGCGCTCGGTGGGTTGCTCGGTTTTGCCGCTGCGATCCGCCATCGGCGTTCATAGCCCCAGCACCCGCTGCGCCACGCGCCAGGCCCCCAGGCTGAACTGCGCCAAAACTCTGGGGTAAAGTGCCAGTACCGCCGCCAGGACGAACAAGGCGGTGAGCATCTTGGCGGGAAAAGCCAGCGACAGCAATTGCAGTTGCGCGTTGAGCCGGCCCATCAGCGCCAGCGCCACGTCCACCATCACGAGCAGTGCGACCACCGGCAGCGCCAGCCGCGCTCCGGCGGCCAGCAGGCTGCCGGTCAGCCGGATGAAAGCCTCCGCCGAGGTCAGTTGAAACACATAGGCCCCCGGCGGGATTCTTTCCAGACTGGCCGAGAACAAGCGGAGCACTTGCCCGTCCATTCCCAGGGCGAAGAACAGCATCCCCGCCGTCAGTTGCGCGATCACCAGCAGAATGCCGGAATCGGCCTGCGTGTTCGGGTCCACGGTCTGGGCATAGCCGTAACCCGCCGGCATGCCGAGCATTTGGGCGGCGAAGGTGGCCACCTCAAGCACCGTCGCCGCCGCCAGACCAATGGCGATTCCGATTGCTGCTTCAGCAGCCGCCCAAGCGGCAAGCGTTCCGGCACCGGCGCCGACTCCGTCCAGGTGGGGCCAGCGCGGCGCCAGGGCCAGCGTGAACGCCAGAGAAAATGCTGTCCTGGCCACGCCAGGCGTACCGCTGAAACCCGGCAGCGGCACGAAAACCATGGCGCCCGAAACTCGCGCCAGCACCAGCAGAAAAGCCAGCACGGTGCCGGCTGAAACGGTGAGGTTAGCGGGCATAGCGGGCAAGATCTCCCCACAGTGTCACGGTATAAGCCACCGACTTCTGGATGAGCCACGGCATGATGAGGAGCAGCGACACCAGAAACGCCACCAGGCGGGGAATAGTGCTGAAGGCGTTGTCCTGCATCGAGGTGGCAATCTGCACCAGACTGATGCCGACGCCGGCCGCGAAGCCGACGGCCAGCAGCGGCGCGGCCAGCCAGAACGCCGTCAACAGCGTCTGCCGGATGATGTCCACCACCAGGTTGGGCGTCACTGGTAAAAACTCCGCATCAGCGATCCCACCACCAGATTCCACCCGTCGACCAGCACGAAGAGGAGGATCTCGAACGGCGCCGAAATCATCACCGGCGGCAGTTGCACCATGCCCACCGAGAGCGTCACCGAGGCCACCACCAGATCGATCACCAGGAACGGCAAAAAAAGCACGGCGCCGATCTGAAAACCGGTTTTGAGCTCGGAAAGGATGTAGGCGGGAATCAGGATCTTGAGATCGAGATCGGCCCTGCTGCGCGGGGCCGGTGCGTGCGCCAGTTCAAGGAAGAGGCGGATGTCCTTTTCGCGCGCGAACCGCCCCAGAAACTCGCGCAGCGGCTGGGCTGCCTCCGCCATCGCCTGATCGGTCGAAAGCTTGCCGTTCTCCAACGGCTCCCAGCCACGATGGTACATGTCCGCCGCCACGGGCTGCATGATGAGGATAGTGAGAAACAACGCCAGCCCCAGCAGGACCTGGTTGGAGGGGGTGGTTTGCGTACCCAGCGCCTGCCGCAGGAAGTGCAACACTACGGTAATCCTCAGGAAAGGCGTAATCGACATCACGGCTGCGGGCAGCAAGGTCATCAGGGTGAGCAGAATGACCACTTGCATGGGCACGCTGAGAGTGTTCTTGCCGGCCGATATGCCGAATAGCGAAAGAGGTTCAGGGGTGGCGCCGAATGCCGGCGCGGCCAGCAGACAGATCGCCAGGCCGGAGCTCTTCATCGCGCGGCCTGCTCTCCGCCGCCGCCACCGGCCGCGAGGCGGCGTTCGATCAGCCGGCAGCCGCCTGGCGAGGCGGCCACCAGCAGCATGGTCTCCCCCAACCGCACCAGATGGAGCGAATGTTGCGGTCCCAGCGGCAGCCGTTCGATCAATTCCAGTTTGCGGTGCGAGCGCGTCCGGCCCACTGCCGGAATGGCCACGCCACGGCGGCGCAGCCACCAGAGAGTGACTCCGAGCAGTCCCAGAACAGCGGCCACCGCTCCCATCTGCCCGATCCCATCCATCGATGTTTATCCTCGTTTATCGTCGCGTTTCAGTCATCGCGGAAGTCGGTGATCCGCACACCAAGCGCGCTTTCGATCACCACGATCTCACCGGAGCCGCACAGCACGCCGCCGATATAGATGTCGATGTTCTCGCCGGCCGACCGCACCGTTTCGATCACGCTGCCTTCCTCGAGGCGCAAGATCTCGCGCGTGGTCATGATGCGGCGGTCGAGCTCGATTTCGATCTCCACCGGGATTTCACCCAGAGGAGCGACTTCCTCTTGAGGATTCATCGGCGGACTAGTGAATTAAGTTGATAGTGTCCTGGCTCAATTGATCGGCCGTCGTCACCACGTGCGCGTTGGCTTCATAGGCCCGCTGGTAGACGATCAGGCTGGTGAACTCGGAGGCGATGTCCACCGTCGAGGCTTCGATCGAGCCGCCTACGATGGTGCCGCGTCCGCCCGTGCCGGGCGTCCCGACCGCCGGACTGGCAGACAGAGAACTGAGCTGGAGGCTGTTGGCGCCGGTCGCAATCAACGTCTCCGGGTTGCGGATGGATGCCATCGCGACCAGTCCCACCACCACCTGCGTGCCGTCCGTGTATTCAGCCAGGATTTGCCCGCCGTTCCCCATGCCAACCTGGTCCAGTTGCACCGCGGCCGACCCGTCCTGGGATCGGGCCGAGTACGCCGACGGCTGGCCGAACTGCGTGATCGAAGCACTGCCATCGCTGTTGTAGAGATTCCAGCTGATGTTCATGTCGGAGGCCCCATCCGCCAGGCCGGGGATACTGAAGGCGATCGGGCTTCCGGCGGCCGGAGAGGTGAGTTTGCCGGTGTTGTCGAAGCTGAACGTACCGCTGGCGCCGGAGATGTCAAATGGCGTGCCCGCAGTGCCTCCGCTGACGTCCGCGCCCGGTATCGTCACCTGGTAACTCCAGGTGTTGCCGCCGGTGTTTTGAAAATTCAGCGCCAGAATGTGCGAGTTGCCCAGACTGTCGTAGACCGTGATCGGCATCGAAAAATCCGAAGTTGCGTCGGCCGCCGATGACGCATTCAAGTTAAGCTCGGCGGTGATCTGGGTGGTGGCGACGGGTGGTTTGAGAGCCCCCACCGGAACCACGATATTGCCAACCGGCCCGTTTGTGTCCACCTGGCCGGTGGTGGGGTCGACCGCGGTCCAGCCCTGTACGTAATCGCCCGTGGCGGTGGTCAGATTGCCGGACTTGTCGGTCTGGAAGTTGCCGGCGCGGGCGTAGAGCGTATTCCCCGCGCTGCTCTGGACGACAAAAAAGCCGTCGCCCTGGATGGCGGCATCGAGCAGGCCGCCCGAGGTCTGAATGGCGCCTTGCTGGCTGTATTGGGCCAAGGTAACGGGCTGCGCCACGCCGAAGCCGACCTGCGTAGTTCCGAGGCCTGCTCCCAGCGATTGGGTCACCAAGTCGCTGAAGCACAACTCGGTGGCCTTGTAGCCCGGCGTGTTCAGGTTCGCCAGATCGTTGCCGACTACGTCAATGGCGGTGGAATCGGCGCTGAGTGCGGAAAGTGCGGTGGAAAAGGAAGTAAACATTTCGGTCTCCTGTTACGAATTGGTAGTGGCGCCCGTGGCGCCGCCGGTGTTGCTGGTGGTGGTGTTCGTACCGCTATTACCTACCAGACTGTTGAGATCCTGCAAAATGGAGGAAACATCCGATCCCGTGCTGATGGACTGGTCCAGTTGCTGGAACTGGGCCAACTGGGTGACAAAGGTGGTTCCGTCCATCGGGTTGAGCGGGTCTTGATTCTTGAGCTGGGCCACTAGAAGCTGCAGGAACATATTCTGATCGGCAGCGTTGGTGCTGGAATTCGTGGTTGTGCCGCCAGACGACGATGAAGTGCCGGTGCCTACGGGTGCCATTTCATTCTCCTTATGCTGTTTGTGCCGGGGGCGGCGTGTTAGCCACCTCCTGGGCGATCATGGTGTCGATGTGCGACTGGGGGAAGCCGAAGGTATAGAACGAAGCCACCAGGCCGGGATTGATGAGCGCGCCGTTGGGCATCTGCACCATGTAATTCGGCTGCTGCTGCACGAACGGGTCGCCGGCCGGCTGGGTGAATATGTCTTTGGCAACCACCGTGCCGCCGACCATTTGCGCCACCGTTTGGGCGGTGCTTTCGGTGGCAAAATAGAACGGGTTGTATTCGAAGGTGGTGCCGTCCGGATTGAGTCCGATGGGGTCGGTCATCCACACGTCCGGTCCGAAGACCGATTGTGCAGTGGGCGGGACCGCGGCCCCGGCAGCGCTCGCTGAGCTTGCGGACGCAGCTCTCGCAGCGGCAAGCGGGTCCGCGGGATTGTAAGAAAGACCGCCGAAAGTCAATTCGAAGTCGGACAGGTTACTCGCACTGGCCGTCGAAGTCGACGAGGATGAGGCCGCGGCTGTGGCGCTCGCCGAGCTTGTGGATGGAGATGCCGCGTTGCCGACCGTGGCGGCCGCTGGGCTATAGGAACGGCCCGCAAACAATTGTTGGACTTCGGACAGGCCGCTAGCCCGGTTGGTGGAAGGAGACGTGGCGGAGTTTGCGACGGCGGCTGATTGCTTTTCGGTCGCCGTGGCGGCTGCCGCGACCGGCCTCTCGGCCACCGAACTGCGCGCCAGCACCGAACGGAAACTGGAATCGGCCTGGGGCTCCAGGGTTGCCGTTCCAGCCTGCGGTACCGGCTGTCGGGCTGTTGTGCCGCCGGTCGCCGGTCGCCGGACTGGCGCTGCCAGCTCGCCAAGCGAAGGGCACGCTACTGGAGTGACGTGTAAAGCCATGAGAACTCCTTGGGTTGAGTCTGGGATTCGGGTTGGTGTTGCTGCTGCCGCTTTTCCTGCGGCTGGCCATCGCGCGGATTGTGTCCGCCGCCTTCCCGCCTCGACTGGTTTTGGGACAACTGGAAACCGCCGCTCGTGCCGGGTTCCGCCATCCGGATGCGCGCGGCGGCGGCCGCTGGAGCGTCGTGCCAGGTTTCCGCCCGCAAGCCGGTTTGCTCCAGACGGGCGCTGAGCGCGGGCAGGTCGTCGCGCAACGAGCCAGCCAGATGGCCGTCGGGCGTGCGAACGTCGATCCGGACCGAGCCGGCGCGCTCCACCAGCCGCAGATTCACCCGCGCATCGGCATCGCGCAAGTCGAGATGGATTTCCCGCGCTGCGCCGCCTGCCTCGGGCTTGGGTGCCGATGCCGGATCAGCCGCGTCCGCACGGAAAGAGTTCGCCGGCACGAGCGGGGCGGCACCCCCCGGCCTGGCGGTTTCCCGTGCCGCGGCTGCGCCCGCTGCCTGGTTCGAGGAGACCGGAGCGACCGAGAAGAGATTGCGGACAGCCGGTTCGGCCTGGGATTGGCCTCCTGTCCCGCCGGGCGGAACGGCAAGCGCAAAGCGGGGTTCCCGATCGCGGACGGACGGGAAGCCCGGACGGCCACCGCTTTCGCCGCCCTTGTCCCTGACGGCGGGAAGCTGGTCATCGCAAGCGTCGCCCACTCCCTGCTGTCCTTGGCCGGCAGGCGGTTGATCGGAGGCTGGCGCCGGAACCAACAGCACCTGAAAAGCCGTGGTCTCCGTTTCCGCAAGGCCGTCGGCGGCAGGCGGGACGGCAACATCGGCGCTTACCGTGTCGCGCTGACTGCCCTCCACGCGATCCGTTTCGGAGGTCTGGCCCCCACTCCGGGCAACGAGCCGCGCCAAGAGGCTGGTGGCGGTGCTTACCCCTTCGGATCCGACCGTGTCCGCTGGCGAGATGGCTGCAGGCGCGGGCAAAACGCCGCGGCTCTGGGGCGCGGTTTCGGGCGCCGCCGCTGCGCCCGCACCTGCGCTCGAGGACACAGGAGCGGCCTCGGATTCGCGCGCGCCTTTACCGGGCGGGACGGCAACTGCCAGGCCGGGAGCCGGATCGGGGACGGACTGGAAATCGGAACGGCCGCCGCTTAAATCGCCGCCGGCGCCGACGGTGGGATGCGGGCCGCCGTAACCGTCTCCCACCTTCTGCTGTCCCCTGCCGGCAAGCGGCCGGTCGGGTGGGGGAGCGGCGACCAACCGAGTCTGGGGAGGCGTGGCCTTCTGTTCCGCAGGACTATCGACGGCAGGTGGGACGACAACGTCCGCGTCCATGGCGTCGCGCCGGTCGCCGCCGGCACGATCCGTTTCGGAGGTATGCCCTCCACCGCCTGCAGCGATCGCCGCAAAGCGGCGCGGAGCGGGACCCGCTGCTTCGGATCCGTGGATGCCCACCTCCGGTACTGCTGACGCCGAATCCGCCGCTGGTCGCTCCGGCGGTTGCGCCTCCGATTGCGTGTTTTGGGCCGGCACCGCTGACTTCCGCCCGGCCGCGAACCTTCCGACAGCCAGCGGTGCGATGGCGCCGACCGTTGGACCGGCGGCAGCAATCCCACTAGCGGAAACGGCAGCTGCCGGCCCCCGGCGCGCGGCCCGAGTGCCCGCTCCCCGGATTGTGTCCGGCACGGCGCCCGCGGCCGCGACGTCCGCTCCTGCCTGAGCCGAGTCGCGGGCATCGCTGCCAGTGTCGCTGGTTTCGGAGGATGGACTGCCGGAAACCGCCGTCATGGGCAACGTGGCGGCAGGCGGATATTGCGTCCGGGCACTGGCCGGATCGGGAGCCATCAAGTTCCGGCCCGCATCCGAAATAATGATTTCGGCTGCGGTCCGGTTCCTCGCCACCTCCGCCTTTCTGGATCCGCGAGTGCTGAGAGGCGCGGTCACTTTCGAGCCCGGCGTTGCGGATAGCGCGGCGAAAAACCGGTTCCCGGTTTCGGACCTCACCATTTGACCGAGGAGCTCCGGGAACAGCGCCGCCTGGGTCGCCGATGCCGGCGCGGCGCCGGGCGTCTTCGATATGGGAGTGCTCGACAGCGCGGCGAATATGGCTTCGAATCCAACCGCGACGGCCCGTGAAGCAACGGCGCTCATGACGGGCGAAAATGCAGCCGCCGGGCCAAACCGCGGAAACGCGTTTTCAACGGATTGCGCCGCGAGCGGGTGGCAAAGAATTGCCGCGCAGCGCGTCCGCGGCAAGAAGTTGCCTCATCCAGGGACACATCGCCCGGCTCGTCGCCGGCCCGTGTCGACGCGTTATGAGAGGCTTCCCGCCACGCGGCGCGCTTGGTCCGCCACGTGCAGTCACCCATGCTGCCATGGATCCCATGACTGCAATGGCGGCCAGCGGCCTTCGCTCCCGCATGGAATCGCTCGACCTGTTGGCCAACAACATGGCGAATGCATCCGCCGATGGATATAAAGCGGACCGGGAATTCTACAGCCTATATGTATCGCCCGAAGCCGCGGATGCGGGGCAAGCCGCCACTATGCCGGTGATCGAGCGGCCCTGGATCGATCTCGCGCAGGGCGTGATCCAGCCCACCGGCAACACGCTCGACCTGGCGCTTTCCGGCAAGGGGTTCTTTGCGGTCCAGACCTCGGGCGGCCCGCTCTATACACGCAACGGCAGTTTTCATCTGGCGGCCGGGGGCGAACTGGTCACGGCCGAAGGCTATCCGGTCAGCGGATCGGGCGGCGCCGTGCTGCGCTTGCAGGCGTCGGGAAAGATCGATGTTGCGGGCGACGGCACGGTACGCCAGGACGGTCAGGTCGTCGGCCAGTTGCAAGTGGTCGACTTTCCGGGAGCGGCCGGGCTGGCCAAGCAGGGCAACAATTATTTCCGGCCGGCGGACACTTCTCCCGCACCGGCAGCCGCCGGAACCACGGTCGAGCAAGGCAAGCTGGAAGCCTCCAACACCGGCACCGCGGAATCGGCGGTTCGGCTGATCAGCATCATGCGGCAGTTTGAAATGCTGCAAAAGGCAGCCTCCACGGCACTCGACATGAGTAAGCAGGCGGTCGAACAGGTGGCCAAGGTGTGAGGAGACAGGGTTTGGGGAAGAAAAGGATTTTCAACCAGAGGGTTGGTCAAGCAGGCTTGACCAGGCAAGGAGCAGCCGATGATTCGGGCATTGTATAGCGCGGCCAGCGGCATGGCGGCCCAGGAAATGAACGTCGATAACATCGCCAATAATCTGTCCAACGCCAACACGGTGGGTTACAAAGCGCGACGCGCGCAGTTTCAGGACTTGATGTATCAGAGCGTGCTGCAGCCGGGCGCAGCATCGGGCCAGCAGACCCTCATCCCCGCCGGGTTGCAACTGGGACTGGGCACGCGCCCCACATCCAATGAAATCGTGTTCACGGAAGGGGCGTTTTCCGAAACCGACAACCCGCTGGATCTGGCGATCCAGGGCGGCGGCTTCTTCCAGATACTGCAGCCGAACGGCGAGCTGGCCTACACCCGCAACGGGCAGTTCCAACTGGACAAGAACGGCAACATCGTCAACGGACAAGGGTATGCGCTACAACCTCAGATCACGGTACCGCCCGACGCCCAACAGGTGACCATCGCAGCCGACGGCACTGTCAGCTACTCGCTGCCCAACCAGACATCGACCCAGCAGGCAGGCCAGATCCAACTGGCTAATTTCCAGAATCCGGCCGGATTGAACAGTCTGGGCAACGGTCTATACACGCCCACCGACGCCTCGGGTGATGCGACCGTCGGATTGCCCGGCGGCTCGGAAGGGTTGGGGGCGCTGCTGCAGGGATATGTCGAGCAGTCCAATACTTCGATCGTGAATGAGTTCATCAACCTGATCCAGGCGCAGCGCGGCTATGAGGCCAACTCGAAAGTGGTCACGGCCGCCGACCAGATGTACCAGCAGGTCAACCAACTCAGCCGATGATCGCTCCCCTCACTCTCGCCGCATGCCTGGCCCTCAGCCCGGGCTCTTCGCAGATTCTGGCGCGCGACCTGGCGCCGGCGTGGCCGGCCCTGCGCGCGATCGAGCCGGACACGCCGCTGGCACTAGCCCCCATGCCGGGGGTGGCGCGCGTGTTCCGTTCCTTCGAGTTGCGCCAACTGGCGGCCCGCTGGCATCTCAGCCCGTTTCCCGGCACTCAGTTTTGCGTGGCGCGGCCGGTAAAGCCGCTGGACAACGAACGCCTGCTGGAGGCCATGCGCAAGTCTTTGCCTGCGGCGGCCATCGAGGTCCTCGATTTCAGCCGCCAGGCGGCGCCCGAGGGTCCGCTCGAGTTTCCCAGGTCCGCGTTGCGGCGTGAGGCCGGCGCGGCGCTCTGGACCGGGTGGGTGACTTATGCGGAGAACCGCCGCTTCCACGTCTGGGCGCGGGTGCGCGTCACCGAGAGCGTACCGCGCGTGGTGGCGGCCGGCGACCTGCAGCCGGGGCGGCCGGTCGCGGCATCGCAGGTCTCGGTGGTGACGCGGCAGGAGTTCCCGGCCGAGGAGCCTTACGCGCGCTCGCTTGCCGAAGTCATCGGCCGTTGGCCTCGCCGCCCCATCCCGGCGGGCGCCGCCGTGCGCGCCGATCAGCTCACCGAGCCGAAGGTGGTCGCTACCGGCGACACGGTGGAAGTGGAAGTGCGCAACGGCGGAGCTGTCCTCAAACTGGAAGGCAAAGCGGAAGGCGCGGGAGCAATGGGCGAGATCATCACCGTGCGCAACCCCTCGTCGCGCCAGCTGATTCGCGCGCGTGTCACAGGGGCGGGCAATGCCATGATCGATCCGGCGCGGCACACTTCCCTCAATCGGCCGCCGGACCAGGAGCCTCAACCATGAGATCAATCCTCGCCGTGGCGCTCGTGGTGGCCTTGTGCGGCCCGGCGCCAATATGGGCGAAGAAAAAAAGCCGGCGGCGGCGGGCGCTAACCCGCTCGACCGGTACGTGGCGGAATCGGAAGCGCGCTCGGCGGTAGCGGCGCCCGCCTCGCCCGGCTCCATCTGGCAGGCCGGTTCGCGCCTGGCCGATGCGGCGCGCGATGTGCGCGCCAGCCAGGTGGACGATGTGCTCACCATCGTGGTGGCGGAGCAGGCGTCGGCGGTGGCGACCGGCGTCACCAAGACTTCGCGCGCCTCCAGCGCGGTCAACTCGGTCAACAGCCTGGCGGGAGTGAACCCGCCCGGCGGGTCGCTGGTGAATCTGGCCAACATGTCGGGCTCGTCGCAACTGTCGGGCCAGGGCACCACCAGCCGCACCACCACCCTGACCACCACGCTTACGGCGCGGGTCACGCACGTGCTGCCCAACGGAGGCCTGGTGGTGGAGGCCTCGAAGGAAATCCAGGTTAATTCCGAGCACCAGGTGATCACGGTGCGGGGCGTCGTCCGGCCGGCCGACATCGATTCCACCAACAGCGTGCAATCCACGCGCCTGGCACAACTGGAAGTCCACATCAACGGCAAAGGCGTGGTGGGCGATGCCATCCGCCGGCCCAACTTCCTTTACCGGCTGATGCTGTGGTTGCTCCCATTCTGATGAGAAGAACCATCTTCATTCCCGCCTGGATCATTTGCTCGCTGGCCGCCGGTGACGCCGCGGCGGCGCGCCTCAAGGATCTGATCACGATTGAAGGCGTCCGCGAAAACCAGCTGATCGGATACGGCGTGGTGGTCGGGCTGGCAGGCACCGGAGACACGCAACAAACCGTCTTCTCCAACCAGAGCCTGACCAACATTCTGGAGCGCATGGGCGTAGCGGTCTCGCCCACCACGATTCGCGTCAAGAACACCGCGGCGGTAATGGTGACCGCCACGCTGCCCGCATTTGCGCAACCCGGAATGGAGATCGACACCACCGTGGGAGCCATTGGCGACGCCCGCAACCTGCAAGGCGGGATTCTGGTTTTAACCTCGCTGCGCGGCGCCGATGGACAGGTCTATGCGGTGGCGCAAGGTCGCGTGGTCACCGGGGGGTTCTCCGCCGGCCGCGGCGGCGCGTCGCAGACCGTCAACCACCCGACCGTCGGGCGCGGCCCCAACGGCGCCATCGTCGAGCGGCCGGCGCCCTCCATCGCGCCCAAATCCGTGGTGCGCCTGCAACTCCGGCAATCTGATTTCACCACCTCCGCGCGCATCGTCGAGGCCATCAACAAGAAGTTTGCCGGCACGACCGCGCCGGCACGCGCCGAGAATGCGGGCCTGGTCGCGGTCGCGATTCCAGGCGAATTCGCGGCGCGCCCGACGGAGTTCCTCGCCGAACTGGAAAACCTGTCCGTGGAGGCAGACCGCCCGGCGCGGGTGGTGATCAACGAACGCACCGGCACCATCGTGCTCGGCAAGGACGTGCGCATCGCGCCGGTGGCGATTCTGCACGGCAACCTGAACGTCGAGATTCAGACCAGCCTCTCGGTCTCGCAGCCGGAGCCGCTCTCGCAGGGCACCACGCAGGTGACCCCGCAGAACACGGTCGGCGCCAAGGAGGAGAAGGCGCGCAACGTGGTCCTCAAGCAGGGCGCGACGGTGGAGGAACTGGTGCGGGCGCTGGCGGCGATCGGCTCCACGCCGCGCGATGTGATTGCGATTCTGCAAAGCCTGCGCATGGCGGGCGCTCTCGAAGCCGAAGTGGAGGTGATCTGACGCATGGATGGCGTTTCCATTGTGCAATCGGCGGTCGCTCCATCGCCCACTCCGGCGATCCCCAAGAGCGACGATCCGGCCAGGATTCGCGAGGCGGCCCAGCAGTTTGAAGCGCTGCTGCTCGGGCAAATCCTGGAAACCGTCAGCCAGGGCGGCGGCTGGCTGGGCTCGGGAGAAGATTCGGCATCGAGCTGCGCCAACGGTTTCGCGCAGGAACAACTGGCAGCCATGATGGCCAAGCAAGGCGGCTTCGGTTTGTCCAAGCTGATCGCTCAGGGTCTGGAGCGGGGCAAGTAGACAGCGCCACGCCGACCACCGGTTTCAGGCTGCCCACCGCTCCCTATGGTCGCGGCTCCGATGCGCCCGAGCCTCCGTGGCTCTTCGGGCCCGGCAAGCACTTGATTCGTCGGCAAACAGCGTCCGTGGCGGACGCGCAGACCAGGGGGTCTGCCCCACAATTCCTAAAGCTTTCTCGGTCTCGCAAAAACTAAGTGGCGCAGGCTGTCTAGCCTGCTGAGCCGAGAGTCGTCTCGGCTTTTCTTTCAGTTGCTAACCGACGCGCCGATTGCGCGAGAATGCTGAAAAACGCCGAAACCTGAATTGCCGCAGATAAACCTAGCGCGGCCTGTGGCCGCAAGCAAACACGCGATGGACGCGGTTGGGGCCGGGCGTTGCCCGGCGGCACCGATTGACAATCGGTGCGCAGGTTATCAAC
>Ga0209415_10003630_pt1 | contig 28697 bp, 31 predicted proteins | sample PeaSoiSIISIP2007_FD_187696 | JGI IMG/M metagenome (GOLD analysis project Ga0209415, IMG submission 187696) | Peat soil microbial communities from Weissenstadt, Germany - SII-SIP-2007 (SPAdes) (version 2) | ecosystem: Environmental > Terrestrial > Soil > Wetlands > Peat | place: Germany...
GCAGGCGTCCCGCCGGCGCCACGGGTCGGTCATGCTGCGTCCATTAACTTCTGGTAGAGCGCGGCCAAATTGCGGTCGGCATCGGCATCGATATACATGGCGATCGCGGCCAGAAGCCCCATTTCCTCCTTCTGGATATGAGAGATCTCACGCTCGCAGAGTTCCATGCCTTGCGCGTGGAAGGAGGTCCAGCTTTCCGCAGTGAAACCGCCATCAGCCATCGCTTTTGCCGCGCGCCCCGCCAATCCTTGGGCCAAAGGCAGAATCGCCGCATGTTCCTCGGTCAGGAATGTGGCAATCCCCCCTTCTCCCTTTTCAAGCAACATCGGGAACAAGTGATCTTCCTCGAAACCGAAATGCCTGCCGACCTCGGCAGCGACGGTGGCGATCAGACCTGAAAGAATGCCCCGAACCTCCCCCGTCCGTGCGTCGGGAACGCGCCGCGCCGTCTGGTTGGCTAAAAATTCTTCGAGATCCTGCAACGCCTCGACAGTATGCATATGCTCCGCGTGAAGCAGAGCTGCGATCTCAGTTTTGATGGTCAACATCCGTTATTCTCCGAAGATTATGGGGCCGTTTTCAAATGCGCTCTCAGCGTCCAACCGACACGGCCGGCAAACGCCGCAAAGCCCAGAGCGCCGACCAATCCCGCCAAAGCGCCGGCACGAACGATCGAACCGTCGGCGGCGGCGATGCCAATGCCCACCAGGACCAGGGCCGTCAGATGGCCGATCATATGGATGCGCAAGAATCGCGGGTCGGTCAGGACCGAGAGCAGGATCGGCTTCACCCCGGGGCGTACCGAATGCATGGAGGCGAGAAAGGGGATAATCCGTTGCAGAACGCCCATCAGGAAGGACAGCAGCCAGCCGAACACGAGGACGAATCCAAACAGCGGACCGCTCCGATCGACCATGATGCCACCCGCCGCGGCCATTCCCAAAACGATGCTGACCGGCAAGAGCAGCCAACCGGTCCTGATCAGGATAAAGGAATCGCCCAGCGCTCTCTTCATACGACTCTTCATGACCTTGGCCATCACCCACAAATGCAGGCCGAGACCGGTCAAACCGCACAAAGCGCCGACAATCACGCCGGCCAGGGAGTCGAACAGGAGCCCGGCTACCGCCAACAGCAATCCCGCGGTGATGACATAAGCGGCACGGCGGCCATTCGTCTCGTCAGGGGGCGACGACAGACCGAATAGGGGAATTAGAAGGAAGCTGAACCCCAAGGCCAGCATGCCCATGAAGCCATAGGCGGCGACCACGGCATGGGCCATGGCGACGGCGACATGATCGGACAGAAAACCGGCGCGGAAATCGGCAAGCAGCGTGAGGCCGAGAACCGCCAAGAGCAGCAAGCTGGCGATCGCCACCCAGACATGATCGGTCACCACCCGTAGATCGCTCATCTGACGAAGATTGTCGATCACCAGGCCGGCGAACAGAAAAATGCCGACCACCGCCAAAGTCCCCCCGCCCTCCATCGCCCAAAGTTGTTGATGCCCCATGCCGTGGGTCAGCATCAAGACGCCGGGCAGAAACAACCAATAGGTCACTTTGCAGGCGCCGACCGAATGCAATGGCTTTTTGGTCACCACCGGCAGCAACTGAAAGGAGGCCCCCATGGCGGTCATCAGCGCGACACCCAGGGTCACCAGATGCAACGCCGCCAGCATCTCGCCGGGACCACCGAGATAACCCGGCAATTCCTCGGCATAAACCGCGATCAACCCCCAGGCGGCGATTTGGAAAAAGACAGCCGCGCCGAAGAACCGAAAGGGAATCGATGGCGGCAACAGCCGGCTGCGGGCTCCCATCATGAAGTCGCCGAAGATCATCGATCGCCTCCCTGGCGCAAGCGAAGCCTCACCTCGCCCGGCTCTCCTTCGAGAGGCTCGACGTCCCAACCCAATTCAGCCAATTCGGGATAGAGATAAATGGGGTCCCGGTCATGATGAACGATGATGTCAATTCCTTCGCCGAGGGCTGCGCACAACCGGAGAATGGCCAGCATCGGCCGAGGCGCGGTCATGCCGCGCACGTCGATATGCACTCCGTCGGCGGCAGGGTGAACAGGCGCCCCAACATCGGGCAAGCCCTGACAGTCCTCGTCGGTGAGCCGACCCTCGATATGGCCCAGCCCATCGCGCCGACAAGAAACGCGCCAATGCCCCTCACCCACTTTGTTCGCCGTCGAGGAAAAACCCATTTTCGCCAAAACACGGCGTAAGGGCATGGGATTGAAAGGCGCGTCGAGCACAAGGGCGTCATCTCCTCCCACCAATTGCGCACGTTCGACCACCGTTTGCAAAGGATCAACGCCTCGAGCCAGAAGCGGACGCAGATCGAAAGGTTGAATATTGCTCATCACGTCTCTCATATATGGAAGGCGCCAGGATGGATGTAACCCCATACGAACCGCCTTGATTTTCGGCAAGCATTCGATCTTGAGCCCGGATTTCTCACGCTGACGCCAGCAACGGTAACGAAGTGCCGAAAAAGCTGGCATAATAGGTTCGGCCCGAACCTTCGCGGCCTGCCTTTTTTTTGCGAAAGAAACGCCATCATGCGCATCCGACATCTCGCCCCGGATCTCGCTGTTTCCGCACTTGGCCTCGGTTGCATGGGAATGTCGGAATTCTATGCCGGAGGCACCGAGGAACAATCCATCGCCACCATCCACCGTGCCATCGATCTCGGCGTTACGCTGCTCGATACAGCCGACATGTACGGCTACGGCCACAATGAACGACTGCTTGGACGCGCCCTGAAAGGACGCCGCGACCAAGTGGTTCTCGCCACGAAATTCGGCAATGTTCGCGGTCCGAATGGGGAATTCTTAGGCGTCGACGGCCGTCCCGACTATGTCAGAAAAGCCTGCGAAGCCAGTTTACAACGGCTTGGCGTCGAGGTCATCGACCTCTATTACCAGCATCGGGTCGATCCCAAAACGCCAATTGAAGAAACCGTCGGCGCCATGGCCGATCTGGTGCGCCAAGGCAAAGTCCGCCATCTCGGCCTGTCGGAAGCGGCACCGGCCACGCTCCATCGGGCCGCCACAGTCCATCCGATCACCGCGTTGCAAACCGAATATTCCCTGTGGAGCCGTGATCCGGAGGCGCAAATTCTCGCCACCTGCCGATCCCTCAACATGAGTTTTGTCGCTTACAGCCCGTTGGGTCGCGGCTTTCTCACCGGACGATTCCGCCGCCCCGAAGATATTCCGGACGAGGATTGGCGGCGTCATCATCCGCGTTTTTCCGGCGAAAACTTTGCGCAGAATCTACGCCGAACCGAAACGGTCCAGGATTTGGCCCGGGAACACGGTTGCACGGCGGCGCAATTGGCGCTGGCCTGGGTTCTGGCGCAAGGCGACGATATCGTTCCAATCCCCGGAACCAAGCAAGTGCCTTTTCTGGAGGAAAATCTGGGGGCCTTGACCGTCACTCTGACGCCGGACGACCTGCGGCGCCTGAACGAGGCTTTTCCAAGCGGCGCAACGGCCGGCGAGCGCTACCACCCCCAGGGCATGCTGACGATCAACCGTTGACACATCCACTGCTTCCCACCGCCGAGGCGGCGCATCAGGGGCTGCCCTTGCCCCGCCGCACATTCGCTGTCGTGGCCATCGCTCTCGGGATCGCCATGGCGGTGCTGGATGGCACCATCGCCAATGTCGCCTTGCCCACGATCGCCCGGCAATTGCAAATCTCGAGCGTCGAATCCATCTGGGTGATCAATGCCTATCAACTGACCATCGTGATGGCGCTTCTGCCCTTGTCTTCGCTGGGCGACGGCATCGGCTATCGCCGCGTTTTCACCGCCGGCCTGTTGCTGTTCACCTTTGCGTCGCTGGCCTGTTCGCAAGCCGACGGTTTGGTCAGCCTCGTCATCGCCCGCGCGTTTCAGGGGTTGGGCGCCGCCGGCATGATGAGCGTCAACACGGCCTTGGTCCGCTTTACCTATCCGCCGCACCTGCTCGGCCAGGGCATCGGCATCAACGCTCTCGTGGTCGCCGCCTCAGCGGTGATCGGCCCCAGCATCGCCACCATTATCCTGGAAATGGGAAGTTGGCCCTGGCTGTTCGCCGTCAATCTGCCGATTGGCGCCATCGCCCTGGTGGCCGCCCGCTGTCTGCCCGACCCGCATGGCTCTGGCCGGCGGTTCGATGTGCCGAGCGCGCTGCTCAATGCGCTCACCTTCGGACTGTTGATTACGGCGATCGACGCGCTCGGGCATGGCCGGGCGGTGGGAGCCGTCGCCCTGCAAGTCGGCGCGGCAATCGCCGTCGGCATTGTCCTGGTGTTCCGCCAATTGCACCGTCCGGCGCCTTTGCTGCCGATCGACCTGTTGCGCAATCCCGTCTTCGCCCTGTCGATCACCGCCTCGTTCTGCGCCTTCGCCGGGCAAATGCTGGCCTTTGTCTCGCTTCCTTTCCATCTTCAGGATGCCTTGCATCGCACGCAGATGGAAACCGGTCTGTTGATGACCCCCTGGCCTCTGGCCGTGGCGGTGGTCGCGCCGATCGCCGGCCGTCTGGCCGATCGGTTTCCACCCAGCGTCCTCGGCGGTATCGGCCTTTCGGCGTTCGCCGCCGGCCTCGCCTCACTGGCGCTGCTCCCCCTCGATCCCAGCAATAGCGAGATCATTTGGCGAATGGCGCTGTGCGGCGCCGGCTTCGCCCTGTTCCAATCGCCGAACAACCGAACCATCATCGGTTCGGCCCCCGAGTCCCGCAGCGGCGGCGCCAGCGGCATGCTGGGGATGGGCCGTCTGCTCGGCCAATCCATCGGTGCCGCCCTGGTGGCATTGGCCTTCGGCCGCTTTTTGGTCAACGGCTCCCGGATTTCTCTGTGGACCGCTTGCGCCTTCGCCTTGGCGGCCGCACTGGCCAGCAGTTTGCGCGCGGCGAAGAAAGCCTGAACGAGGAAACAGACAAAGGAGAAAGTAATGACCGATATCACGGGTCCTGCGGCGAACACGAAAGTCGATCTGCGGCATACCTACAAAAAGGTCGCACTTCACCTATTGCCATTTCTCTTCATCTGCTACCTGTTCAACTATCTTGATCGCGTAAACGTTGGTTTTGCCAAACTTCAGATGCTGGACGACCTGCACTTGAGCGAAACCGTGTACGGTTTGGGCGCCGGTATCTTCTTCATCGGCTACGTTCTGTGTGGCGTGCCCAGCAATCTGACGCTCTACAAAGTGGGCGCGCGGCGTTGGCTGATGGTCACGATGATTCTTTGGGGCATTTTCTCCACCTGCCTGATGTTCGTGACATCCGCCGAATCCTTCTACGTCCTTCGTCTGCTCACCGGCGCCTCCGAGGCGGGCTTTTTTCCCGGCATCATTCTTTATTTCACCTACTGGTTCCCCTCGGCCGAGCGCGGCCGAATCATCGCTTTGTTCATGTCGGCCATTCCGATTTCCGGGCTGGTCGGCAGTCCGTTTTCCGGCTGGATCTTGAATACCTTCGCAACCGGCGTGGGCGGGTTGGCGGGTTGGCAATGGCTTTATCTGCTGCAGGGACTTCCGACAATCCTGCTGGGCATCGGGCTCTTCTTCCTGCTGAACGACGGCATCGACCAAGCCAAATGGCTGGATCAGGACGAACGCGCCGCATTGAAACAGGCTCTGCTCGATGACGAAAAAAACCGTCCGGCCGAAGTCTCCGATTCCTTCGCCCGAGTCTTGCGCAATCCCGCCGTCTGGGTGCTGGGCATCATCTATTTCTGTATCCAGTGCGGCGTCTATTCGATCAATTTTTGGCTGCCGACCATCATCAAGTCCAGCGGCATCTCCAACCCGATGACCATCGGTTGGCTGAGCGCCATCCCCTATCTGGCGGCCAGCATTTTCATGGTGATCGTCGGCCGTTCGGCCGACGCCCGGCGCGAACGTCGTTGGCACCTTGCCGTACCGATGTTGATGGGTGTCGTCGGTCTTTTGATCGCCGCCAATTTCGCCTCCAGCACCGCGATCGCGACGATCGGCCTGACCTTGGCAACCATGGGCGCGCTGACCGGCCTGCCGATGTTCTGGCCGATCTCGGGGGCCTTCCTCACCGCCTCCGCCGCCGCCGGCGGTCTGGCGCTGATCAATTCGCTCGGTCAATGCGCCGGATTTTTGAGCCCCTATCTCGTCGGCTGGATCAAGGACACCACGCACAGCACGGATCTGGCGCTCTACATTCTGGCCGGACTGATGCTTCTGGGAGTCGTCCTTGTGCTGCGCATTCCGGGCAAAATCGTCAATCGCTGAGGCTTGAGTCAGCGTATTGGTTGGCGCGAGACGCCGGTTTGCGGCGCCGCTGTGGGCGCCGGTGGCGGCCCGTAAGCGCTGCCGCCGGCACCGGCGCCAGGACTGATGGCCGGCGCCACGGTGACGATGGTCTCGGTGCCCAATGTGGTGTCTCTGATCTGCACCGTCGCGACGCGATCGGCCCGCTGCCAGGTTTGCACGCTGATGCTGGCGCGGACCGAGGTGATCTCCTGCCAACCGAACCCCGGCATATCGGATTTGTAAAGATCATAGATGGCGCCGGGATTACCCCCGGTTGTATAGACCAGCCGACCGACCCAACTTTGGTCATGGCCCAGCAGCAGCGATTGGCCGACGTCCATATCGGCTTTCGGCGGAATCGGGATATCGGAGAACTGACTGAAACTGGGCGCCGCCTGCGCCCCGTCGGAGCGCGCCGAACTGGGCGATAGCGGACTTCCGGAGCACGCCGACAGACTGGCGAGAACGACCAGTCCGATGGAGACAACATATGCTTTCATCTTCATCCCCTGGAAACAATTCCCCACCCTTATTACCACGCGAAAATCATCCCGTCATGTCTTGCCCGTCGACGCCAGTCTGTCGAGACGCAACCGATGCCGGGAATCGGTCAAGCGAAACACGCCGCCCATCACGGCCCCCACGGCGCCCAGGCCGGTTCCTCCGGCAATCAGGAACATGATCAGAATCTGATATTTGACCGCCTCCATCGGCGCAACGCCCCCCAAAATCTGCCCCGTCATCATGCCGGGAAGCGAAACGACGCCGGTCGCCGCCATGCTGTTGATGATGGGCATCATGGCGCTGCGCAGCGACTCGCGGATCACCGGCCCCAAGGCATCGAGACGCACCGCGCCCAGCATCAACCGCGCCTCGACGGCGCTTCTTCGCAACGCCACCCCATTGGTCAAGCTGTTGAGACCAAGGGATACCCCCGTCATGGTGTTGCCAAGAATCATCCCCAGCAACGGAATGGCATAGCGCGGATCGTACCAAGGATCGGGGCGGAGCGCCGTGGTCAGGGCGAAGACGGTCACCAGGGACGCCGCCATGGTCATACAGGCGGTGCCGAGCCCGAGGGACCACCATCCGGCCAGAGGGCGATCCTGCCGTGCCGTCGCCTCGCGACCGGCAAAGCCGACCATCACCAAGGCCGCCAACACCGTCCACAATGGCGACACATGAGAGAACAGCGTCGCCAACACCAAACCCATCAGCGAGAGTTGCACCACCATGCGCACCGCCGCCACCAACAATCGGCGGTGAACCCCCAAATGCAACACCAGCGACAATAAGGCATTGGCCAGCACCAGCAGGCTGCCCAAGGCGAGATCCGTGGTGGACAGGGCGATATAACCGTTCATTTGCCGTCCTCGCTGACACGGCCGGCCTCGACCTTGAGAAAACGCCTCGCCACCCGCTCGCCCTGCGCGGCATCGTGGGTCACCCACAGAACGGCCAGACCATCCTCGACCCGTTCGGCGATCAACGTTTCCACCGCGGCCACCGACGCCGCATCGAGGGCTGCCGTCGGTTCGTCGAGCAACAGGACTTTCGGATGCGCGGCCAAGGCGCGAATGAGGGCCAAGCGGATGCGTTCGCCGGTCGACGGCCGGGTCAACGGCCAGTCGCGCGCGTCGTCGGGCAAGCCGAGACGCGCGATCAACGGCCGGGCGGCCGCCCAATCGGTAAAATGCTCGCCAACGCGATCCCCCCACCACCCCGGTTCGGCCGGCAAATAGCCGACCAACCGCCGCCATGCCGGACCACTCATCGCCTCGCGCGACGTCCCGTCCAGACTGACCTCCCCCTTATTGGGATCGAGATCGACGATGGCGCGAAGCAGCAATGATTTTCCCGCCCCTGAGGGTCCTCGAACCGCCATGCATTCTCCCATGGACAGGGAAAAGGAGGCGGGCGCCAAACCGGAACGGCTGAGATTGGAAACGACGAGCATGAAAGGATTAAAGCATGGAGCGACGTTCCAGCCTAGCCCCCCTCGCCACATTGGGAACGTCGAACATTTGGCAGATTGGCTGGCGGAGCCGTTGAGCGAACACTAAGTTATATCAAACCAACGCATTGACCGCAGAATGTTCGCAGGACGAGACCCCGCATGACAGAGAACCCTTTCTTCGAGACCTGGACCACGCCTTACGGACTGCCTCCCTTCGACCGGATCCGGCCTGAGCATTTCCCCCCCGCATTCGAACGGGGTATGACGGAGCATCTGGCCGAAGTCGACGCCATCGCCGGCAACGACCAAACGCCGGATTTCGCCAACACCATCGAGGCTCTGGAACGGAGCGGCCGTCTTCTCGAGCGTGCGGCGAATCTCTTCTTCAATCTGACCTCCAGCGCGACCTCCGACGCGCTGGACGCTCTTGAACGCGACTTTGCCCCCAAGCTCGCCCAGCATTACACGGCCATCGCCCTGAACCCGCTCCTGTTCGCCCGCATCGCCCAGCTCTATGCGAAACGCGACAGCTTGGGATTGCGCGAAGACCAGATGCGCCTCCTGGAACGCCGCCACTTGAGCTTCGTCCGCAGCGGCGCCGCCCTGGCGCCGGACGCCAAGACGCGCATGGCGGCGATCTCGGAACGCCTGGCGACTCTCCATACGGCCTTCGGCCAGAACGTTCTTCATGATGAAAAGGAATGGCATCTGATCCTCGACGAGGCGGACCTGGCCGGCTTGCCCGAGACGTTGCGGGGAGCGGCAGCCCAGGCGGCCAAGGACCGGAATATCGCCGATCGCTGGGTGATCACCTTGGCCCGTTCGTCGGTCGAGCCGTTTCTCACCTTTTCGGCCCGCCGCGATCTGCGCCGCACCGCCCATCAGGCCTGGGTCCGCAGAGGCGCCCACGCCGGTGAGCACGACAATCGCCCGCTCATCCATGACATCGTCGCCTTGCGGGCGGAACAGGCGAAACTGTTGGGCTACGACACTTACGCCGCCTTCAAACTGGCTGATTCGATGGCCAAAACCGTCACGGCGGCGGAAGCGCTTCTGGCCCAGGTCTGGGAACCGGCCAAACGCAAGGCTGCCGAGGAATGCGCCTTGCTGCAAGAGCAAGCCCGGTCTGAGGGCATGAACGAGCCCATCGCGCCATGGGATTGGCACTATTACGCCGAGAAGGTGCGCAAGGCCCGTTACGATCTCGACGAAACCGAAATCAAGCCCTACTTCGGTTTGGACCAGATGGTGCAAGCCGCCTTCGACACGGCCGGCCGACTCTTCGGCGTCCGTTTCACCGAACGCACCGATCTGCCGGTCTATCATCCGGATGTCCGGGCCTATGACGTCACCGACAGCGAAAACCGATCGGTGGGACTGTTTCTGCAGGACGCCTTCGCGCGCTCCGGCAAACGCTCCGGCGCCTGGATGAGCAGTTATCGCGATCAAGAGAGCCTGGATGGCGACGTGCGTCCGATCATCGTCAACAACAACAATGTCGCCAAGGCCGATCCCACGCTATTGAGTTTCGACGACGCCAGAACCTTGTTTCATGAGTTCGGTCATGGTCTGCACGGGCTGCTGAGCCAAGTCCGCTATCCGTCTCAGTCGGGCACCTCGGTGAGGCGCGATTTCGTGGAGTTTCCCTCTCAGGTCTTTGAAAACTGGCTGTCGGAACCCGAGATCTTGCGCCGTTACGCCCGTCACCAGGAAACGGGCGAGCCGCTTCCCGAAGCGTTGCTGCAACGTCTGTTGGCAGCCGCGACCTTCAACGAAGGCTTCGCCACGGTGGAATATACGGCCGCCGCCCTGCTCGACCTGGCCTTCCACAAAGAGACAGTGCCCGACGACGACATCGACGCCTTCGAACGACGCGTCCTGGAGCGGATCGGCATGCCGGCCGAAATCGGCGCGCGTCATCGTCCGGCGCATTTCCAGCATCTGTTCGCCGGCAGCGGCTATGCCGCCGGCTATTACGCCTATCTCTGGGCCGAGGTCTTGGATGCCGATGGGTTCGCCGCGTTCAAGGAGACGGGAAACCCCTTTGATCCGGCTCTGGCATCGCGTTTGAAGGACATCTACAGCGCCGGCGACACGCGCGATCCGATGGCGCTCTATATCGCGTTCCGCGGTCGGGCTCCCACCGTCGAGCCCTTGCTGGAAAAACGCGGCATTGGGCCGAAATGACAAAGAGCAAGAAACCGCGCATCGGCATCGCATTGGGCAGCGGCATCGCCCGGGGCTGGGCGCATATCGGCGTCCTGCGCGGTTTACAGCGGCTGGGCATCCACCCCGACATCGTCTGCGGCACCTCGGTCGGCGCTTTCGTCGGCGGTGCCTATGCCGCCGGCAAACTGGACTCGCTGGAAAGCTGGGCACGGGATCCGAACAGCTTCCGGCTGACCAGGCTTTTCGACTTCCAGTTCGCGCACGGTGGATTGATCGCCGGACGCAAGATGATGCAAATTTTCGAAGACGAACTTCCCGACGTCCTGATCGAGGACTTGCCGGGAAAATTCGCTTGCGTCTGCACCGATCTCGATACCGGTCATGAAATCTGGATTCAGGAGGGACGCCTGATCGAAGCCGTGCGCGCCTCCTCGGCGGTTCCCGGCATCCTGCCGCCGGTCCATATCGACGGCCGGTGGCTGGTCGACGGCGCGCTGGTCAATCCCATTCCGGTTTCGGTCTGCCGCGCCCTGGGCGCCCATATCGTCATCGCCGTCGATCTGAACACCGATGTTTTCGAATCCAGTTGGCAGCGAACCGCCACGGAATTCGAAGACACGGCCGAGAGCGCTATCGTCAGCCGGATGAAAACCCTCCCCGGAGCCGATTTCGTCCGCCACCTCTTCAGTCATCAAAAACATGCGCCGAGCATTCTGGGGGTCATGGCGCGCTCGCTGGACATCATCCAAAATCGCATCAGTCGCACCCGTCTGGCCAGCGATCCGCCCGATGTTCGGCTCACCCCGCGCTTGGGCGACATCGGAATGCTGCAATTCGACCGCTCTCTCGCCGCGATCGAGGCCGGCGAAGCGGCTGTCGACGATGCCCTGGCGGCACTAAAGGATGCCCTGCCCTGATCACCGATCTGACGTTCGCAACCCGGATATAGCGGGAGACGATATTGACCGAATAGCGACCGCGATTTAGTCTAAAACACTTCCAAAAGCGCGATGGAATTTCCGGGGCGGCGGGCTTTGGCCCGACCTGCAGGCCCGTGGAAAGTCTCCTTTCGGCAATCTCTTATTTTCATGGGCCCCACAATCCACAGGAGAAGCGGACCATGGCATTACTCGTCGGAAAACAGGCGCCGGATTTTACAACAAACGCCTACTATCAAGGAAAATTCCAGAACATCAGCCTCTCTGATTTTCAAGGTGGTTGGGTTATTCTTCTTTTCTATCCAGGCGATTTCACATTTGTCTGCGCAACGGAAGTCGCGGCCGCAGCCGAGGACTACGATGCCTTCGAAAGCCTGGGAGCAACCCCCATCACCGTCAGCGTGGACTCGCCTTATGTGCATAAGGCATGGGCAGAGCACGAACTGGGAAAGATCACTGAAAAACCGCTCACGTTTCCCATGGCAGCCGACGTTGCGGGCAAAGTCGGTACGCTCTACGGGGTCTATGACGACGAACTGACGTTCGATCACCGCGGATGTTTCATTATCGATCCCGATGGTGTTCTGCAATCGGTGATCATCAACAGCCCGATGGTGGGGCGCAGCTTCGAGGAAGTATTCCGCATTCTTGTCGGCCTCGTTCATGTGAGGAAAAACCAACTGGACGGCCTTCCCTGCGGATGGCTCCCTGGTGATAAAGTCCTCGCCCTAACACCCGACATGGTGGGAAAGATCAATGGTGTTTGGACGACGGCCAACATGAGCATCGGCAAGTTCCAACGTTCAGAAGGCGGCGGCGTTTGGACGTCGAGCCGCATGTCATTCGACATACCGAAAAAATAGCGGCCACGATTGGAACCCAGGTTCGGCGTGCATCTCCCGTTTCAGGAAACGGGATAGGGCACGCTGAACCCGCTGGCGAGAAATGCGGGCTAGATATTTTGACATATATCCTAGCGCTTTATCCGAGGTTTTCGGCCGATCAAAGGCATGACAATCGGCATGAATTGGGAAAGAAGGAGCGAGGAGATCACGGGAATCACGGGGATCAGGAGCCAGGGGGAATCCTCACTTTCGCAACAGAAATGAAACCTGCCGCTTCTTTTTCTTGCTTTTCCGACGCGAAGAATCAAAAGTGCCCCATCAATCCTGCCTAGAGAACGACCTTCATCGCTCGGCACTTGATGCATTGTGCGATGACGCGCAGTGCTACGCTCAAAATTGGATACATCAAATGTCGAACGGTACTGTAAAGTGGTTCAATAGCACCAAGGGTTTTGGCTTCATCGCTCCGGACAACGGCGGCGCTGACGTGTTCGTTCATATCTCTGCCGTCGAGCGCGCCGGCCTGAGCGGCCTCAACGATGGCCAGAAGGTTTCCTACGAAGAAGAACGCGACCCCCGCAAGGGCAAGACCTCCGCGGTCAATCTTAAGGCGCTCTAATTCGCCGATTGGGCCGGCGGCTTCTGCCGCCGGCCCTTTTTTGTCACCCCAGTTCGTTACGGTACAGTTTATGACCCCCACTGAGATCACCCGCGTCGAGGCCTATCTGCAGGCCACCTTCGGCAACGGTAAAATTAGGATTGAGCCGCCCAAAAAGCGCGGCGCCCCCATTGAGGTTTCCATTGCCGGTGAATTCATCGGCGTTCTTCACCGCGACGACGAAGACGGTGAAGTGTCCTACTCGCTGCTCATCAGCATTCTCGAAGAAGATCTGCCGACCATCGCCAGCAAGTGATGGCCCGCAACGCCTGACCAGCGGCACAAATCGCTCTTCATGCCGCTGGCTGTGACGTACGGCGTGCCGTCAGGCGAAAGGTGAACGGAAGACCGCCGTCTCCCCCAATTCCGCCTCGATCTCCAACAAGCGATTATATTTGGCGATTCGCTCGCTGCGACAGGCCGATCCCGTCTTGATTTGGCCGCCGCCCATGGCGACCGCGAAATCGGCCATGAAGGTATCCTCCGTTTCTCCCGAACGATGGGAAATCACATAGGCCCACCCCGCCTCGCGACACAGATTGATGGTCTGGATCGTCTCGCTGACAGTGCCGATTTGATTGAGCTTGATCAGCACGGCATTGGCCGTCTTTTCTGAAATTCCGCGCCTTACGAACGCTGGATTGGTCACGAAGACGTCATCGCCGACGATCTGAATCCGCGCACCCTGCAAAGCGGTTTGCTTGGCGAATCCCGCCCAGTCGTTCTCGTCCAGACCGTCTTCGATCGAAACGATGGGATAGGCTTCGATCCACCGGCCGTAGAGCGCGATCATCTCCTCGCTGCTCTTCTTGCCCAAAGACGACTTGGCGAGATTGTAGACACCGCTCTCAAAGAACGAGCTGGCCGCCGGGTCCAACGCGATGGCGATATCCTTGCCCGGCTGATATCCCGCCGCCCGGATGGCCTCGACGATGACCTCGCAGGCCTCGTCATTGCTTTTGAGATTGGGAGCAAAGCCTCCCTCGTCGCCGACCGACGTGGCATAGCCCTTTTTCGCCAAGATCTTGGACAAGGCATGGAAGGTCTCGGCGCCATAACGCAATGCTTCGGCAAAGGTCGGCGCGCCGACCGGCATGACCATAAATTCTTGAAAATCGACGGAATTGTCGGCGTGTTTGCCGCCGTTCACGATATTCATCATCGGCACCGGCAGCCGGGTCGCGCCAGGACCGCCCAGATAGGCGTAAAGCGGCAATCCCGACGCCTGTGCCGCCGCACGGGCCACCGCCATCGACACGCCGAGAATGGCATTGGCGCCAAGCTTGGCCTTGTTGGTGGTCCCATCGAGCGCCAACAACAAAGCATCGATCTCGGCCTGCTTCGTCGGATCCCGCCCGATCAGCTTGGGGGCAATGGTCTGATTGACATTGGCCACGGCCTTGAGCACGCCCTTGCCGCCATAGCGGGACTTGTCGCCATCCCTCAATTCCACGGCCTCGTTCTCTCCGGTCGAAGCGCCCGATGGAACCGAGGCGGAAACGCGAATGTTATTGTCGAGAACGAGATGGACCCGAACCGTCGGATTGCCGCGCGAATCGAGTATTTCTTGAGCGAAAATCGCTGAAATCTTACTCATATCACACCTCTTTTTAAGGGTAACCGCGGGATGACGAACAACCGCCACAACCGTTATTTATCGCTAAGCCCGTTGCGGTGCGTCCCATATTGAATGACCTGCACCTTTTCCAAAGTCACCAGCGTGCTGACCACCATGCTCTCGATGGCGTCTAGAAAAGCCTGAAGCTTTTCCTCGGTATCGACAATCTCGATGATCAACGGAAGATCCTCGGACAGGCGCAAGATCTTCGCCGTATGCAAACGGCTCGAATGACCAAACCCCAATGGCCCTCTAAGCACCGTGGCGCCGGCAAGGTGCATCTCACGAGCCTTGAGAACCAGGGCCTCGTAGAGCGGCGCGTGACCACTCTTCTCGCTCTCCCCCAGGTAAATACGGAGGAGCATCGCGTCTCTTGGCAACGGCATGGTCGGTCCTCCCCTATTTGTTGATGATAAGCGCAGCCGTATGCCCAAGCCATACGCCAAACAGGCAGAGGACAACGGAAAGAGCAATGTTCAGTCCGGCCCATTCCCATTCCCCATCCTGGGCCAAACTCAACGTCTGCAGGCTGAAAGATGAAAAGGTGGTGTAGCCACCACAGACGCCGACCATGAAAAACTGCCGCCACTCGCCGGGCACGAAGACACGGCCCTCGGTCCCCGTCAGCGTCGCAAAAAAACCGATGGCCACCGAACCTGTGACATTGATGATCAATGTTCCCCAAGGAAACGTCTGTCCGATCGCATTGGCGACCAGTCCGGAGAGCCAGAATCGCAGCGTGCCACCGATCGCACTGCCGACAGCAACAAGAAAATAAGTCATACCCATCCTTTGCACGTCTCTTCTCAGTGCCAAAGCGATACGGGCATGCCTCAACCCGTAAAAGCGGCGGGTTGGCACGACTCCCCACCACGCATTTCTACGCAGTAGGAGTCATCAGCCTTGCGGGCGGTTTCGGGAGAACCCCATTCCCATCGAATGTCTGATCAGTATGCGTAGCCGGAGGATCCCGTCAACCCGGCATTTTTCGCTCCACAAAGGGAGAGGAACTCCATTTTCCCCACACATGAGAACCACGGCGCAAGGCCTCCCATCCACGCGGGGCTTGCCGATTGGTTCCCGCATGTGCTTTCTCTTCTGCCGTCGAACCAAGTATCCAGCGCATATGATGCTGAAATCAGGAGGGCTGAATTGTCTCGGAATCTTGCAACCAGCGGCGGGCCATCTTTTGTCATTTTCGACCTCGGTGGCGTCCTGATCGACTGGAACCCGAGATATCTTTACAGGAAATTGTTCGCCGACGAGGCGAAGATGGAACGCTTCCTGTCGGATGTCTGCTCCTTACAGTGGAACGATGAGATGGATGCCGGCCGAAGCTGGGGAGAGGCGACCGAGGCGTTGGTCCGGCGTCATCCCGATCAGGAAAAATATATCCGTGCCTACCGAAACCGCTGGCCCGAGATGCTGGGAGGCCTCTTCGAGGACACCCTTGAAATTTTTGACGCGCTTCAAAGGGGCAACACGCCGCTCTATGCGCTGACGAACTGGTCCGCGGAGACGTTCGATCTGACCAAAACCCAATATCCGTTCTTGGATCACTTTCGGGGGATCGTCGTCTCCGGCCGAGAAGGCGTTCGGAAGCCGGATCCTGAAATCTTTCGCCGGTTGTTGAGCCGATATGACATCGCGGCGCCACAGGCGGTTTTCATTGACGACAACGAGAAGAACGTGGCGGCGGCGGCGGCGATGGGCATACGCTCGATTCAGTTTCGGTCGGCGTCGGCGTTACGATCCGATTTGCTGGCGCTTGGCTTCGACGTTTGAACGTCAGCCCGCCGGCAGGATGATGGTGAAGGAGGCGCCGCCGTCCGGACAATTGGCCACTTCGATCTTGCCGCCGTGATCGCGGACGATGCTCCAGGTGACCCAGAGGCCAAGGCCGGTCCCGCCCCCGACCCCTTTGGTGCTGAAAAAGGGCTCGAAGATCTTCGATAAATTGCCCGCTTCGATCCCCGGACCATTGTCGCGCAAGACGACCAACACCTGAGACCCGACGCGCCGCCCCGACAGCGTGATCACCGGATGCGGAACCCATTTCATCGCGTCGACCGAATTTTGCATCAAATTGACGAACACCTGATGCAACGGACCTTCCATGCCCTCGACCAGAAGTTCCTTCGGCAGATTGTCTTGCAGAGCGACCATCCGCTTGCCTGAGTGCCGCACCCATTGCATGGCGTTCCGGGCGACATCGGCGATGTTCACCTTTTGATTTTCCGTCTGATCGACAAAGGACAGGCGCCGCAGATTCTTGACGATTTCGGTGATTCGGATCGCCCCTTCGAGGGTTCCTTCGATCAGGGGGCCCAGATCCGACAACAATTGATCGACCTTCAATTGCTTGCGCAAATCCTCTCTCTCGTCCGGAGGGCAGCCCGCATGGACCGCGCCGATATACTGAACCAGCCGTTCCCGATAGCGTGACAGGGTGTAGACGTTGCTATAGACGAAACTGACCGGATTGTTGAGTTCATGCGCGACACCGGCGACCAGACGGCCGAGAGAGGCCATTTTCTCGACCTGCACCAGTTGCAACTGGGCGCGCTTCAAATCCAAATGCGCTTCATGCAGACTTTGATAGGCGCGGCGTAATTCTCCGACCGGGCGTCCGACGATCACCATGCCGGGCAACCGCCTTTGCCGCTCCAGACGCGGCGAACAATTCATCGCCACAAGGTCGGTAAAACCATCCTCCTTGCTCTTCAAGCGCGCTTCATGTTCGGCGACGACCCCACCGGGACGAAAAACTTGCGCATCCTCATCGGCCAGCAGCATGGTCAGAGGCTGACCGGCGAGATCTTCCACGGTGAATTTCGTCAAAGTCAGCAGGGCGGGATTGACCTGAACGATGAGCCCCTTATGGTCGCAGACCACCAGAATATCGGACATCGACGCCATGACGCTGCCGATGAACTGCTGAGCGTGCTCCAAGGCGGCGTTTTTCTGTTCGAGGTCGACTTCATAGCGAATGAGATCGGAATAGACTTCGTCCATCTTCCGAATCACTTCGATCCAGGCGTCCTCGGCACCGGCGATCGCCTGCCTGTCCTCGCCCGCAGCCGCCTTGTCGATCACACTGTCGGGAGCAGACGGGTCCGCATCACCCATGGGATCAATTCATCCTCTCCAGTCCGTACCGCTGCAACTTGGCCCGCAGGCCGACGCGCGACAACCCCAATTCCTCGGCGACCCGGCTGATATTCCAGCGGTGACGGTTGAGAGCCTCGCGAATGATTTCTTCTTCCAGCGTCTCCACCCGGTCACGCAATGTGCCGCGCTCTGCCCCTCCATCGGACGTGAGGACGGACCCAACGGAGAACGTCGCGCCGGTACTGATGGGACACCGTAGCAACGCCGGCGACAAATGTTCCGCGCCGATCAGCGGTCGTTCGGCGAGAGCGACGATCCGCTGAATCTCATTTTGCAATTCCCGCACATTGCCCGGCCAATTGTGCGCCTTGAGACGGGCGAGAGCCTCGTCTGTCAGCCCCGAAACTGTTTTGTTGAAAGCCTTCGAGGTTTCGGCAAGCAGCAATTCGGACAAAGGAGGGATATCCATCGGACGGTCGCGCAAAGCCGGCAGATGGATGCGAAAAGCCGCCAAGCGGTAATAAAGATCCCGACGGAAATGACCGGCCTGCACCTCAGCCTCCAAATCCCGGTTTGTCGCCGAAATGACCCGCACGTCGACCTTGCGCGTCAACCGCGCTCCCAACGGCCGAATTTCCCCTTCTTGCAAGACGCGGAGCAATTTGACCTGGAAGGCCGGCGACGTCTCGCCGATCTCATCGAGAAAGATGGTTCCGCCGTCCGCCTGCTCGAACAACCCGATGCGATCCTCATAGGCGCCGGTGAAGGCCCCTTTTTTCGAGCCGAACAACTCGGATTCCAAAAGATGATCGGGCAACGCCGCACAATTTTCGACGACAAAGAATTTTTCGGCGCGCGACGAGTTGTAATGCAGCGCCCGCGCCAACAACTCCTTGCCGGTCCCCGATTCTCCGGTGATCAGCACCGAAATATCATATCCGGCTATTTTCTCCGCCGTTCGAATGGCGTCGGCCATCGGACTGTCCGGCCCATGCACGATCCGGTCAAAGCCATAGCGCTTTTTGAGAACCCCTCTTTTCGCCGAAACGACCCGCTGCAACGACTGGGTCGACACGCGAATTTCCATACTGGCGTTCTGATTGTCGCGCTGAAGCTGATAGGCATGAACCGCGCCCTTGACGGTCTGGATCAGTTCGACGGGATTCCAAGGCTTTGTTATATATTGATAAATTCCCGCCTCATTCAATCCGGCAATGATATCTTCCGAATCGGTATAACCTGAAATGATCATGCGAACCGGATCCGGCCAACGTTGCCGCACGGTCTTCAAAAACTCGACACCCGCGCAATCGGGCATCTTCTGATCGCAGAGAATGGCGTTGACCATCTCGACATCCAGCAAGGCCTCCGCTTCGCTGGCCGAGGACGCGCACAAAACCTCGAAATCATCGGCGAGAACCCGGCGAAGCGATTCTTGCGAACGAACCTCGTCGTCGATCACCAGAACAATAGGCAGCTTCGTCATATCACCATCACCGAATGCTCGTGACGTATCACCAGAAACGTCGATATTCCCGTCTTGTTCCCATCATAGTCCTTCCCGAACAACTGTTCGGGAAATCACCAATCGTGCGCCTTTCGTTCTCGCAATACATTGATTTTTAATAAAAATACATTCAAAGCGCGAACAACAAAGGCATGGGCCGATCTGTGGACTAGCAGATCCGTGGCAATTGCTCTCCCGCCAGCCAGTCGACCACCCGATTGCCACCGAAACTGGTTTCCATCTGGACAAAATGATAGGGATCTTCAACAACGGTGCCGATGATCGCACTGTCTTTTCCCAAAGGATGGCTCCGCATGACCGACAGAAGGCGCTCCGCCGCCTCGCCCGGTACGATCGCGATCAACTTTCCTTCATTCGCCACATAAAGCGGATCGAGGCCAAGCAGTTCGCAAGCGCCACGCACTTCCTGGCGAACCGGAATGTCCGCTTCGCGGAGCCGCATGCCGACACAGGACTGACCGGCCAGTTCGTTCAGCGTCGAGGCCAAACCGCCACGCGTCGGGTCGCGCAGACAGTGAATCTGCGGAACCTTGGCGATCATCGCAGCGACCAACCCATGCAGGGCCGCCGAATCGGAGAGCAGCGTGGTTTCGAATCCCAGACTCTCGCGCTGGCTCATCACCGCCACCCCATGGTCGCCCATGGTCCCACTGACCAAAATGGCATCGCCCGGACGCGCCAGATCACCGGAAATCTGAATGCCATCGGGCACGCGCCCGATGCCCGTCGTCGAGATGAACAAACCGTCGCCCTTGCCTTTCTCCACCACTTTGGTGTCGCCGGTGACCACCGGCACACCGGCCGCCTTGCTGGCCGCCGCCATCGAAAGGACAATCCGTTTGAGATCGGCCAGCGGCAGACCTTCCTCGATGATGAAGGAGGCCGACAGCGCCATGGGAACGGCCCCGGCCATCGCCACATCGTTGATGGTGCCATGAACAGACAGAGATCCGATATCGCCGCCGGGAAAGAACAAGGGCGAAATCACATAGCCATCGGTGGTCATCACCAACCGCCCGGCGTCGATCGCCAGACTGGCCTGATCATTGCGTTGCCGCAACATATCGTTGTCGAAACTTTCGATGAACAGTTCCTCGACCAACTGCGCCATCGCCCGGCCACCGCCCCCATGCGAGAGGTCGACACGGCCGTTCTTGAAATCGAGAGAGGGGCCTTTGCGCTGAAGAGTCATTTGTTTCCCTTAAGGATAGTCACCCGGCCTGCCGAAAGCGGCCATAGGTCCAATGGGCGGCGCAGGCGCCTTCGGCGGACACCATGCAAGATCCCATCGGATTTTCCGGCGTACAGACGGTTCCGAACAATCGGCATTCGGCGGGTTTCTTCAAGCCGCGGAGAATCGAACCGCACTCGCAGGCCGCGACGTCGGGGACGGAGTGGGTTTCCACCCGGAAACGCCGCTCGGCATCCCAATCGGCATAAGCCGCCCTGATCGTCAAAGCGCTGTTGGGCAGCCAGCCTAAGCCTCGCCATTCGAAGGTGTCCCGCAACTCGAAAACATCGGCGATGATCGCCTGCGCTTTCGGATTTCCGTCACGGGTCACCGCCCGGCTGAATTCGTTTTCCACCTCGGCGCGCCCCTCGTTCAACTGGCGCACCAGCATCAGGATCGCCTGCAATACGTCCAGAGGCTCAAAACCGGCAATCACCACCGGCTTTCGATAGCGTTCGGCAAACGGCTCATAAGGACGGCTGCCAATCACCGTCGAGACATGCGCCGGGCCGATAAAGCCGTCCAGCGGCACAGCCCCCGTCTGGCTCACCTCCGGACTGTCCAGAATCTTGCCGATCGCCGCAGGCGTCAGGACATGGTTGCAGAACACCGAAAAATTGGTAAGCCCCATCGCCTTGGCTTGCTGGAGCACCACGGCCGTCGGCGGCGTCGTCGTCTCGAAGCCGATGGCGAAAAACACCACCTGTTTGTCCGGATTTTCTTTGGCGACGACAAGACTGTCAGCCGCCGAATAGATCATCCGGACGTCCGCCCCCTCCGCCTTGACTTTCAACAGGCTCAACCGCTTGGAGCCGGGAACCCGCAGCAGATCGCCATAAGTGCAAAGAATGACACCGGGTTCGCGGGCGATGGCGATGGCATTATCGACCCGACCGATGGGCAAGACGCAAACCGGACAGCCGGGACCATGAATCATCCGCACTTGCGGGGGCAACAGATCCTCGATCCCGTAGCGCGAAATCGCATGGGTGTGACCGCCACAGAATTCCATCAGGGCATAGCGTCGATCCGGCTGAGCTTCGGCGGTGATCGCCGCGGCAATCCGTCGCGCCAGCTGTCCATCCCGAAACTCGTCGATATATTTCATTGCACGGCCGCCGCCATTTCGGCGAACAAGGCCAGCGTCTTCGCCGCCTCTTCCGGGTCGAGCTTGGAGAGCGCATAGCCGACATGAACGATGACATAGTCGCCGGGAACGACGCCGTCGACCAGGGCAAGCGAGATTTCCTTGGTCACGCCGCCCAATTGAACCATGGCCAGATCATTCGGCAGCATTTCTTTGACCAGGGCTGGTAACGCCAAACACATGAAAGAGTCCCTTTCCTCAACGCGGCTTGATTTGGCCGCGCAGCTCGGCCAATTTGGCCTCCAGCGCAGCCAGTCGGTTGGTCAATGCGACTTGGCGCTTGTCGTCGATCCAGCGGTACCAAGAGTCAAGTCCGTCGCCCGTTGTCGCCGATACTTTCAACACCAGGATGTCCGGATTGACCTTGCGCGCGAAGGCGATCGACCGTTCGACATCGAACGAGAGATAAGGCAGCAGATCGATCTTGTTGAGGATCATCACCTCGGCCGCGGCGAACATATCCGGATATTTCAAAGGCTTATCCTCGCCCTCGGTCACCGAGAGGATCACCACCTTGGCCGCCTCGCCCAAGTCGAAGCCGGCCGGACAAACCAGATTGCCGACATTTTCGATGAACAGCACCGAATCCTCGGCCACGCTCAGCGTTTCGACGGCACGGCCGATCATATGGGCGTCCAAATGGCAGCCCTTTCCGGTGTTCACCTGCAAGGCCGCCACACCGGTCTCGCGAATGCGATCGGCGTCGAAGCTGGTCTGCTGATCCCCCTCGATCACCGCAACCGGATAACGGGACTTGATCTCACGCGCGGTCCGGCAAAGCAGCGTCGTCTTTCCCGATCCGGGACTGGACACCAGATTGAGGGCGAGCACGCCTTTCTCGGCGAAGGCCGCCCGATTGTTCGCGGCGAAACCGTTGTTGTGGCCCAAAATATCCTGTTCGATCTTCACCATGCGCGCCTGGCTCAAGCCCGGCGCATGGGCCCCCGCCGGCCCCTTGCCGAAATGCAGATCGCCGCCCGCATCATGGTCGTGATGATGGTGCTCGTGATCATGATCGTGCGGATGGTCATGGTCGTGGTCGTGGTCGTGCGGATGGTCGTGGTCATGCGCATGAGGGTGACCATGCTCATGTTGGTGCTGTTCGGTCTGGGTTTGGTTGCCGCAACCACACACCGTACACATCACTCCACCTCCAATTCCTTGATCCGCATCTCGTCTCCGCCACAGACCTGGAGCTTCTCGCCCCCGCATTCCGGACAGGACGCATAACGTTCGATCAGATGTACCTGCTTGCCGCAATCCATGCAAAGGGCTTGGCCGGGAAGACGAATAATTTCCATCCGCGCATCGGCCGCCAAGGTGCCGACACTGATCGCTTCGAAGCAAAATCGCAGCGCGTCCGGATCGACACTCGACAATTCGCCGATCTCCAGCCAAAGCGTTTTAACGCGGCTGAAATGATGCGTCTCCGCCTGGTCTTCAAGGACCCGCAACACTCCTTCGGTCAACGACATTTCGTGCATCACAACCCTTCGATGCGGCAAGCGACACAAGGATCAAGAGCCGCCACGACCAATCTTGCCCGCGCCTGCGGATCGTTGCCCGCCGAACGTCCCAACAAGCCTTGCGCCAACGGTCCTTGCGGATGAAAATTCCATTCGGTGGGCGCCAGAATCTGATAGCGCGTCACGCGCCCGTCCTTGATCTCCACGCGATGCGCCAAACGCCCGCGCGCCGCCTCGACGATCGCCACGCCGTGCGCATGCGACGACGCCATAAATTGCGAAGGGTTATCATCGCATAGACCGTCGGCAAAATCCTGCATTTCGCGCATCAGCCGCTCCAATTCGATCACGCGCGCCGCCAGTTGGGCCAGCAGCCCCCTCCCGAAAGCGCCGACGACGGCGGCCACCACCGGATGATGCTGTTGCCGCGCCAACGGTCCGGTAAAAAAATGGGCGTCCTTCCAATCCGGCCGGACGACGAAGTCTCCATCATGGTCAGCCGCCAATCGTGACTCCAGGCGATCAGGCTCGAAGGCCGGAAGAGCCGGCAATGTGGTTGCGCCATAATCCGCCAAGCCGTCAGCGCGCCATCGGTGGGCCAGACGCGAGGCGACGGTCTCTCCCGCGGCCAGCCATGCCGTCCATCGCTCCGCGTCGAGGGGAGGCGTCGCGCCGAAGACCACCAAGCCGAGGCCGGCCTTGACCGCGATCAAGCCCTCCCGCAACCGCGCCGCATCGAGGTGCAGCGCCCCGCCACCGGGACGCACCCAGTCGCCTTTCGGGAAGATCGATTGAGGCAAATCGGCCAGCGTCGCGCGAAGAGACTTCAACACCAGCAGAGCCGGCGGTTCGCCCAACAATTGCGTCCAATCGAGACAGACCCGGCCGGCATGTTCGAGAACCGTCTCACCGGCCAGCAAAAATCGGCGCGCCGCCAACTGCGCCGCCGCCGGAGCCACGCCTTGGGCCCTCTCGACCGCCGCCACCGAAGCCAGGCCTTGCGCCACACGGCAGATTGAAAACAGGCGCGTGACGAGAGCCGGAACATCGGACGCCGGTCGACCGACCAGCGGCGCCGTGGCGGTCAGAAGCCTTTGATTGCGGATGTCGACGCGGGAGAACACGCCTTCGGTCACAGTCAGATCGACGAGGATGTCGCCTTCAATCGGCATGCGCTCCTCCCTATTGCTCAAACCCCTCAAGCACTTGCGCGAAATAGGCGAGCGCCTCCTTCGCCAATGCAACGGGGACTTTTTCCACCGCAAAAACACCCGATTGAATGCAGAGAAAGTCGCCGACAACAACGGGCTCGTTCATCAGCATCAAACTGACAGACCGCTCCTGGCCAAAACATTCGACCTGGGCCATATCGCCCTGGATGGCGATAACGCGAGATGGAATGGCCATACACATCGCCCTAGCCCCTCGTGTTCTGACACCAACGGAAAGTACCCCCATCCGTCATTCCCGCGAAAGCGGGAATCCATGGGTTCCCAATGGGCTCGTGGATTCCCGCTTTCGCGGGAATGACGAGGGAATCAAGCGTTGGAGTCATAACACGAGCTCCGAGCCTGGGCCGGGCAGCCGATGGCGGCCAATTCGGCGGTCACCAGATCCAGCACCTGATCCATACAGGCGGCCACCTGCGGTGACAATTCCATTTTGAGATCGAGAGACACCGGCTGCACGCCGATCAGCACGACATGATCGGGCGCGTTGCCGGAAAACCGCAAGGCCGCCAACACATCGGACAGCCCGACCTGATGGGGCGACAATTTGGTCTTGAAGAAGGCGGGGACCTCGTCGCCTTCCAGGCGCAGGACGCTGCCCGGCGGTTTTCCAACACGGACGGCATCGACGACGATCAAATGGGAAGCCCCCTGCAAATCGGGCAACAACTCCATGCCCGTGGTTCCGCCATCCACCACCTCGACAGTGTCGGGCAAGATGAAACGCCGTTGCAGCGCGGCGACGGCGTGAACGCCAATCCCCTCGTCCGACATCAGAAGATTGCCGATCCCCAAAACCACCACGCGCATGGATCTCACCTGAAATGAAGGCCTATAGCACTTTGACCTGGACAACAGTCTTATGCTCCTTGTCCGTCAGATGCACGGCGCACGCCAGACAGGGGTCGAACGAATGGACGGTCCGCAGCACCTCGAGCGGCCGTTCGGGGTCGGCCACGGGCGTGTTCAGCAAGGAGGCTTCATAAGGACCGATCTGACCGTCCTCATTGCGCGGCGCCGCCAGCCACGTGGTCGGCACCACCGCCTGGTAATTGGCGATCTTGCCATCCTTGATCACCGACCAATGGGACAGCACGCCGCGCGGCGCCTCATGCAGACCGACGCCCATGATCTCGCCCTTGGGGAAGACCGGCTTGTTGAAGGTCGTCACATCGCCCTTGGCGATATTTTCCATCAACGCCTGCCAATTGGCCTGCAAATTTTCATGCATCACGCCACAGCGCACGGCGCGCGCCGCATGACGTCCGATGGTGGAATGCAGAGCGCTTAACGGAAGCTTGTGGCCGGACAATTGGCTGATCGTATCGACCATGCGATTCAAATGGCTGATGGTCGATTGATGGCCGGCGGCGACGTTGCAAAGCACATTGGCCAACGGGCCGACTTGGACCGGGTTGCCGTAGAAGGTCGGCGACTTCACCCAGGAATATTTGCCCTCATCCTGGAAATCCGTGTAATCGGGCGTGGTTTCTCCCTTCCACGGATGCAAAGGACCGGCATTACCGGCATATTTGTACCAGGAATGTTTGACCGATTCGGCCACGCCATCCCGAAAATAGGAGTCCTTGTAGGTGGTGATCGGTTTGAAGCTCGACAAATCGCCGCCTTTGATGAAGCCGCCCGGCGTCATGAATTTGGTGCATTTGGTATCGATCGGCATGTCGGGCACCGACAGATAGTCGGTAATCCCGGCGCCGATGGTCGTCCAGTCGGAATAGAAGGCGGCGACCGCCGCGACGTCGACCTGATAACAGTTGCGAATGAACGAGCCCAATTTGTCGATCATCTCCTTGATCAGCATAAGGCGCTCGATGGTAAGCACCGACTGGCTGTCCATGGAGATCGGATTGGCGACACCGCCCACCGCGAGATTTTGGATATGCGGCGTCTTCGAGCCCAAGGTGGCCACGATCTTATTGGCGTAGCGCTGGACTTCCAGCGCCTGCAGATAATGCGCCACCGCCATCAGATTGACCTCCGGCGGCAATTTCATCGCCGGATGGCCCCAGTAGCCATTGGAGAAAACGCCCAACTGCCCCGAACCGACGAAGGTCTTCAGGCGGTTCTGCACGTCGACCATGACATGGCGGCTGTTGCCATCCCAATCCGACAGGCTTTCGGCCATTTGCGCAGCCTTCGCCGGATCGGCCTTCAAAGCCGAAACCACATCCACCCAGTCCAACGCCGACAAATGATAGAAATGAACGATGTGATCCTGCACCGCATGGGCGGTCATGATCATATTGCGGATATATTGGGCGTTGAGCGGAATCTCGAGATCAAGCGCATCTTCGACCGACCGCACCGACGCCATGGCATGCACCGTCGTGCAGACGCCGCAAATACGTTGAACGATAGCCCAGGCATCACGCGGATCGCGCCCTTGCACGATCTGCTCGATGCCACGCCACATCTGTCCCGATGCCCAGGCCTTGTTGACCTTTCCGTTTTCCACCTCAACGTCGATGCGCAGATGGCCCTCGATACGGGTAATGGGATCGATGGTGATTCGCGTCGCCATGGCAACTCTCCTGCTTACTGGGCGGCCACGCCAAGAGGCTCATCTTCGTCGTCTTCTTCGAGGATGGCCTCCCTGCCATGGGCTGGGTGATGAATGGATAAAACGGGGAACAGCTTGACGCACACGATGTAGCCCAGGATCTCGAGGGCGACGAAACCCACGGTGATCATGATTTCCGCGACCGACGGGAAATAGTGCCAACCGTCGCGGCCGTAAGCGATGAGGACGAGATCAAGCCGAAAGAGAGCGCCCGCCAGCAACATGGACACGGCGGCGATGAAGAGGATTTGCGGGTTGACGCGGTGGCGCTGCGAGGCCAGCAGAATGATCGGCAAAAGAAACAGACCGTTCTCGATGATGAAAAATGCCGAATATTTGCCCGAGGTCAAAACCAGCCCCAGCTTTCCCGCAAAAGCCAGATTGCCCCAACGAACCACCAGATAGAAGACCAGCAAACCGACGATCAGCCGGGAAATCTTGCCCAGCATCGTCGCCTCGCTGGGACGACCGTAGGCTTCGGTGACCAGACTGCCTTCGAAGATGACAATGGAATAGCCCATGCAGATCGCCGAACTCAGCGCCAAAACCGGCAACAGGTTGGTCTGCCAAAGGGGATGCACCAGATAGCCCGCCGGGATCAGCAGCGAGCCCAAGGAGGACTGATGCATGGTCGGCAGCAGGCAGCCGATGGCGATGGGAATGAAGGCGGTTTTCTTCAACACGGCCACCACCTTCGGCGAGGCCCATTTCTCGGCGATGGCCGGGGCGAATTCGACCCACAACACAAGGCAGTAGGTGGCGATACAGGCGGCGACTTCGAACATGATCGAGGTCGGATTGGCCCACCCCGGCGTAAACAAATGCCAGGCGTTCCAATAGCGGCCGACGTCGAACATGATCGACATGCCGCCCAGGCTGTAGCCGAAGGCGCTGGCGATCAGGGCCGGGCGGACCAACGGGTGATATTCGCCGCGATTGAAAATGTAGACGAGAAGCGCCATCGAATAGCCGCCACAGGCGAAGGCCGTGCTGATGAACACGTCATAGGCGATCCACAGACCGAAACCGTAGCCGTTGGAGAGATTGGTCACCGCACCCAAGCCAAAGACCAGACGATAGAGCAGCAAAGCGCCCATGATCGCCGTCAGAACGGCGCAAATCACCGTCGTCTTGGTGACGAAGCGCCCGCCAAGAGGTTCTGCCTCGGACATGATTACTCCTCCTCGCCGTGGGTTTCGGTGTTCCGTTTGGCGAAATAGACCAACCCGGACAGCAAAGCGACCGGCGCCACCAACCCACCATAAATCCCCTCTTGGATCGTCTCGGTCTCGGCCGCATAGGACCGCTCACGCAGGGTCGGATAGCCCATCTTCTCGAAGGGCACGCCCGACAGCAGCAGCATTTGGGTGCCACCCATCTCGGTCGTCCCATAGGCGTGTTGAACATATTTGGCGGCTGGACGCTCATGGGTGTCGGGCGAGCCGACCGTCTTGCGGGAGAATGAGGCCGCCTTCCCCGCCGGCAGGGAGAGCCGCCGATTCGCTTCCCGCTTCAAGGCGCCAACCGGACCGAACAAGGTCGCACCGGTTGGACAGACCTCGGCGCAAGCCGGAATCTGTCCCTCGGCCTGGCGATGCTTGCACAGTTGGCATTTCAGAAGTTTGGGAAACGGCTTGTCGAACTCGAACTGCGGCACGGCGAACGGACAAGCCACGATGCAGTAGCGGCAGCCAATGCAGGCATCCGGGTCATGATTGACGATGCCGGTGATGGGATCCTTCGTCATGGCGCTCACCGGACAGACCGACACGCAGGACGGATCGACGCAATGCAGGCAGGACCGCTTCATGAAAGCAAAGCCGTCCTTCTCCTGATCCTTATGCTGTCCGGTGCCATCCGCGTACATCTTGATGACCGTGATGGTCTTGCCCGAGATATCGAGAGGCGTATCCCAAAGCTTCTCTTGCG
>Ga0209415_10003631_pt1 | contig 28695 bp, 40 predicted proteins | sample PeaSoiSIISIP2007_FD_187696 | JGI IMG/M metagenome (GOLD analysis project Ga0209415, IMG submission 187696) | Peat soil microbial communities from Weissenstadt, Germany - SII-SIP-2007 (SPAdes) (version 2) | ecosystem: Environmental > Terrestrial > Soil > Wetlands > Peat | place: Germany...
CAGACGCGCCTGGAGCGCGGTCATGTCGCTGTCGGCCAGCGCAAACGGGGATGCCGGCGAGCCGCTCGAGGAGACGGGCGGGGTGAGCGTCTGCAGCGTCGCGAAAGGGTCGACCGCCGCGCCGCCGCCCGGGTGCATCTCGAAGTGCAGATGGGGACTGGTGCTCGCGGCGTTGCCCGTGTTGCCCACGTAGCCAATGACCTCGCCGGCGGCCACGGTGCGCGAGCTGCCCTCGTAGGCGCTCAGGTGCGCGCCGTAGTACACGACGTCGTCGCTCGACGAGGTGACGTAGAAGACCTGCCCGCCAATCGGATCGGTCGTGAGCTTGCACTCACCGGCGTCGGGCGCGAGCACCGGTGTTCCCTTCGTCGCGAAAATGTCGATCCCCTGGTGGCCCTTGCTGCCGGCCGGCGCCCCTGGCTTCACGTAGCCGAAATCATCCGAGTAGTGCGGACCACCCTCGGCGGCGACGGGAAAGACGGACAGGGGCACAGGTGGGGCTCTCGCGTTGGCGCTCAGATGGTGCCGGTCGGCAGCTCTTCGACGAGCAGGCCCGCGCCGAAGCTGCCGGCGACGGCGCCGTGCCCGAGCGTGACAGTCTGATCGCCCGCGGTGGTCGTGAAGGAGAAATCCCACGACGAACCGATCGCGCCGCCCGACTTGAACAGATACACAAAGCTGTTCTTGGGCTGCGTGGTCGTGTCCTGCTCCATCGCGACCAGCACGGGGATCACCGCCGAGTGCGCGGCGGCGCCGAAGATGGGCGTCACGTTGCCCGCGGGGGCGGTGCCGGAAAACCAGCCGCTGACCCGAAACCAGCCGCTCGAGCGCTGAACGACGGTCACGACGCCGCCGCCCGTCGCGAGCTGCGCGCCGGCCGCGATGGCGGCGCCGGCGCCCTCGCTGACGAAGGTCACGTTACCGAACACGGCGGCCGCCTGGGCGATCCAGCCGATGGCGATGCGCGCCCAGGTCTTGCTCTTGGCAAGCAGGCTCTGGGTGCGCTTGGTGCTGTTGCTCTGGTTGGCTGCGACTTGGCTGCTCATGACGGTGGTTCTTTCCTTCGCGTGGGCTTACGCGTGCTGGCTCTTCTTGTGGTGCTGGGATGCGGCCCAGGCGATGCCGCCGATGCCGAGCAGCGCCGCGAGCGCCGCAGCGATGATGCCGCCGGCGCTCGAGCTGCTCGAGGATGGCGTGGGGCCCGGCGGATGCGGAGGCGTCGCGCCAGGCTGGCAACGGAAGGTCGACACGCAGTTGTAGGTCCCGCCGTCGCCCACGCAGTCGCCCGACCACATGACCAGGTCCCAGAGCACGCCCGCGACGGTGGTCTGGTAGACCGCTTGGTTCTTGAACGGCGTGGGAGGGGTGCCGTATTGGGTACCGCCGTAGCTGATCGCCTTGGCCATCTGGGTCACGGTGGCGTTGCTCGTATCGGCGATCCATGTGCAGCTGGCGTTGTTCGCGGGGATCGGCTCCGACCCGCTGCTGCCCCCGAGCACGTAGTTGCTACCGTCGTCGCCGGCGTAGTTGCCGCCGCCGCTGTTCGACAGCTGAATGACGGTGCCGTTGGCCGTGTCGCCGAGGAGCCCGGCGTTGGTCATCTCGCCGGCCAGCACGCCGTCGAAGTGCAGCGCGCCGATCTGGCCGCCGACCGGCGACTGGTAGTGAAAGAAGCGGTAGAGCCCCGTCGGCGTCGTGACGTCCTGGTAATGGTGCATCGGCAGCTCGCCGAGCACGCCCGAGCCCGCGTAGTGCTTGGCGTGACCGAAGCACACGTGATCGGGGCTCACGCAGCTCCAGCCCTCCTCAGCCACGGGCGGGATCGGTGAGTCCGGATTGCCGGCGTAGGCGTGGCTGCTCATCGCTTCATCCTCCCGTCGGTCGGCTGGTGAACTTCTCGACGACCATCCGGACGCCGACGCTCCGGTACTGGGCGGTGTTGGGCAAGAACACATTGAACGCGTCTTCGGGCGCCAGCGACGTCGACGCGCACGCGATCTGAAGCGGCGTCAGACCGGCGAAGATGCCCGCCGGCGCGTCGTTGCGCGCGCTGGGGTCGGTCTGTGGGACCCGCGCGTAGATCCGGACGGTCATCGTCGTCGGCGCGACGTAGCGCAGCGCGAGAAACTCGTTGAGCTGCATCGGATAGTGCAGATCCCGGCAGACGTACCAGGGCATGCCGAGCATCACCGGCGGCGTGTACGCGTTGAGGCCGAGATACCCAGGGATCAGCGGGATGGCGGGAAAGGCCGCGGTCGCGTAGACCATCGAAGCGTCGCCGCTGTCCTGGTACGAGAAGCTGCTGTAGAGCGCATCGAAGGGACCGGGCCACGCGCGGGCGATCTTCGGCTCGACGGTTACCCACCATTCGACCGGCGGCACGTCGGAGAAGCGCCAGCCGGGTGTCACCACGTCGCGCTCGTAGAGCTCAACGGGCGGCACCGGCGGCGAGGCCGGATCGGCCTCGGCGACGCTGATCATCGCCGCGATGGTCAGGTACTGCGCGAAGCCCACTAGGCGCTCTCCCTTGTCGAGATCGCAGCGGGCGCACAGCACGGTGTAGGGCAGGCCCTTGTTACTGCTCGAGGGCAGCACGGGGATCTTGACGCCCACGCTCGTCGGCGTGAAAAGCCCGGACTTGGGCGGCCCCAGCAGCGAAAGGAAGTCGTCGAAGCCCTGCGAGAGCAGCTCGTGACGCTCGAGACGCGTCTCGCCGTCGAGGTACGACAGCACGCCCGAGGCTGCGTCGCGCAGCACAGAGCCCGTCGACGGCGGCCGCGCGCCGCGGCCCTCGAGAAACGCCAGGGCCTCGGCGCCGAAGCGCTTGACGAGCGAGGGACGCTCATTGGCCACTCGGAGCCCCCGTCATGGGTGGCGGCGCGCACGGGTTGCACAGGATGCCGTGCTTCTCGCGCAGGATCTTCCGGCACTCCTCGCGCGTCATGCACAGGTACTTCGCGCCCTCGCTGCCCATCACCAGAAACGCGAAGGCTGCCCAGGCGGTGATCTGCGGTCCGGTCGGAGCGGTCGCGATGGTGAAGCGGCCGAAGACATTTTGTGCGTTCCACATGGCCCACACGCCGATCGACGGGTTGAGCACGCGCCGGGCAAGCTGCAGGGGCATCGGCACGTCGATCGGAATGTACTCGTCGCCGCCGCCGCGGACCTGCAGGTTGAAGAGCACGCCGGATACCTGCTCCGAGTAGAAGTCGCTTTGCCCCTTCTGCGAGCTGCCCGCAAAGGCGTTGCTCGGATCGATCGTGTACTCAAAGCCGGTGAAGACCGAGTAGATCGAGATCTGCGAGTTGAAGTTCGCATCGACGAACGCGCCCGGGATCGGGTTGGAGAACGGGGCCTGCAGGACGCGATTGTTCGGGCGCAGGGGCACGCCCTCCGCCCCCGCGAGCGCGAACTGCGGGTGGTACTGGGCGAGCTGCTCGAGCGAGAGCATCGACGAACCGGCGGACAGTCCGAGCATGGCGGTTGGGCAGCTTTCCGGGCAACGAGGGTCACGAGCCGACCCGACGAGCGCCGGGGGGAAGGAAAGCCGCCCGGCCGTCGCGCGCGCCCCATGTCGGGCCGGAAGGGGCGCGCGCGCTTGCGAGTGCGCGCTTACGCGCCGACGAGCGAGCCGTAGCCGTTGGGCGCTTGGATCGCGCCGGCCCGGATCGCCTTGAGCACCGGAGCCTTCCAGCTCTGCGGCACGCGCAGGCCGATGAGGCCGACCTCGAGCCGCAGCCGGCCGTACTTGTTGAGCGAGCGGATCATGGGCACCTGCTGCTCGACGCCGACGGGGATCGCGTCCTCGGTCAGCTCGGTCGCCTGGTTGGCGGCGATGGTGCTCGGCGCCAGGCCGCTCGCGGCGAAGGTGCCCGCGGGCGCGAAGGGCAGCGCGAGATCGGTGCCGGCATTGCCGCCGGTGCCGCCCGTGAGGCTCATCCAGCGCTGGAACTGCGCTTGGTACTTCGGATCGCGCACCTCGTAGCGCAGGCCCATCGTGTGGCCCGCGGGCCAGAAGATGGGCGAGGCGAAGAGGTACGGATCGATCATGTGCCGGCCGCGCGGCACGCCGATGCCCCCGAACACGGACGGACTGGCATCTTGCTCGCGCGTCGGCGTCACGTCGTCGACATTGACGCCGGCGACGGTGTAGCTGCCGAGGCGCTCGTGGCTGATCGGGATGAACTGCTGCAGCGCCGGGAAGCCGGGCGCGCCGACGAGGCCCGACAGCTTGTTGTTGTAGTCGTTGACGGTGTCCCAGTCGCCGGTGAAGGCCAGGCCCGCGGCCTCGGCTTCGGCGAACGGCTGGATCGTCGCGGACTGCGTGAGCGGCTCGCGGATGAGCAGGTCCTGCTCGTTCTTGCTCCAGACGACGTTGTACGCGTTCATGAAGGCGTACATCGCGCGCCAGGTCGGCAGGCCGTAATAGATCCAGGCCTGCAGCATGCTCTGCCCGGCGCCCAGGCCGAGCGTGTTGTTGGTGATGCTGTTCTGGTCGATGACGTCGAACGACGCCGGGATCGGCGCCGGGCTCACGCCGCCGACGACCACCATGTTGCCCTTGATGAGCCGCGTTTCGGGCTCGACGAGGAAGCGCAGGGAAAGGCCGCGGATGATCATGTCCGAGGGCACTAGCCCCGGCGTCGCGAGCGTGTTGGACGCGTAAGCCACGCCGTTGGGCGGCTTGCCGTTCGCGGTGCCCCAGACGTCCACGACGTTGCCGAATGTCGTGTTGATGAACTGGTCCGAGATCGGCAGGTCGACCGTCCAGTCGGCGACCTCGACGATCGTGAGCTTGGCCGCGGGGCTGCAAAGCTCTTGCACCAGGGCGGCGTCGTCGTTGGCGCACCCCATGGCATCGGGCGGCATGCCCATGCCCAGCTCTTTGCGTGCCGAACGGAGGTTGATCATCGGTGCGTCTTGGGCCATCGCTCGCTCCTCTTTCGTGTGTCTTGCTGGGGTGTCGTTCACGCCGCGCGGAGCGCTGCGAACAGGGGATGGGGTGCCGGCTTGGGCGGATCGCCGTAGTTGCCGCCGCTGCACGAGCAGTCGGGGCCGCACTGGCCGCCCTTCTTGCAGGGCTTCTGCGGACCGCCGCCGGGCGTCTGCGTCTGGGTGTTGGTCGGCGGGACCTGGGTCTGCGTGTTGGTCGGCGGGACCTGCGTCTGCGTGTTGGTCGGCGGGACCTGCGTCTGCGTGTTGGTCGGCGGCGTGCCGCCCGGCGCCACGTAGACGGGCGTCGGAAGCGGCCGCTGCACGCCGCCGCCACCCGGCGCGAGCGCGCCGGCCGCCGTCACGCCCGGAGCCCCGAGCGTGGCCGGTACACGATCCTTGGGCTGGTGCACGGGCGCGCCAGCCGCGACGGCGCTGCGCTGCATCGGAGCACCGGTCAAGCCGGTGTTGGTCGTGGTGGACCCGGCGACGGTGCCGGCGATGGCGGGCGCCGCGATGTTCTCGAAGGCGAACAGGCGCGCGCCGGTCGGCGAGACCGTCGCGGTGCCGACCGCGAACATCGGCTCGACGACGTAGTTGTTGAGGATCTGGATCGCCAGGTGCGTGAACGATCCGACGGCGACGCCGTAGGAGAACATTTTGAGCGGCGCCCACGGCAGGAAGATGCCGCCCAGGATGCCGATGATCGTCAAGCCGACCTGCGCGCCGGCCGAGTAGTAGCCGCCCGCCTCGCTGAACAGCTTGGCGCCGAGCGCGGCCTGGTTGTACTGGGCGACGGTGGTGATGCTCGCGTCGCGCGTCGGCGTCGGCGCCGTCGACGCCCCCGATGCGTACGTGATGCAGTACCGATGGATGATGTCGGCGATCTCGGCGCCGACCACCGAGCCGACCAGCAGCATCGCGATCCCGCCCCCGCTCGCCTTCGGTGCGTCCCACGCGAACATCTCGTTCAGGCTGTGGCGACGCGAGCGACGGTGGCCGCCGGAGCGGCGCCGACGCGGGCCGTGCTCGCGCACGCCGACGGGCACGATCGCGATGTTGGTCGAGCGGCTGCGGCGCGGAGCGCTGCGCCGACGCGGGGCGCGACGCGGACGCGGAGCGCCCGCCATCATGTTGTGGCGACGCGGCGCCGAGCGCCGGGCACGCCGAGGGGCGCGGCGCCGCGTAGGCTCCGCTGCGCGCGCGCGGTGCTTCGTCTTGCGGAAAAGCCCTGTGCGCGGATCCCTCGGCGGCGTCTTTGGCTTCATGGTCGGCTTGCTCCTCTGTCTGTCGCTCTGGTTGGGCTGCTGGAACGTCGGATAGTCGGGGTAGCGACCGCTCTTGCGAGCCACGGTCCACGCCACCGCCGAGCAGTAACTTTTTGTGCGCTTGCCGCTCTTGAACCGGCCCGCGTTCTGGTCCTTGCAGCGCTCGTAGTAGCGCTCAAGGTCGCGCTGCAGCTCCTGGCGGCGAGGGTAGCCACGAGCCGCACGCGGAGGGCGCGCCTTGCGCGTGGGCTCCGCGGCAGCGACCTGCCCGTCGCCCCGCTCGCGTCGCACGCGCTCGATGACGTCCAGGTAAGTCGATCGCTCCGCGGCCGTTGCACCCTTGCCCACCTCACAGGCGACGCTTTCACCGTCCCTGGGCGACGGCAACGGGCCGGCTGTCGATGGTGCACGGGTGCCGCATATTTGCGCCGCCGGTGCAGGCATGCTTGCGGCACGCGGGCGCGCGGGGCTACCTTCATCCATCGCGAGGCCTTGCGATGGCAGTGACGAATGGCAAAGCTGCGGGAGCGTCGAGTAGCAAGACCGCGGCGCCAACGCCGCCGCCGCCCAAGCGCAAGCGACCAAGCCTCAACCGTCACGCATCGATCAGCCCTCACGATTTGCGTCGCGTCGCCGTTGCCGCGGAGTGCGATCCGCGCTGCGTCGTGAAGTACTTATCGAAGCTGAGCCAGCACAGCACGATGCGCGCGCGTATCGAACGCGCGCTCCATGCGTGCGCCCTGGGTCACCTGGTCGACGGCGGCACGCCGACGCCGACGCCGTCGCGCTAGAAGCCGGCGGCCTGCCGCTGCTGCTCGAAGCTTGCTTCCGCGTCGATGGCCAGCGCCTCGACGACTTCGTCGGGATGCTCTTCGGCGTACTGCATGAAGGCCTCGTAGCGCTGGTGCGGCGTGCCGTGTCGGAAGTGTCCGCCGACGCGGCGCCAGAGGGGCTCGTAGTCGGGCGGGATGTTCTGCACGACGCGTTCGGACTTCTCGCGTCGCCGATGCCAGCCCTTGAACGCTGCGCGGCTGTGGCCCGCGTGGTCGTCGCTCCACTCCTCGAGCGCGCGCGACGCTCTGGGGGCTCGACGTCGTCGCCGCTCGGTGGCTTTCTCGGGCTTTCGGCGAAGCGGAGCGTAGTGACTGACGAGCGCGCCGCCGGCCGCGCTGTTCGCGACGATGTAGACGATGCCGACCAGGCCGGCGATGAGCAGGCCCCACAGCCAGGGCGAGGTCGCGGCCGCGACGACCTTATGCACGTCGCCAGCGAGTTCCTTGGCTTGGTTGGCCGTCCATGTGGCCAGATCCGTCGTGCTCTGGATGGCCCCTTGCACGCCGAAACCAAAGACCGTGAGCACGCCGCCGGCGACGATCTTGGCTCCCTCGAGCTGCGCGATGAGCTTTGCCTGCGTGCTCTCGTCGGGACCCTGCACGATGGCCGCGCCGAGCGATGGGCTGTACTTCGATAGGTAGGGTCGGTCCGTGGTGCCGACAGCGGTGACGGTGCCCTGGTAGGACGTGAGGATCTGCGGCGCGTCCTGCACAATGTCGTAGTCCGATAGGCCGCTCCATACGTTCCACTCGTCGAGTAGCGCCGCCGCCGATGCGGTCGCCGCGGCCTGCACGCTCGTGAGTTCAGCGACCGTCGGCGGGTTGTCTCCAAATTGGCTGGTGTCGACCAACGGGCCGGTGATGGTCCAGGTCGGAATCACCCGCGCGCAGTAGGGGATCGCGGGCAGAGCCGTGACGTCGATGGTCGCCGGGATCGGCTGGCCCTGGATGAGGAAGCCCAGCGCCCAGGCGAGCGCGTTGTAGGCGCACACCGTCTGAAGGACGTAATCGTTCCACAGCGCGCGGTAGCTCAGCACGTCGCCGGGCCCGATGTCTCCGATCGTGCCCGCGGTGCCGGTGTCCTGCGCGTGGGCCTTGCCTAGCGCATCGAGCAACCGCCGCACCACGACCACGGCCCAGAGGCTCGTCGCGTACGGATCGGGAGCCACGGCCGCGGCGCCGATGAAGCCCGCCGGCGTGCCGGTCTGCGCGTCGATGTACCAGGCGTGCAGCTGTCCGCTCGCGTCGGGCAGCGCCATGACGCCGTACGCGTCCCCCGGCTGCATCGTGATGGCCAGATCGCCCGAGGGCAGCAGCACGCTCGAGCGCACCCCGCTCAGAGCGTCGGCCAGCACATGGTCGAGAAACGTCGCGGTCTGCAGCACCATGGCCTCGGCGTTGCGCGCGTCTGCGGTCCAGCGTCCGTTGAGGAGGTAGTCATGCAGCGGCGCGCTCGGCGCGGCGCCGGCGACGACCTGGTGCAGCGCACTGACGCGGCGCAAGCGCTCGGCGGCGGCCTGCAGCTGCATGGCCTCGCTGCGGATCGCCGCGACCTGCTGCGGCGGCATCGCCGGCGGCGGATCGCCGATCGTGCCGGGCGCCTGGCCGATGCCGACGAACACGCCGTGATCGGAGTCCTCACCGGAGTCCGGCTCCATGATGATCTCCTCGAGATAGGGCGCGTCAGAGCACACGCCGTCTTCGATGCTCGGATCGAGGCACTTGACCGGGCCGCCCATCCGCGGCGCCGAATCGTAGAGCAGCACGACGTGTGCCTGGTTCTGGCCCTTGTAGCGGCGGATCCGGATCCACACCGGGATCCCGCATGACAGGATGGCCGAGCCCAGGCCGATCAGCTGGTCGTCGCAGTCGCCGGCGGGGATGCACGAGCCGTTCGGCTCGAGGCAGAGCAGTTGCACGGCGCCGATCATCAGCTCGGTGTTCACCGGATCCTTGATGAACGCGACCTGCGCTTTCCACGCTTTGAAGAGCGCCGCCACGACCTTGTCGGGCTGCGGGTAGCCGCGCGCCTGGTCGATGTTCGCCTCTTGGATCTTCTGCCGCGCCCATCGGATGATGAGTTCCGAGCGCGCGCCCTGGACGATGCGCCGACAAATCTCCTCGGCGCCGGCGCGCACGCCGTCCATGCCGCGCGGGTGCGGGCGCACCACGACCGCCGGCGGCGTCGGCGGCGCCTGATCGCCGATCGTGCCGCTCGAGGGCGGCTGCCCGATCGCACCGGGCGGGCGTGGCGGCGTGGAGCCCACCGCGCCGCCCTGGTCGAGCCAGCAGCGATAGATCTGCAAGCTCCCATCCTCGGTGGGCATGAACAGATACAACCAGCCATCCGAGAGACGCTCGCTCACGGGCACGCCGCCGGCATCGGCGAGCGCCTGCGTGGCGTACGCGACGAGGTCGCGCGAGGCCGTGAGTACCAATGGCGGGCCCCAGTCCTGGCAGACAAGCGAAGGCGAGACTTCGATCCATCCGGTCGGGTACCACGCCCACCACGAACCGCCGTAGTAGACGCGCCAGCCACGACGCCCGCGGCCGCCGTGGTGCGGCGGCGGGTGCGGATGGGGATGCAAAGGCGCCGCCGCGTGGTGCGGCATCGCGCCGCGGCCGCCGCCGCCGCCGGGCGCGAAGTGTCCGCCACCGCCGCCGCGTCCACCGCCGCCCTTTCCGATGAACCCGTTAGTGCTTGTCGTCATGCGATCCGCCCGCGTGTTTGAAAACGGCTTTGATGGCTTCCCAGCTGAAGGAGTGACCCGTCAGTGCCCACGCGGCCGCCGCCGCCGCCACCAATCCCCCGCCGACGAGCACCACGGTTCCGGCGCTCGAGCTGCTCGAGCTGCTCGAGGAGACGGCCGCGGCCGCGGCGTTGATGGCCCCATGTCCAGGCGGCCCGCTGTTGACCAGCAGCGACAGCGTCGCGCCGGCCGGCAGGTTCGACAGCTGCGCCAGCCCCTCGAACGCGACCGATAGCGGATTTTCGTACGTGGAGGTGCCGACCGTGTACGAGATCTTTCGCGGCGGCGCCGGCGCCTTCGTCGTGCATGTGACGGCGACGCCGCCGCTGCCGCAGCTATGGTCGCTCGCGATCCACGTGCCGCCCGAGGCTGCGCAGTTGGCCTGCGTGCACGGTACGTTCGTCGTGACGGTGCCCAGGGTGTGATCCACGTTCCATGCGGCCAAGAAGACCGGCACGAGCGCCCCGGCGTTGGCGATCAGCATCGACCAGATCTGCTCGCGGGTGCTGCTGTTGAGCATGATATCGCCGCTCTGGCCTGCGTTCTTGAGCGTGTTGCAGATGAGCGGCGCGGTCACCAGCGAGTCCCACAGGGTCATCATCGCCAGCTGCAGGCCCTGTTCAAAGGAGCCCGGACCGCCTGGCTTGGTCGGATCCAGGGGCGTGCTGTCCTGCCAGTCGTAGCTACCCCAGTCGATTAGGTTGCTCGGCCCCGAGTCCGGGCCGCCGCTGAAGTGGTAGGGCTGCGCGGGCGGCAGCGCCGGCAAGAGCGTTGCCGCGATGCTCGACCACAGGAACGGGTTGCCGTCGGGCCAGTGGTCGCACGCGCTCATGTTGAACGTCGATTCGCAGCCCGCGATCGTGCACGGCGACGGCTGCGTGCTCCAGAGCGCCTCGATGCCTTCCACGAACGCCGACACGATGAGCCCCGCGGCCGGCACCGACAGCGACGCGTACGCCACGATCGCGGTGTCGGCGGCGTCGATCGCGCCCGGCACGTCGCCGCGCGCGAGCGCCGCAATGGTGGCCGAGAAGTCGAGGCCCTGAAAGTCGACGCCCGCCGTGGCCTGCGCCGTGTTGAGGATGTACTCGTTGCCCTGCTGGGTGTAGCTATTCTTCAAATTCGTCGCGTACTGCTGCGCCGAGGCCGCCGCTTGCGTCGAGGGAAAAACGCCCGCTCCGATGGAGCCCGACTGCGGGACGTACGGCACGCGCAGCACCTCGCCGGGCTGCAGCGTGTCGAGGAAGCTCCAGCGTCGATGCAGGTTGGCCGCGATGAGATCGGCGGCTCCGATCCCGTAGTGCTGCGCGACGGAGCCCAGATTGTCACCGACGCGGACCGTGTGCAGCACAGGCCCACGCTCCCACGCGTGGGCGCCAGCCTTCAACGTGCGGCCCTACTTCGGTGCTCCGGTGCCGCACGCGTGCAGTCACCGGTGCGGGATCAGTGCTTTGCCTCGCCGTTGGTCGCCGCTGCGGCGTTGACCTGCGCGGGCGCCTTGGGCTGCGGCGACTGTCCCTTCGCGACTCCGCCGCTACCGCCGATGCGCGCGCCAATCTTGCTCACGGCCCCGCGCACAGCGCCGACCATCGGGATGCCTACGGTCATGGTCGTGTCGACTTTGCCGCCCTGGGCGACGATGGGCATGCGTCCCCCGTTGCCATCGTCGACGTACGTGACCGAGATCGCGGGGCTGTCGCTGTCGCCGCCCTTGCCACGGATCGCGTCGAGCGAGGTGGCGATGGCGGCGAAGTCGCCGAGCTGCTCCTTGATGCCCTGGGGCTTCTCGGCGGGCTTCTCGCGGAACGCGACATCAAGCAGCCGGTTCATGAGCTGCTCTTGCAGCGGGTTTTGCTGCTGCTGCTGGCCCATCGTCTTGGTCATGAGTTCCCAGAGCGCGATCAGCTCGGGCTTGCCCTGCAGCGCCGCGGGCGGCTGCTGCTGCTGCCAGCCGCTCGGGCCCCAGAATCCCGGCGAGCCGAAGCTGCCGCCGCCGCCCATGCCCATCATCCACGGATTCATGCCCATCATCCACGGATTCATGCCCATCATCCACGGCGGCATCCCTCCCCACGGGTTGCCGCCGTTGTTGCCTTGCGGCGGCGTCCAGCCGACGCCCGGAGGCGCCTGCCACTGGCCCGCGCCGGCGGCTGCGGGGTTCACGTTCGCGTCGGGCGGCAGGTAGAGCATGCCCGTACCCATCTGGATCTTTTTCCCGTCGCGCGTCGCGGCTTCGATCCGGCACGTGAAGATCTCCGGGACGCCCGCTTGCCTGCGGCGACGCTCGGCCGTCTGGAAGAGGCTCCGATCGGGCATCTCGCCGGCGACCGCTTCGCCGGGGATCATGATCGTGTAGGGCGGCTCCGGCTCGCTGCGCGTCAGCCAGATCGTGCACGCGGCCGGCGGCACGCCGCTCGCGACGACGTTGAACCACGCGTGCACGATCTGGCTCTCGCCCTGGGGGATCTGTTCGCTCAGGCGCCGCCTGGCGAAGTCGTCGCGCTGCTCGCTGCGCGCCTGCCATTCGTTGCCGGCGCGCGCGCGGGGATCGTCGCTCGGCGCGCTCGGCCGCATCCAGTCGTGCGACGTCGCCGAGAAGGGCGCCGCCGGCGGCGCAAACTTCTCCTGCGGTGGCGGGGCTGGCGGCGCAGCGGCCGCGGGCGCGGGCTGCGGCGCGGGCGTGGCCGCGACGCCTTGAGGGCGCGCCTTGGTCACGTCGTCGGTGGCCGTCGAGGGCGCGATCTCGGGGCCCTGGGGCGCCGCGGCCGTGCGCGCGGCAGCGGCCGCGGCGACCGAGGGCAGCGCGTGCGGCAGGCCCGTGCCGTTGCTCGTTGCAAAGCCGACGCTGCGCCCCTTGCTCAGGCCCGCGAACGGCGAGGCCGCCGGCGGCCGCTGCGTGGGATCGGCCGGCAACGGCGCTTCCTTCTTCTTCTTGCTCATAGGATCACCGGGGGCCCGTCGGCTTGTACGGGTGTGCCAAGGGCCTTGGTCAGCTCGCCCGCGTAGAGGTTCGTAAAGTCGCCGAACAGGTCGGCCGTGATGAACGGAGTGCCCGCGTACGTGATGGCCAGCACGCCCGTGTACGGCGGCGTGCTGCCCGCCGTCGACGTCGTGACGAGGTAGCCCGGCTCGAAGTCCCGATCGGGGATCGCCGGGTCGAGCAGCGCCACCGCGGCGACGGCCGCGGCGTTCAGGTCGACCAGCGATTTATTTCTCGCCACGTACCGGTACGCGATCGTGACGGACGTCATGCGTCGAGCGCAGCGCCGTTAGGCTGCCCGCCCTTCTGCTCGACGTCGAGATCGACTGCCACGAACTCGCGGAAGTCGAGGAACAGAGCCGGGCCCGAGATCGGCCCGTGCTGGTGCTTGGGGTTGTAACAGACCTCGCGGAAGTACTCGAAGCGCGTACCGCCGGCGGCAGGGTCGGGTGTGATGGCCACCGAGTAAATGATGATCGCGTGCATCGTCTCGTGATGGAGCATCGCAAAGACGGTGGCGCCTTCGTTGCCGGGGCTGATCTCACCGAGGACCCAGTTGATCCCGTCTTCGCTCGTGAGGTTGTCGATCAGCGGGCGCGTTTGGATCTCGTGCTCCATCCACGACACCATGGCGTCGCGCTTGTCGGCGTCGAACGGTGCCAGCACGTGATCCTTGAGAAGCTCGATCAGTGAACTTGCCATAGACGATTCTCCCGAAAGCTGTAGGCCTCGCGCAGTCCGAGCACGATGTGATCCAGTAGCGTCAGCTCGACGGCGGCCGCGGCCGACGACAGCGCGCGCGTCAGCTTGGCGTCGGCGTCGCTCGGCCTGGCGGAGCCCGACGGATGGTTGTGGAACAGGATGAGAAACTCGCTACCGTCGCGGATGGTCGAGCGCAGCGCGATCGGCAGGCTGATGGACAGGTGGTCGGTCGAGCCGCGCGCGAACTCGTTGACGCCGCGCAACCGGCCGTGCGTGTCGAGGGCCATCGACCAGGCGACCTCTTGGTCCTCGACGCTCGCGACGGGGATCATCAGCCACGCGGCCATCTGCGCGTTGCGCACGGGCCCGATGGCCCAGGCCCGCCGCATCAACTCGTGATAGGCCTCGGGCCGGCGCACGAGCGCCGTCCACGGGTGCTGCTGCTGGGCGGCCATCGCTTCGCCAGCGTAGACGCGGCGGCGCACGGCGGGCAACGCACGCGGTTTTTGCCCCTGGCAACCCCCCTCGCGCTCCGCGCCCTCCCAAATGCCACAGGAGGCGCCTAGCCGTCAAACCACAGGGTTGTCCACAGCTTTCTGGACTGTGCCGGGGAAAGATGGTGTTTGTGTAGCATCTTGGCGAAGTCGAGATCCAAGGCCCTCGAGCTGCCCGCGCGCGGCACCACGCTGTCCATGTTCGCGCCCGATCCGGCCGCGGAACTCGAGCGAGCCAAGAAGGTCGCCGCGATGATTCCGCTCTTCGCGTGGTTCGCTCGCATGGGCGGCAAGCGCCGCGAGTGGGTGGCTTGCTGGCGCGACGACGGCAAGACCCATCGCAAATACGTTGGCAGCGATGAAGCGCTGGCGCGCGTGCGCGCGGCGCACGACCTGGTGCGCGCCGAGATGGTGCGCCAAGGCTTCACGCCGCCCAAGGCCGTGCGACGCGCACGGCTGAAGAGTCCCCGCGCAGCCCCCCGCGCGGTGCCACAAAAGCCCGCGAGCGCCCGGGGGGGCGCTCGCTTGCCGCATACATCACTGAGGCACAGTGACTCTGCATCCAATCGCAGCGAACGGGGTCGAAGTCCCGTCGCCGCGCTCGGCTCTCGCCGACGCCCCTAATCTACGCTGGCGCCTGCAGGGCGGCCAGTATCGTGCGAGGGGCCCGCCCTTCGGCGCCCGGGTGACGTCTGCAGCTCGCTCGCGCGTCGAGTCCGTCAAGGGCGCCGCGCAGACTGGCTCGCGCCGTTGTTGGCTCTTCGCTGCGTAGGACCTGGCGTCCTGCGCTCCAATCCCGAAGAGCACCTCGCGAGCACCTCTCAGTGACTCCCGGTCCCTTTTAGGAGGGCGTGGGCGTCCGACCTGGTGTCGGGCGCCCGCGCAAGCTTCGATGGCCATCTCCATTCGTTCGACCCAGGTTCCCGCGCCGCAGAAATCAACTCCAGCCCAATACCAAACCACGCTCGCGCAGCTGCCGCGCGCGTGGCCGTTTCTCGTCCGCGCCGCCGCGGCGATGGAGCAGCCGGTCAAGCTCACCAGCGACGCCTACGTGCTCTTGTCGCTGCTCTTGTCGCTCGGCCCCGATCGCGAGTGCAAGCAAGGTGGCTTGCGCAAGAGCGTGCACACCAACGCCGACGGATCGACCGTCGAGTACGTGTCGCGCTCGCACGGGCTCGCCCAGTGGCTCGACTGGCCACGCTCGAGGGTGTGGCGGGCGATCGACGCGCTCAACGCCGCGGGCCTCTTGTGGGGCCTGCTGCTCGAAAAGGGAGACCTCCTCGATGCCGGCAGCCCCGCGGCGACCAACATCGTGCGGTATCGCGTCCACGTCGGCCGCATCGCGCAGGCGTACTACGAGGTGCCGCCCAGGTACTTCACGGCGGACGGCGGCCGCGGTCGCGCGCCTCGCCGACGAGGTCCGGATCCAGAGCCGTCCGGCGGTCCGGATATAGGACCGTCCCTGGAAGGATCGGGGCCTGTGCAACTGCCTACACTAGGCGAACCAGCCGACGCGACCGACGCCGACGGCGCTCGTGCGCATGCCCCTGCGGGGCATCGTGACGCAGCGCCTTCGGCGCGGAACTCACGTAGCGCGGATGGCGCTGCGGGCGATCGCGCCGATGCGAATCCGACAGCGCCCAACGAGAGCGAGAGCACGGGGGGTGGGAAAGAGCACGCTTCGGGCCAAGTCGTCGACGCGCTCATGGCTGCGTGGGATGCGCTTCGCATACCCGAGAGTGGCGGCACGGTGAGCCGATGCCGCAAGAGCGAACGCACGCTCATCGGCAAGCGCCTGGCCGAGCTGGGCGCCGAGACCTGCCACGCCGCGATCGTCGGCGCCAGCGTCACGCCCTGGATTATGCGCGCCGACCAGCACGGCATCTTTGCGGCCTGCGCTCGCGTCTTCGGCCGTGCCGGCCACGTGCAGGAGTTCGCGGCTCGAGGTCGCGCGGAACTCGCGCAGCGGCAGGCGGCCGGCGCGCAGCATCGCCACGGCATGCACTTGGTCAAGCCGCCGAACGATGGCGGCAGCTCGTGCTAACGCCGGAGAAGCTCGCGGCGCGGGCGTGGCGGCGCCTGCAGGCGCTCGGCGCCGGCGTTGCTCCGCGGCTCGAGGGCGGGGCGCTATCGGGACGCGCGCCGCTCTCGGGCCTGCCGTGGGCCGTGCTGCTCGAGCGGGTGCGAGCGAAGGGCATCGAGGTCGCGCGCCGCCGGCGACGTCGCATCACGCCGGAACTCGAGCAGCTGCGCTGCGAGCTGCTCGAGGCCTCCGATCGCGCGTTCGTGGCCAGGCGCGTGCGCCAGCTCGAGGCGCTCGAGCACGCGGCCGCCACGTGGACCCGGCAGGATGCCGAGCGCGCCGACGCCGCCCTGGTTGCCGAGGTCGCAGCACGTCGAGCCGCAGAGAGGGCCGCGTGAGCTATGGTTTGCCCATGACCTGGCGGGAGGTGCGACTACTGGCGTTCGCAGCGGCCGCCGTGCTGCTCGTCGGCGATGGCATCTTGCGCGTGATGGCCGGCGCGCTGGTGCTCGTCGCGGTGGCCGCTGGCGAGGGCAGGATGCGATCGTGAGCTGGCGGCACTACTTCGGCGCCGGCCGCGCCGTGTGCTCGCTCGCGGTGCGCACGGTGCCCGAGGACCTCGAGCGCGCCTCGGCGCTTGTCGAGGGCGCCGGCGATCTCTGGGAGCGCGGCGCCGTCGAGGCCGATCGCGAACTGCACGAGGACGGGGCCGACCGTTTCGCGTTCTGGGAGTACTTCGACGAGTCGAGGCTGCTGCTCGAATTGGTGAGCGCGCTTCGGCGCGACGTCGAGCAGCTGCGCCGCGATCGCAGCCGGCAGATCGCCACCTGGTGCGCTAGGCTCAATTGATGACGATCGCGATCCCCCTGCTCGTGTGCATCGTCGGCGGCATCGTGCATGTCACCTCGGCCAAGCTCGCGCAGCTCGGCGCGTGGGCGTTCGGGGTGGGGCTGTGGTGGACGCTGGCGGAAGCAAGCCGCCACCTGGTGCACCTCGGTCCCTAGCCCTTGGGCGAGGGCTTGAGCGCGGCGCGCAGCTGCGCCTCGCCTTCGCCCGTTTGCGCGACGCCGACGAGCAGGCCGCAATCGTCGAGGAGATCCGCGAACGCGCGGATCGTGGGCGCGCGCCTGAACGGGATGCCCAGTAGCTCGAGCACGGGCGGCAGCATCATCAAGGTATGCTCGTACTCCGCGCGAGCCACGACCTCGCGAGCCGCGGCGTTGAGCGCGAGCGGCTTGCCGACGACGTCGAGCGGCGCCGGGACCAAGACGCCATCGGGCGGCATCATGAAGGACGGCGGCCCGTGCGCGGCCGCGACGTCGCGGACGATCTGGTAGAGGCGTTCGGCGGCGGCGTAGTAGCTGGGCGGCAGTTCGCGTTTCATGGAGTCCTTTCAGGGTAGCGCGCGCACGGTCGGCGCCGCGGGAAGCGTGAAGCCCGGCGCCGCCGGCGCGCGGCCGAGCGAACGCAGGTAGCGCACGAGCGAGACGATCGACGCGTGGCGCGTGCGCTCGCGCGTCGCCTCGAGATCGCCGGCGTGGCCCTCGCTCTCGAGCGTGGCGAAGGTGTCGCGCAGGCTCTGCGCGCTCCATCGGTCCGGGTGCGGCAGCTTGGCGAGCGCCGCGGCCTCGCGGATTACGGTGCGCGGCAGACACTCGGCGCGCGGGCCGTAGTGCCTGGGTTTGCCGAACGTGCTGTCACCGGCGGGGAAGACGGGCCCGCGGGCGAAGTACAGGTTGCGGATCTGCAGCGAGCCGCGCAGCTGCTCGAGCCGCTCGAAGAGCACGGGATCGGCGCGCAGCTCGACGGGGGGCCCGCCTTGCTTGGTCGACTGCACGCGCACTGTGCCGGCTGATGCGTTGAGATCGCACCACCGCAGCCGCGCCAGCTCCCCCTGGCGCACGCCGAGCAGCGCGACGGCGACGCACTTGGCCTCGACGTCGGGCAGCTTGCCGGCGGCCGGGCGCTTGGCGTCGAGCTGGCGCGCGGCCGCGAAGAGCGCGAGCAGCTCGCCGACGTCGCGCGCGGACTCGCGATCCTCGCGTCCCGGGGCATAGCCCGCGGCGCGGATGCGCGGCTTCCAGCCGCCCCAGGGCACCTGTGCGAGCCAGCCGCGCACGGTGGCGTGCTGCACGACCGCGCGAAGCACGCGCCAGTAGGTCTTGACGCTCTCGGGCGCGTTACGGCGCATCGCGGGGCTACCGATCCAGCGCTCGCACTGCGGGCCGTCGAGGGCGTAGAGCTCAACGGCAGCCAGCGGCGCCCCCGGCCCGGCGAGCCAGCTGGCGCACTTGCGGCGGGTGTTCTCGGCGATGGGGCTGGCCATGTAGCTGCGCGCCGCGCGCTCGACGGTCACGGCGCCGTGCTGCAGGCGTCGCAGTTTGCGATCGACGTCTTCGGGCGAGACCATCCCGATGCGCAGCTGGTCGCGCAGCGCAGTGACGGTGCCGACCAGGTGCGCGAGCTGCGGCGCCGTGTCGGCCGTCACCCGAAACTGCGCCCCCGTCAGAGGGTGCGTGCACCACGCACGATGCGCCCTCTTGCGCCGGCTCAACGGCCGCCTCGCGTCTCACGGTTCGCTAGCGCGCGTCGCCCGAGCGCTCCGCTTGCTAGCGAACCGCGAGCCCCTCGGCGAGCGCCTGCCGTGGGCTCTCCCTTGGCGTTGACGCCGTGCCGCGTGCACACCGGCCGCGGCACCCAGCGCAGACGCTTGCCCGAGCCGAGCGGCATGGTCTCCTTGAAGGAGCGACCGCACAGGGGGCAGCGACGAGGCCGGCCGGCGTTCTTCAATGCGCGCACCGTTCGACGACGCCGGCGGCGCCGCCCTGCGAGGGCTCGCAGGCCTCGCCAGGCGTGCACAGGCCCGAGGTGCACAGGCCCGCTGCGCAGCTCCAGGCGCCGCCCGCGCAGGGCACGGGATTGCCGCCGATGCCGCCGGCCGTGCACCAGTTGTTCGGGGTGGTGAAGCACGGTTCGTCGACGACGTCGGCCGCGACGTCGAGGGCCTGGGCGTCGACGACGTCGCCGGCGCCGGCGTCGGCGTCGGCGCCGGGCGCCGCCGTGTCCGGGGCGGACGCGTCGGCGTCGCCGGCGTCGAGCTGCCCGGCGTCGCTCGAAGTCTCCTCGAGCGGCTGGCCGTCGACGACGTCGCCGGCGTCGCGACCGAGTAGTCCCGCGCTGAACGCCGTGCCGCCGCAGCTGCACACCAGCGCGAGTAGCACCAGGCAGACCAGACGCGAGACGAGCTGCCCGGCCTGGTCGAGCACCATGGCGCGCTTGCCCGTCCGGAAATCCTTTCCGCACGTGGGACAGGTGTGGAGGCTCATGACTGCACCTGGGGGCAAGCGCCGTCGATCTCGGCCTGGTGTTGGTGCCGCTCGAGCGCCTCGCGGCTCGGCAGCATCTGATCGCAGTTGGCGCACGGCCATTTCTCGAGCGCCACGAAGAGCGCCCGGAGCATGACAGCGGTTGCGGCGGGCGAAATGCCGGCTCCGTGGGCGAGATGCGCCGCGGCCGCCAGCGCATCGCCCAGCTCGACGACCTGGCGCGCGGCGTCGCGAGCGCCGGACCGAGGATCGCGCGAGGCCATCGCGGCCAGTGCGATCGCCGGGGGTCCTTCGATGCGGGGCCGTCCTTCGGCGACGTGCGCCGCCTCGACGAGCAGCCGCGCGAGCTGCCGCGCGCCTTCGGGCGTGATGGGGGCTGCCCGATGGCAATGGCTCACCCACACTTGGTGATGAAAGCCCGCACGCGGCCGCGACGCCTCGACGTGCACGTTTCCCAGCTCGGTCGACACGAAGGAGCCGATCTCCACGTGGCAGCGGTGGGCGTCGACGTCGGTGACGAGTCTCTGGCAGAGAGGGCACGGCTTGCCGGCCTCGAGCCGGCCGATCACTTGCCACCGCCCTTCGTGATGGTCGCCGACTCGACGGCCAAGAGTTCACGGCGCTTGAGGTCCTGCAGCGCGCACATGAGCTTGATGAGGTTGTCCCAGTCGGCGCCACCCTCGCGTGCGATGAAGCGCTCGAGCGTCTCGCGCAACCGCGAGGCGATAACCAGTCGAGTCTCCCGATGCGTGGTCACTCCATCGAACGCGCAGAGGATGTGATCGGCATACCGGCGGTACTGCTCTTCGTTGAGCAGGTTGCCCGGCGTCGCGGGCGCGCCCGGGGGGTTGCGGGCGCTCATTGGCCACCGGCCTTTCGCACGTCGAACCGGCTCACCTTACTCGCGAGCTTGGCGAGGGCCTTGGCGCGAGCGGACGGCACCGTCACGGCGTCGCACGGGATCGCCAGGTGGTGCGGCGGATCGGCGTGCCGGCGGATCTCCTCTTCGGTGTAGCGACCGGCCTGGCCGATCGACGTCGTGTAGCCGTTGGCCATGGGCAGCCACCACACGCATGCGCCGCTGCCCGACGTGCGCTCCGTGGACAGGATGAAGTAGAGCGCGCCTGCGAGCTGCGGGCCGCTCACGAGCGCCCCCGTCCGGCGTGGCGGTTGAGTTCATCGGCGAGGCAGGCGGGCGCGCAGGTCGGGCTGCAGGGGAAGGAGGCGACGAGCGGAGCGCCCTCGTGCGGTCCGCGGTAGACGTCCAGGCAGACGAGCTGCCCGGCCTGGACGACCGCGCGGATCGTGCCGGGCTGCCCCTGCAGGCGAAGCATCGACGCGACGAGCACGGCCAGATCGTCCGGGTCGGTGCTGATTGCCAGCGACGTCGGTACGGGGTTGATCTGCCCCGGGGCGTAGTACGGGCGAGGGGTGCCTACGCTCGGGAAGTTCGGACAGAGCGCGTCGTGCTGCGTGCCGCGCTTGGGCAGCCACTGGTTGCCGAGGCGCGCGCCGTCGACGGTGCGGCTGCAGAGAGGACAGCGGCCGCGCTCGGGGCGGTCCGCCGTGGCCGTCGTGGTGCGCCGGCCCGCCGTCATGGCCCGCGCCGCGATCTCGGCGACGACCGCGGGCAGGCGCTCGGGGAAGGCCTCGGCGACGTTGAGAAACTCCAGCACGTCGGTCGACGTGAGGATCCACGGCGACTCGCGGTCCAGGCGCGTGATGATCGCCTTGAACTCCGGATACCAGCGCAGCGCCGTCTCGCGGCGGCTGGTGCCCAGCTCGGGATCCGGCGAGACCATCCAAAACTCGCACAGGATGTCGAGCGCGAGCTGTGAGGGGCCCGAGCCGCCGTAGCCCCAGGCGTGTCCCGTCGGCGAGTGACGCCGCACGTCGAGGCGCAGCGGCAGCGGCCGCTCGCCTTGCTCGTCCTGCACGACGACGCTGGTTTCCCCGCGGCTGAAGCGGCCTTCGTAGTAGCGGGTCTGATCGCCGCTCGCGCGCTTGCAGAACCGCCCCGCGTTGTCCTTGGATGGGCAGAGGCGGATCGCGTCGAGCGGCGCGTTGCAGTAGCAGCAGCGGGGGACGCACTCGTGCTCCTCGGCGGCGCTGGGATTGGCGAGCAGCTCGCGGGGGGCGCCGAGGTCGCGAGCGACTCCGACGGCGGCCGGCGGCAGCTTCTGCACCTCGTCGAGCGAGTAGACGCACCACAGCGGCGCGTTGGTCCCGTCGTTGGGCAGGAAGCGGACGCGCAGCAGCGCGCACGCGCCCTCGAGCGCCGAGGTCACTTGATCGCCCTCGGGCACCATGCGCGGGTTGTCGAGCGCGCGGGCGAGCGCCTCGGCCGAGTCCATGATGAAGATCTGTTCGATGATGCCGCTGGTCCAGCTGTCATCGCTCATCCATGGCTTGGACTTCGCGCGGTCGACCAGCTTCTGGACGCGCACGCTGTCGCCGGGCCGCAAGAGCACCGGGACAGCGACTCGCGCGGCGCCAGCGTGCACGGCCTCGGCGGCCTCGCTCCTCGTCAGCTCGCGCAAGTCGCCGGCGGTGGCGGCGCGCACGATGCACGAGAGATCGGTCTCGTCCTGGGCGATGGTGTCGAGCGCCTCGCGGCGCGTGGCCACGATGCGCTCGGGGGTCTTGCCGACGCAGGTGTAGAGCACGACCAGCTCGGAGTCAGAGTCAACAGCGTTCGGATCCAATGGTGCCTCCAGGGGGGTGCGGGCGTCCTTCGACGACGCCGGATTCGCCCGTTGGACGGACCTTACCCGGGTTTTGTTCTCGTGGCCACGCAGTGGTCGGATCCTGGGTCAGAATCCGCCGCGTGCAAGTGCCCGTAACTCCTAGCCTGCGGTTTTCTTCGCGCGGGATCGCCGGCGCCGCCGGCGACGGCCGATCCGACAGCTCCGCTGCGCCGTCAAGCGCGCCGGCGGCGGGCTGCGCGTCCACGCCTCGATGCGCTCCGGGTCGACAGCCCTGACGTGCGCCTGCGTCGAGCCCGTCGACAGCTGCCGCGACTCGCGCGCCAGGCGAGCGATGCGCGCCTGGGTCGCCGTCCGCGCGCGATTGGCCGCGTCGAGGCGCGCGCGCTGGTCGGGTCGCAGCGCCGGCTCTGGCGCGCTCGCGAGCAGCGCCGCCGCGACGGCCGCCACGGCGCCGACCGGATCCGGCATGAACGCCTCGAGCACAAAGCCCGCGAAGTCGGCCGCGGCTTGCTGCTCTCGCTCGCTCCACTCGCGCACGTCCATCCGCTGCGGCACGCTCTCGCCCGCGGTGCACTTGCACGTCCAGCCGAGGCCGCGGCGTCCGATGGGCATGCCGCACATGCGCCCGACGTGGTCGCGGTGGCCGCAGTCGCGGCAGCTCACGGCTCCTCCATGAGCGCGCGGAACGTCTGCAGCACGTCGCCAAACAGACCCGCCTTGAGCTTCTCGGCGGGCGACAGATCGCGGCCGTGCACGTCGTTGCGGGTCAGATGCGCGGTGCTCGTGTCGCTGCCGCCGCTGGCGTTCTTGACGGTGATGGAGCCGTGGAGCCGGCCGTGGTCGATGTGCTCGAGCACAAACGCCTTGGAAGGCCTCTTGGTCGACGCCTCGCATCGGCGGCATTCGAGCGATGTCAGCTTCACGGCAGCTCCCCGACGACAATGACGGGCCGCCGCGGGGCTTGCGCCAGGGCCTGCCGCTCCAGCTCGCAGTGCTCGGGACAGAAGGCGCGCCACGCGCGCTCGAGTCCGACCATGTGCAGCCGCTTGGTCGCCAGCCGCTTGCACTGCGGCACGGGTTGGAAAGGCTCACCGGTCCAGTCGCATTGCAGATCGCTCATCATGGGGTCCTTGCGGCATACGCGTGGAAGATCGCCCACGAGAGCCAGAAGGATGCCGCGAACAGCGCCGCGGTCGAGGCGTGCTGCTGCAGGGCGCTCCCGCGAGCGCGCGCGACGCCGAAGAGCGCGGCCGCCAGGCACGCGGCGAGCAGCGGCAGACCGGCGATCATGGCTTCTTGTCCTGCACGCGCTCGAGCATCTCGGCCGGGGAGAGGTTTGCGCCGCCGGTCCACAGGTCGATCGTCTGCCCGAACAGCTCTTGCAGCTCCCGGTGCTCGTCGAGGTCGGGGCAGGCGTGCACGCCGCACGGGCACGGTGCGGGGTGGATGCCGCCCGGCCAGGCAAAGAACGCCCGCGGCCACTGCGGCGGGTTGTGCCGATCGGTGTAGAAGACCACCGAGCCCTGGACGCGAAACTGCCCGGGGAAGACGCGATCTTCCCATGCGTGGCAGGCGGCCAGCCAGTCGGCTTCCGACCGGAACCACGGATGCGCGCGGCTGCGCGCGCTCACGCGTAGCGTCCGCTTCCGGGGCTGCCCTCGCGCAGCCCCACGATCGGATCGCGCGTGGCCAGGGCCCACAGCCCGCCGGTGCGCTCGAGCCACACGAGCAAGTCGGCCAACCACTCGAACGCGGCCCGGACGCCGCTGCGCGAAGGCACGGCCGCGGCGGCCGCCACCAGCTCGTCGACGACGGCGCCGAGCTGCACCGACAGCGGCAGCGCGCGCAGCCTGCCCGTGAGCGCGCGATCGTCGTCGGTCGTGAGCAGCTCCTGCAGGGCGTCGGCCTGCAAGTTCGCGGCGCACTGCGCGCAGGGCCTGCCCATGAACTCTCCATCGCCGCGCGTGCACGGCGCCAGCTCCGGCGTGTGCACCGGGCAGAGCAGCCGGCCGCCGATGGTGAAGTGCCAGCCCACGGCGCGAAGGCCCAGGGCGCCGCCGACGCCGTGCGCCGTGTTCTTGCAACCCGGCTCGCTGCATTCCCAGAGGTTCATGAGGGCGATCCTTTCGCGCATTGGGGACAAGTGCAATGCGGCGCGTGCACGAGCTTGATCTCAGTCGGCGCGTCGGGCGCCGTGCAGCCCCAGGGCGACCACGTGGCGTTCTGGCCGCACTTGCTGCAGATGATCGTGTGGTAGCGCGGCGGCGGAGCGGGTTTGCGCGAGACGATGAAGCTCGAGGCGCCGGGCGCGCCATGGATGCCTCGCGTGACCATGCGCGGCGGCCCGAGCGTCGGCAGCCCCGTGCGGCCGCGCTGCATGTTCAGCCACTCGGGATGGTGGTCGTAGATCCACCGCTTGGCGAGCCGCTCGGCAAGCTCCACCAGAAACAAGACGCCACCGATCCATCCGACGCCGCGCCCGAACTGCTGCCAGTCGAGCGCGATCATGCCGCGCTGCTCGGCCAGCCCGCGGGCGGCTCGTGGATCGCCACCAGGCGGCCCCTGTCGTCCTTGTGGGCGGGACGGTACAGGCTCGCGCCCTTGTGCCACGCCGGCGGCGTCGATGGGTGCGCGCCGTAGGTGTCGTGGCATTCGATCCGGCAGATGACCGGCGCCCCGTCGACCACGTCGAGGATCACGGTCCCGAGCGGGTAGTGCAGCTGCGCCAGCGCCCATTGCTGCACGGCGTGGCTCGCAGCGCCCCACGGCGCGACCTCGCCGATCTGCGGCATGGGCGCATTCGGGCACTGCGCCACGGTCGGAGGGTTGGGGGGGACGAGGATCTCCGCGGGCACGGCTCTTTACTCCTCGTCGAGCTGCCGGCCGGCGCGTGACGGCACGCGCGGGCCTTGCCGGTGCGGCTCCTCGGGGGCGACGTGGCCGGCGCTCCGGAGCACCTCGGCGTCGCGCTCGGCCAGCATCTTGCGCGTCGCCGCGGCGACGTCGGGATCGCGCCAGTAGCTGGTCGACCGGGTCGAGCGGCTCGAGCGCCGGCGCTCGAGAAGACGACTGAGCAGCCACGCGCCGGCGACGCCGGCGGCCGCACCCTGCAAGGCCCATTCGATCGGCGTCATGACTGCTTGTCTCCCTGCTCGAGCGCCGGCGTCGCGGCCGCCGGCCATTCGGAAAATGTGCGCGCGATGAGACGCGCGAGCCGCTCGGCCTCCTCGGCGAGCTGCCGGGCCTGCGCGCGCAGCTCGTAGCCGAAGAGAGGTTCGCGGGCGTCGGCGTCCTCGACGATCTTCTTGCTCGCGCGGTACAGGCCCACCGCGACGCGCTTGCGTTCGGGCTCGCCGGCGTCGCCGGCGACGCCGCCGGCGAGGGCCACGGCCTGCGCGACGCGGATCGACTCGACGAGCGACTCCAGCGTCCTTTCCGCCAACGCCTTGCGCTGCGCGAGCGCCTGCAGGTGCACGCCCCTCATGGCCTGCCAGAATACCCCCGGCCCGCCGGCCGCGCACGTCGCGCCCCTCGGCGGCGGATCTCGGTGAAACGGGCGTGGCCCTTGGTCGTGAGCACCCAGCCGTTGCGGGCTCCGATGCGGATGCGCCGCACCAGCCCCGCGTCGACCAGGGCCGGCGGGGGCGCGCGGCGCAGGCCGCGCAGCGTGTCGTTTCGGAAGCCCAGTAGCGCGGCGTCCAGGTCGACCGCGCGCCGGCGAGCGCCGAGGTCGATCGGCGCATCGTCGTCCAGGTCCTCGTCGAGCGGCTCGGCCGGCGCCTGCTTGCCCATGCTGTCGCCGGCGCCGGCGCGGTGCCGCATGAACTCGCCAAGCCGCGCGTCGGAGCCGACGTACGCGCTGCGCGTCTTGCCGCCGGCAAACCAGTAGACGTACCAGTACGGCCCGTGCACCAGGCGCCCCGAGCCCTTGCACGCGCGGCACTTGCCGCAGTTGATGCGCTCGCGTTGCAGGGTCGCTCGAGGCGGAACGCGCGCCGCGAGCGCAGCCACGCTCGAGCGCTGCGGCGGCGCCGGCGGCCGACGAGGTCCTCCGCGTGAAGATCTCCGGGCGGTCTTATGTAATGGTCGGTGAGCCATGCGCGTAGCATTACATAAGACAGGCCCGACGTCGACGACCGCGGCCGCGGCGACCGGCGCGAACGGCAGGGAAAAACGCGGCACCGTGTATCTTGCACGGGCGCGAGCTCGCCGGCGGCCGACGTCGTCGACGACTCGCCGGCGAGCTGCTCGAGCAGCCTGCCGTTTCTTGGGTAAGTTCCTGGACCAGGTCGGCGCGATCGCGCGGGCTTTACTCCCCGTCGTCGGGCTCGACCAGGTCCTCGTCGTCCTCGGCGCCGCGCTCCTTGCGCAGGGCCGCGACGGCGTCGCTCGCGCAGTCCTCGCAGATCTCCATGTGCACGCCCCCGAACCCCTCGCGCGCTACGGCCACGGTCTGCTTGGTCCGGTAGCAGAACGAGCAGGCGCCCTTGCGCACCTCCGAGATCCGGTCGAGCACCCGCGCCAGGGGGAGGCGGCAGCCCCGGCAGATCTCGTTGTTGCGCAGGGCCTTGGCCTCCATGCCGTGCGCCTCGTAGATCAGCTGCTCGCACCGGTTGGGGTGCTCCGATCGGTGGCGCTCGCACACGTCGAGCGCTTGCGGCTTGCGGCGGCCGAGGAGCGCGGCCCTGCCTGGTTTGCCCATGCGGGCGAGCTTACCGCCGAGCGGCGCCGGGTGCAGCAGCGGGCGGGTTGGCGTTCGCCGCGGGCCCGCCGGGGATCGGCGGCACCTTCTTGCCCTTGGCCATGAGATGCGGCCCCAGGCCCGCGAGCAGCGTCTTGGCCTTGGACAGCGACCAGGCTTCGGCCTCGGCCTCGTCTCGGAACCGCACGGGCAGATCGGGGATGGGGTAGACCCACTGGCCGCCGACGTCGCCGACGCCCTTGATGTGCAGGTGGCTCCCGTCGTCGCTCGGCGAGAAGTCGAAGAACTCCGACAGGGCGTGCAGGGTGTCGCTCTCGAGCGCGCGCATCAGCAGACGCGCGCCGGCCATCAGGTCTTTGTCTCGGGGCTTGGGGGTGGGGGTGTTCATGATCGGGTGTCCTCGGGATCCTCTTCGGTGGGTTCGTCGTCGCGATCGTGCGGTAGCGGTACTGCGGCGATAGCCGCGCGTGCAAGGGCGCTCGCCAGCTGGGAACCACGGGGCCAATTTGCTGGCCGCTCACGCATCACAATCGGATGCTGCGCGGGATCGGCAGCACGCTGCTTGGGCCTGTGTTCGGCTGGCAGCTCCTCGGGCAGCTCGCGACGGGACGGTGCCGGCAATCGCGAAACGATCTGGTCGATCGCGTCTTGGAATGCCTCGGTATCGTCGGTTTGCGCGTCGCCCACCGCACCGAACGCGCTGACAGCGAGCTGCGCGACCTCGCCCCCATGCACGCGAGCCACATGATCCGGCAAACGCACTCGACCGGCGATCCGATGCTTCAGGATGCCGTGCTCGATCCACCGCAACCCGCTCAGGTAAGCGTCGCTCCAGCCATCGGCGCGGGTGAACGTCGTTGTCACGCGGCCGCCGGTCGACTGCACGCGTGCGATCAGTCGCTCCGGCCACAGCTTCGGATCGAACGTGCGCCACAGCTGCGCGAGCAGCTCCGGCCGATGGCTGCGCAGCAGTTCGCGCAGGTCCTCCGGCTGCTGCGCGATCGCGGCGTCCAGCCTTAGCGCCCAAAGCTCGAGTGTCGCTTCGCGCCGGCCGATGATTTCCATGATCCAGTCCATGAAACCTCTTCCCCCCCTTCAGGTGCCGACGCTGTCGGCGGTGGCCCGGTGCATGTTGGTCCCATCCGACCAGCAGATGGCACTGGAGCCTTGAAGCACGGTGATCGCCGTCCCTCCTGTTACGCCGAGACTCGCCGTGTGCACGTTACTCGTCGCGTTGGCGAAGGGGTATTGCAACCCCACGAGACCGGCCGGCACGTCGTAGGTGATATTTCCAGTGAGCGCGCCCGTAGGTTTGATGATGTTGGCGAGCGCCTGCTGCGGCGTCAGGGCCACGGTGCCCGTGACGGTGGCGTCGGTGTACTCGCCGCCTCCCTGAGCCTGAACGGCCGTGAACGCTGCACCGCCCGCGAAAACCTGAGTGCTCAGACCCGATAGGTCGTTGCCGACGCCGAGCAGCACGGTGCCGGCGATGCCGACGACGCCGTCACCGCCCGACACGCCGTCGCCGATGATCTTCAAGTAGTCGAGCTTCGCAACGGCCGTCGCCGCGTTCACGGTGACGCCGAAACCTGTGAACAGGTTAGGGCACTGGATCTCGACATGGTCGACCTCTAGGTATGCGTTGGCTGTCTGCGCGCTTAGGAACGTCATGGCCGCCGTTTGCGTGGTCGTCATGTAACTCTCGGAGAGGCGCAGCTTGGCGCCGGCTGCCAGCTCGATCATGTCGCCGGTCGTGATCTGTCCGGCGTCGAGGAAGTGATGGCCCACGATCCGCGCGTCGGCCGTGCCCTGCAGCACCAGGTGAGCGCCCGCCGCCGAACCATCGTTGACCGTCGTGCAGCCCGTCAGGGTGCAGCGCGAAGAGGAGATGTTGAAACTTGCTGACGCGTTGGAACGCGTGGTGCAGTTGGTGAAATCAATCTCGGTGAGGCCCTGGATCTGGTAGCCGTAGCCAGC
>Ga0209415_10003632_pt1 | contig 28683 bp, 20 predicted proteins | sample PeaSoiSIISIP2007_FD_187696 | JGI IMG/M metagenome (GOLD analysis project Ga0209415, IMG submission 187696) | Peat soil microbial communities from Weissenstadt, Germany - SII-SIP-2007 (SPAdes) (version 2) | ecosystem: Environmental > Terrestrial > Soil > Wetlands > Peat | place: Germany...
AGGTCGAGGAGCTCCTTGTAGTGGTTGCGGATCGTCACGGGCGTGACGTTCGCGACCGCCGCGATCCGGTCCTGGCTCCGCGGTTCTCCCATCAGGTTCGACGCGATGTAGATGATGGTCGCGAGGATCCCGTTCGGGAGGACCCCGCTGGTGGAGTAGACCTGCTCCACCTGCTCGAGCAGCTCGAGGACCTTCTGGCGTACCTCCTTCGAGAGGTTGAGGTCCTGCGTGAACCGGACGAGGTAGTCGCGCGGCTCGACCGGCTTGAGGCCCAGCTTGAGCTCGCGGGCAAGGAGCGTGTACGCCCGTCCGACCTCGATCTTCGTCGCCTTCGAGTGGGCGATGATCTCCTTCATCGTCCGGGGGACGTGGCACTGCCGGCACGCGGCGTAGACGCTCGCGGCGACGAGCGCCACGATCTTCTTGCCACGGGTCGCCTTGTGCTCGAGCGCACGGCGGTAGATGTAGGTCGCCGACTCCTTCACTTCGCGCGAAAGGCCGAGGACGCCCGCGAGCCGGTTCAGTTCGCCGAGCGCGACCACGAGGTTGCGCTGGTGGGTGCGAGCCGCGCGGAGGCGGTGGTTGAGCTTCCTCAGATGGTAGAACTTGAGGGAGGTGTTGCGGGAGAGCGAGTTGCCCTGGAAATCCCGGGTCGGGACCCCGATCTCGCTGAACAGCCCCTTGTCGGGCATGAGCGGGGAGATGACCGGGCCCCAGCCGCGGGCCTCACGGCCGGTGTCCTCCTTCGAGCCGCGCTGACCCCGGTCGCTGACGAGCGCGCTCTGGTCCACGACCAGGCCGCAATCCGCACACACAATCTCGCCCCGAATCTCGTCCCGGATGAGGTGGGAGGACCCGCAGTTCGGGCAGAGGTCGGAAACCGGCGAGGTCGTGGGCTTCCGGGAGGGGGCCGGTATGACCGCCTTCGGGACCGGAATCGGGGAGTTGCGGGAGCGGACGCTCGCCGGGGCCGCGACAGTGGGCTTCATAGCTTCTGCGCTTCCGTAACCGGACGGCCTATTTATACCTTAATGCCAACGTTGTAGCGTTTGTAGTGTACACATGCTACACCATGCGGCAGTATAGCACAGTCGTAAAACTCGGGCGGAGCGGCGGTAGGGATCGGCCGCCGTGGACGAGAATCTCCTCAGCTTGGACCCTAGCCCTCTGACGTGCCTGCCCCAGGGGCGGGCGGCACGCTAGGCAACGGTGGCGGTGAACATGCAACCACGGGTCGCGTGCTTCGTGGGGTCAGGCTTCGAAACCTCCCAGCGTCCCCCCAGGCGGGACTCGAGGACGGCGCGGAACAGCTGGGGGCACATCACACGGCCGATCTCCGGGGAGTCGGTCGTGCACGCGAAACAGCCGGTGACCCGGAGCGTCAGGGGCTGGTCCTTCACGACCCCGAGGTGGCCCATCGTGTGGGTCGCGTAGTAACGCGAGAGGGAGCGCGCGACCTCCCCGACCGTCTCCCCCTCGACCTCGTCGGCGATCTCGCGCCCGAGCTGGCGCGCGATCGTCTCTATCAGCTCGGGGAGGCGGAGCTCGAACTCGCGCACGCCCGAGGCGCGCATCCCGAGCTTCGCGATCTCCTTGAGACGCTGGAACGGGACCGCCTCCCGACCGCCGACCACCGGGAGGACGGCCGCGGGAGGGTTCTCGAGCTCCACGAACCGGGTCTCGGCGCGGATCGCCGCCGTCCATAGCCGACGGTGGTGGTCCCGGACCCGCCGGACGAACGCGGGCGCGCTCGACCATAGGGCGACCTGCTCGTCGCCCGAGCCCAGACCCTCCTCCCCCGACACGTAGACGAGCGCCCCGACCCGGTCGATCACGATCGCCCGGCTGGAGACCGGGCCGCTCGTGTGGCGGAGCTCGGAGAATCCCGCGAAGTGCTTCGCCTGGGGGAGGTTCGACGGGTAGACCTCGGTCACGACCCGGACCTTCACGCCCCGGCCCACGGCCTCCCGCAGCCCTCGGTCGACCCCGCCCTCGATCAGCGTCGAAAGGAGCGCTCCGCTCGCGCTCACGAGGATCTGGCCCTTGGCCGTGCCGATCCGTTTGAGCAGCACGCCGCGGATCGCCTCCCGGCCGTCGAACACCGCGAACTTGCGCGGGTCGCGGTCGTCGAGCTCCGTCCGCTGCTCCTCCCAGTCCGCGAGGAGCTTGGGGCGGTCCTCCTGGAGCTGGCGGAGCCGGTCCGTCGCACGGTGGATCCACCGGTCGACGAGCTCGTCCGGGGGGAGCGCCGCGAACCGCCGCGGGCGGGCCCCGGCGGCGGTCAGGAGCCCCTCGCTCGCGAGCTGCTTGATGATGCGGTACGCCTCGACACGGTTCACCGCGGACAGACGGGCGAGCTCGCTCGCGGTCTGCGGCCCGGCCCGGCAGGCCGCGAGGTAGAGGCGGGCACCCTTTTCGGGCACCCCGTGCTCGGTAAGGAGTTCGAGAAGGCCCGAGCCGGTGCGGCTCACACCAAACCGAGACTCGCGCCCGATAAGACGGTGCCGGACGGCGAGGACCGGCCCGACCCGACCCGCCTACAGGGCGGCCTGGAAATCCTCGATGGTGAGGGGGTACTCGACCTCGGCGCCCCCGGCCCTCGCGCGGAGGACCTCCCGCGCGAGCAGCCAGTACACGGTCGCAAGCGCGACCCGTCCCTTGTTGTTCGCCGGGATCACGAGGTCCACGTCGCGGGTCTCGTTGTTGACATCGCAGAGCCCGACCACGGGGATGCCAATGGAGACGGCCTCGCTCAGGGCCTGCTGGTCCGTGGCGGGGTCCGTCACGACCAGGACCTTCGGCTCGAAGTACTCGGGCAGGTTCGGGTTCGTGAGGCATCCGGGGACGAACCGTTCGGCGAACGACACCGCGCCCACGGTCTTCGCGAAGACGCGGACCGGCTTCTGGCCGTACTGGCGCTGGGAGACGGTGAGGATCCGTTCCGCCGGGATACGGGCGAGGAACTTCGAGGCCATCCGGATCCGCCGGTCGGTCTCGCGAACGTCGAGCACGTGGAGCCCGTCGAACCGGATCTTGTAGACGAACCGGCGCATCGAGGCCGACTTCTGCTGCGTCCCGATGTGCACGCCCGAGGTCAGGTAGGTGTCTTCGGGGATCAGGAGCTCGCCCGGGCGGATATCCTGGCCGTCGGAGGTGCTCACGGGCTCTTCGGCCATCGGTTCGTCGTCGGGCATTACTCCATCATCCGGTGGCGCGGCCGAGACGCAGGAGCTCATTTAGTTTTGCCACGCGCTCTCCACCGAGAACGCCGCATTTCATACCCCTCGCACCGGTCCCTACTGCGAGGTGGGCCAGCCACCCTTCGGGGAGGTCCCCCGAACGGTGCGACGTGACCGTGGCGAGGCCGTGGGCGCGGGCAAGGTCGACCGTGGCCAACGTATCCGTAAGGGTCCCGACCTGGTTCACCTTGATCAGGACCGCGTTCACCGAGCGGTCGGCGATCCCCCGCTCCAGCCGCGACACGCGGCTGCAGAAGATGTCGTCACCCACGACGAGGGCCCGGTTCCCGATGGCCCGGGTCAGCTGGGCGAACGGCTCGAACGCCTCCTGGTCGAGCGGGTCCTCCACGAACCGGAAATCGTACTCGTCGACGAGCTTCGCCACGAACTGGACCTGCCCTTCGGAATCGAGGCTCCGGTCCTTGTACCGGTACATCCCGCCCCGGTAGAATTCGCTGGCCGCGAGGTCAACGCCGGGGTGGACCTCGACCCGAAGCTCGTCGCGAGCCCGGGCGCACGCGTCCCGCAACAGCTCGATCGCTTCGATGTTCCCTACGGGAGCGACCCAGCCCCCCTCGTCCCCCCGGCCCAGCGCCAGCGTAGGATAGCGTCGGTGGAGCTGCTCTCCGACGAGAGCGTGCACCCGGACCGCGGCCCGGACCGACTCGTCCGGCCGGGGCGACTCGGCGAACGCAATGAACTCCTGCATGTCCGGCCCGCCGATGGCGTGTCGGCCCCCGTTCATGCAGTTGCCCACGACCGCGGGGAACGCCGTACCGGTGACCCCAGGGCGGGCGAGGACCCGCCAGAGCGGGTCACCCTTCTCGGCGGCGTGCGCGAGCGCGGCGGCGATGGAGACCGCGGTCGCCGTGTTGCCGCCGATCCGGGAGAAATCCGGGGTGGTGTCCACCGCGTGGAGCGCCCCGTCGATCGCCGCCTGGTCCGCCGCGTCCACCCCCACGAGCCGAGGGGCGACCGAACCGGGGAACGCCCGCAGCGCCGCGGCCGCCCCGCCCTCCGGAAACGCTCGGACCTCATGGATACCCGTGCTGGCCCCGCTCGGCGCGCCCGCACGGCCCCGGGCGCCGGACTCGAGGACGAGCGTCGCCTCGACCGTCGGCTGGCCTCGGCTGTCGATGATTGCCCCGAGGTCGGCGGAGACGACCCGGCTCACGGGCTCTCCACGAACTCGACCAGCACACCGCCGAACGCGCTCGGGTGGGCGAACCCGACCCGCCGCCCCCGTGCCCCCGGTCGGGAGGCTCGGTCGACCACGCGATCCCCGCGGTGGATCAGCTCGGCGAGCTGGGCGTCCACGCTCGGGACATGGAACGCCAGGTGGTGGATCCCCTCCCCCCGGGACGCCAGGAACTTGCCGACGGGCGATTCGGGGGTCAGCGGCTCCAGAAGCTCGATGTGCGTCTCCCCGACGCGCAGGAAGGCGACCCGTACTCCCTGCGTCGGGAGCTGCTCCGGGGGCGAGTCGGGGTCTCCCGCGAGCGGCCGCCACCGCTCGATCGCCTTGGAGAGGCTAGCGACGGCGATCCCGACGTGATCGAGCTGCACCGTCGATCTCTTCCTAGAACGCCTTCGAGGGGGGCTGTTCGCCGAACGCGACTCGCCAGACGTCTGAGATCTCTCCGAGCGTGCACCCCGCGACCACCGCGGCCAGGACCTCGGGAATCACGTTCCCGCCCGACTCGGTAGTCCGGCGCAGCCGCTCGAGCGCGGCGAGCGAGAGCGCGGCGTCGCGCTCGCGGCGCCACCGGGCCAGCCGTCGTACCTGGCGGGCCTCGTCCTCGGGCGAGATCCGCTGACCCGAGACTCCCTTGTGGGACCCCGGAAAGAGCGAGAACGCCGGGTTTCCCTCGGGGTACTCGTTCACCCCGACGACCGTCTCCTCCCGCCGCTCGCGAGCCTTCGCTACGCGGTACGCCTCCCGGGCGATCTCCCCCGCGATGAAGCCGCGGTCGATCGCCGCGACAGCCCCGCCCATCGTTTCGATGCGCGCGAGGTACTCGCCCGCCTCCTGCTCGATGCGGTCGGTGGCCTCCTCGATCGCGTAGGCGCCCCCTACGGGGTCGACCGTCGACCCGATCCCCGACTCCTCCGCGAGGGTCTGTTGGGTTCGGATGGCCAGGCGCGCGGTCTGCTCCGTCGGGAGACCGAGCGCCTCGTCGAGCGCGTTCGTGTGGAGGGACTGGGTTCCGCCCAGCGTCGCGGCCAGGGCCTCGAGCGTGGTTCGCACGACGTTGAGCTCGGGCTGCTGCGCTGTGAGGCTGGACCCGGCGGTCTGGGTATGGAATCGGAGCTGCTGCGCGCGGGTTCCCTTCACGCCGAACGTCTCCCGCACGATGCGGGCCCACAGACGGCGCGCGGCACGAAACTTCGCGATCTCCTCGAGAAAGCGGATGTCCGAGGAGAAGAAGAACGAAAGCCGTGGCAGGAAGCTCTCGAGGTCGAGGCCCCGGTCGCGGACCGCACGGACGTAGGCGATCGCGTTCGCGAGCGTGAAGGCGACCTCCTGGGGTGCGGTGGCACCGGCTTCGCGCATGTGGTAGCCCGAGACGGAGATGAAGTTCCACATCGGCATCTCCCGGGTCGAGAACTCGATCAGGTCGACCGTGAGCCGCAACGACGCCGCGGGCGGGTAGATGTACGTCCCTCGCGCGACGTACTCCTTCAGCACATCGTTCTGGACCGTTCCGGAGAGGCGGGCACGGGGTACGCCGCCCTCCTCGGCGACCGCGACCAGCAGCGGAACGAGGATCGGGGCCGTCGCGTTGATCGTCATCGACACGGTCGCGTCATCCAGCGAGATCCCCTGGAAGAGGGTCCGCATGTCCGCGAGGGAGGAGATGGGGACCCCGCACCGCCCGACCTCGCCCCGGGAGCGTTCGTGGTCCGAGTCGTACCCGTTCTGGGTCGGGAGGTCGAACGCGACCGAAAGTCCGGTCTGTCCCCCCTCGAGCAGGAACCGGAACCGTCGGTTCGTGGCCCCGGCACTGCCGAACCCGGAGTACTGCCGGATCGTCCAGAGCCGGCCCCGGTACATCGTGGGTTGGATCCCTCGAGTGAAGGGTGGCTCTCCCGGGAAGCCAACCTGGGAAAGGAACGCCTCGTCCGACGCCTCCGGCGGGTCCGAGAGAAGCGGCAACCGGCCCCCGGACGCCCGTTCTCCGATGGCCTTCCGCGCGTCCCGCTCCCAGCGGGCGCGGCGGGGATCGATCGGCGACGCACGACGAGAGCGCGCCATCGGCGTCGGACCGGCGGACGCTATTAATCGGTGTCGCGGCGAGCGACCAAGGGCCACAGCGCGCTGAGGTCAAGCTCGGCCCAAACGCTTGGCACGGGGACGCCGATATCGGCGAGGATTCGGGGGTGGATCTCTCCCATCTCGGCGACGACCTCTCCCGCGACGCGGGCCTGCGCGGCGCGACCGGGGATCGTCCCGGGCAGTTCCGCGGGCTCGCGGACGGCCCCCACGTCGAGGCTCCCCAGCAGATATTCCACGAGCGCGGCGACGTCCGCGAACCCCGCACGCTCGCTGGCCACGATGAAGCCGGCGCGGTACCGCGTCTCGGCTCCCGCTTCGGCCCCGGGGGAGCGCACGACCACGGGGGCGACCTCCGCGAACCGTTGCGGATAGCTCCGGCGCGTGTTGTGCGCGAGCACGTCGATATGCGAGAGGAGCAGGCGGTCCCGCACGAACGCGAATTCCGCGGATACGGGATTGCGAAGGCGGATCGGGGCACCGCCGGCCAGCCGACCGACGCACGTCTCCGAAACGAGCAGCGGCGTGTGGGGCTGGGTGAATCCCAGGCCAAGGAGAAGCGCGGCGATCCGCCGTCGGAAGACGGTCTCCGCGCGGCGGTGGCCCCGGGTCGGGCTCGCGGGCACGATGCCGTCCTCGGACCGGACGCCGCGCGACAGAACGACCTCCTCGGCGAGGTCGACCGGTCCGAGAAGGTCCGGCCGCCAGGGCGGAGACGAGACCCGGAACCCGCCCCGGATCCGTCGCACCCCAAGGCGGGCCCGCGCGAGGGGCTGCGCCACCTCGTCGAACCCGAGCGGAGTACCGGCGATCTGATCGAGCAGCTCGGCGGCCAGGTCCTGCTCGTGCGGCTCGAGGACCTCGACCCCCTCGTCGCGCGAGCCGTCCGCCGCCTCGATCGCGACCGGGGCCACGGCCCATCCGCGCGCGACGAACACGACCAGGAGGAGCCCGAGCCCTTCTCGGACCGTGCGCGGTCGGGTCCCCGTCGATTCGAGGAGAAGCTCTCGGTCGCCGGGCCGGGCCTCTCCAGTCCCTCGGCTGTTGAGCACCGGCGGGAGGCTGAGGATGCTGCCCGCGTCGTCGCGGAGCGTGAGGCATCGCCCCTCGGAGGAGCCCAGCGACCCGTACCGCTGGGCCATCGGGTCCGTAGCGAGGAAATCGGCGCCCGTGACCTCCTCGCTGCCGTAGAGCGGCACGAAGTTCACGCGGGAGACCGGCTCCAGGGAGTACCGTATCGGTGGCCTCAGCCGGTCCGCGGGGTAGATCCCGAGGCTCATCACGCGACGGTCGCGGCCGACCGTGGCGTGCAGGATCTCCTGGAACCGGACGGCCTCGGCCAGCAGCCCTTCGTCGAGCGGGCGACCGCCCGGCGCCCGGATCCGAATCCCGGCGATCGCGGGACGCAGTTTTTCGACGGACGCATCCACACGGATCGTCCACGGTTCGTCGGTCGGCGCAGAGCGTCGCGCCTTCGGGAGGCCGGACGCCGACCCGAGGGCACCCTGGAGGTAGAACCCGAGGCCTCCCTCGGAGAGGAGGTCGAGCCGATCCGGCGTCACGGAGAGCTCGAGCTCGTCACCGACCCGTCGCTCGACCTCCGCCTTGGACGCGAAGAGGAGCTCCTCGAGCGTGGCGTCGGTCACGCCGGGCGGCAGGAGCTCGAGGACCCGGCGGAGGGAGAGCGTCGATCGCGGCACGCCTAGCCTCGCCTCCCGCCGAGCAGCTCGAGGTCGTCGGAGAACAGCTCGCGGATGTCGTTCTTTCCCAGGGCGACCATCGCGAGGCGGGTCACGCCCACCCCCCAGGCGAGGACGGGGACGTCGACCCCGAGCGGCCGGAGGACCTCCGGCCGGAACAGCCCGCCCGGGAACACCTCCATCCAGCCGAGGCGCGGATGCCGAACGTACCCTTCGATGGAGGGTTCTGTGAACGGGAAGTAGCTCGGCCGGATCTTGAGCTCGCGGATGCCGATCGCTTCCGCCAGCGACCGGAATAGCCCGACCAGGTGACGAACCGTCATCCCCTCCGCGCCCACGATCCCTTCGGCCTGCTGGAACTCGAGATGGTGCTTCGCATCCACCTCTTCCCGGCGGAAGTTGCGGTCGATCGAAAACATCCGGAACGGGGGGGCGGGGTGACGGGCCAGGAACCGGGCCGATACCGCGGTCGTCTGGGATCGGAGCACCGGGCGGGCCGCGATCGTCGGATCGTACGGGGTCGCCCATCCCGGGCTTATCGGGACCGCTTCCCCGGGCATGGGGCGCCCCTCGTGAGCCGCCCCGACCCGGGCCAGGAGTTCGGCGGCCGGCAGGCGACCGGCGATCCCTTCGACGGCGAGCGCGTCGTGGATCGACCGCGCCGGATGATCCTGGGGCATGAACAGCACGTCGTTATTCCAGAACTCCGTTTCGAGCAGAGGGCCCTCCGCCTCCTCGAACCCCAACCCGACGAGGACCTCGGCGAACTCCTCGAGCCACGCGACGTACGGGTTCGGACGCGCCCCGGAGACGAGCGGGACGGGCGCGCGGGCGTCGTATGGCCGGAAGACGCGGTCCTTCCAGAGTCCGCTGAGCAGCAGCTGAGGGGTCAGCGCTCCGATCGGTGCCTCCCCCTCGTCGACGAGCGTCATCCGCCGACCCTCGTCGGACGGGGCCCATCGCTTGATCGAGCGGTGGTCGGTCCGCACGAGGGCCCTTCGCTCGAGCGCCTCCACGAGGGGAGGGTCGAGCTCGGTCTCCTCGTTCGCGACCTGACGGAGGACGAGCTCCTCCGGGAGCGGGCCGGCGGGCGGTGCGACCCCTTCCTTGATCCTGATCGGTACGCCGTCGGCGAGGACCCCGCGCCGTCGGAGGATGCCGATCGCGGCCGACCGCTCCTCGTCGCGCAGGCCCAGCGTGGCGACCTGTTCGGGAGTGAGCGGGCCGCGGCTTCGCAGCGCGTCGAGGAGGCGACGTTCCGGGAGACCGACCGCGAGCACCTCCTTCCCGCGGGGCGTGATCGCCACGGTCGTCTCGTGCTCCTCCTCGACCACGACGAGGTGCTTCGACCTCAGTCGCTGGAGGCTCCCGCGGACCGTGTCCAGCCCGATCCCGGCCTTCTGGGCGAGCGCTTCCTCGCCGACCGGCAGGTCCGTGGACTCGCGGAGCGCTGCGAGGACCGACCGCTCGGGCCCCGAGAGCGCGACCGGGGTCCCCCCGTCGGGGACTTCCCCCGATGCACCGGGCACACCGGCGCGAGAGAGCCCCCGGATTAAGCCTTTTGGGGATTTTGCGGCGCGGCCGGTCCCGAGGCCGGCGGAGGCGGGGATGAGGCCGAAGGCGCTCCGGCCGGCGGGGAGGGCGCCTGCGTCGGGGCGTTGGGCGGCGGGGGCGGCGGAGGGGCTGGCGGCGTTGCCGCCGGGCGCTTGACGGTGGGCCGTGCACCGGGGGCGGGTGTCGGGGGCCGATACCGACCGCGTCCCAGCCAGGCTCCGGCGACGACCGCCACCGACATGATGATCGTGTAGCCGATGTACGTCCACGGGGGCTGTTCCAGGACCTCGAGAGCCGGGAGGAGACCGAGCAGGTTCACCGCCACGATCGACTGGTTGGTCCCGTACAGGCGATCGGTCGTCACGACCACCGAGACGTTCGCGTGGGCACCGAGATAACAGAACGGGATCGTCAGCTGCGCCTCGACCCATCCGGTCGAATTCGTCCGGGGGTCCGCCTCGGAGAACGTGCCGGTGCAGGGCCCGGTCGTCGTGTCGGCCACGGCGGCCATACGGACGACGGTGTCGGCGATCGGGATCCCTGTGGTCCGATTCGTGAGCTGCGTCACGACGGTGACGGCGCCCCCGGGTGCGACCGTGGTCGGGGTCACGGAGAGGCTGAGGTTCACGTACGAGCCGACGAGGTCCTCGTAGAGCGGGACCGCGCGAGGCGAGCCCCAGCCGGTCGCCGCGTCCCACCCGACGGTCGCATTGACGAGACAGTTGTGCCCCCCTACCACGTCCGCGAGGCCGATCCCGATCTGTCCGCTCGGCTGGCTTGCGCCCACGTGATAGAGCTGGGGAAGCAGCCAGCCGAGGGGCCGACCGTACTGAGCGTTCATCTCCGCCACGAGACCCGCCCAGAACGGCGCCGCGAAGCTCGTTCCCGCAGCCTGGCTCTCGCCGCCGTCGAAGAAGAGGAAGTTGTCCGCGCCGGACGCGCTGACGTCTGGCAGTCCGCGATGGCCGGAGACGTTCACGAACGGACCCGCCGTACCGACCTGTTGCCAGCTCGGGATCCCGAAATGATCGGAGAACCCTCCGCCGCTGTCGTTCCATGCAGACTCGCTGAATCCCGTGATCTGCCCGAACACGTTGCGGGCGAGGCTGACGTCCGTTCCGCCGACCGCCAGGACCTCCGGAGATGACGCGGGGTACTCCGCGGAGACCCCTCCCGAGCAGCCGGCATCGGCATCACCGCCCGTGTCGCCCGACGCGGCGACCACAGTGATGCCGCGGCTCGCCGCTACCGCGAGAAGCCCGTTCCAGCTCGCAGCCAGCGCCCCGTCCCCCGATTCGACCACCCCGAACGACATCGAGATCACGCTGACGTTGGTGAGGGAGAGCGCCGTCTCGAACGCGTCCGTGAGGGCCGCTGTGGAAGGAGAGTAGCTGGGACCCGGGCCGTCGGGAGCGTAGACCGCGTCCAAGGTAGCCCCCGGCGCGGCCGTTCCCGACCACTCGATGTCGAGGGTCATCTCCTCGACGGCCTGGAGATCCGGGGAGGATAGAGCAGAGCTGGCCGGTGCGTCGGCCCCGTCCACCGGGTAGGGCGCGATCGAAGTAGCGGGGAAGCCCGCGCCGTTGTAGTTCGCGAAGAAGTTCTGGATGTCGCTGGGCGAGTACCCCTGGCCCCAGAGGACGAGGGCGATGGACTCGTTGGTCGCGTTCGCGTAGACCGGCGAGCCGGTGAGGTTGTAGAGCGCGGAGAGCCCGTAGATGCTACGCGCCGTCGACGGGACGACCGTGTTGCCCGACCCGAGGGCGGCGCGCGAGCCACCGCTCGACAGCGACCCCGGCGGGGACAGGTCGATCGAGAACGTCTCGAACCCGGTCGACAGGCCCACCACGCCGGCGACGTCCGCTTCGATCCCTTCGGGGAGGGTCGGGGCGGTCGTCGGGATCATCACGCTCCGGTTGCCGTACGTCCCCGAGACGAGCGCCGTCCCGAACGCCCGGTCGAGCGACACGGCCGTGCCCTCCAGCGAGAGGGTCATCCGGTCCGGCCATTCGTGCGTGACACGGAGTCCCTCCCCGGTAAAGTACTGCTGCGCCCGAAGATACTCGGACGGTGTGGGCCCGTAGCGCGCGGCGAACCCGGCGGCGGGGACCAGTCCCGGGGGCGGGGCGGAAGGAAGTGAACGGGGCTCGAACACCACGTCGACAGGGATCAGCCCCGGTGGCGAGTGGGGTGATTCCACGAGGGAAATCCGGGCGGGATCGTACCCGGAACGGACCGCGAAGTCCGCCAACGAGCTTGTGGAGACCGCCGTGGTCGGAATGGGCGACCCGCCCTGCGGAGCGCTGCCCTCGACGGAGCCCATCAGCCCGAGCAGGAGCGCTGCGAGCGCGACCACGAACGCGGCCCGAACGAGCGTAGGCCTAGCCGGGCGCCCCACGTGCTGTACCGGGCCGGTGGGGCAGAAATACCTTCGCGGCCGAGTCGTCGCGCCGTAGTGGGCTTACGATCGGATGGGGGCTGTGTACCCCGGCGGCAGCTTGAACGTCCCTTTTCCGCCGAAGGGGTCGGGCCTGGCCGTGGCGGCCTCTCCTCTCTTGGCGGAAAGGTACGCATCGATCGCGTTCGCCGCGTCGGTCGCAGCCCCCATCGCGTAGACGACCGAACGGCCCCCGGCGGCGAATATCCCCGGGATCGCTGTCTCGAAGCCGGCCCGCTTGCCCTCGGGCCATCCCTGGGAGGTCACCTTGAGGTCGAGCTCGGGTCCGAAGCCGGTGAGGTCCGCCTTCTGGCCCACGGCGACGATCACCGTGTCGCACGCGATCGTGGATTGGGACCCGGCTACGGGTACGGGCGTCCGGCGTCCGCCGGCGTCCGGGGGACCGAGTTCCATCGACTGGACAACAAGGCCTTCCACGCGACCGTTGCCCACGATCTCAAGCGGGGCCCGCTGGAACAGGAATCGGATGCCCTCCTTCTCGGCACCGAGGACCTCCTCGTGATCCGCGGGCATCTCTTCGCGCCCGCGCCGATAGACCAGCGTGACACGCCCGCCGCCCGACTCCCGGAGGGCGGTGCGGACGGAATCCATCGCGACGTCGCCGCCGCCCACGACCACGATCTCCTTGCCGACCTTGGGGGGATGGCCAGCGTTCGTCTCCTTGAGGAAGCGCAGTGCCGGCAGGACTCCTGGGAGGTCCTCACCGGGGACGCCGAGCGTTCGGTGCGCCGGCGTCCCGACCGTGAGGAGGACGGCCTGGTATCCGTCCGCGAGGAGCCGGTCGAGCGGCTGGTCCTTCCCGATCTTCGTGCCGTCGACGAACGTGACGTCAAGGTCCTTGAGCCGGGCCCGGTCCGTCTGCACATCGGCGTCCGTCATCCGGTAGGCGGGGATCGTCTGCATCAGCCCGCCCACCCGCGCCTCCTGCTCGAACACCGTGACCGAGTAGCCGCGGACGCCGAGCTCCCAGGCCGCCATCAGTCCCGCCGGACCCCCTCCCACGACCGCGACCCGCTGGCCCTTGGGCTTCGATGCGACGTAGACCAGGTCGCTCTTCCCGAACTCGAGCGCGGCGCGCTTCAGGTGTCGGATGGCGATCGGCACGCCCTTCTTCGTGATCACGCACGACTCCTCGCAGTAGTGGTAGCAGACCTTGCAGAGGCACGTCGAGAGCGGGTTCTCCCGCAGGGTGACGCGCGCCGCGCCGTCGAAATCGTCCGCCGCCACGAGGCGGATGTACTCCCGGCAGTCCTGGGTGATCGGACACGCCTCGACGCACCACGGGCGGCGGCACTGGATGCATCGCTTCGCCTCCAGGATCGCCTCCTCTTTCGAGTAAGCGTGGAGTACCTCGCGGAAATCGGTCGTGCGTTCGGCGACCGGTTCCTCCGGGATCGCGACGCGCACCGGGTTCAGCTTGGGAGGGGCCGGCTTGGGCGCTGCCGGTGCTGTCGGCGCTGCGGCGACCGCGGGTGCCTCCGACGACATGAGGTCCGGGATTTCACCCCGTCCGGTTCTTAAGACGTTTATCGTCCCCGACGACCCGCGGGGACGACCCGCGGCACGGATCGACGCCCCGCGCCCGAGATATAGGGGCGGCGGTCTTGAATCGCGGCCTCTGGCCACCCGAGAGGGGTTCCCGATGGTTCTCGATTCGCTTGGAAAGTCCCTGCGGGGTGTACTCCAGAAGATCGCCCGCGGGTCCGTGGTCGACGAGGCGCTGCTCTCGGAGGTCGTCCGGGACATCCAGCGGGCTCTCCTCCAGGCGGACGTCAACGTCCAGCTGACCCTCGATCTCACCCAGCGGGTTCGACGCCGCGCGACCGAGGAGAAGCCCCCGGCGGGCGCGAGCCTGCGCGATTTCCTCATCCGAATCATCTACGAGGAGATTCGGGGGATCCTGGGCAAGGACCGACCGTTCGAGGCGAAGCCGAAGAGAATCCTGCTCGCCGGTCTCTACGGGCAGGGAAAGACCACCACCGCCGCCAAGCTCGGGCGCTACCTCCAGAAGAAGGGAGTCCGGGTCGGCCTGGTCGCTGCGGACGTTCATCGGCCGGCGGCGATCGACCAGCTCGAGCAGCTCGCGAAGAAGATCGGAGCCGACTTCTACTCCGACCGCTCGGAGCGCAAGGCGGAGGCGATCGTCCGGGCCGCGCTCGAGAAGCTCCCTGCGCACCTCGCCATTATCGTCGACACGGCCGGAAGGAGCGGGATCGACGCCGAGCTGATCGAGGAACTCAAGCGGGTCAAGGCGGTCCTCCAGCCCGACGAGGTGTTCCTAGTCCTGGATGCGGCAATGGGGCAGGCCGCGGGCCGGAGCGCGGAGGCGTTCCACAAGGCGGTGGGCCTGAACGGCGTCATCCTCACGAAGCTCGACGGGTCGGCGAAGGGAGGCGGCGCCCTCTCCGCAGTGGCGGTCAGCGGCGCTCCGATCGTCTTCCTGGGGACGGGCGAGCACCTCGAGGAACTGGAGCGGTTCGAACCGACCCGTTTCGTTTCGCGGCTGCTCGGCATGGGCGACATCCAGACGCTCCTGGAGCGGTTCGAGGAGCTCTCCAACAAGGAGGCGGCCGAGGAGGCCGCGAAGCATCTCATGTCGGGGCGGTTCACGCTCCGAGACATGCGTTCCCAGCTCGATTCGCTCGGCCAGATGGGGCCGTTCTCGAAGATCATGTCGATGTTCCCGATGTTCGGAGGGGGAAAGCTGGACGACAAGCAGCTCGAGGAGTCCCAGCGCCGGCTCCGACGGTTCCGGGCGATCCTCGACTCGCTGAACCCCGGCGAGCTCTCGGATGCCTCGATCATCAAGGCCGAGCGGATACACCGCATCGCCCGGGGAAGCGGGCAGCCGCCCCAGGAGGTCCGGGCCCTCCTCAAGCAGTTCGAGTTGACCCGCAAGTCAGCCCACGGGCTGGCCTCGAACCGCCGGCTGCGACGCCAGATCGAGAAGGGCCTTGGTGCTCCCGGCGGGCCTGCGGAGTGAGAGCCCTCCCTCGATGAACCCGCTCTCGTTACCCGAAGCGTTCCTCGGCGGGGCGCTGCTGTTCTTCGTCCCCGGCTTCACGGTCGCCCGGGCCGTCTTCCCGCGCCTCCGTTTTCGGGGTCCGAGCGGACTGCGGGGGGCGCTCGAAACGATCACGCTCGCGTTCACGCTGAGCGTCGTCCTGACGGTGCTGGTCGGCTTCCTGCTCCTACGCGTCGCTCCGGGCGGATTCCTCGCGAACTGGTCCGATCCGCTGCTCGAAGCGTGCCTCGGAGCGATCGCGGCGGTCGCGCTGGCCGTGGGACTGCTCGAGGGTGCGTATGCGCGCACCCTGCCGCCCCCGCCCGCCCGCGAGCCGGGCTCAGGAGGGCCGTGGGAGCTTACCCGCGAGCTCGACCGGCTGGGCGCCGAGGAGCGGCATCTGGTCCGGAAGCTCTCGGGCCCTCGACCCGATTCCGAGGCGCCCGGCGAGCTGCAAGAGCGGCTCGACGAGGTGCGCAGCGAGCTCCGGGCGCTCCAGGAACGACGGGAGGCGGAGTATGACCTCTAGTCGCGGACGCGCGAGCCCGGCGTCACAGAAGATGGTCCTGATCATCCGTGGGGAGCTCCGGCTGACCGCCGGCAAGGCGGCCGTCCAGGCGGCGCATGCGGCCGTCCTGCTCGTCCGGAGGGCAGAGACGCATTCCTCGAGCGACCTCGACGCCTGGCTCGCCGAAGGTCAGAAGAAGGTCGCTCTCGAGGTCGCCACGCTCGAGGAGATGGAGGCGATCCAGCGGAAGGCCCGCGCCGCGGGGATCCCGACCACCTGGGTCGAGGACGCGGGGTTCACCGAGGTCGCGCCCGGGACGCGGACGTGCCTCGGTCTCGGTCCCGCGCCCGCTTCCGAACTCGACCCTATCACGGGCGACCTGCCGCTCCTGTAACCGGCCGGCCAGCTACCCAAATCCGGTTCGCCCCTTCGGAAGGAGGATAGTCTGCAAGGGGCCCGGGCCGCACGTCGGCGGCCCGGGCCGGGGGAAAGGGTTGGCTCGAGGGAGTCCGGCCGACCTAAGTCGACGGAGGGCTAGGCGGGGAGGTTTCCCCGTCAGCTTTGGCGTCGTCAGCCTTGGCTTCGTCAGACGGTGCCTCGTTCCAGCCCTGCGGAGGCGGCGAGGCTGGCGGCCTCCGCCCGGCGTAGTGCACGGCAAGGACGAGGAACACGATCGCGAGCAGGGCAAGCAGCCCGATCAGGGCGTAGGCCAGCGTGCCGAGGTACGTCGACGAGGGGGAGGCGGCCGGGGGCGGCGGTGCGGACGACGAAGTCGAAAAGACGACTACCGCCACGGTAACCGCCTGGCCGTTGACGACCACTTGGATGGAGTGGGCGGGACCGGTGTAGCCCGCGGGTGCAGTGAAGGTGGCCCGGTACGTGCCGTTCGTCTCGTAGAACGTATTGTTCACGCTCGTGACCGCGACCGTGTAGCCCGACGACGCGGGCCCGATCGTTACGGCCCAGCTCGTTCCTGCTGGCAGGCCCGCCTCGCTGAACGTCAGCGCATAGACCGGGCCGATAATCGATGTGTAGGCGATCGTTTCGCTGAGCGGGAGCGCCGCGAGGGACACGCTGGACCCGTTCGGAGCGAAATACCCCTCAATGATCTGGGCTTGGTAGTCATACACGTGGCTCTCCGGAAGAGCGAAGGCGAGGCTCGGCCCGTTCGTTGTCTGCGCGCCGTAGCCCGAAACGACGAGCGTCCAGCTCGTATTGGAGGCGAGCCCGGTCTCGAGGAACGTCACGGTCGCGGTCGAGGTGACGAACGCGGTGTAGGCCACGGCCTGGGGGACGTTCGCTCCGGCAATGGTGATCGTCCCGTTGGACGGGGCGACGCTGTAACCGGCTTCGAAGGACACACTGTAGTCGTACGTCGCGTTCGCGAGCCCCGGGAAGACGATCGAGGCGGTGTGCGAGCTCAACGTCGTGGGTCCTACTGTCGCGGACCATCCCGTACCCGCCGTGAGGCCAGACTCGGTGATCGTAGCGCTGTAGGTCGCCGCGGCGTACTGAACCTGGAACCAGACGCTGTCCCCACCACCGCCGATGACCGAGTTCTCGTTGATGGACGCGGGGTTGATCCACGGGGCAAACCCGATCAGCTCGTTCGACTGGCCGTTGTAGATGTACATCGCGAGGGCGTTCGTGATCTGTTCGAGGTAGTTGTAGTCGAGGACCCGCGTGGGACCCGACGGAAGGGCGCCTACGATGGCCATCCAGTAGCTCGCCACGTTGTAGGCGACGCCCTGGCAGGTCGAGTTGAGCGTGCCGGCCGCGGGGTTCTCAGCCTGGGCCGCCCAGTAGGTCAGGTTCGCGAAGGTAGTGTTACTGTGCCCGCACGTCGCGTTGTCCTCATACTGGGGCAGGGCCAGTTGAGCGTTGAACGTGTCCGGAGCGGTGTAGTCTCCGTTCGGCTGGGCCATCGGGGCGAAGTAGTCGGTGGGGTCCGGATAGTCCGGGGCCCATCCGAATCCGACCGAGGAGGCGAGCGGGCTCGCGTACGCCCCGACCAGGTCGCCCAGGAACTGGGTGAACGTCTCGGCCAACGGGTACGGTTCCAGCGTGTGGCCGCTGAGCTGGGAGATTTCCGCGGCCCAGTCGTTGATCAGGGTAAGGTCCGCGGGTGCCCCGTCGAAATAGGCGATCGGCCACGTGCAGGGGCTGCCCACGGTACAATCGTTCACGAGCGTCGCGTTGTAGTACGGAGACGCCGGGTTCGTAATGTTCGCCCACCACCAGGAGGCGGTGCCCGGGGTCGCGGCCGTACTGTTCGACGGGTTTCCGAGCAGGTAGGGCCAGGATACGTTGCTGGGGTAGTAGTTGCCCATTCCGGAGGGAATCGGACCGCCCGCGTTGAACGCGAACTGGATCCCGTCGACCGTGTTGATGGTGTTCTCGATCGTTGTGTACGGATACGCGTCAACGTAGAAGTTGCGCAGCCCGATGTCGGTGAGCAACGTGGGATTGATCGGGTTCGCCTCGAGGGGGGTGCCCCCGAAGGTCGTGTTGTACGCGCTGTAGTCGATGCCCAAGTTGATGGGCGTGAAGGCGGTGCTCAGGGTAGGGAACAGCACGTACTGCCAGATCCCCGAGTGGACGAATCCGAGCAGCGTGCTGGTTTCGGTTGTGTAGATGCCGGCAAAGTCGGCGGTCCCAGCGAGGATGGAGTCAGTACCGAGACTGTCCCCTTCTTCGGCCGTCTCCCAGACTACGTCGACGCTCGGAATGTAGGCCCCTACGGCGGGGTCGCAGTAGCCGGAGTACTTCGCGAGGCCGCCCACTCCCGAGCAGCCGGAGGGCTGTACGTACGCGGGGTTTACGGCGAGCGAGTAGCTGAGACCCGGGTTGACGGATGCGTAGTACGGGCCCGAGCCGACCATGCTCCACTGAACGTTCGCCTCTTCGACCGGCCAGTCCGGAGTGACGCTCGACTCGAGCGCGTCCCAGCTCTTCGGATTGAGGCCCGAGATATAGGTCGTCCACGCGGCGTTCTGAGTCGTGTTTCCCCCGTCCGGGAGGGCGCACGAGCCGTCACCGTTCGCAGCCGAGGTACCGGTCCAGCCCGGCAGACCGGCGGCCTGGTACGTAAACCAGCCGCACGGGACGACGCTCGCACCGAGGTTATCTTCGACAAACTCGTTGAACTCGGGCCAGAGGGCCCCCGAGCCGTTCGCGACAAAGGTGATGCAGCCATCTCCAAGTACGCCGTTCAGCGCCTTGGCGGGGCAGTAACTGCTGTCGTTGATCAGCATGGAACCGAGGATGTTCTCCGGGGTGGAGTTGTACGGAGAGTGAATTCCACTGTCCCACTTCGAACTCCCGTTCGGGAGCAGCGACTGGGCGAGGATCCAACCAGGCGTCTTGAGCGAGTCGTCCGACCATCCGATAGTCCGCGCGATAGAGAACATGACGTCCGAGGGGTAGACCTTCCAGGACGTCTTCGTCGCCGGGTCGTAGAAGTGCGCGGCCGGGTCGATCACGTACGTCCAGTACGCGGGTCCGCCGTTCGATCCTGTGAAGTTAGCACCGGTCTGGTTGAAGATCCCGGTGAAGCCCGTTCCGTAGTCGCTTGCGCAGCCGGTCGTTGCCGTGGCGTTCTGGCCCGGAACGCACGTCGCGAGCGTCGGGACGAACGTCGCGGTCGAGCTACCGTTGTAGCTGACCAGCGTCTGGTAGACGTTCAAAATGACTTCGTAACTCGTAGTATCGTAAGCAACTGCGGGATCTTCGGTGGTCGCGCCACCGGGTACCGGCTCGTAGGCCTCGATCGTGCCGGGGTGGGGTCCCGCGGCCGGCGATACCTTGATCGCCGTCGAGGTTCCCTGGGCCGTCGTGGCGGACGACGTAGAGGCGAGGTCGGTACTGGAGGTCGCTGCGGACGCTGAGGAGGTGGAACGTGTTGAGAACACACCAGCCTGGAGGGCGCTCAGCACCATGATCGCAACAACCGCCACTGCCAACAGTCCCTTCGCCCACATCCAACGCTTAGCTCCCATTCAATCTCCTTCTGCGGAACCGCCGGACGGCTCGCCGGCCGGGTCTCCAACAGGAAAGTGCCTGACCACGGTATATGCCTTGCCTTCGAACCGAAACCGGGCTTCGGGGCCCTCGATGGTGCCAAACTGGATGCGGTCCCTGCGCGACCGGGGTCCAAGGGCGAAATCCGAGAACCGCGATTCCGGGACGAAGCCCGCCGGTGGGCAGGGTTCTCGGCGGACCCGCCACTCAGAGTTATAGTCCTAAATACAGCCCACCGTCCTAGATTCGGTGGCGACCGGGGGCCGGGGCGCCGGAGGATCGAGCAGCCGTGCGGATGTCCACGTACGTCGTTCGGCGCGCCCTTCTCATCCCGCCGGTCCTCGTAGGCGTGGTCACGATCACCTTCGTGCTGTTCGCCGCGCTCCCGGTTCAGTATCAGTTGACGGCCCACTTCGGAAGTCCGACGGTTAAGCAGCGGTGTGGTTACCAACCCAGCTGCTCCTGCGCGACCCTAAACCCGGCGTCGATCGTCGGCAACAATTGCACGTGCATCTCGCCCCCGACGAACACGACACGAGCCGGCATCTGTGCGAATCCGGTCTATCAAGAATACGTCAATAAGTTAGGACTCGACAAGCCGATCCCCGAGCAGTGGGCACAGTACATCTATCGGAGTTTCACATTCCAGTGGGGGACGGTCTCGAACCATAGCACCGTCGCCACGGTCTACCCGGTGCTGAAGGGGGTTCCGGTAACGACCGCGGTCGAATGGGAGCTCCCGTACACAATGGAACTCGCCGCCCTCTCGCTCCTCATTATCCTCGGGGTCTCGATCCCTCTCGGGAATCTATCGGCGGTGAATCGGAACCGGCCGGTCGATCAGATCTCGCGTGTGATATCCTTCTCAGGGTACGCGCTGCCCGCGTTCCTGCTGGGCTCGTTCATGGTCGCAGGGATAGTGCTCCTGTTCCTGCCCCATACGGGGTTCCTCGTAAAGGGACCCTGGTGCCCGGGGGGAGAGCCCCTCGACGAGGAGATCACCTACTCGATGCCCCAAGCCTTGGCCTGCTACCCGGGGTTAGCCGTCGGAGGCACCTACCCCGCCTGGGTCGCGAACGGCGTGCACTCAACGCCGACTGGGGTGTACACCCTGGACGCCCTCGTCCACGGGAACGACTGGCTCGCCGCCGACTCGCTGGTCAGGATCCTCCTCCCGGCCCTCTTGATCGCCTACGGCGCGATCGCGGGGCTCCTCCGCTTCGTCCGAAACAGCATGCTGGAGGTGATGAACCTTGATTTCATCCGGACCGCGCGCGCAGGAGGGGTACCCGAGTCTGTCGTGACCAGCCGTCACGCCGGCCGCAACTCCCTCAACGTAACGGTGACCGTCCTGGGCCTCACGTTCGCGGCGTTCCTGGGAGGGTTCCCGGTCATCGAGGACGTCTTCCATCTCAACGGAATCGGCGAGATGCTCGCCATTGCGGCCAACCCGAACCCCGGCCTCGACTTCGGCGTAATCTTCGGCACCACGATCCTGTTCACGTTCATCATCGTCATCGCGAATCTCATCGTGGATGTGCTCTACGCCTTCCTCGATCCCCGAGTTCGCCTAGGGTAGGACACCATGTCGACGTCCGTTCTCGTGCCCCGTCGTCGCGGCCCCAAGCCGCATCCGCGCATCGCGCAGGCGAAGCGGACGTGGTACCTCCTGCGAAGGAACAAGCTCGCCCTCGTCGGCCTCGGGATCATCCTGATGATCGCGGGGATCGCCGTCTACTCTGCCACGCTGCCGCTCCCGTGGTCCAACGTGCCGATCTGGTGCGCGACCGACTACGGCCCTCAGAACAGCCAGTCGGGTTCACCCGGTAACTTCACCCAGGACTGCCCGACGACCGCCCCGATCATCTGCACGTACGAGGTCACCCCACCCCCTAACGCGGCGCGTTTCTGTAACGGTCTCTGGTATCCTGACATCGTGCGGTCGAACATCTCGTTCGCGTCCATCATCGCCCCGACCCTCAGCGTCTCGCCGCTCTCGTTCGGGCCGATGCCGCTCGGGGGCCTCGCGACCTCCTCGGGCTCCCGTACCCCGATCTACGACGTCTACACGTCCCTGCTCCGCGGTTCCGACTGGTCGCTCATGTTCTCGGTCTCCATCGTGGGACTGGGCGCGCTCGTCGGCCTCCTCGTGGGCGCCATCGCCGGATTCTATGGGGGGATCCTCGACGAGACGCTCATGCGGATCGTCGACGTCTTCCTCTCGATCCCCACGATCCTCTTCGTGATCGTCGTCGTGGCCGTACTATCGGTGGACATTCCTAGCGGTGCCGGTAGTACTGTCATCATCAAGATCGTCGCGATGATCCTCGGTTTCACCATCGTCTGGTGGCCGTTCTATGCGCGTATCGTCCGTGGCCAGGTGCTGACGGTGCGCGAGCAGAAGTACGTCGAAGCTGCGCGGGCCTCGGGAGCCCGACAACGTCGAATCCTCCTACGGCACATTGTCCCGAACAGCGTCTTTCCGGTCTTCATCCAGTTCTCCCTCGACGTCGGAACGATCCCCCTGCTCATCGGCAGCCTCGTGTTCCTTGGCTTCGGCAGCCTGCTGTTCCCGTCCACTCCGTTCCCCGAGTGGGGGTCGATCTCGGCGGTCTCGGTGTCCGACCTTCAGCTGGACTTCCTGACCTCCTGCTACACGGCCGCCACCGGATGCGTCATTCCGTGGTGGCAACTCCTCTTCCCGGGTCTCGCCCTCTTCTTCTTCGCGATCAGCGTCAACCTCCTCTCCGACGGGCTCCGCGACGCGCTCGACCCGAGGCTGCGCCGTTGAGCGGAGCGGCGAGCAGGATGCCGACCGGCCCGGCCGCGGTGCCGACCGAACCGAAGCCCCCACTCCCGGCTGCCCTGTCCGAGACGGCACCCCCGAGTGCTGCCCCCATCGCCGGGGAGGTCGTGCTCGACGTGCAGGATCTTCGTACCTACTTCTTCACCTACGCCGGGGTGGTGAAGGCGCTGGATGGGGTCACGTTCCAACTTCGCCGGGGTGAGACGCTGGGCATGGTCGGCGAGACCGGCTGCGGGAAGAGCGTCACCGCCTTCTCGGTCGTACGGCTGATTCCCGACCCCCCCGGACGCATCGTCAAGGGGCGCGTTCTGTTCCGTGGCGCCGACCTCCTTCGGGGGCTCGCCGCCGAGGCGAGCTTCCACCCCCTCAAGGGCACGCCGAGGGTCAAGGTCTCGCGGAGATTCCGCTTGATCCGGCACGCCAACGAGCGCATGGAGGCGATCCGGGGCCGTCGGATCGCGATGATCTTCCAGGAACCGACCCAGGCCCTGAACCCCGTGTTCTCGGTCGCGAACCAGGTCGGGGAGATCGTCTATCTGCACCGGGGGACCGAGGTCCTGGACGAGATGCTTACCGCGACACCGAACGCCCGCGACGTCGCCCCGGCGGTCGCCGCCCTGATGACCGCGGTCGCCGGCAAGCGACTTGACGAGATCCGCCGGGCGGCGATCGAGGTCGGGCGCGCCGCACACTCCTCGCGCCTGGCGACGGAGGCGTTCTACATCGCTCGGGCAGCCAACCGCCCGCCGGTCCTGCACCGGGACCTGCTGGCGGCGATCGCCCACCTTCGGATCAGCCCGTTCCGGCGGCAGTACCTGGTCTACCGTCGGCGGCTCCTAGAACTGCGCGAACAGACGAACCGTATCCACATCGCAGAGCTCTCAGGAGACCCGGGGAAGACCGGGGGAAAGAGCGTGGTCCGGGCCCGCATGCTGTCGGAGCGGCTCAGGCACTTCTACTTCGGGGTGTGGGGGGTGCGGAGATGGGTCCACAAGCCCCTCGACGAAGCGCTCTTCTGGCGGGTCGTGCGCATCCTCGAGGGCGTTCATATCGCGAACCCCGTCCAGGTGGCGCGGGGATTCCCGCACGAGCTCTCCGGCGGGATGCTCCAGCGCGTGATGATCGCGATGGCCCTCTCCGCCGAGCCGGACGTTCTCCTCGCCGACGAGCCGACGACCGCGCTCGACGTGACCATCCAGGCGCAGATCCTCGAGCTGATCGGCGACTTGCGACGGCGGATCGGGACCGCCATCCTGCTCATCACCCACGACCTCGCGGTCCTGGCCGAGGTCGCCGACCGGGTCTGCGTGATGTATGCGGGCCAGATCGTGGAGCACGGTACGACGCGGGAGATCTACCGCCAGCCCCTCCACCCGTACACGCAGGGGCTCCTTGCCTCCGTGCCGAGGATGGACCACCCCGAAAAGGAGCTGAGCTCCATCCCCGGATCGGTCCCGGACCTCCTCGTCCCCCCCAACGGGTGTCGATTTCACCCCCGATGCCCTTACGCGATGCCGATCTGTAGGGAAAGGCGGCCGCCGATGACGCAAGAGGGACCGGATCACACCGTCGCCTGCTATTTATACAAGGGACCTCGGGTCGGGGGATAGGGAGGCAAGGAAGGACACCATGGCCTCGTCGGCGCCCGTCGTCATCTCCGCGCGGAACGTGCGCAAGTACTTCCCGATCCGCGGAGGACTCCTCTCCACGCATGTCGGCGACGTGCGTGCCGTCGACGGCGTCAGCTTCGATGTCCACGAGGGCGAGACCGTAGGGCTCGTGGGCGAGTCCGGGTGCGGCAAGACGACCGTCGGTCGCCTCGTCCTGAGGCTCATCGAGCCGACCGCGGGCCACACGTTCTATCGGCCGTCGCCCGCGGTCACGAGCCGTCTCGACGCGCTCTACGGCACGCTGAACCCGTACTCCAGCTCCCAGAACAACGGCGGCACGCTCCCGCCGGTCGCCGAGGCGGCGCTCCGCGAGCTCGACGAGATCGCGAACCAGTACTCGCTCTACCGCAAGCACGGCCGTGCGATGCGGGACCTCCGCGGCAAGCTGCAGATCGTCTTCCAGGACCCGTTCGGTTCGCTGAGCCCGCGGATGCTCGTTCGCGACATCATCGCGGAGCCGCTCGAGATCCACCACGCCGGGACGCGCGCAGAGCGACGCCGGAGGGTGAGCGAGCTCCTCGGCCAGGTGGGCCTGAACCCCGAGCACGAGTGGCGCTTCCCGCACGAGTTCTCTGGGGGCCAGCGGCAACGCATCGGGATCGCGCGCGCCCTCGCCCTCCGTCCGGAGTTCATCGTCCTCGACGAGCCGACCAGCGCGCTCGACGTCTCGGTGCAGGCGCAGATCCTGAACATCCTGAGGCACCTGCAGAACGAACAGCGGCTCTCGTACCTGTTCATCTCGCACCACCTATCGGTCGTCCGCGCGATGAGCCAGCGCGTGGTCGTGATGTACCTCGGCAAGATCGTCGAGCGCTCCCCGACGGACGCTCTGTTCTCGACCCCCCTGCACCCGTACACCCAGGCGCTCCTCTCGGCGATCCCGATCCCCGATCCCGACCTCAAGCGGGAACGGATCGTCCTCCAGGGGGATGTGCCCAGCCCGGCGGCCCCGCCGCCCGGATGCCGGTTCCACACCCGCTGCCCCGCGGTGATGCCCGTCTGCTCGAAGGTGGAACCGCCGCTCATCGAGGTCCGCCCCGAGCATTTCGTCGCCTGCCATCTGTACCCGGCCGAATGGACCGGGCCCGCCGCGACGCGGGCCGCCAGTCTGTCCATCCCTGCCGCCGGTCCGGAGCCTCCGCTCTCGCTCAGTCCCCCTCTCGCGTCGGCCGCGGGACACTGAGCCGTGTGGCCCTCTCGGGAGGACCTCGACTCCCACGGATCGGACCCCTCCGAGAAGCTCCCGAATCCGGAAGAAGAGGCCGCGTTCGAGGCACGGGTCGACGCGGTCTACGAACAGAAGCGGCAGGCCCTCGCGGACCCGGGCCTTACATGGAAGGAGTGGTTCTTCTACGACGCCGCGAGGTGGTGGGTCGGGCTCCTCTTCCTGATCGTCGACATCTGGCTCTTCGCGTTCTGGTACGGCGTAGGGAGCACCGTCGGTCTGGCGGCCTCGCTCGTGGCCGGCGTCTACCTCGAGTTCCTGCTCTTCCGGTTCCTCTGGTACCGGCCCTCCCCCGAGGAGCCTCGTCGCCGTTCCGCGTTCCACCCGACGTTGCTGCGCCCCGTGCCGTACGGCCGGTGGACTCCGGAGGCCGCCGGCGGCGGTGCGATGTTGCTCCCCGCGGCCGGAGAAACCGGACCCGACCCGAGAGAGTTTCTCTGAGCGGACCGGAACGACGCGGGGTCCCCTAAATACCGGCCGAGGGTCCCGGCGGACGTGCCGAGTGCCCCCCGCCGGCGGCTCGCTCCCTCCCTCCTCAGCGCCGACTTCGCCGACCTCGCGTCGGCGATCCACGCCGCGGAGGCCGGCGGCGCGGATTCGTTCCACCTGGACGTCATGGACGGCCACTTCGTCCCGAACATATCCTTCGGGCCGGCCCTGGTGGCTGCCGTCCGGTCCCGCACGAAGCTCCCGCTCGACATCCACCTGATGATCGACGACCCGCTCCGCTACGCGGAAGCGTTCCAGAGAGCGGGCGGGGACACGCTCGTGTTCCATGTCGAGGCGAAATGCGACCCCCCCGAGGTCGTCCGGGCCGTGAAGAAGCTGGGCGCGGCGGTCGGGGCCGCGGTCCGGCCCGGCACCCCGTTCGACCGTATCGAGCCTCTGATCGACAGCCTCGACCAGGTTCTGGTGATGAGCGTCGAGCCCGGGTTCTCCGGGCAGAAGTTCATGCCCCAGGTCCTCCCCAAGGTGGCGCAGGCCCGGGCTCGCCTCGAGAGGGACGGTCGAACGGTGGACGTCTCGATCGACGGGGGCATCACGGCGGAGACGGCCGGCCCGGCGGCGCGGGCCGGCGCCTCGTTCTTCGTCTGCGGGAACTCCGTGTTCTCGGGGGGCGCGGTCGCCGACAACCTCCGGCGGCTCCGAGCCGCCGTCGAGGAGTGTGCCAAGGGTGCAGTTCGCTGACCTCGCCGCCGCGTACGAGCGGCTCGAGGCGACCCCGAAGCGCCTCGAGATGCGGACGATCCTGGCGGAGCTGTTTCGTCCGCTGAGGTCGGTCGAGCTCGCGGAGGTCGTCTACCTCTCCCAGGGTCAGCTTCGGCCCGAGTACGAGGGTGTAGAGCTCGGGGTCGCGGACTCGCTGGCGCGACGGGCGGTCGCACTGGCCACCGGGACCGCGGAAGCGGTCGTCGCCCGCCAGACGAAAGAGACCGGCGACCTCGGCACGACGGCTCAGGCGCTCGCGTCGAGCCGGCCGACGATCGACGCGCCCGAACCGCTGACCGTCGCGAACGTCTACGCCGAGCTCGGCCGGATCGCCTCGGCGAAGGGCGACGGCTCGCAGGAGGTCAAGGTCCGCGGGCTCGTCGACCTTCTCGGCCGGGCCACGCCGCTCGAGGCGAAGTTCCTCGTTCGGTTCGTCCTCGGAACGCTACGGGTCGGGGTTCGGGAGATGACGATCGTGGACGCGCTCTGCGAGGCGTTCGCTGAGGGGTCGAAGGAGGGTCGCACCCGCATCGAGAGCGCGTTCAACCTCTCGAGCGACCTCGGCCTGGTCGCCACCGCGCTCGCGGAGCGGGGGCTCGAGGGTCTCGACCGCATCGGGCTCGAGGTCGGCCGACCGGTCCGCCCGATGCTGGCCGAGCGCGAGCCGACGCTCGAGAAGGTCCTCGAGCGGATGGGCGGACGCGCCGCGCTGGAATACAAGTACGACGGGCTGCGGGTCCAGGCCCACGTGGCGAAGGACGGGTCGGTCCGGCTCTTCTCGCGACGCCTCGAGGAGATCGGGGCGCAGTTCCCCGAGCTCGTCGCGGAGATCCCGAAGGCGATCCGGTCCGCGCCCGCGATCGCGGAGGGCGAGTGCGTGCCGATCGACCCCGATACGGACGAGATCCGGCCATTCCAGGAGGTCTCCCGCCGCCGCGGTCGCAAGCACGACCTCGCGCGGGTCCAGGCGGAGGTGCCCGTTTGCCTGTTCCTGTTCGATATCCTCCTCTCGGGCGGCGAACCGGTCTACTCCGAGGACTTTCCCGAGCGACGGCGGCGCCTCGAATCCGCCGTGCGCCCGACCGAGCGGGTCCGCCTCGCGGAGCAGCGCATCGTAACGGACGTCACCGAGGCGACCGCGTTCCTCGAGGAGGCGGTGTCGGTGGGGGCCGAGGGAGTGATGGCGAAGTCGCTCAAGTCCGGCAGCGCCTACCGGGCGGGCGCCCGCGGGTACTGGTGGATCAAGTACAAGCGGGACTACACCGCGGGCCTGATGGACTCCATCGACGGCGCCGTTGTCGGCGCCTTCGCGGGGCGCGGCCGTCGCGCGGGACTCTACGGAGCGTTCCTACTGGCCGTCTACGACCCCAAGCGGGAGCGGTTCGAGTCGTTCTGCAAGGTCGGAAGCGGGTTCGACGACGCTCGCCTTGCGGAGATGCCGAAGCGCCTCGAACGGTTCGCGTCGGCCGACCGCCCCGCAGAGGTCGATACCGGGCTGGTCGCGGACCGCTGGTTCCGGCCGGGGGTCGTCCTCGAGGTCCAAGGCGCGGAACTGACGCTCAGCCCGGTGCACCGGGCGGCCCACGGCGCGGTCCGGTCGGGTGCGGGGCTTGCCCTGCGCTTCCCTCGGTTCACCGGACGTTTCCGCGACGACAAGGGCCCCGCCGAGGCGACGACCGCCCACGAACTGCTCGAGATGTATCGGGGCCAGGTCCGCCACGCAGAGCCAACCGCCGACGCGGAGTCCGAGACACGTTAGCCGGGCCGCGGAATTTGCCTCCGCCGGCGGCGGCCCAATTCCGGGTCGGACCGCCACTACCTCGTAGGATTGGTTCACTTCCGCCGGCTTTGGGATTTTATTGGGACAGGTCTCCCAGAGGGCTGTTGCCCACAGGTTGCCCGTTCCCACCTAGTCCCTCCGTCTCCCTCCGCTCCACCCGTGCGAATCGGTCGTTACCCGACCCGTAGAGGGGTCTCACCGCATCCTCGGAAAGGGCGTCGGGGTCAAGTCGAAGA
>Ga0209415_10003633_pt1 | contig 28682 bp, 21 predicted proteins | sample PeaSoiSIISIP2007_FD_187696 | JGI IMG/M metagenome (GOLD analysis project Ga0209415, IMG submission 187696) | Peat soil microbial communities from Weissenstadt, Germany - SII-SIP-2007 (SPAdes) (version 2) | ecosystem: Environmental > Terrestrial > Soil > Wetlands > Peat | place: Germany...
CTGGTTCGCACCGTAGTACGCGATTCCGAAGGGGCTCAAATGGGCGCAACAAATCGCGGAGTCGTGATCCCCTGATGACACCGATCGTCGCAGCGGATACCGGAAGTTGAACTCCTAACCAGCGTCCCTCGGCTCGCGCGGCGCACTGTTCTGGCTTATACTTAAATATGCCGTCTCCCAGCAATGTGCCGTTGAGTTTCCAGCGCGACCGCGCTATCCGGCTGCTCGAATCCCGATTTGAAGAGCTCCTAGAAAAACTCCGCAAAAACCGTCCTTCGGAAGACCCTTGGGTTGTCCGCCGCGCCTATGAAATAGCCACCGAGCGCCACCGCGACCAGTTCCGAAGTTCGGGCGATCCCTATATCTCCCACCTTCTAGAGGTCGCCCACATCCTCGCTGACATGCGTATGGATGCCACCACGCTGACTGCCGCGCTCCTGCACGACGCCATCGAGGACACGGAGTATCCCGTCGCTCGCATACAAGAGCGTTTCGGGCCGGATGTTGCGCACCTCGTCGAGGGCGTCACGAAAATCAGCCGGCTTAACATGACGGCGCCCGAAACGCGTCAGGCGGAAAACGTTCGCAAGATGCTGCTAGCCATGGTCAACGACGTTCGCGTCGTCATGGTCAAGCTGGCAGACCGCCTGCACAACATGCGCACACTTGAATATCTTTCGAGTGAAAAGCAGAAGCGCATCGCGCGGGAAACGCTTGATATTTACGCGCCAATCGCGCATCGCCTCGGCATGGGAGTCATCCGCGGCGAGCTCGAAGACCTCTCCTTCCGCTTCCTCGAACCGGAAGCGTTTCTCGCCTTGCAAAAAGAGGTAACGGAAAAAAATCCCGTGCACCAGAGGTTCCTGGAGGAAGTCCAGAGCACCATCCGCACAAAACTTGTGGAGAGCGGCATTCCCGCCGAACTGGAGGCGCGCGTCAAAGGTCTCTACTCGCTGCACGGCAAAATCCAGCGCCAGCAGAGCAGCCTCGAACAGGTGTATGACCTGCTCGCCGTCCGAGTGATCACGGACACGGAACGAAACTGTTACGCAGCGCTCGGCGTGATGCACCACATCTGGCGTCCGGTTCCAGGCCGCTTCAAAGATTACATCGCCATGCCGCGGCCGAATCTTTACCAATCGCTCCACACCACGGTGCTGCATGGCGGCCAGCCCTTTGAGGTGCAGATTCGCACGCAGGATATGCACCGCATCGCCGAAGAAGGCGTCGCCGCTCACTGGAAATACAAGGGAGGCAAACCAGCCTCGGGCGACGACGACCAGCGCATCGCCTGGATGCGCCAGCTCATCGAGTGGTCGCAAGAGCTGCAGGAGCCCAGCGAATTTCTATCCACACTGAAGGTGGATTTGGCGCCGGTTGAAGTCTACGCCTTCACGCCGAAAGGCCGCGTTCTCGAAATGCCGCGCGGGGCAACGCCGGTCGACTTCGCCTATTCCGTGCACACCGAGGTTGGCCATCAATGCGTGGGCGCAAAGGTGAACGGCCAAATGGTTTCGCTGCGCCACGAGATCGTCAGCGGCGACGTGGTCGAGATTCTCACCAACAAGGGACACACGCCCAGCCGCGATTGGCTCAGCTTCGTCAAGTCCTCGCATGCGCGCAGCAAGATTCGCCAGTGGATCAACCTGCATGAACGCGAAGAAGCCACCGAAATGGGGAAGAAGCTTCTCGAGAAAGAGTCCCGGCACTTCGGCCGCGGTCTGAAAAAAATCCCCGATGCCGAATGGGGCAAGCTGCTTGCCGACTACGGCCTTTCCAAGCAGGAAGATGTCTACGCCGCTGTTGGTTTTGGCAAATATTCCGCGCGGCAAGTACTTTCTCGATTGCTGGGTGAGCCGGAGAAGCACGCGGAGACGGAAGCGGAAGATTCCAAGCCGACGCTGGTCAAGACCGTCAAGCGCATGCTGGGTTTCGGAGAAGCGCCGCTGATCGTCAAGGGCCACGACGACCTGCTGGTGTACCGCGCAAAGTGTTGCAATCCGATTCCCGGTGATGACATCGTGGGCTACATCACGCGCGGCCGCGGAGTTGCCGTGCACACGCGCGCTTGTCCCAACGTACAAAATCTCATGTATCAGACGGAACGACGCATCGCCGTCGAATGGGGAGGGGAGAGCGCTGCCACGTTCCCGATACAGCTTTCCATCCGTGCCAAGGACCGCGCCGGCCTCCTGGCGGAAATCACGACCGTTATCAGCGGCGCCGGCTCCAACATTCGCAATCTCGAGAGCCGACCCGACCGGCAGAATGCCCGCATCGAAGCCAGCCTCGAAATTGTCGACCGGCGTCAGCTCGAAACCATTCTCGCCAACATCCGAAAAGTTTCCGGCGTCTTCGGAGTCGAACGCGTTTACCAGATCTGATTTCCCGTTTTCGCACCTGTCCTTTCTGCCGGGTATCACCCAAGCACACGCCGCTGTTTCCCGCTTCCCGCCGCCTACAATGTAGATATGCGGCATCCACGATTGCTTCTCGGTGCGTGCGTCCTCGCGGCGGCAGGCTGCCATCAGCATCCTCTGACGGACTATCGTCCGCTGGATCAAGCGGGCATGTGGTCCAGCGATATCGAACAGCTAAAGGGCTTGAATGTCTCGGACCCGGAAATCGCCCAGGTCGTCAAGCTGAAGCACGCAGGCATTAGCGACGACACTTGCGTTGAGTTGGTGAGCAACGCGCATGTACGCAAGCATCTCTTCACCAGCGCCGAATCCGCTTCCAACCTGGCGGGCGCCGGATTCACGGAGCCGCAAATTCTTGAGATTGCGCGCGCCGATCAGCTGGACTCCATCAGCATCGACGCGGTCACGCTGAAGCTCATCGGGCTTTCGGATTCAACGGTTCAACTTGTGCTTCATCGCCATCTATCCGGCCAGCTGGTCATGGCGAGCGCCGAGATTTCTCGCTTGAAAAATACAGGCCTCACGGAGCGGCAAATCCTCGATCGCATCAATGCCGGAATGACCGACGCACAGGCGGAAAAAGAAATTCACGCCCGCGAGACCGCGCGCAATCACAAAGATACTTCTTTCGTGCGCGTTCGTGGCCGCAAGCCGCGCTAAGCCGGGCAGTACTTCGCCGCGTCGGAACCGCGCTCATCTCTTTTGCTTCTTCCGATTTCACCCGCTACAATCGAGTCGCTTTGCTGCCACGCTCGCATCCCCGCCCGCTTTTTTGTCTCTTTCTTGCAGCGGTTGGCTTTTGGGTCTCGTCATGCGCGGTTGCGCTCGGGCCGGGTTATTCGATCGAGAGTCAAGAAATCCGTGTCCAGTTTTCGCCTGGGCCGGATCCAAGGATTCACATCGACTCCGAATACCAGCTGCGCAACACGGGAATTCGACCGCTTACCGCCATCGAGTTGCGCCTCCCCAGCCGCCGGAGCTTTCACGTTGCAGCCAAGCAGATCACGTGGGATGGCGCCACACTCGTCGAGCAAAATTCGTCATTGTCTCCACGCAATACCGTCGTAACACTTCCTCAACAGTGGAAGGTTTCCGAACGCCACACGCTTCATCTCTCTGCTGAATTCCAAACACCTGCTTCGGGCCAGCCTGGCTTCAGTTTTTCGCCCGGTGCTTTTTTCCTGCCCTCGGAAGGCTGGGCGCCGGAACTTCTCCCCTCGGAAGGCTTGTTCGCCACCGGAGGGGTTCCTCCCATGAGGTGGCGCCTCCAGGTACGCGTGCCCGACGGCTTTCTTGTTCACACCAGCGGCTCCGCTGCGAAGAGGTCACGCGGTGGGCGGGAAATCGTCGTGCAATCCGTGCAACATCCTGAGGATCGCTATCCGTTCGTCGTCGCGGGACTTTACAAAGAAACCCGCCTGGACAGCGGCTCTGGCGGCACCGTTTTTCTCTGGACTCGCGCACAACAAGATTCTGCGCGTTTGCGTGATTCGGCGGACGCCGTGGTCCGCACTACCCAGGCTTACGACGCGGCCTTTGGTCCGCGCAGCCAAAAAAAGCCGCAGCCTTTTTGGGTCGTGGAATGCCCGGTGGTCGCCGGCTGCTTCACCTCGACGGAATCCTCTTACGCCAGTCTGTTGAATGCGGAGCCTAACTCCGTCTCCTCGCAACTTGTTTCGCTCGACACATTGCTCCTTGATTTCAATGGTGGAGCGCCCAAGCTCGCCGCTGCCGCTCCGGCGCTTGCTGCAAGCTGGCTCGGCTACGGGCAGAACCCCGGCTTCTATGAACAGCAACCGCCGCTTTCGGCGCTCCCTGCTTTCGCCTCCGCTCTTGGCCAAGAGGCCATCGACGGCCCGTCCGCTCGTACAGAGACAATCCGCCGCGCTTTGCGTATGATTCCCAGGAGTGCCGTGGCGCGCAAACCGGAAGACGAATCCGTTTTGCGCGCAAAGAGCTTCCTCTTCTTCTACGCGCTACAGGATCGTTTCGGCAGGGAGCCGTTCCGGCGTGCCATCAGCCACATGCTTTCGGCTCGTCAGGGGCGCGGCTTCAATTTAAATGATTTCATTGCGGCGTTCGAAGAGGAAACGCACCAAAATATAGCCGAATTTGTCCGGCTGTGGATGAAACGTCCCGGGGTCCCGGATGACTTTCGTGCGCGTTACGAGGATGCTTCCGCTGCTATCGTTATAAATTCCAAGGAGACCATGCCATGAGAGAAATTGTTCTGACGGACCGCGGCCCAAAACCTATCGGACCTTATTCGCAGGCGATCAAAGTGAATGGACTGCTGTTCGTCTCGGGGCAGGTTTCGATCGATCCGAAGACCAATGAGTTTGTCTCGGGAGATATCGCCCAGCAGACGGAGCGCACTCTGGAAAATGTGAAGGGAATCGTCGAAGCTGCTGGCAGCAAACTCAGCCACGTCATCAAGACGACTGTATTTCTCAAGAATATGAGCGACTTCGCCGCTATGAACGAAGTTTATGCGCGTTATTTTTCCGCAGCCCCGCCCGCGCGATCGACCGTGGAGGTTGCGCGCTTGCCCAAAGATGCTTTGATTGAAATGGAAATTATCGCGACAGTTTGAACAGCACAGGGATAAGAATTACGGACGGTCGGGACTTTCCAGCGCTTCCTGAACAGCAAAGAAAGTCACAAGGGCCACTGCCCCAACCGCGTACCACACGAACTTGCTTTTCGCTGCCATGATGGGCGGGTGGCCGGATCCTTTCGCGCCCGCTCCCTGCGGTGGCGGCTGGTCTTGTGCTTCTTCGGACGGTTCGAGCACTATGCGGTAGGCGCTGCCTTCCGCGATCACCCGCGAATCATCTCCCACGGTTATCGTCAACTCGCCCCGCGTGCACTTCACCAGCAATTGTTTCGCGCTCAAGATCGTTACTTGCCCGATCGTAGGTTCGTCGGATTTTGGCCGAATCACTGCCGTGGCGGCGTTCAACGCAAAAGCCTTGGAGTTTGCCGTTGAAAACGTTGCCGATCCGCGCAGCAGCTTCGCTCCCGGGATACCGTCATCTTCGTTCACGGTGGCCGCGGAAGATGCTCCAAGCATCAGCCGCGCGCCTTTCGTGCGCAATTGCACGCTGCCCGCATCCGCCGTGCTTAGATTGTCGCCGACAAAAACCGTCGTGCCAACCGGGGCCACTGTTCCGCCCACACTTGCGCCGCTCGAAGACACAACGGTCCCCAACGCGTCCGCGGAGGCTCCCCACGCCGGACTCATCAACAGACAAGATGTCAAGATTGCAGCAACAATTTCGCGGGACCGCGCCATTGAAGCCTCCAAGAGGGCTATCGAAAGAATACTCACAGCCTTTCCCGCCGTCAATATAGATTCATCGCTGTGCGCAAATAATCTTTTGCCTCGAACTTGCCTCCTCCTCTGGCTGTAGCGCCATTCCACTGCTACAATGCATCCCAAGACATGGCTGACTGGAAACAGATCACCGCCCGGATTCGTCGGGCCCGGACCGGCAAGGACCCCGTCGGACAACTTTCGAATTTGTATGAGAAAACCCGCGATGCCATGGTCGCGTTTGAGCTGGCTCGTTACTTCGAAACCTCGGGCCAAAATCCGGAAGCCGCCAAATGGTATCTAGCCGCCGCGGAACGATTTCGCCGCGCCGATTGGAAAACCAAGGCGCAGGAAGCCGCCGTCAGACTTGGCGCCGAAGTCTCCGCCGTGGATCCCGTTCACGCTTCAGGCGATTTTATGTTGACGCCGCCTGTGGCTGAGCCGGAGCATGCTCATTCGACGGAAGAAGCTTCCGCCGCGTCTCCCGCTCATGACACCTCGGACGCGACCGAAACGGAATCCGCCGACGTCTCCGCAGCAGCCGCTGATTCCGCCGACACTCCTGACAAAAAGCGCCGCCGCCGCGGCCGGCGAGGCGGACGCAACCGCCGCAAGGGCGAAGCTGCTAAAGTTCCTGCAACGGCCTCCGCTTCCCGCGCCGCAGAATCGGTAGCTCCAACGAAAGGCTTACCCTCGAGAGTTTTCGACGAGCCCGCCGAGCCCGCCCGTTCGCGAACCGCCGAGAGCCGCGCGCTTCCCGCGCTCCCCGTCGAACCGATTGGCGAGCCTGGTGGGCCAAGTGTTCGCGGCCGTTCTGGCGACCCCGGCCTTTCCTCGCGATTGTCTCTGCTCGAAATGCAGCTTCGCCGCTTGCTCACTTGTGCTCCTGTGAAACTCAGTCAAGCGGATCACGCTCCTGTCGGCCCCGGCGTTTTCGTTCTTACCGACTCCGACCTCACCAGCTATTACTACGTCGAGGCATGCCAGACTCTGCGCATCGCCATCGGCAATCTTTTGCGCGGGAGCGCTAGCAGGCGCGGTGCAGATTCCCTCAAACCTCAACTCGCCGAACACTTGGGCATACCCGAATCGCGCGTTACAAAATATCTCGCCGATCACTGCGTTGTCCGTTGGCTCCAACTCGATGAAGGCGCCTCGCACTTCGCCCATTTTGTGACCGCCGTCATACGTCCCACTCTGAATGAGTAGTCCGCCGCAATTGGCACAATTCTTCTCAATCCAAGCTCCACCTTGCCCGAAAGGCGCAAACTTATAGGCCGTTCGTACTATCGGTTAACCCCTCCAGCCGCCACCCCGGCTGCCGTTCACTGCTCCTAATAACCGTTCAACCCCCATTTTTGACCGTTCACCGCTTCCTGCTGGCTTCGCCCTCCCTTTACCTTCAAACTATAGGCGTACAAAGACTTACTGGACGTACCTGTTGGAAATGGTACGGTAAGTAGAGCCCGGGGGGCAGTTTGGGGCTCGATTTCTTCCATATCTGTAAGCAGTTGGGCTGCATCTTTGAAAGTGGAGGGTAGAGTTTTATGCCGAATCGTGTGGGGACGCAGATTCTGAGAACTTTTGATTGGGCGCTTTGCAAGGCTGCCGCTGCGACGTTTAACAGCATTCAGTATTTCAACAAGCGCAATCCGAATCCTTCCGTCACGCCGCAGTGGTCGGACAAGCCGCTGCTCAAGTCCTGGGAAAAGACCAAGCCCACGCTTGGCTTCCCGCGGCAAACCGACTCACTGTGCCCTGCATGCGTCAAAGAGGCGCGTGAAGCGATCATCGCCGGCAAAAAAGACTGGCGCGATCTGATGCACGAGAAAGTCGGCGAAATCAAAGCGCAAATTATCGAGCGCGACAATCAGATTTGGATGGTTAAGGATTGTCCCATTCACGGCCATTACGAAGACATGATGGCCATCGATGCCAAGTTTCTCGATTGGATCGAAAAGCAGTTTCCCGGCCGCGACATCCCCGCGCACAACGACGAAGACCTGCACAAGCACGGCTCTTCGACCGTTCGCTACGGCCGCGGCTCCGTTCTCACCGTCGACCTCACCAACCGCTGCAACATGATGTGCGATCCCTGCTTCATGGACGCCAACCAAGTTGGCTATGTCCACGAACTCGGCTGGGACGAAGTTAAAGAAATCTTAGACAACGCGCTCAAGATCAAGCCGCGCCGCCAGATGTCCGTGCAATTCTCCGGCGGCGAACCGACCATGAGCCCGCTCTTTCTCGACGCCGTCGCTTACGCCCGCAAGATCGGCTACAACAGCGTGCAGGCTGCGACCAACGGCATCGAATTCGCCAAGAGCAAGGAATTTTCGAAGAAGGCTTTCGACGCTGGCATGCGCTATGCCTACCTGCAATTCGACGGCATCGGCAACGACGCCAACAGCCACCGCCAGATCGGCAACCTCTTTGACGTGAAGCTTCGCGCCATCGAGAACATGCACGAAGCGGGCATCGAAATCGTCCTCGTCGTGACCATCGTCAACAATGTGAACAACGACCAGGTCGGCTCCGTCGTGAAGTTCGCGATGGAAAACCCCAAGAAGATCGCGTTCGTCAGCTTCCAGCCGGTTTCGTTTACCGGCCGCGACGAAGACATCACTCCCGAGCGCCGTCTGCGTCAGCGCTATACGCTTTCGCACCTTGCGAAGGACGTCAGCAATCAGGTTGGCAAAGTCGAGCCGACACGCGATTGGTTCCCCATTTCGTTCATCAGCACCTTCGCAGGTTTCGCGGACATGGTGAAGGGCAACGAATCCCAGTGGGGTTCTTTGAGCTGCGGCTGCCACCCGAACTGCGGCGTCGGCACCGCCATGATGATCAACAAAGAGACGAAGGAATGGGCGCCCGTTCCGCGGTTCCTCGATGCGGTGCAGTTGACGAAAGACGTCACCGCCATAACCGACGCGGCTCGCGGCAAGAATTTCTCCAACTTCATGATGGCCATGGCCCTCCTGAAGAACTATCACCCGTTCCGCGGACCCAAGGGCCTCACGCTCAGCGCGCTCTTCAAGAAATTCGATAAGACGTGGGCGCTCACGAAGAAGTCCACCGTCAAGTACGGCCGCACTTCCCCAGATCGCAAGATTGACGACGCCATGAAGCGCCGCCAGGATCCCTGGAACTTCCTCTTCATCGCCGGCATGTGGTTCCAGGATCTTTTCAACTACGACTTCCGCCGCACCGAAATGTGCATCATCCCCTACGCCACGCAGCAGGGCGAAATTTCCTTCTGCGCCTACAACACGGGCGTAGGCTGGCGCCAGATCATCGAGAACATGCACAAGAACGCGACTGTCGCCGAATGGTACAAGAACCACGGCAAACACGAAATCTACGCCAAGGGCAAGAGCGTCAATCTCCAGAGCTTCGAGCACTCGCTGAAGATCGATGCCGATGACGCCGCTCGTGTCCGCCACCTCGAACACGACATTCCGCAAACCGCCGCGGAAGAAGATCGCGCACGCCGCAAGAAGGCCTTCGAGGAACAAGCCAAAGTTCGCGCCATCTACGAAGAACTCGTTCTCAAGAAGCCCCAGCCGACCGTCGTTCAAATCGGCACGGTGTCCGACATCGCCAAAGCTACCCCGGCCAATTTCGCCAACGCCGGCAAGCCGGTCAGCATCGCTCCAGCCGCGGGCAACGGCACCAACGGCAACGGCCATTCGAATGGTAATGCCAACGGCCACTCCAACGGCAACGGCGCCACCGCGCCCAACGCCTCCGAGAAAGCCGCCGAAGCCGTAGCCGGCGACTAATTCCATTTAACGGCATCCTGCCAACTCCGCAGATACTGTCTGGCTCCGGGCAACCGGAGCCAGACGCATTTAAAAGGAGGTTTTCCATGACCACACTCTTCGGTCGTATCGCGCTAGTCACCGGCGCAAGCCGCGGCCTCGGCAAAGCCATGGCGCTTGCCCTTGCCGAAGCTGGCGCCGACGTCGCTGTAAATTATCGCGCCCAAGCCGAAGCAGCCGAAGCCGTCTGCCAAACCATCCGAGCCACTGGCCGCAAGTGCATCGCCGTCCAAGCCGACGTCTCCCTCTCCGCCGACGTCGACCGCCTCGTCTCCACGACCGAAACGCAACTCGGCCCCGTCGGCATCCTCGTCAACAACGCCGGCATCGCGAAAATCCTTCCTGCCGAGCAGGTCACGGAAGAAATCTGGAATGAGTTTCTTCGCGTCAACCTGACTTCCGTGTTCCTGGTGAGCCAGCGCGTGTTGCCGGGGATGCGCGCCGCCCGCTGGGGCCGTCTCATTCACCTGTCTTCTATTGCGGCGCAGTACGGCGGCATTGTCGGCCCCCACTACTCGGCCACCAAGGCCGGCATCCTGGGCCTCATGCGCTCCTACGCCTCGCAGTACGCCAAAGAGGGCATCACCTCGAATGCCATCGCCCCCGCACTGGTCGACACCGATATGACCGCCGCTGTCCCGAAAGACTATGTCTCCCGCATTCCCGTCGGCCACTCCGGCTCGCCCGACGATATCGGTCGCCTCGCCGTCCTCCTAGCCCAAAGCTCTTTCATCACCGGCCAAACCATCAATCCCAACGGCGGCCTCTACTTCACCTGATCACGCAGCCAACGAGCGCCTCTCCCACTTGTAAGGGCACAGCATGTTTGTCCTGAGCCTCGAAGGGCTGCGCCCAAATCGCGCCGTCGTACCCAGCGACGCTACCCTCCTGCTATAATGAAAGGGAATCCACCGGAGCAAGAAATGCCCATCTACGAATACGTCTGCGACGACTGCCAAGCCCAGTTCGAAAAGATCGTCGTCAACAAGCAACAGGAAATCTCGTGCCCCAAGTGCGCCAGCAAAAAAGCCACCATCCAGCTCTCCGTCTTCGCCACAGCCGGTAATGGCGGCTCTTCCCCCTCTTCCGGCGGTTCCTCAAGCGGCGGAGGCTCCTGCTGCGGCGGCGGTTGCGGCTGCCACTAAGAAGCACAGACACTCTTGTCTCTGCGCTTTTGATTTCGTTTCTAAGCCCGTATTCGAGGCAACATGTCCATAACCACCGCCGAACAACTCGAAAAACTCCGCGCCTGCGGCCTAATCGTCGCCAAAGCTCTCCGCGCCATGTCCGCCGCCGTCCGACCCGGCGTCACCACGGCCGATCTCTCTGCCATCGCTACAAAAATCCTCGCCGAAAACGGCGCCCAATCTTCCCCGCCGCTCATCTACGATTTTCCCGGCGACGTCTGCATTTCCGTCAACGACGAAGTCGTCCACGGCATCCCCGGCCCGCGCACAATCCAGCCCGGCGACCTCGTCAAACTCGACCTCACCGCCGTTAAAGACGGCTTCCACACCGACTCTGCCGTCACCATTCAAGTCCCGCCCGCCGCAGAAAAATCCCGCGAACTCGCCCACTGCGCCGAACGCGCCTTCCGCCAAGCACTCTCCGCCGCCCGCATCGGCAATCACACTAAAGACATTGGCCGCGCCGTCGAGCGCGAAGTGCGCCGCCGTGGCTTTCACGTCATTCGTGAACTCGGTGGCCACGGAGTCGGCCGCACGATTCACGAAGAGCCCAGCGTCCCCAATTACGCCGACCCCGGCGCCCGCCACCTCCTCACCGAAGGTCTCGTCATCACCATCGAGCCCATCATCGCCGCCACCACCGGCCGCATCTCCCTCGACCGCGACGGCTGGACCGTCCGCACCGCCGACGGCAGCCTCTCCGCCCACTACGAGCACACTATCGTCATCACCAAGCGCGACCCCATCCTCCTAACCGCCGCCTAGCCGGACGCATCGAACGCAGATGCTCCCCTCCCACTCCCAACTCATTTTCTTCGTCAGCGCCGCCGCGCTCCTCCTCGCCATTCCCGGTCCCGCCATCTTCTACATCGTCGGCCGCAGCATCGGCCACAGCCGCAACGCCGGCCTAGTCTCCGCGCTCGGCATCGGCGTCGGCACGCTCATCCACACCGCCGCAGCCTCCGTCGGCCTCTCCGCTCTACTCGTATCTTCCGCCACAGCCTTCAGCGTCGTCAAATACTTGGGCGCCGCGTATCTCATCTACCTCGGCATCCAAAAACTCCGCCGCGACGAATCCTTCGACGCCTCTCCCGACGCCTCGCGCACCACACTCACCCGCGTCTTCACCCAAGGCATCGTCGTCAACGTCCTCAATCCCAAAACCGCTCTCTTCTTCTTCGCTTTCCTCCCCCAATTCATCGACCCCGCCCGCGGACACGTTGCCACACAAATCCTCTCGCTCGGCATTCTCTTCGCATGTATGGGAACGTTCAGCGATTCGCTCTGGGCTTATTTCTCCGGCACGGTCGCCCACCGTCTCCGCGCCAACCCGCGCTGGATGCGCACCCAGCGCTATATCTCCGGCGGCATGCTCATCTCGCTAGGCGTAGCCACCGCCTTCGCCGGCTCTTCCGCCAAGAAGTAGTTGGTTTGAGAGAATCGAGTGTGCAGCGTTGCGCTAGGGTCGAGACGCTTTGAACGGCATCGTGATGCGCGACACCACCTGAACCGGTACGCCCTTCTGTAGGTAAGGGGTAAATTGCATCGACGCAATGATCTTCCTGGCCGCATCGCTCATCGCGTTGTTGTCGGTGACAATCGATCCGATTTCCCGCACTCTTCCGGCACGATCCACGACAATGCTCGTTGTCATCACTCCCTCTAGAGGACCGTCCTTAAGAGGCGGCCACACCACGGGATCCATGGCATGAAGACCCCCGCGCAGCACTTTCTCATCGACAATCACCGTTTGCAGTAGAGGAACGTCTCCGCCGCTCGCGGCTGCGTCAAAGAGACCCGGCGGCGTGTCGCGCAATTCCTCGAGCGTTGTGACTTTTGCCGTCACTTCCGGCGTTCCATGCGTCACAGTCATGGCCACCATCCGGCCGTGAAAATTCTTGTAGTCCTTGAATAGCGCTCCCCATCCGAGGTCCCCGCCATAGAAAAGAAGGCCCGTTTTATCTGTCACGGCGATAGTCGCGCCCATGCCTTTTTCGACGTTCCCATCCGTACTCATGCTTATCCAGGCGTAGTACGTGTTGCCGAACATCGTTTTTACGTCAGCTTCGTTCACCATTTTCAAGGTCTGATCCAGATACGGCACGGGCTCAACCAGCGCCACCGCCGTCTCCCGGAGCCACTCCGGAAAATAATCACCTTCATTTTTCTGCCACTCCTTGTCACCATTTACGATAGCTATCTGATGAAACTGCGGCGACCTTACCTCTCGTCTCCACTGCGTCGGCGAAGCCCACCAAATTTCCACATCACCGGTTCGGTCAGCTCCACGGTCGGGTCGACTGGGTGCGATTATTGCCTTTAAGTGGAAAGGTTTCGTTCCAGGCTGATTCAGCGTGCTGCGTTCGATTATTTTTCTTACTTTGCCGGCGTCATCTTTGGCGTAGCAAAACGAAGCCAAGATAAATAGCACGACCGAGGTAACGACGATTTTGGACTTACGCATGCACGGGAGTGTACTCGTCTCTTATCTGAAGAATCAAACCCGCAGCGCCCGCGCCGGATCCGTCCGCGCCGCTCTCCACGCCGGCAAACAACACGCCGCCAGTGCCGCGATCGTCATCACTGCAAACGCCGCCCCAAATGCCAGCGGGTCGCGCGGGCTCACTTTATAAAGCATGTTGCCCATCAACCGCGTCAACGCCAGCGCCACCCCCCCGCCAAGCAGCACGCCGCCTAGCATCAGCCCCAGCCCTCGCGACATCACCAGCCGCAGCACATTCGACGCGTCCGCTCCAAGCGCCATGCGCAACCCCAGTTCCCGCGAACTCTGCGAAACCGCATACGACATCACGCCGTACAATCCGATTGCGGCGAGCAGCAGTGCCAACCCTCCCAACACGCCAACCAATGTCACCGCCACCAGTTGCGACGCCGTCGAGCGATCCACCTGCTCCTGCATCGTGATCATCTCGTAGATAGCCAGCCGTGCGTCCAATGCGCGTACTTCGCGGGCCACTGCCGTCGCCATCGTTTCCGCGCTCAGCGGTGTTCGTATGTACATCCCTGCTCCAACCGTAGGATTCTGCCGCCACGGCACGTAGAAAAATGCTTTTGGTGTCTCTCGCACACTCTGGTACTTGGAATCCTTTGCAACTCCCACAACGCGCATCCAGCGCCCTTTCACCTGAACGCGCTCGCCAATGGGATCTTTGCCGCTCCAGTACCGCTTGGCCATCGTTTCATTCACCACCGCCACCAGCGCGCCCTTCTCATCGTCCGCGCGCGTGAATTCGCGCCCCGACTGCAGCGGAATTCCCATCGTCACGAAATAGTCCTCTCCCACTTCATTGTATTCAACGGCCGGTTGCTCTTCCGGCGGTGGTTGATAGCCATCCACCGCAATGGGGCTCTCCGAATAACTTCCATACCCTAGCGGCGTGGCTCGCGCGAATGCCGCCGACTCCACCCCCGGCAGTGCCCTCACGCGCTCCCCCAATTCGTCCCGGAAAGCCTGCGCGCGTTGCAGATCGTATCCCGCCGACACCAGATCGACGGACGTGGATAGCACTCCGTGCGTCAAGAACCCCGGGCTGGAATTTCGGATCTTCTGCAAACTCTGCAGCAGTAGCCCCGCTCCCACCAGCAAAACAAAACTCAGCGACACCTGCAACACCACGAGCCCGGAACGAATCCACCCTCTCCCGCGGCTCCCTACCACACCTGCCGAATCCGATTTCAGCGCCCCGGCTAAATCGATCTTTCCGCTCTGCAGCGCGGGAATCAGCCCGACCACCAACGTCGCAATCAAGCAAACGCCCGCGCTCACCGCCAGCACGCGCCAATCGATCTCTCCCGGCAGGTGCATGGAAACTCCACCCCGCGCCGGGAAGAGCAGCACCAGCGCATGGCGGCACCAGTACGCCACCAGCAATCCGCCCATGGCTCCAAATGCCGAGAGGATCATCCCTTCGGTCAAAAGCTGTTTCAATAGCCTCCCACGGCTCGCCCCGATCGCCTGCCTTACTGTCATTTCGTGACGGCGCGCGAACGACCTGACCAGCAGCAGATTCCCAACGTTCGCGCACGCGATGAGCAACACAAAAAACACGACCGCCAGCATGATTTCCAGTGTCGGCAGCAATGTATGTGCGTTATTGAATGGTGTCTGCCATAAAGGCCACAGTTGCATGGCGCGCCCGCGATTCGTGTCCGGATAGTCAGCCTCCAATCGTTTCGCAACCGCCAAAATTTCTGCTTGCGCTTGCTGGCGACTGACTCCTGGCTTCAGTCGTCCATACGATTCAATCCACCGCGCGCCGCGATCTTCCAGTTTGTAGCCGCCCGCTTCAAATATGTCTTCCATTGATGCCGGCACCCAGAACTGCATCCGCCAGCCCACAAACGTCCCGTAAAAACCTTCCGGAGCCACCCCGACAATCGTGTGCACCACTCCGTTGAGCCGCTGCGTCTTCCCGATAATCTGCCGATCGCCCCTGAATCTCCCTTGCCACAGCTGATAGCTGATCACCACCACGGGATGCGCGCTGCGTCCTGTGTCTTCGCCCGCCTCGAATCCCCGCCCGAGAATCGGATGCACTCCAATCGCATCGAAGTAATTCGCCGATACGATGCTCCCCGTCGTCCGCTCCGCGCGGTCGCCGATGCTCAGCGTCGTCCCCGTGATCTTGCTCACGAAAAGCGTTTCAAAAAGTTTGCAATTCCTCTGCAAGTCCAGGAAATCGGGCCACGAAATCGGACCACCTTCTCCGCCTTGCACCGTTCCTCCTAAAGCCACCAATCGCTCCTGGTGCGCCACGGCCGGGTAGGGCCGAAACAAGATCCCTTCTACCCAGCTGAACACCGCCGCATTCGCTCCTATCCCCAAAGTCAGACACAGTATCGCCAGAATGGAAAACCCCGGATTCCGCCGAAGCATCCGCAAACCAAATCGCAGGTCCTGCAGCGTCGTTTCAATCATAGGCAATCCTCTCTGCTCGCGATAAAGTTCCTTCGTCTGCTCCACCCCGCCAAAACTGCGAAGCGCTTCCCGCCGCGCCTCTTCCGCGCTCATCCCCGACCGCTTGTTCATCTCCGCCGCCATCTCCAGGTGCGCGCGCACCTCCGCCTCTAAATCCGCTTCAAGGCGCTCACGCCGGAAGAGTGCCGCAAGTCGCAGCGTCAAAGTTTTGCCGAATCCGCTCATTTTCTAGTCCACTGCGCGGCAAGCATCTGCAAGCAGGCCTCGACGTATCGGAAGGAGGAGAATGACACCTCTCCTTTAGACGGTCAACAGGAGAAAACGCGAGCGCCGCGCACTCCTGTTGTCCGTCAACAAGAGATCGCCCGGAGCCGTCGAGCCGCCCCAGCTCCGGATATTCAAAAAAAATTCAAAATTGTCCTTGCTTTTTTTTCCAATCCGTGCTAGGCTTCTTCCTGTAGAATTTTGCGTTCCTCAAATGCGGCAGGCCTTTCTGCCGCGTTTTTCATTTTCAGGGAGTCCCGCCCGAAATTCAGCTAAGTTTTTTAGAATGAATATGTTGATAGACACCGCGTTTTGCCGTGTTTCACCGGTTTTTCTGGCACCGCAACCCCTTTAGAATGACCACTTCCAAGAAATCTCCGCAAGTGTTCATTCTAAACCGCTTACGGTAACTATTAAGTCCTTTAGAATCCGCACTTACAAGAAAAGGGGGAGGGGGTGTCACGGCCGATGTAGGGGAGGGGCTTGCCCCTCCCTCGGTCCAGACCGTGCGCATCCCTGACACCCGGGACGAAGCTCGCCATTGCCCCTACTGCGGTCGCGAATACCGCTGAACCCTCACGGGCACAGGAATCGCCGCGTCGCCCCGTGGATCGCCCACAGGTTCTCCGGGAGTCCACTTGAACGGCAGCACCCCCGTCCACGCCCCGCCGGCGTACTCTTTGGCGTCGTCCACAGCGAAGCCTGTACGTACTTTTGCGGACGCCTCCACCAACGGCACCGCCAGCACCATCGTGCCTTTCAATTCCTGCTCGCTCGGTGGGCGCACCGTGTCCCACCTCCCGCGCAGCACGTACTCGACGAAGTCGCGCATCGCCGCCAACTTCGTCTCGGGCTCCTCGATCGGCTCGGCTTTTCCCATCACCACCACCGACCGGTAGTTGACGGAATGCCCAGTCGCGGTCGGGGAAAACACAATGCCATCCAGCAGCGTCACGCTGAGGCAGAACGGCGCGCCGCTTCCGAGCGTTTTCATCAACCGGCTCGCCGTCGACCCGTGCAAAAAGAGTTTGTCGTCCACGCGCACATAGTTCGTCGGCACCACCACCGGCATTCCGTCCGCGATGAACCCGACATGGCACACAAACGCCTGATCCAGAATGTCGTAAACCGTCTGCCGGTCGTAATGCCCCCGGTCCGGCTTGCGCGTAACGCGTGTTCTTTTGGTAGGTGTGAAGTCGCTCATCCACCGAGGCTAGCTCTGCCAACCCCAACCCGCAAGCGCCAATGTGGAGCGTAGGGGCACGGCACGCCGTGCCCGTCTTGGTTTTTTGCCGCAACGCCACCAGCGACGCGGTGCCCGTCTAGGTTTGTCCTTTTCGTCCGGTCCAGCTGTTTCGGCTGGCTTTATTTCGCCGTCGGTGCCGGTTTCGTCGTGCCCATCACCACGCGGAACCCGATATATTCCGGCTGCGGCTCGCAACCCGATTTGGCATCCGCGGGGCAATCGGCGCTTCCGCCAATCGCTTTGCCTTTGCCGTCGCGCGTCATCACCCATTCGGCCACGTTGCCGCCAAGGTCATAGACGCGCTCCTCGCCTTCTTCGCCGGCGCCCGGGAAGCTCCCAGCTTCCTTCAGCAGTCCGCCTGGGCGCGGCAGAGTATCGGCCGATTTGCGCAAACTCGCCGTATCCTCCGGGTTCGGAGCGTACCCCGCCCAGTAATCAAGCACGTTGTCTCCGCGGTTTTCGTAGAGACTTTTGACTTCATCCTCAAACGCAATCCGAAAAGGAGGGTTGTTCCCGAGTTTCGGAAGCCACGCTGCATAGGCTTTCGCTTGCTCGAAGGATATTCCATTCGCAGGGAAATTCTCCGTGCCTGCCGGGAATTTGTAATTCTTGTCAAACGCCGCGTACTGCGCTCGCGTCACCTCAAATCTTCCGATGCTCAGCTCATCGCGTTTCACAAGTTCCGGCACGATGCGGCTCACTTCCGGCAGCAGGACTACCGTGCCATCCGGAGAAGGCTTTTTATCCTTCGGACCTTTCACCGTCGTTACTTGCACCCCGTAGAGGTTTCCGGTCTTTTGGATTTTTTCGCGTGCCAGCAAATCGGCAAGCAACGAATCTTTTTTAAGGGACTCGTTCTCCGGCTTCGTTGTTTTGAAGAAGTATTTGTCGAACCATGCGACTTCGTCTTCCACCTTGCGGATCTGGTGTGTCAACTTCTGCGGTCCGTGCGGCTCGCCGGGGAACACCACGAACTTCACTGTCTTGCCGTAGTACTGCAACGCGCGGAAAAACGACCAGCTTTGCGCCGGAGGCACATTGCGGTCCGCCGAGCCGTGGAAAATCAAGACCGGCGCTTGTACCTTGTCCATTTTGAAGAACGGCGATTTCTTGATGTAAAGCTGCGGATCTTCCATCGGCGACTTGCCGAAATAATACGAATCGAAGGAATCGCCGAAATCCACGTTGCCCCAGTCGCTGATCCATTCCACGTCGCCTGCCCCCACGCTCGCCGCTTTATACCGCTCCGGATACGTGGTGATCAGGCTGATGGAGAGAATCGAGCCGTTGGACCAGCCCAGTGTCGCAACCCTATCCGGATCGGTCATCCCCTTGGAAATCAAATAGTCGACGCCCATATTGATGTCCGGCGTTTCAAGGTCGTAATACTTGCCGCAACAAATCGACTCGACCCACTTCAATCCATAATTCGAGCTGCCGTGATAATTCGGCCGCAACACAAAGGCGCCGCGCTGCGTCATCAGGTTCACCGGATACGCCCAGTTGTCGTCCCAGAGATCGGAGTCCCATCCCGTCGGGCCGCCGTGAATCATGGTGATGACCGGATATTTTTTTCCAGCCTCGTAATTCGTGGGGTAGTAGAGGATGCCTTCGACTTCTTCGTCGAGCGAACCTTTCCATTTTATGACTTCCGCCTTCGCGAACGCCCGTCCGCTCACGAGTCCTTCATTCAGTTTCGTGACTTGCACCGGCGACACGAATTTCGTGCCGTCGAGCTGCGCGAGGTAAATCTGCGGCAGCTTGCTCGCAGTCGAATAGCTATAGACGATCGTTTTTCCGTCGTCGCTCAGCGCGAAGCCGCTAATATTTTTTGCATGGTCGCCGGTAAGTGATTGCCTGCGCCAGGTCCATCCCGATCCCGATTTCTCCGCGGTGTACCGCGCCAGCTCCGAATGGCTGCCGGCCGCCAGATCGGCCACAAACCCGCCGGGAGCGTGCTCAATTCCGAAACCGAAGCCGTTTTCCCAGTCCGGCGGAATTTCCGCCGATTTGCCCGACGCCAAATCATAGAAATACGCTTTAAGAATCGTGGCAGTCAGGAATTTTGGATCGGTCGAATAAGGAGCGATCGCAAAAAACCCTGATCCATCGGCGGCCCACTCGAAACCGTACGGCCGGACGCGCCCTTCCGTGAAAATTTGTTTTTCCGTGGCGTCGCTCAAATTGTGAAGAACCGCAATCGGCGGAACTTTCTGGTCGAATTCGTAGTGCAAACTTTTCGCGTGGGAAGCGGCCACGAATTTTCCATCCTTGGAAACGCTCCAGCTTTCAATCCAATCCATATTCGACGTCAACCGCGTGATTTTCTTGTCCTTCACGCTGATTTTGTACAGCCGCACCGGCGGCTCATGATCGGCGTCATCGATAATCTCCGAATCGTCCTTCTTCTTCTTCAACTCCTGCTCGTAAAGCGCCGATTCCTCTTCCGCGCTAAAAATAATCGTGTCCTTGTCCAGCCACTCGAACTGACGCGGAGCGCGCGCCAGCTCCGTCAGCACCCAGGGTTCGCCGCCGTGAGGATTGATCAACCAAATCTGCATTGGCGCAGTATCCGGCTTGGCGTTTGGCCGTGCGCGTGAACTAACGAATGCGATGCGTTCCCCGTCCGGTGACCAGCGCGGATTTCCGTAGCGGTCGCTTCCGCGCGTCAAGGCAATTTCCTTGTCTTCGGTGAGGCTCGACAAATAAAGATTCGAGACGCGCGCGTCTTTTTCTTTGTCGCCGGTCGACTTCACCCAAACAAGCCATTTGCCATCCGGAGAAATACGCATCTGCGTGACAAATTCCTGAAATATCACGTCTTCCGCTTTCCACGGCTCCAGCTTTGCCGCGGGCTTCGCATCATCCGCCTTTACAACTTCCCCAGAACGAATACGAGCCATCCCGGCGCATATGCCCGCCAGAAAAATTCCTGCCACAATCCATTTCCGTTGCTTCATTTCGTCCTCGCTTGGAATGAAACTCGAAATATATGCAATCGTCACTTGTTTCGTTAAGGCGCAAAGCATAGTTCAATTGACGCGGTTTGGGAATCGTGTACTCTTGTCCCCACCGAACCGCATCGAGGGTCATCCATGGGCAAGCCAGAGCCTATTTTCACGCGCGCCACGTTTCAGTTTTTTCGCGATTTGGCGCGCAATAACAAGAAAGTGTGGATGGACGCGAATCGGGAGCGCTACCAGGAATTTGTCGTGAGGCCTTTCCGCCGCCTGCTCGAGGAAGTCAGCCCCGCCGTTCTGCAACTTGATTCGCGCTTCGACACCACCGGCCGCAGCGGCTCGAACTTTTCGCGCATCAACCGCGACATCCGTTTCGCGAAAGACAAGACGCCGTACCGCGCGCAGATGTATCTGAAATTCTCCGCTCCGTTTCCCGGCGAAGGCGAGACGGGGCAACTCTACGTCGGGATTTCCGCGAAGACGGTTACGGCGGGGTTTCGGATTTACGGCGGTTCGAAGCGCAAGGAATCGGCGCTAGCTGTGATTGGCGACGCGAACGTCGGGGCGAAGCCGAAATGGATAGCGCAGCAGAAGAAGCGGCTAAGCAGGTGCTATGAAAGCTACTGGTATGCGGTGGAAAAGAAAGACTGGAAGGAACAAAAGGGCTGGCCATCTGGATCTGAGGACTGGGCAAAACTGCAAGGCTGGATTGTCCGGCGCAAGCTGAAGCCGGCCGATGCCACGAGTGCCACGTTTCCGCGAGACATCGCAAAAATATTCGGCGAGGTCTATCCATTGCTGAGATTTACCTCGCTGCAAGACTGAATTGAAGACGAAATGGAGAATCGATGAACAACAGTGGCGCGCATCGTTCGAACACCATGAAACCTTTGAGAAGAATTTGCGCGGCTGCCGCCGTCGCTTTGTGCATGTGCGCCGCTTCCTCGCTCGCGCAAGAGAGCGGAGCGCAAAGGGATTGGCCGAAAGGGACTCCCAAGGAATTTGGGATCGATCCACAAAAACTTGGGGCTTTTGACGCCGATATCGCTAGCGGGAAATACGGTCTTGTGGACAGCATGCTGGTGCTGCGCTGCGGCACTGCGGTCTACGACAAGACCTATGCGCACGACTACGGCCAGATCTACGGGGAGCGAGCCAAGAAGGAGGGCCCGCTGAATCACGACCTGCACGGGCCGTACAATTACTTCAGCACGGATTTCCATCCGTTCTACCAGCGCAGCGACATGCACACAATGCAGTCCGTTTCAAAAACGCTCACATCGATCACGTTTGGGATCGCCAGAACACGAAATGAATTTACGGCGAGCCTGGACGCGCCCATCGTGCAATTGTTGGGTGTAAAAAAGATCGCGAACCTGGATGACCGGAAAAAACGGATCACCATTCGCCACCTGCTGACGATGACGGCGGGGATCGAGTGGCACGAAGATTTGGCGTACGACGATCCAAAAAACTCGGCGGACATCATGGAAGGGAGCCACGACTGGGTGCAGTACGTAATCGACCAGCCGATGGCGGACGAGCCGGGGAAGACGTTCGTGTACAACAGCGGCGCAACCATCCTGCTTGCGCAAATCTTCAAAAAAATTACAGGGAAGAATGTGGATGAATACGCAGCCGATCATCTGTTCAAGCCGCTCGGCATGCACTACTACTGGAAACACTCGCCGACAGGACTGCCGGACACGGAGGGCGGGCTGTACCTTTCCGCGCACGATTTGGCCAAGATCGGGCAACTTTTCCTAAAAGGCGGAATGTGGCAGGGGAAGGAAGTGGTCTCCGCCGCGTGGATCAAAGACTCCGTGTCGCCGCACGTTTCCGTTCCAGGAAACGAATGGAAGTATGGCTATAAGTGGTGGATACAATCCATTGGGAGTTCGCCGGAGGACACCACGTGGCAAGCGCGTGGGTTTGGAGGCCAGCATCTGATGGTTTTGCCGGAATATGACATTGTCGCGGTTTTCACCGGGTGGGACATTTTGCCGTCGGACGAAAAACATGCGCACGACCAGCTTGCGCGTCTGCTCGATGCCGCGAACCGGTTCTATGGGTGTACAGAATAATTCCTGCTCTTTGAAGTGCGCATGAAAGTGACCGCGTCGAGGGTAAACCGAAGTATTTTCTTCCAAGAATGCGATTATTTTCTTGCATTCATTTTCTCCAGGCCTTAAATCTCACAGTGTGATGATCGTTTCGAAAAGGGAGGAGCTTCTCAGGAAGGAGTTCGCCTAAGTGGATTTCTTGCTGGGCCTCAGTGTTCCCCTTGCGATCGTGCTATGGGTTCGCTGGTATTACTCTCTCCGGCTAAGCCCCGTTCTTCGCGTAACGCGCCCTGGCCGCGTAGCGTTCGGCCTTATCCCTGTTTTTTGCATGATTTTTCTGTTCGCGATCCTGAAGCGCTTTTCGGCGGACAGCGTCAAATCGGATTTTCCAACGGTCATTCTTTTTCTTTTGTTTGGCGCAAGCTGGGTTGGGCTTGCACAACTGGTTTTTGGCTTGCTTGGAATCAGCGCTCGCGACGACGTGCTGGAGCGTGGAAACGCGGCGGCAGTCTGGGTCGTTTCCGGCCAGCTCGTTGGATCGACATTGTGTTTTGCCGGAGCAAATATCGGGAACAGACCTGGCCCGGAGGTAGTGGCTTTATGCGCATTTCTTTCGACGGCTGCGTTACTCCTCGCGTGGCTTCTGGTGGAGCGCGCCGGGTGGGTCGTCGACACCATAACGATTGACCGGCATGTGGGAACGGGAATCCGGGTATGCGGGTGGCTGATCGCGACTGGAATCGTGTTGGGGGACGCGGTAACGGGCAACTGGAAATCGGTGTCCGGAACCGCCCGCGATTTCGCAGTGTGCGGCTGGCCTGCCGCGGCAACTGCATTGGCGGTGGCATTGCTAGAACGCAAATTGTGCAAACTCGGGCCACATCATCCGTGGAACGGTCCGCGCCGCTCAGCGGTTGTCGCGGCCGTGTACATCGCTCTAGCGAGCGGCTATGCGTGGAAAAGGGGAATTCATTGACAGTAGCGCCGTACTTCGCTGGAGATGCTTTGCGCCCCGAACAGTGGATCCCACTTCGTACGCGTGCGATCTTTGATTTCTGCAAGTGGGACGTGCAATGCGAAGACCATTCCGTGCTTTCCCCCTTTCCGCTTCTCATCGAACCCGCCACCGCGCTCTTCCTGAATGAGGCGGCCGAAGCGTTGGCGCTCGAAGCCTTCTCCGCCGAGCAGGAAATTCTAGAGAGGGCGCAACTGATCGGCCGCCTGGGATTGCCACTGGAAATTGAGAAAAAACTGCGAATCGCCTCGAGAGCGAAACCTGTATTCCACGCGCTGCGCGTAATGCGGTTTGACTTTCATTCGACGCCCCAGGGATGGCGGATTTCCGAGGTGAATGCAGACGTACCCGGAGGATTCATTGAAGCCAGTGGATGGAATTCTCTTTTTGCGGGAGGGATGGCGGGAGTTTCGGCGCCACAATCGACCTCAGAGCGTTACGCGCAGGCAGTGCGCGATGTAGTGGGAGAAGACGGACTGGTTGCGCTCGTTCATGCAACAGGCTACAGCGACGACCGCCAGGTGATGCAGCATCTCGCGCGTCGCTTCGCCGCACACGGCTTGCGCACGTGCTTGCTCAGTCCCGCTCATTTGCGGTGGACGGAGGGACGCGCGGAGATTCACGCGAACTTCGCCTCCGGCTACCCGGACGCCATCGTCCGCTTTTTCCCCGCCGAGTGGCTTCCCAATCTTAGACGCGAGGATTCCTGGGAGGGGTATTTCCAGAGGACGCACATTCCGATAAGTAATCCAGGATCGGCGATTCTTCTGCAAACGAAGCGCTTCCCTCTAGTTTGGGATGAGCTTCGGACAGATCTATCCACGTGGCGCCGGCTGCTTCCGCAAACGATTGCACTCATCGACACCGACTTCTCCCCGGATAATTCGTGGGTATTAAAGCCAGCTCTCGGGAGAGTTGGAGAACGGATCGGCATCCGTGGAATCACGCCTGATTCCGATTTTCGGAAAATCGTTGTGGAGGCACGCAGAAGTCCAGAGCGGTGGGTGGCGCAAAAGCGATTCGAGATTCTTCCCATGCCGACGCCGTGCGGAGAAAAATATCCTTGCATCGGTGTTTTCACCATCGGCGGAGAAGCAGCGGGCTACTACGGACGAATCGCGGACAATCCGATCATTACTCAGGACGCGCAAGACGTTGCTGTACTGATCAGGACGACGGCAGAAGGGAAAATGGCATGACGCCCGAACAGCTCTACGCGATCTGGGCGCCGCCAGATTCCGTCTGGTCGCCATGGGTTCTGCCTGTTCCCTTTGCGGAATTGATTTTTCACGAGATGCCTGCTCCCGCGCAGATTCCCTACTCGTTGGAATGGATACGGGAACGCGCCGGCCGCCATTTTGCGATTGTTGCAGATCTCCCTGGCGAGGAGGCGATCCATTACGGCCTTGCACTTCTGGAGTTTGGATTTCGGCCAGTTCCAGTGATCGATGGATCGCCAGGACCCGGCGGCGGGGTGATGATTCCGCCGAACCCTTCTATTCCGGGGCACAAGGTGTCGCGGTCACCAAGCGTGGTCGATATGCGCGGATTGCTTTTGGCTCTGTGCCAGGGAGCAAAGCCACTGAAACTGGCAAGGCTTTCGGAGGATGCGCCTCCGGCGTTCTTGCTGGACTCCAAGAGAATGACGGGGGGAGTCAGCGATGAGCAAGCATTCGATAACCGCTGGATGGTTTTTCCGCAGGACTTTCCGTCTGCGCGGTTTCTATTGAGCAAAGGAATCAAGAAGGTGGTTTTCATTCACGACACCTTCCAGGTGCAGCCGCAAGAGGACCTGGCGCACATTCTGCTGCGCTGGCAGGAAGCGGGCATTGCGGTGGAGACCAAGTCCGCGCGTTTTGGGGAGGCGCCAGTGCCGATTCGAGTGACGCGCCCGTATCGATTCCGCGCGGCTTGGTATCGGGCGCTAGCGGTGCTGGGTTTGCGGAGAAACGACGCGGGTGGCTTCGGTGGCTACCCGCCTCCTCCTTCTTCAGGAGCAGGCTAGATTGCAGGGGAAGCTACCCACTTGGTTTAAGGGAGCGATGCGCTCATTCTCTTCGTGGATCACGGAGTCCAGAGGCGGAGGGCGACGAGATGCCATGAGGCGACGAAGACGGTAAGGACGCAGCAGGCCAGAGCTACGAGCAAGGAATGAATGCGTGTGGCGTTGTGAATTTCGGTTTTCGGAACGCGAACCGCCAGGAAGAGTGCGTAGAGCGAAAGCAGGGGAAATAGGACAGAAAGAACGAAAATACCCGCGGTCCAAAGCGTGAATTTGCCCGTGTCTGCGCCGCCGAGTTTCGTGAAGCAAAAAACGAGCCCACAAAAAGCGAGTGTGGCGAGGAGCGGAACCGCGCGGACCGCCAAGTGCTTCACGTCTTTCATTCCTCCGAAGACTTTTCGCAGGACCCAAACGATTGCGAAGAGCAGAGAAGTGACCATCAGCACGGCACAGAGGATCAGAAGCGCAATGCGGGCATAGGTCCACGCAATACTGCTTCGCTCACCGTAGGAAAAACCTTCGAGGCCCAGGCCGGAAAGCGCCATCCCGCCGTCTTCCCGTGGGATGAAGACCGAGGTGGCCTCGGGCTCTTTTTCTTCGCGGAAGAAACTCTTGCCTACGGGGATTAGAGGTTCCGGTTTGCCAAAGAGAGTGGAGCGAGTGAGCTGTCCATTGATGACGCGGATGCGAAGGCCACCCGTCAAATCCTCAGCAAAAGAGAGAAACTGAGACCGGGGAGCGCGCGGGGCGTAATAGCCTGCAAATTTTTCGAGATCGGCTGCGGGAATCGAAACGGCTGGCTGCTGAGGCTTGGGAAAATCTTTGGAGAGAAAGTCGATGGCCAGTGCGTTCAGGTCGAGGATCGATTGATAGGACTGCGTGCTATTGAGAAGGACGACGTAGCCCCAGTTTTGCTCGGGCATGTAGCGATAGGTGGAGATGAAGCCGTCGATGCCGCCATCGTGGCCGTGGGTGACAACGCCACCAACGACTTCGGTGTAGTTCGCGAGGCCGTAACCGAGGCGAAGGCCGTTTTTGGCGGCGAGAGTGGATTCGACGGTTTCCATGCGGATGATGGATTCGGGCTTGACGATTTGGGAATCGCTGGATTTTCCGCGGCGGAGAAAAAATTGTACGAATTTCGCAAGCTCGCCTGGTGAGGCTTTCAGATCGCCAGCGGGACGCAGATAAATGTAGGGATAGCCGGGAAGAGCGTGCGGCGGATTGCCGTCATAAGCGGTGGCGAGGAGAGGCTTGTTTGCGTCGGTGAAAGGGAAGTCGGCGTTCATCATGCCGATGGGACGAAGAATCGTTTCGCGGATGTACTGGTCGAAAGGCTTGCCCGCAGTTTTTTCGACGAGATAGCCGGCGATGCCGAAACCAGGATTGGAGTAAGACATGCGGGTGCTGGGAGGCCAGCGAACGTCCTGTGGTTCCGGAAAGCGTTTAAAGACTTCGAGGAGCGAAAAATCGTAAGGGTCCTTGAAGTTATAAACTTCTGAAGCTTGCATGTCGTCGAAGCCTGCGGTGTGTTCGAGCAGATTGACGATGCGAACCGGGTTTGTGGACTCCCAGGAATTTTTTACGGGGACTTCGGGCGCGACATCCTGGAGGCGAGCTTCGAGATTGATTTTTCCTTCTTCCTGCAGCTTCAGAAGGGCGAGAGCGACGAAGGATTTGCTGATGGAGCCGACGCGAAATTCGGTGTCGCAGGTGATGTCGCGGCCAGAGGCGAGATCGGCTTTGCCGATACCGCCGCACCAAAGCAGTTCGCCGTTGGAGACGAGAGCAATGCCTGCGCCGGGCATGTGAGCTTTGTCGACGACGTCTTTCATTGCTTTCTGGAGTTCTGGGAGCGTCTTGGGATGGGGCAATTCTTCTTTTTTCTGCGCGCCAGCGATGGGGGATAACAGAAGAAGGGCGGCGGCGCTGAGGTACACGGATAGTCGTAGACGGGCTGGGGGCATGGATACTCCTTGAAACAAACGTTTCACTCGCGTAGCAGCATTCTATAACGGTATGGGCGCGGTACAAGGACAATTGTGAGAGTGGTGGCAGTGCGAGTTGGAGCGCGGATTGACGAAGCTAGTGCAGTCGCATACGATGCCGCGGGCTGACGTGAGCTTGCACGGTCCGCCAAGAGGAGCTTATCGCCGATGAAATTTCGTAATGTGGGATGGAGTTGCGCCGCATTGATTATGTTGGGAGCTTCTTTCTCGCTGGCGCAGCAATCGGCGCAAGCGCCCGCGCCTGCTCCTGGGCAGAAGGCGGGGGAGAAACCTGCCGAAGCGCCGAAAGACGCAGACAAGAAAATCCCGCCAGTGCCAGAAGACAAAGTGGTGCAGACGAAACATTCGGCGCGCATTGGCGGTCAGGAGATTAAGTACACCGCGACCGCGGGAATGCTGGTGATGAAAGACGAAGAGGGGAAGCCCAAGGCCAGCGTCTTTTATATGGCGTACACGCGCGACGACGTGACGGACGTGGGGCAACGGCCGATCATGTTTACGTTCAACGGCGGGCCGGGATCGTCTTCCGTGTGGCTACACTTGGGCGCGTTTGGTCCGCGGCGCGTGGAGATGGGCGATGCGGGGGCGCTGCTGCCGCCGCCTTACAAACTGGTGGATAACGAGTCGTCGCTGCTGGACGTGACGGATATGGTGTTCATCGATCCGGTGTCAACGGGGTACAGCCGGCCGGCGCCGGGTGAGTCGCCGACGCAATTTCATGGAGTGCAGGAAGATGTGCAGTCGGTGGGAGATTTCATCAGGCTTTACGCAACGCGGAATAAGAGATGGTCTTCGCCGAAATTTTTGGCGGGCGAGAGTTACGGTACGACGCGCGCGGCGGGGCTTTCGGGATATCTGCAGCAGCGCTATGGGATGTATTTGAACGGGATCATTCTGGTTTCGACGATATTGAATTTCCAGACCGCGGATTTCAATAGCGGAAATGATTTGCCGTACATTCTTTACTTGCCGACGTACACGGCGATCGCGTGGTATCACAAACGATTGCCAGCCGATCTGCAGGGAGATTTGCGGAAAGCGGTTGCGGAGTCTGAGGAGTTTGCGAAGGGGGAGTACAGCACGGCGCTGATGGCCGGCGATACGCTATCGACTGCGAAACACGTGGAAATTGTGCAGAAGCTGGCACGGTTGACGGGGCTTTCGACGGACTACATCGAACGCACGAATATGCGCGTGGAGATTGAGCGCTTCACGAAAGAATTGTTGCGGAGCGAACGGCGGACGGTAGGGCGAATCGATGGGCGATTTACAGGAATCGATCGCGATGCCGCGGGGGATTCGCCGGAATATGATCCAAGCATCGCGGCAATCATTGGGCCGTATACGGCGACGCTGAACGATTACGTGCGGGGGGATTTGAAATTTGATAGCGATTTGCCGTACGAAGTTTTGACGGGGCGCGTGTATCCGTGGAGCTAC
>Ga0209415_10003634_pt1 | contig 28680 bp, 28 predicted proteins | sample PeaSoiSIISIP2007_FD_187696 | JGI IMG/M metagenome (GOLD analysis project Ga0209415, IMG submission 187696) | Peat soil microbial communities from Weissenstadt, Germany - SII-SIP-2007 (SPAdes) (version 2) | ecosystem: Environmental > Terrestrial > Soil > Wetlands > Peat | place: Germany...
GAAGAACTCGCTACCGCGATTCTCACTGCTCCGCAGAAAGACGAAGCGGACATTTACGAGCAGCGCCAACGCGTCGATGTGCTGAAAGAAAAACTGCACGGCGTGGATTCCATGGATGCAAAGCAACTGCTCGCGGTCGCCGACTTGCTGGTCAAGAAAAGCATCTGGATCGTTGGCGGAGACGGTTGGGCTTATGACATCGGCTACGGCGGTCTCGACCACGTACTGGCCAGCGGCCGCAACGTTAATGTGCTGGTGCTCGATACCGAGGTCTACTCCAACACCGGAGGCCAGGCGTCGAAGTCCACGCCGCGCGCCGCAGTGGCGAAATTTGCCGCGGGCGGCAAGGCGGGCGCCAAGAAGGATCTCGGTCTCATCGCCATGAGCTATGGCAACATTTACGTCGCCAGCGTAGCCATGGGCGCCAAGGACGAGCACACCCTGAAGGCGTTCCTCGAAGCTGAGGCTTATAACGGGCCCAGCCTCATCATTGCGTATTCGCACTGCATCGCGCACGGCATCAACATGACCACGGCGATGTCGAATCAGAAAGCGGCAGTCGATTCAGGACAGTGGCTGCTCTATCGCTACAACCCGGAACGGACGGCTCAGGGCGAGAATCCGCTTACCCTCGATTCGCGAACACCTACGCGCAAGGTCGCGGATTATCTGGAGATGGAGACGCGCTTCAAGATGCTCACCAAGAGTAACCCGGAAAACGCCAAGCGGCTCTGGCGTGAGGCTCAGCACGACGCCGAGACCCGCTTTCGTCTTTATGAGTATCTGGCGCAGCGGCAGAACGGTAAAGAACCGGCCAAGGCGCCGCAGCAAACTGAGAGGCAGCAAGCTGCGCCTCTACAGAAAACTTAGAGACGTTGTTCGCGACGTCTCCCGCGTACGAGGAGAAAGTCATGATCGATCTCAGCACGACTTATCTGGGCCTGCGGCTTCGCACGCCCTTGGTAGCTTCCGCATCGCCGCTCTCGCAAGAGATCGATGGCATTCGCCGTCTCGAAGATGCAGGCGCATCCGCCGTGGTGTTGTACTCGCTGTTCGAGGAGCAGTTGCGGCAGGAAAGCTTCGAACTGGAACACCATCTGGCGGAAGGGACTGACAGCTTCGCCGAGGCAGCCTCGTTTTTTCCTCAGTCGGCTGAATTCCACCTGGGCCCCGAGGGATATCTGAATCACATTCGGAAAGCCAAGGAAGCAGTGAAGGTTCCAATTATCGCCAGCCTCAACGGCGCAACCCTTGGCGGCTGGGCCAGATTTGCCAAGCAAATCGAGCAGGCCGGAGCCGACGCCATTGAGTGCAATATTTATTTCATTCCGGCCAGCCCCGACATCCCCGGTTCCGATATCGAGAAAATGTATATTGACATTCTCCGGGAGGTAAAGATTTCGGTTTGCATTCCCGTAGCAGTAAAGCTCAGCCCTTTTTTCAGCAACATGGCCAATATGGCAAAGCGCCTGGACGAAGCTGGCGCAAGTGGACTAGTGCTGTTCAACCGCTTCTACCAACCGGACATTAACCTTGATGAATTGGAGATCCAACCGAACGTGTTGCTCAGCACGCCGCAAGCGTTGCGGCTTCCGTTGACCTGGATCGGCATCCTTTATGGTCGCATCCGAGCCAACTTGGCAGCTACGAGCGGAGTGCATGGCCCAGAGGACGTGGTTAAACTGCTCATGGTCGGGGCCGACGTCACCATGCTCTGCTCCACTCTATTGCGGAACGGCATCAGCCATCTTCGGTACGTCGAGGAGGGCGTGCGGGAATGGATGGAGAAGCACGAATACGATTCGGTTCAGCAAATGAAGGGCAGCATGAGTCAAATCCGCTGTCCCAATCCCTCCGCCTTCGAGCGCGCGCAGTACATGAAAGCCGTCAAAAGTGTGCAGCATGTAATGGTGACCGGCCGCGAAGCCTGGAGAATTCTTAGCGCAGAGTAGAAGCGATGACCAGTTGATGGGTCACGCTGAATGGCGAAACTCACTGCATCGGGTGACCGGTATCACAGCGCGACCCGGGGTGAAGGAGTCATAGTTTCAATGTTGTTAGAGCCCTGGTCATTGCGCGACGCAATTTGGGGCGACGCTATTTGGTTTAAGCGTGTCTATGGCCCCGCGGAAATCAGTCCGCTGGGAACCAATTGAGGAGCATATATGCCGGTTACTAAACAGCAAGCGCTCGACTACCACTTCGGCACACGGCCGGGAAAGATTGAAGTAACTCCCACTAAGCCTTGCCGCACCCAACATGACTTAAGTCTGGCTTACACCCCCGGAGTGGCGATACCGTGCATGGAGATTCACAACAATCCGCACGACGCCTTCAAGTACACCGGTCGCGGCAACTTGGTCGCAGTCGTGACCAATGGTACCGCAGTGCTCGGGCTGGGCGATATTGGCGCGCTCGCAGCTAAACCGGTTATGGAAGGGAAGGCGGTTCTGTTCAAACGCTTCGCCGGCGTGAATGTTTTCGACATCGAAGTCAACTCGCACGATCCTGACGAAGTCATCAAGGTCTGCCAGTTGCTCGAGCCAACCTTCGGCGGCATCAACCTTGAAGACATCAAGGCGCCTGAATGCTTCTACATCGAAGAAACGTTGAAGAAGACGATGAAGATCCCGGTCTTCCACGACGACCAGCACGGCACCGCGATTATTTCAGGAGCGGCGTTATTGAACGCTCTGGAAGTGGTGGGCAAGGACATCGGCAAAATCCGTCTGGTCATTAACGGCGCCGGAGCCTCGGCCGTGGCTACTGCCGAACACTACATTCGGCTGGGCATGAAGCGCGAAAACATTACGTTGTGCGACACCAAGGGGGTAGTGTACAAGGGCCGCACGACTGGCATGAATCCGTACAAGGAGCGCTTCGCACAAGATACCAAGCTGCGCACTCTGGCGGAAGCGATGGCGGGCACCGATATGTTCCTCGGACTCTCCGTTGGCGGTGTGGTCACGCAGGACATGGTGCGCTCGATGGCTGCCCGTCCGATTGTGATCGCCATGGCGAATCCCGATCCCGAGATTACTTACGAGGACGCCAAGGCCTGCCGCGCCGATATCATTATGTGCACTGGGCGCTCCGACTATCCCAATATGGTGAACAATGTGCTCGGCTTCCCCTTCATTTTCCGCGGTGCGCTAGATGTGCATGCCACGGTGATTAATGAGGAGATGAAGCTTGCTGCCACGCACGCCTTGGCAAACTTGGCGAAGGAAGATGTGCCTGACTCTGTGTGTCGCGCCTACGGAGTGGCGCGACTCGGGTTCGGTCCCGACTACCTGATCCCAAAACCTTTTGATCCGCGGGTGCTGGTGTGGGAGTCCTCGGCTGTAGCCCAAGCTGCGATGGCAACCGGGGTAGCTCTGGAGCCCGTCAACATTGACGAATATCGTGAACAACTCGAGCGGCGTCAGGGCAAGGCCCACGAGATTTCGCGCATGATGATTCACAAGGCTCAGGCCAAACCCAAGCACGTCGTCTTTCCGGAAGGTGACAACGAGAAAATTCTGCGCGCATCCCATTCGATCCTGGAAGAGAAGATAGCCACGCCTATCCTCATCGGCAACTCTGGAACCATTCATGCCAAGGCGGCACAGCTCGGCTTGGACCTGAAAGGCGCCGAAATCGTGGATCCGGCCGTATCCCCGCTTCGCGAGGCCTACATCCAAGAACTGTTCCGCCTGCGCCAGCGCCGTGGCGTGACCCTTAGCGAAGCGCACACACTGATCGACGACCGCAACATTTTCGGGTCAATGATGGTGCGCATGGGCGATGCCGACGCCCTGGTCTCCGGCGTCAGCCAGCATTTTCCTGACACCATTCGACCAGCCCTACAGATTGTCCGCATGCGCGAAGGCCTGCACAAGGTCGCCGGATGTTATCCCATGATTACCCGTAATGGGGACATGCTCTTCTTAGCCGACACCAGCGTCAATATTGATCCCTCTGCGGAAGACCTGGTTGAAATCGCCTTGTGTGCTGCGCAAGAGGCTCGGCGCTTCGACCTCGTGCCACGTGTCGCGATGCTTTCCTTCTCCAGCTTTGGCAGCACCAAGCATCCATCCTGCGACAAAGTCCGCAAGGCAGTGGACTTGCTCCACAAGGCCGACCCAACCTTGATTGTGGATGGAGAGATTATGGCCGACGTTGCTGTGTCTCCGGATCTGCTGGAACAGACCTATCCATTCAGCTCCCTCAAAGGCGGAGCCAACGTGCTGGTGTTCCCCGACCTCGCCTCCGCCAACATTGCCTGTAAGCTACTGGCGACGATTGGAGGTGCCGAGACACTTGGTCCTATCCTCATGGGTATGACTCGGCCCGTGCACTTGTTGCCGCGGGGTGCCGAAGTGGAGGAAATCGTGAATGTTGTCGCCATCGCAGTGGTGGACGCGCGCGAGTCCGAGCCACCAGTGATATCTGAAATCACGAAGCCGGTCGTACAGGCAGACTGAGCGCGCAGAGACTTGCCTGTCTCATTGATCAGAGCTCGGTCATCCTGAGCGTCGTGGATGCTGCGCGCAGCGCAGCCACGAAGTCGAAGGCCCCCGCGGTAGCGCCGGGGACTGCCAGAAATCACGATGACAATGCGATAGAAGGGCGTGCCGAGTCGGCGTTCTTCGGGCAGCGGGGCACGAGCGAACGCTTGTGCCCCGACGGATCTCTTCCACACGACCACGAACTACTTCGCTTGCAACGACTCGACGTAGTGAGTAAGGTTCGCCACGCGTTGCTGTACTTCACCCTCGTGTCCGTGGCTCATGTTCCAGAACAGCGATCCCCACACCGGCATGTCTTTGGTTCCGTGCGCGGGAACATCACCTTCTCCGCGGATGGAGGCCGAGACTTTCAAAGCGGGAAACTTCCCTCCGTTGTTCTTGCTCAGCGCGGTAAGGTCAGCGGGAGGAACCTTCAGCGCGCTGGCCGCCGGACCTCCGCCTTTGCCGTCCGTTCCGTGGCAAACGGCGCAATACGTCGTGAACATTTCCTTGCCGGATGCAGGCGAGGTGGGTTGGACCGGGACATGCTGGATGACTTTCTGGGGTGAGGTTTGGTTTTGGTCCTGTGCGGTGACCGTGAAGTTGAATACGACCAGGGCAGCCAACATGAAAAACAGTTTCTTTACGAACATTGCATCTTCTCCTTTTGAACCAGGACTTTTGTCTGAAGTCTAGGCACACTTAGAAACCAAGGATTTGACTGCATTTGCTACCTTACCACTTCGCTGCCAGCTATTGTGCCGAGATTTTCCATCCTCGATCGGTCCGCACGAACGCGAGCATGGATTTTGTCGGATTCCCGTGATAAAAGTCGGCCTCGTATTTGTCGATCAGGGTTTGACGATCCCAAATGTTGAAACTCTTCACCAGTGAACCACCCGCGTCGAACACATCCCCCATTTGGTTGGGTATCCATTTCCAGGTGTATTCAACCGTCGCGTTGTTCACTCCGATCATGGTGATATCGGAGATGCCGACCAGTTGCCGCTGTGCCAGGGGAACCTGATACGAGAAAGTACCATCCGTCTCCCTCCATTTCTTGGAACCGGGGAGCGTGGCAAGCAGGTGTTCTCCTACGGGCGTGAGCGAGATCAGTTCGGCTCCGTGGGCCTCCTTGGCCGATTTAACGATTCCTGCTTTTTCCAGGAGTCGATAACGAGAGTCCGCTGGTTGCTCATCGGGACTGGGCTTCACCAGACCGGTGCGGAAGTGGATGATCGCGGGACCCGGCCCCTCAAGTGCCGAGGCCACTATCCCGCTGGCCTGCTGTGCGCTGAGCGGGGTTTTGGCCCGGACTTGGAATACCACGTAAGTCACCATACCCACGATCCCCGCGACCAGACACACCATCAGGAGCAGCGGCAGGAACGCTGAACGCTTTTCCATTTCAAGCTCGGCTTCAAACATGGCATCCTCCTAATCGAAAACTACAGATTGTTCAACCACTTCCTATTGTTAGCCCACCTCTTTTTCGATTGCTGTGATCAAGGGCACAAGTGATTGTGCCTCGTGTCACGACGCGGCAACAGTCTCACAGTTGTGCCGGGAAACCCGTTCCTGAAGGTGTGCGCGTCCTCACCTACGCCCGTGATTCGTGTCACATCCAACTTCGCCGCGGCAAAGCATAATCGCGTTAAGAATTTGGGGGAATGTTTCTAGTACCCCGGGTGTGGAGATCTCATGGCAAAAGGGCGTGTTTCTATTGTCGTTGAGCGCTGCAAAGCCTGCGGCTTCTGCGTGGAGTTTTGTCCCTCGCACGTGCTTGCGCTCTCTTCCGCTTTCAACTCCAAGGGCTACCATCCGCCGCACGTGGTCCATCCGGATAAGTGCAGCGGTTGTGACTTGTGCGGAATGTACTGCCCCGACTTCGCCATTTACGCGACGAAGGTAACTCCCGCTGGCGGAGGTGACAAATGAAGGCTGATCCTCGCGGCGTGCTCACCGGCGTTCACTTCATCGATGGGGACCATGCCTGCTGCGAGGGCGCACTGGCCGCTGGCGCCCGCTTCTCCGCCGGATACCCCATTACTCCTTCCACTGAAATCGTGGAGCGCTTCGCATCGCGTGTGCCCACCGTCGGTGGAACGTTTATCCAGATGGAAGACGAACTCGCGGCCTCCATCACCTTGCAGGGCGCGGTCTGGGGTGGAGCCAAGGCATTTACGGTGACCTCCGGCCCCGGCTTCTCCCTGATGATGGAACACATCGGTTATGCGGCCATGACCGAAACGCCGTGCGTGTTCGTCGACGTACAACGCGGAGGACCATCCACGGGGTTGCCCACCCTTCCCGCGCAAGCCGACATGATGCAGGCGCGCTGGGGTTCGCATGGCGACTACGAGATCATCGCCCTCTGCCCCAATTCGCCGCAGGAATGTTTTGATCTCACCATCAAAGCCTTCAACCTCGCGGAAGAATTCCGCGTGCCGGTGATGTTCATGATGGATGAAGTCGTGGGCCACATGACCGAGAAGGTCGTAATTCCTCCCGCCGACCAGATTGAAGTCGTGCCGCGACGCCATACTCGCAAGTCGGTCGAAGACTATCTCCCCTATGAAACCAACGGCGATCAGGTTCCGGAAATGGCGCACGCCGGCGAAGGCTACAAGTTTCACGTCACCGGCCTGACTCACGACGAACGCGGGTATCCCAACATGACTCCGCCCGTGCAAGACAAGCTGGTTCGCCGCCTGCAAAGCAAAATTCGCGATGCCGCCGATCGCATTGCCCTGATCGAGGAAGAACAACTCGAAGGTGCCGACGTTGTCGTCGTCTCCTACGGAATCACATCGCGAGTGGCGCAACGAGCCATTGAAGCGGCTCGTGAACAGGGTTTGCGCGTTGGCAAGTTACGGCTGATTACTGCATGGCCGTTCCCTGAGAAAAAGATCCGCGAACTCGCAGCGAAAGTGAAAGCGTTCGTCGTCCCCGAACTCAATCTCGGCCAGATGGTGCGAGAAGTAGAGCGCGCCGCCGCAGGGCGGGCAAAGACCTTCGCCGTATCGCACGCCGGCGGCGGAGTTCATAACCCGCAGGACATTCTCAAAGTAATCGTGGAGGCCAGCCGATGAGCGACAGTTTGATCCCAAACGTTTTGAGTAACGACGTCGGCAACCCGGTTGAGCCCTTTCTGCGCAGCGACCGCATGCCTCACATCTGGTGTCCGGGATGCGGCATCGGGACCACCGTGAACTCATTCGCTCGGGCGTTGATCGAATCGAAAATCGATTTGCAATCGCTGGCCCTGGTTTCGGGCATCGGCTGTACAGGCCGGGTAGCAGGCTACGTCAAGCTGGATTCTTTCCATACCACGCACGGCCGCGCCATCCCGTTCGCCACTGGATTGAAACTGGCAAACCCAAAGCTGAATGTCGTCGTCTATTCGGGCGATGGCGATCTCTCGGCTATCGGGGGCAATCATCTGATTCACGCCGCTCGCCGCAACATCGATCTGAAAGTCATCTGTGTGAACAATCTCATTTATGCGATGACTGGCGGGCAGACTGCGCCGACGACGCCGGATGATTCGATTACTTCGACGAATCCCTACGGCGTGTTCGAGCCGTCATTCAATTTGCCGCACCTGGTCGAAGCTGCCGGTGCGGTTTATGTCGCGCGCTGGACTACCTTCCACGTGCGGCAGCTGGCGCGCTCCATCAGCGAAGCCTTCAAGAAAAAAGGCTTCTCGTTTATCGAGGTGATCTCGCCGTGCCCCACTCTTTACCAGCGCCGCAACAAGCTGGGCGATGGCCTCGACGCCATGAAGTACTACAAGGAAAAGAGCAAAGTCCGGCACGGCGCCCCGACCAGCGAAGTCGGCCTGACCATGACTGGAGAAATCGTTGTGGGCAAATTCGTGGACCGCGACCGGCCCGACTACCAAACTTTGATGCGAGCGCAATTCGCCGAATCGTTGGGCGAGCGCTTCGTGGAACAAGCGGAGATGGTATGCAGCTAACCGAAATTCGCATCGCAGGCTTTGGTGGCCAAGGGGTGATTCTTTCGGCCATCGTTCTTGGCAAGGCAGCCTCGATTTTTCAGGGCGCTTTTGCCACCATGACCCAGAACTTCGGCCCGGAGGCCCGAGGCGGCGCCTGCAGCGCGCAGCTCGTGCTTTCAGACTCGCCGGTGCTGTATCCATACGTCACCCGGCCGGACATCCTCGTCGTAACTTCGCAAGAGGCGTATACGCGCTTCGTCCCCGAGTTGAAAGACGGCGGCATTTTGATTGTCGAACAGGATCTGGTACGGGTTTCCGATTCCGATAAAAAACTTCAGGTCTACAGCATTCCCGCAACTCGCATCGCCGAAGTGCTCGGCAAGCGCATGGTGCAAAATTCGGTGATGGTTGGATTCTTCACCGCTGTCACAAACCTGCTCGATGCCGATGCCGTGGGCAGAGCAGTCGCGGATTCCGTCCCGGCAAGCTTCCGGGAGCTGAATCTCAAAGCTTTCGAAAAAGGATTGGATTACGGAATCACCGCGTTGACCGCAACTGCCAACCCCACCGACGTCGAACTGCAGGTGCAGTACTCGCCAGAATGACATCTTTGCGGGGATTGGCATATTAGAATCGAAACCTACCGGTGAAATTGGCAATGCTCCGAACGGCGCGAACTGTGGTTGTGATTGGACTGCTGGCGACCCTGATCGGTTGCTACCGGGGCACCCGACCGCCACGCATCGGTTCGACGGCTCCTGACTTCACGGTGCAGGACGGCGACCAGAAGGTCACCCTGAGCCAGTTTCGCGGGCAGGTCGTGGTGTTGAACTTCTGGGCGTCCTGGTGCCCGCCCTGTGTTGAGGAGACGCCTTCGCTGGTCCAGATGCAGCAGCGCCTGAAAGACCAAGGCGTTGTGGTTGTGGCCGTCAGCATCGACGTCGACGACGGCGCTTACCGAAGCTTCCTCAAGGATTACCACGTCAATATGATTACCGCCCGCGACCCGGACCAAAAGAGCGCGGCACTTTACGGTACCCACGGTTGGCCTGAGACCTACATCGTCGATCGCGCCGGCGTACTTCGGCGGAAATTCATCGGGCCGGTCGATTGGAACAGCCACGAGGTCACGGAGTTCTTGACCAAGCTGTAGAGGCCAGGTGGCGGACCTCAGGTTAAGACGTGGGCCTCCGCCGTTGCATTCTTCAACTCTTGACGTTGGAAACCGGACAGAACATTCTTTGCGGACCGACCGCAGAAAAAGAGCCGGGTCCGGAATGATGAGCACCCGGACCCGCGTGGGCCGTTCCATCCTGGAAGGGGATTGGAGAGGAGATTTCCGGCTGGCTACGGATCAGCTGGTTTTCCGCTCCGTCCGACCAATTGAGCCGTGCATCTTCCTATCCACACCCTCGGGGCTCCTCAGCCGCTGCCCGACAATTTGTCGCGCGGCAGCGGCGGTGCGCCAAGAGGAACAGCCAATAACTATTTCTGTAGAGTGCGAACGTACGACACAACCGTTTTCACCTGGTCAGGAGTCAGACTCTTCACCATGGGGGGGTGCTTTGCCTTCTCCGCAACGGCCTTGGCCAAGTCGTCATCGGACATCTTCTTGACATCGTCCGAAACCAGGCTTGGAATCTTGGCTGCGGGTTTGCCAGCGGCATCTGCTCCGTGGCAGGCTGCGCATTTCGCTTTGTACAGCGTGGCTCCGTCGTCGGCGGCCCAAGAGAGATTGGGAATCAGGATGAATAGGGCTACCGCAATCGTCATCACCAGCATCACTAGCTTTGTCGTCTTCATGATCTCGCCTTCTCCTTGTAATATTTTGCAATCTGATGGAATCGGTGGTTCTTCTCGCCGTCTTGCGTCTGTGTTGCGAAAGTAATCACCGATGCAATCCTCTAATAACCGAGTGTAAGAGAGCTTAGCAGCTAGCTGACTGCCCAGTTCAGAGTTTCAACGTCGGAGGGTACAGGCGCAGTGATCCAAGTCACTTTCAATCGTGACGCTGTGGACAGCTGGGCACTCTTAACTAACTGTTCACACCTCCCGGGGGGTCACATCGGTACGTGACTGCGGTCACCGCGCCCTACGCAATTCGGAGAGACAATCTCGGCAGCGAGGTGGAGTTATGCCGATCCTTATAATGGCTTTGCTCGCTTTAATCGCCTTTGGCACGATCGGGATCCTGCTGGTGGTGGCTGTAATAATGGAGCATTCCCCGGCCGAACATCCGGCCAGACGTAAGCGCTCATACCCTGTAGAGTCTGATGTTGCCCCCTCTTTTAATCCGAATATCGATAAGCCGCGTGGCGAGGGTTCGCCTACAGAAACTCTGTCCGAGGAGGAGAAAGTTCATGAACACGCTCTTGCTGGATAACGATAAGAAAGCCGACCTGGCTGGACCGGGAATCGGCGATTACAAGGAATTGGAAAAAATTCTGCCGCGGAACTACCGCTCCTTGCTGAGTCCACGAGAGACGCAGCAAGCCATCTTCCACGTGAAACGCTATATCGAAGACAACTTGTGCAAAGAGCTCAACCTGATTATGGTCGAAGTGCCGCTCATCGTGGACGTGGAGAGCGGCGTAAACGACATGCTGGATCGCGACGGGTCGCGTACCCCGATTCAGTTCCATATCTCGAATGACCGCAACCTGCATCCCATCGACGCGCAGGTGGTGCAAGCCGCCACCAAGTGGAAACGCGTTGCTCTCAAGCAATTCGATTGCACTGCGGGTGAGGGCATCTGCACTGATATGCGCGCTGTGCGCAAGGACTATTTCCTTGATCACGACCATTCCGCTTATGTGGATCAGTGGGACTGGGAGCGCGCCATCATCATTGAGCAGCGCAATCTGGAGTTTCTCAAGACGATCGTTCGCAAGATCTGGAAGGTAATCGTTGGAGCGGAAAAGTTTGCCCAATCCCTGTTTCCGCAATTGAAAGACTCTCACTATCCGGATCTGCCCGAGGAGTTGGTCTTCTTGCACGCCGAGGAACTTCTCGATATGTATCCCGACCTGCCGCGTAAGCAGCGTGAGACCGCGGTGCTGCAGAAACATCCGGCAGTCTTTATTATTGGGATTGGGTGGCCGTTGAAGGATGGTTATCCTCACGAGATGCGGGCCGCCGATTACGACGACTGGGTGACCGACACTCGCGATCAAACCGGCAAAGACACGCATGGGTTGAATGGCGACATCCTGGTATGGAACCCCGTTACTCAGCGACGCCATGAACTGACGTCGATGGGCGTCCGGGTCACAGCCGAGACCCTGAAAAAGCAGCTCACGATGTCCAAGCAACTGGACTTCCTGAAACTGCCCTATCACCAGGCGATCCTGAACAACGAGATTCCGCTCTCCATCGGCGGTGGAATCGGACAGTCGCGGACGTTGATGCTTTTGCTACGCAAAGCTCATCTCGGAGAAGTCAGCGTCACGGTGTGGCCGAAGATCCTCAAGGAGATGTGCGCTGGCAAGAACATTTTCGTGCTGGAGTAGGGCGGGTTTTGGGAAGCACGAAGCGGGGGAGTCGGAGCGACCGACCCCATGATTTTATCGGCGCTGTCGTATAGCGTAAAGAATGCCTAGGAAATCGAAGGTTAGCCTAGTGTTCTCCGGCTAATGAGGGATGGCGGCGCGCGGTTAAGATTTCTCGCCGAGAAAAACTGCCGAAGGCTGGCCGAAATAGACAGGTTCTACACGCCGACCGGCAGCTCTGGCAGGAATGTCGCTATTCTCAGATGACTTTTCACCGCGGCAGCTAACCTGCGTATGCCCTCTCGTATTTGTTCCGGAGCGGCGTTGGAGAAGTTCAATCGCATGTGGCGGGAGCCTTCGCGGCCATCTTTCCCCAGACCATTCTTGGCATAGAACGAACCGCCCGGTACGAATGCCACATTCTGCTCGATCGCCGATTTGAAAACCGCCGGCATGTCCAGCCCTTCGGGCAAAGTGACCCATAAGAATAGCCCACCCTGAGGATGAGTCCAGGTAACCTCCGGCGGGAAGAAGTCCTTCAGAGCCTGAAGCATGACGTCGCGGCGTTCGCGGTAGACCCGACGAATCAGCTTCACATGCTGGTCGAGAAATCCATCGCGCGCGACCTCGTAGGCCACAAACTGGGTGAAGGTCGAAGTGTGCAGGTCCGCGCCCTGCTTAAGTTGCGCCAGCTTGCTGATGACCTCGGGCGGAGCAACGATCCATCCCAGACGAAGCCCCGGCGCCAGCGTCTTCGAGAACGTGCTCAGATAAATGACGTTGCCAATCGAATAGCCATTGTCGCGCCGCAGGTTCTCGCGGTCGATCACAACCAGGGGTGGCAGATGCTCGCCTTCATAACGCAACTGGCCATACGGATCATCTTCGACGATGGGGATGCCATACTTGTCCGCCAGCAACACCAGTTCGTGGCGACGTCCCTCCGACAACGTGGTTCCCGCCGGATTCTGGAAGTTCGGCAGCACATACATGAACTTGGGGCCCGACCGCAGGGGCCCCTCCAACAGGTCGGTGCGAAGGCCATCCTCATCGATCGGAACGGACACATACTCCGCGCCATAAATATTGAAAGCCTGCAGTGCACCAAGATAAGTCGGCGCTTCCACAAGCACACGATCTCCGCGATTGATAAACAGTTTGCCAATCAGGTCAAGCGCCTGCTGCGATCCCGAAGTGACCAAAACGTTTTCCACCTTCGCCTTGATCCCATAGCGCGCCATGTTGTTCGCAATCAGGTCGCGCAGAGGCTCGTACCCCTCGGTCGTCCCATACTGCAAGGCTGAAGCCGCCTGCTGGGTAAGCACCTTGTTGCAGGCTTCCTCAAAGCGTTGGATGGGGAACACATCGGGAGCGGGCAGCCCGCCGGCAAAGGAGATCATTCCGGGCTTCTGGGTGATCTTCAACAAGTCACGGATTGCAGAACTGGTAATGCCCTTGGTACGCAGCGCATAACGAGCGGTCCAGGCAGTCGACATAGCAAGACTCTCCTCACAGCCAGCTTAGGGCTTAGCCGGCGTGCTTATGTATTAGCCCTAATCAATATCAATACCTCACGGTCAACACTGGACACTTTGCATGACAAACAACCTCATGCGCGATTGCCCACGGCAGATGAGTGGAGACCCGAGTCCACGCGCTTTGATTTACGCCCATGACAATTAAGTCTGCATTGGATTGGCCGGCAACCTTCGCAATTGTGTCGGGCACGAAGTCGAATTCAATCAAGAATGTCGGATCAAAAGGCAGATCCGTCGTCGCTGGGATCAGTTCCTTGAGCCGCTTCATGTAACGCGCCCTGACTCTCCTCTGCTGTTCCATGAGATCTTCGCTCGGATACCAGTATGGCCCAATGTCAACCACCGGCACCGGCGGCACGACATGTAAGAAAATCAACCTCGCCTTGCTCTCGCTTGCAAGCGAGATGGCGTATTGCAGTGCATGCAAAGAAGCCGGCCCAAAATCTGTGGCAAAAAGAATCGTGCGGAATTCCTTTGCGCCTGTCGGCTCATCAGGAACAGCCGGCCCGATGGTCAAAACTGGACAAGAAGCCACACGAAAGAGTTCCTCTGCAACCGAACCAAGGATGACCTTCTTCAGCCCTAGTCGTCCATGCGTGCCGATCACGAGCAGTTCGATTTCGTCCCGTTGAATCAATTCCGATAACGCGCCGCAGACAGGTCCCCGCTCCAGCAGGACTTCATGAGGCACGTCCCCGAGCGAGTCTTCTCGGAGAAAATCCTTCATTCTGAGTTCGGCGTTCTCTCGACGATAATCCAACTCGGACGGGAGCGGCTCAATCGGGATAGGCGTTCGTGGTTCGGGGGGAACTACATGCACAAGGTAGAGCTTGGAACCATATCTTCTCGCCAGCGCTGCGGCGTATGGTACGGTTTTTCTCGATACCTCCGAAAAATCGGTTGCGAGAAGGATGTTCTTGAAAGTGACATCCCGCTTTAGCTCAATCGTTTCCATTGGGTTACCTCCTTTCCGTCCTTGTTCCTGCTTTGTTTATACGTCAAAACATTTCCCTCAGCCGTGACCGAGATCACAAGCAATTGCCAGGTCCAACGGACCAGACAAGTAGCCACGCTCCAAGAAAGGAACCCCGTGCAGTCGCTGAGTTGAAGACTCGGCACTAGAACGATTAAGCGAAGCCGTCGGGCTGAGTTACCGCACCGACATGCGCTTGGTCATCGACAAACAGACGGCCGGCGGTGAGCGCTTTGCGATCGATTTCCAGGAGGTCCACTTTTTTTACTTTGTCTTCGAGCACGCTCAAGGCTGTTCCGGGAGCCAGACACTCGGTCTCTTCCAGTAGCGCGCCCATCATCACTATGTTGGCTGTCTTGGTCGAACCGAGTTTGTCGGCGATCTCCGCCGCCGGAATCGCGACTACCTGCACTCCCGGCGCGACAAAGTCGGCAGGAACGCTGGCACCGTTGTAGAGGATGAGTCCGCCGCTTGCTAGCTCGGGTGCAAACTTGCGCAAAGAAAACTCATTCATGGCCACGAGCACATCGGGGCGCGAAACCAGGGGCGACCCGATCCGTTCTTTCGACAGGCAAACATGGCAGTGCGCGCTGCCCGAACGCATCTCCGGTCCATACGACGGCAACCAGGATACTTCCAGGGCTTCACGCATTCCCATTTCGATGAGCAGTTGTCCTAACAGCAGTACGCCCTGTCCACCAAAGCCCGCGATTTTAATCCTGATGTCTTTGAAGTGATGAGCATGTTTCGCGGTGGAAGCATTGTGCGCTCCCGCCTTCGGCGTGATCTCAAGCACGTCCGCTACCGGGCGTTGCGGAGGCTCATTGCCCGCGGGAATCTCCGGCCGGCGATCGCGGAAAACATTCAGCGGGAAGGTTGGCGTCATCTTCTCGTAAACCCATCGCCGCGCTTCCACCGGGTCTTTGCCCCAGATTGTCGGACACGGCGACAAGATTTCGACAAACGAGAAGCCTGCGCCGTCCCGCTGGATCTCGAGCGCTTTACGAATTGCCCGACGCGCTTTCATGATGTTCTTGTTGTCCGATAGCGCCACGCGTTCGATGTAGGCCGGCGCCTCCAGGGTGGCGAGAAGTTCCGCCATGTGCAACGGGAAGCCTTCATTCGACGGACGCCGCCCCCAGGGCGAAGTGGTGCTCTTCTGCCCAACCAGGGTGGTAGGCGCCATCTGCCCGCCAGTCATGCCATAGATTCCGTTGTTCACGAAAAAGACCGTGATCTTTTCCCCTCGGTTGGCGGCATGCACGATTTCGGCAGTGCCGATCGCCGCCAAGTCGCCGTCTCCCTGATAGGAAATGACAATCTTGTCCGGGCAGGATCGCTTGATTCCCGTGGCCGAAGCGGGTGCGCGACCATGTGCGACTTGCACGTTGCCTACATCAAAATAGTAATACGCAAATACCGAGCAGCCGACCGGACTCACGAAGATCGTCTTGTCCTGCAGCCCCAGTTCCTGCAACGCTTCCGCAATCAGTTTGTGGGCCACCCCGTGTCCGCAACCGGGACAGTAGTGGGTCTGGTGTTTCAGTTCTGATTTGCGTTCGTACAGGTCATAAAACAGCGGCGACTTGGAGTGGACTGGTTCATATCCGTCGTTGTTGACTTCGGAATTGGCTTCAGGTTCCATCAGGCTGATTGCGCTTTCGTTTTCCATTGTCGTTATCCCTCACGCGAGTACGGGTACGCGCTCCAGCACTTGTTGCTGCAGTTCCGTCACCGAAGGCACGTTGCCTCCTACGCGACCATAAAATTCCACCGGCACTTTGCCGTTCAATGCCAGGCGCACGTCTTCCAGCATTTGGCCGTTACTTAGTTCGACCACCAGCACCTTTTCAACCTTCGCCGCGGCTTTCGCCAGCGCTTCCGAAGGATAGGGCCACAGCGTGATTGGCCGGAATAATCCCGCTTTCACACCTTCCTTGCGCAGTGCTTCCACCGTCGAGAGCAACACTCGGGAGACGATGCCGTAACCGACCAGCAGGACATCGGCGTCCTCGGTGTGGCAAAGCTCCCAGCGCGGCTCGGCTTCTTGCGCACGAATGTACTTGGCTTCCATTCTGCGCTGGTGTTCTTCCAACTCATCGGTTTCGAGATAAATGGAGCTGACCAGATTGGCCCGCGTTTCCGGCGTGCCTTTTACGGCCCAGATTTTTTCAGGCGTATGAATCTCGCGATATTCGAGATCGAGTGGTTCCATCATTTGCCCGATAAAGCCGTCGGCCAGCACCACGGCCGGATTGCGGTATTTGTCGGCGAGATCGAATGCCAGCATGGTGAGCTCGGCCATCTCCTGCACCGAGGCGGGAGCCAGCACGATATTGCGATAGTTGCCATGGCCGCCTCCTTTGACCATGGCGAAATAGTCGCTTTGTTCCGGCGCGATATTGCCCAGGCCAGGACCACCGCGCATTACATCGACGATCACGCAAGGCAGTTCCGCACCGGCCAGATAGGACATGCCTTCCTGCATCAAGCTGAGGCCCGGCCCCGAGGACCCAGTCATGACGCGGACTCCGGCCGCTGCCGCGCCATAGACCATATTGATGGCGGCAACTTCGCTTTCCGCCTGCAAAAAAGTTCCGCCGACTTGTGGGAAGTAAAGCGCTGCGGACTCGGCGATTTCGCTGGCCGGAGTAATCGGATATCCGTAGTAAGCGCGGCATCCGGCGAGGATCGCGCCTTTCACTACCGCCACGTTTCCTTTACAGAGCTGCCGCATGTTCGCCTCCCTGGGCCGCCGCAAACGCTTTTCCTTTAGCCTTTATGCGGTAGACCGTAATTGCCCCCGGTTCCGGGCAGCAATAAAAGCAGATTCCACAACCGGTGCAGTCTTCCCCGGTATAGCGCGCCGGATGGACTCCGTAAGCACTCAACTCCGGCGCCAGTTCCAGACACTTGGGCGGACACGACTCCACGCATAGCCCGCATCCCTTGCATTCCTCGACATCGACCGTGACCTTACCGCGCGCTTGCCCTGCCATGGTTCACCTCGTCACCGCTGTCTCCGCAGCTAACGGCCGCTGCAGCCACCGGGTTTTCTCGCAAAATTGATAAAGTTCTTCCCTGAATTTCGGATGGGCAATATCGATCAACGCCTGCGCCCGTTCCCGGATAGTCTTGCCGTGCAGATACGCCACCCCATATTCGGTCACCACGTACCGGATCAGCCCACGCGAAGTAACCACTCCCGCGCCTGGGCTCAACATGGGCACGATCCGCGAGATCGCGCCATCTTTTGCGGTAGATGAAATGGCGATGATCGGCTTGCCACCCTTGGAGCGCGAAGCCCCGCGCAGGAAGTCCACCTGGCCACCGATGCCGCTATAGAACTGGTTTCCAATCGAATCGGAGCAGACCTGACCGGTGAGATCGACCTGCAGCGCAGAGTTGATCGCCACCATGTTGTCGTTTCGGGCAATCAGCCCAGGGTCGTTGCTATAGGCCGTGGGATGGAACTCGAATATCGGATTGTTGTCCACGAAATCGAACAACAGTTTCGTGCCAATGGCAAATCCCAGGATGATTTTCCGCGGCTTAAAGTTCTTGCGCGCACCGGTGATCACGCCGGCCTCGATCAAAGGAATCACACCATCAGAAACCAGTTCGCTGTGAACCGCGAGATCCTTGCGATCCATGAGAAACGGCAGCACGGCATCTGGGATTCCGCCGATACCGGTTTGCAGCACGGCCCCGTCTTCAATTAAATCTGCGACGTTGCGGGCGATGGCCTTGTGCATATCGGTGATTGGCGGTTGCTTCATGGCGCACAGAGGCCGGGAAGAATCCACGACGGCATCAAGCTCACTCACATGGATAAAGCTGTCTCCAAAAGTACGCGGCATTTGATCATTGATCTGCGCAACCGCGTAGCGGGCACATTTGGCGGCAGTGAGCGACGTATCCACACCCACACCGAAACTGCAGAAACCGTGGGAGTCCGGAGGCGAGAGGGTCAGCAGGGCAACATCGATCGGCATAGCCCCGCTCTCGAACAGTTCTTCAATCTCACTCAGGTAAATCGGTGTATAGTCGGCCCGGCCTTCGTTGATGGCCTTACGCACATTAGGGCCGATAAACATCGCATTATGCCGGAAGTGTCCTGCCATCTCGGGAGCCACATAAGGGGCCGGTCCCATGGTCATCATGTGAACGATTTCCACGTCCTGGACATAGGGAGCGCGCCGCATCAGTGCTTCAACCAGGGTTTCGGGTTCTGCGCAACCGGGCTGAATGTAGACGCGCATTCCCGATTGCACACACCCCAACGCCTCCTCTGGTGTCCGCAACTTTTTCTTGTATTCAAGTTCCCAGGGCATTCTTCCTCTCCTAGACAACGGCGCTTACCCTCTGCACCGGCTCATCACACGCGCACGACTGCTCATAACCGACTGCCGCGTAAAAGATGGCCCGATCGAAAAATTGATCCAACAACTCCTCGACTTCGAGTTCACCGCAGATCTCCGCGGGCCGATCCAGCACTGCTTCTTGTTTCAGAAAGTCCCATAGATTCTTCTTAGTCAACACGATCGCCCAGATGAGCTGACTTAGCGGAACGCATTGCCGGGCGCGCCTGGCCCCAATTGCCAAGTAGCGCTTTTCGACATCCAACTCGCTCTTGCCCAGTAGCCAATCTGCCAGATGCCGATAGATTTCATGCACCCGTTGCCTGAGTTCCTCAGGTGGAACCTTGGTGTAGTCGGGAAGCAAAGGGGAGTTCCGTGTTCTTTCGAGGAGCCCTGCCGCCAGGGCATCAGAATGGGTCTCGACCAACCGGAGTAGCCTGTACGCTAGCATCATCGCCGCCCCTCCTTGACCTGCTGCCATCTTCGACCTTAGCCGTCAGCCCGGCTAGGGCAGAAAGCACAGCTGACTGTGATATAGGTCACACCAGCGGGATTCGACAGTCTTGAGACCGAAGTAAAGAGCCCGCCCCGAACCGCTAACCGGACATCAGGAAACCCCACGGAAAAAAATCAGCCCAGCCGCGAAACACTTTGCGCACACCGCCGCAGAAACGGGACCATTATGGGAAAGCGTGACCTATCTCATTGAAATGCGGCTTCCGAACCTCGGGTCTCCCCGTGCACTGTAAAGCCGCAGCGAATTACAGCCGGCATAAAGCGCCTTCTTCAACCTTTGTCGCTACGCCGAAACACGCCATGGGAGCCCGAATTGCGAAGAATTCAGTTACTACTCTGCACCTTCTTTTTCACCACGTCCGCGCTAGCACAAAGCCAAGTGGAAGTTGCAGAACGGGAACCCGCGTCCAACGATGCACGCAACTACTCTATCGCTACGTCGCTGCCCTCCGTCCCCCAACCTAAGCCCATTCCGCCAAAAGTGGTCGACATTAAGTTCGTGGCCGTCATGAGCATTTTGGCGGCCGCCGAATCCATGCGCTACACCACCCGTACTCTCGTTCTTGAGCATGAGCGCCAGGCGGGAGATCCATTTATCGGCAGCATTCCTTCCCATCGCGACGTCGTGGCCAAATCGTTAGTGATCTACGCTGCCGAACTGGCAGTGGCATATGAAATGAAAAAACCTCACCGCTGGTTACCCGGGGACAAGGTCATCCGCCGTTTGTGGTGGGTCTATCCCGCGGTCATGACCCAAGCGCACGTTCGCAACGCGTACGACAACATCAATACCACTGGTCCCGGAGGCTGCACCAGCCAGCAGGCCTGCGAGGCTCCATAGACCAAGGGCATGGATTGCTTACGTCGGTGGGAAATTCAAAGAACTAGAATTTCTACGAAACAGCGAAACAGCGGAACAGACCTGCGCAGCTGCAGCACGCGAAGCTGCGTAAGAATGCAGCCCACGCCGTAGACCGTTCGTAAAAGCGGCAGGCCGATGAGGCTTGCCCGCGCGAAAGAATCGCTGGCGCGCTTCACTCCTTCGGGCTTCTGTTCCAAGTGGAGTGTTGCGGGTTCCAGCTATGAACTTCCTTTTCAAAATCCCCAGGCTGCCTTTCATGGGCACACGCTGCCGCTGGCTGGTTTGACGAATCCGCAGCGGTTACATGTTCCGCTAAACACTTCTCGAGCTTCTCGCGGACACTGCTGTCGTTCAGCAGGCCGATGAGTTCGGCCCGATGCATGGGGTTGAGTCCCTGGAGCAATGGACACCTTAGAAGATCCTGGTCGTTCATGACTAACTCCCGGCGCGAAATTCTTGTCCTACGGCCGCCGCGCATCCGGTCTGTTGTGATTAGAGAGCGTCTCTGCGCCTGAACGCGGTGACCTTGCGCACTGTTCATTGTGAAGCCGGTCACGTCAAGCTCCTACCACGTACCAGAAGTCAGATACTCATGGATCGATTTCGCGGCCCGCCGTCCCGCGCCCATGGCCAGAATCACGGTCGCGCTTCCGGTCACAATATCGCCGCCGGCAAAGACGCCTCTGCGCGATGTGCGTTGTGTCATCACGTCCGCTTCGATGTAATTCCGTTTGTTCGTTTTCAGCCCAGGCGTGGTGCTCTGGATCAGCGGATTCGCTCCGGTGCCAATCGCGATGACGGCGACTGACAACGACAGGTCGAACTCCGAACCCTCAACCGGCACCGGGCGCCTGCGTCCGGACGCATCGGCTTCGCCCAACTCCATGCGCATGCAGCGCACCCCGTTCAGCCAACCCTTTCCGTCTGACAGAAACTCAATGGGATTTGTGAGCACGCGAAATTCGATTCCTTCCTGCTGGGCATGCTTCACTTCTTCCTTGCGTGCCGGCATCTCCGCCTCGCTGCGGCGGTAAATCACATAAGCCTTGCTTGCGCCCAGGCGCAACGCCGAGCGAATCGCATCCAATGCAGTGTTGCCACCGCCAATCACAGCTACATTCTTGCCGTGCAGATCAAGCATGGGCTCGTCGTATTTGGGAAACTCGTAAGCGTGCATCAGGTTGATGCGGGTCAGGAACTCGTTCGCCGAGTACACGCCGTTCAGGTGCTCGCCTGGGATGTTCATGAACTGAGGCAATCCCGCGCCCGTGCCGATGAACACCGCGTCGTAACCCTCTTCTTCCATCAGTTCGTCGAGGGTCACGGTTTTTCCGACGACCACATCGGTCTCGAACTCCACGCCCATCGCGCGCATGTAGTCAATCTGCTCGCGGATGATTTGCTTGGGCAACCGGAACTCGGGGATGCCATACACCAGGACGCCCCCCGGCGTGTGCAACGCCTCGAATACGTGAACCTGATGGCCCTTCTGAACCAGATCGCCCGCCGCAGTCAATCCGGACGGGCCGCTGCCCACGATGGCGACCTTTTTCCCCGTCGGCGTCGCCTTGGGTAGGTTGCTGATATCCAGATGGCGTTGCTCGTAGTCGGCTACGAAACGCTCCAGATATCCAATTCCTAGCGGCTGAACTTTCTTGCCCATCAAACAGCCGCCTTCGCAGTGGTCTTCCTGCGGGCAAACGCGGCCGGTGATGGCCGGCAGCACGTTGTCCTCGCGGATTTTGGCGGCCGCGCCGAGGTAGTCGCCGGCCACAATCAACTGCACGAAGTCTTTTGCCTTGACGCCTACCGGACAATCTAGCGTGCATTGCGGCTTGGCGCACTCCAGGCAGCGCAGCGCTTCCTGCCGCGCCAGTTCCTCGGAATAGCCTAAATTTACTTCGGTGAAATTACCGGCCCGCAACAGCGGAGGCTGCTCCAGCATGTGCTGGCGGGGAACCTTCATGCGCTCTTTCAGGGGCAGAGGATTCAACGACGGTTGCTTAGTGGGTTGGGTCACCGACTGCCTCCTTGTAACGCGCACTCACCAGCGTGAACAGTCTCGCGCTGGAATTCTTCCATCGACTTCTGTTCGGCCGTCCGGTACATCGAATTGCGTTGCACCAGCACCGAGAAATCCACGCGGTGCGCATCAAACTCCGGTCCGTCCACACAGGCGAACTCGCTCTTTCCGTCGACCAGCACGCGGCAGCCGCCGCACATGCCGGTGCCGTCAATCATGATCGGGTTCAGGCTGACGATGGTGCGGATACGCTCTTTGCGCGTCATCTCCGCTACGGCTCTCATCATTGGGATGGGACCGATTGCCAGTACCAGGTCGATGCGCGTGCCGTTCTCGATCAACTGCCGCAACTTGTCGGTGACGAAGCCCTTGTCGGCATAGCTTCCGTCGTCAGTTGTGATCATCAGCGTGTCGCTGGCTTCGCGCAGTTCGCGCTCCAGAATGACCAACTCTTTATTGCGGGCACCAACGATGGAGATTACGCGATTGCCCACGCGCTTCAACGCGACCGCCGTCGGGTAAGCCATCGCGGTTCCAACACCGCCGCCCATCACGACCACCGTGCCAAACTTTTCGATTTCCGACGGTTTTCCCAGTGGCCCAACCACGTTCAGAATGCTATCGCCGGTTTTCAGCGAATTGAGCATGCTGGTGGTTTTGCCGATCGACTGCACCACAATGCGAATGGTGCCGCGTTCGGGATCGGAACTTTCGATAGTGATGGGAATGCGTTCGCCCTGCTCGTACAACCGCAGGATTACGAACTGTCCCGGTTTTTGCTTGTGAGCAATGCGTGGTGCCTCGATCACGAACCGCTTGATGCCCGGCGCGAGGAATTCAGCGTGCAGGATTTTGAACATGTTCCCCCATGGCTTGTCCTGAGGTGATTGTCAGGAATGCGAAGGCAAGTGGCTGTGACATGAGTCACTGGTGGGTGAGAGCGAGATCACGTGCCCGTTACGCCGGTCCTGCTCACACTCCCCTGTGATCGTCATCACAGCGCGGTGGGAGAAAGAGGGCCACACTTACATCAGAAGTTGGATGTCTCAGCAGGAGGTGGCTTATGAAAACCTCACGAATTGTCATTCTGATTCTTACGTTGGTTGTGTCGGTCCTGACAACAACTCCGATGATAGCGGGCCAGAAGTCCACATCAGGGGTTACAGTTCCGAAGTATGATCCGGCGGTCGAGGCCACGTTCAAAGGAACGGTGGAGGAAGTAAGAGACCGCGAATGCCCAATGAGCGGTGGCATGGGCTCACACCTGATCATCAGGTTGTCTCCCACCCAGACGATTGAGGTCCATCTCGCCAGCACGAAATTTGTAAAAACCTACGATCTTGTCTTCAGCAAGGGCGATGTGGTTACGGTGGTTGGTACGAAGGTGCAGTTTGAAGGTGTAGAAACAATCTTTGCCCGGGAAGTCACCCGCGGCAATGAAACCTTCGTCTTCCGTGACAAAGACGGCTCACCGATCTGGTAGGGGCCAACGGCGCGGCGATCCGGAGTATGGTCGGCGGGTCGGTCGCGATTGTGTTCCGTAGCACAAACAAAACAATCTCAACCGGCCCGACCAACCGTTGAAGAGCGTGCGAGTTCAGCGTCAGAAGAATCCGCCTCTCACATCAATTCTTCTTTGCCTTCTCGAAAGGAGCCAGCGCGACGGCGGCTTCTGTTGTGAGCAGAAGGAAAGTGAATGTCTCCTGCAAGTACAAGCGCACAGCGGCGTCGGTGTGGCTGAGATAACCGATGGAGACGTCCTGGCCGATGTGCAGGTCGAAATCGCCGCCACGCGTGGTCAGCACGAACGCACCAGTGATGGCAGGTGCCCAGATGATTTGATCTTTGACCAGCCGTTTGACGTGCTCCAATACCGGGTATCCGTGGTCGCTGGTCTCGGCGAGTGCGGTGTAAGCGTCTGCGCCGAGCAGCACGGAGTAGGGACCATTAACGCCGACGAGACGTAACCGGCTCAAGCCTTGGGCGATTGCTTGCGGGTACTCGCGAACATCGGCGGGGAGCTTCATGATCGGGTTGCTGGTCCCTTGACGGACTCCCCCAATGCCGGCAGCGGCATAGCCCTCGAATATGGCTGCGTCCTCGGCAAAAGCGATCTGGCGCGCGGCGTCCTTCGCCGGTTGCCAGTCCGAATCGTTCGCGCCACGTTCGACGTCGTCGATCGCCTGGCGGTCCACTTCGAATGGGACCCGTAGCTCGACCAGCGCCTTCACCTCGCGCTGCCTCGCGACGATGCCTTTCGCCGGGGCGTTGATCGTCCGGAGGTGACCGGTGCCAACCGCAGAGAGAGCGGCGCCCGCGGGCCCGTGCACGTCAACGACGCGCCGTCCGGCAAGGTAGCGCTTGAGCGTGCGCGAGGCTTCCTCTTCGATCTGAGCCCATGCCGAATCGGAAATGGGGGCAAGCTCACGATGCAGATTATTCATTTCGTATGTCTCCTTTGAGAGAACCGATGCCGAGCGAACCATCGCGCACCGATGGAATGGATGAAGATGAAGAGGGTGCAGGCGAGGCAGATGGCTCCACAACCGCAGGCTGGTCCGCCTTCGTTTGGTCTGCGTCACTCTGGTCTTCGGTGACGTTCTCCAGAAACGTCGCCGAGGGCGCGAAGAACAGGTTTCCGGTTATTGCGCGGCTGAAGTCGAGCAGACGGTCGTAGTTGCCTGGCGGTCGGCCGACGAACATGTTCTCCAGCATCTGCTCGATGGTGCGAGGCGAACGGCTGTAGCCGATGAAATAGGTGCCAAACTCCCCAGTCCCCGGTCGGCCGAAAGGCATGTTGTCGCGCAGGATCTTGATCTCTTTCCCGTTCTCCACAATGGTAGTGAGCGCGTTGTGAGCCGATGTCGGCTTGACCGAGTCATCCAATTCAATGTCGGATAACTTGGTGCGGCCGATGATGCGTTCCTGCGCCTCGGTGGAGAGGCCATTCCACGCGCCAACATCGTGGAGATATTTCTGCACAATCACGTAGCTGCCGCCGGCAAAGTTGGCGTCTTCGTCGCCGATGAGGACGGCGTCGAGCACCGCCGCGCCTCTGGGATTCTCCGTCCCGTCGACGAAACCCAGGAGATCGCGGTCGTCGAAGTAACGGAAGCCCTGCACTTCATCCACCGGAGAAACGGCCGTCCCGATACGCCCCACAATTTGAGTGGCCAATTCAAAACACAGATCCATGCGCTTGGCGCGGATGTGAAATAGCAGATCGCCCGGTGTGGACACCGCGTGGCGCGCTCCGGAGCGAATCTCCCGGAACGGATGCAATTCTGCCGGCCGTGGCGCCCCGAAGAGGCGGTCCCACGCGTCGGACCCAAATCCGATAACGCACGAAAGCCCTCCTTCCAGGTCGCGAAATTCCACCGCGCGCACCAGCGCTGCCAGGTCTCCGCAGAACGAGCGCAGGGTGGAGCGGTTCTCGGATCCCGGGTTGAGCGTCGCGACCAGAAAGATCGCGGCACGGGTGAGTGGTGCGTCTACCGGCTGCGCGAGGGCAGGCACTCTACTTGTCGTTTCGAGCGCGTTCATTCGATCGGTGTCATCCCTGAAAACACAACTGTAACTCCGCTCAGAACGCGTCTCAATACGTTTGCGTTGTTTCTGACCGGACCTGGGCTTTAGAAACATTACCGTAATAGTGGCAGGTAAGGCTATTGGGTGATGAGTTTTGCGCAACCACGGATTTTCCGTATAAGAGATGCGGCCGAAGACATCACGGCTGTTGGCCGATTCACGGCCGCTCCCTTACGATCCGGTTGCTCAGGCAACTTTCTTATCTGACTTGGCAGCATTCCCGCCCAGGAAGCTCAGCAACTCGGCGTTTACTTCTTCCGCGTGCGTCCATGGAATGCAGTGTGGCCCATCCTTTATGACCATGAGGCGTGCCCCTTGGATGAGCTTGGCGGTGCGCAGTCCCGCAGACGCGATTGGAAGAATGCGGTCGGCATCTCCGTGAATCACCAGGGTGGGCACGTCGATGCGGGCCAAGTCCGCGCGGAAGTCTTCGTGCCAGGTTGGGATACACGCCAGGCTGGCGGTGGCGGAGGCGCTGGCCGCCACGTTCCAGCTCGCTTGGACGGCTTGTTCGCTGACACGCTTACCGAGCAGCAAGTCCGTGTTGTAGAAATCCTTGAAGAAGCCAGTGAAGAACGCGTAGCGGTCGGCGGCCACAGCTTTCTCGCTGGCGGCAAATACACTGGCATCCAGGCCTTCGGGATTGTCGCCGGTCTTGAGCAGGTACGGTGGCACACCGGAGACAATCACGGCTTTGCTCACGAGCTTGGATCCGTATTTTCCGATGTAGCGTGCCACCTCGCCTCCGCCCATCGAAAAGCCGACTAATGTGAAATTATGCAGCTTGAGGTGGCTGACCAGCTTGTGAAGGTCCTCTGCGAACGTGTCATAGTTGTAGCCGGTGGTTGGTTGGCTGGATTTGCCAAAACCTCTGCGGTCGTAGGTAATAACTCGGTGGCCCGCATTCAGAAGAACGGGAACTTGCTTCTCCCAGGAAGTTCCGCTCAAGGGATATCCGTGGATCAGGATAACCGGTTGGCCCGAGCCATGATCTTCGTAGTAAAGCTCGATGTCGCCCGAATTTTCTTTTCCTACCGTCACGTATGGCACTGGTTTTCTCCTTTTGTGTCGTGATGAATAAGTTTGTGATGAGTAGGGTCGTGTGCGCGATTCGACTATTTGTTGATCTAGCTTTCGATCAGGCTCATTGTCGCGCACACCACCACGCTAGAGTGCGCCGCTCCATACGAAAACGCAATTGGACTTTGGTATCGATTTGCTCCTGTGCCGGCCGCGCTCACAACTCAAAGTACAGTCTGCGCCCAGGTGCAAGCTGATCCTCCAATTTCACGGATGACGAACGGCACTTTTGCTCGGGGGAGCGATTGCGGGATTGCCGTCCGATACAATCTAAGAAAGGACTCTTGCCCGCGCTTTCGCGCCGGAGAGCGTCTGTATTGCGCGGGACATATCGCGCATGACATGAGGAGAAGAATTTCGGTTGCCATTCCTGACCAGACGAAAGTTTCTTCAAGTAGCCGCCGGGGTAGCCGCGACCGGCGGGTTGGTGCTGGGTGAAGATTCCATAATTCTTGAACCGAACCACCCCATCCTGACCTCAATTGAAGTCGTGTTGCCTAGGCTGCCGGCTGCTTTCGACGGTTTCACGATCGCGCAACTCAGCGATTTTCATTACGACGAATATTTTTCGATCGTGCCCATACGGGCGGCCATAGAAATTACCAACCAGATGAAACCGGATGTGATTGTCCTGACCGGCGACTTTGTCACGGTCCCGCCTCTGCATCGGCAGTTCCACGCAGGAAAACGCGCCGCCAGGGCGGCTGAACCTTGCGCCCTCCTGCTGACGCAGTTGCGTGCACGTCTTGGAACGGTATCGGTCCTGGGAAATCACGACGTGGATGCCGACGCGCCCAGGATCATCGAGATTCTCCATTCGCATGGCCTTCCGGTTCTCCGCAACCGTTCCATCCCCATTGAGCAGGGCGGCTCGAGAATCTGGCTCAGTGGTTTGGATTCGGCGTGGGAAGGGAATCCAGACATGGATCTCACGTTGCGCGGAGTCCCCGCCGATGAGTTGGTTGTGTTGCTGGTGCACGAACCGGACTTTGCCGACGACGCGGCCGAATATCCCGTGGATCTTCAACTCTCCGGGCATTCGCACGGCGGACAAGTCTGGCTTCCGGGCATTGGCGCACCGTGGCTGCCGCTGTATGGCCAAAAGTATCCGCGCGGGCTGCATCAGATTGGCCCTTTAACCCTGTACACCAACATGGGGCTGGGCACCATTCGTGTGCCGATTCGGTTGAACTGTCCTCCCGAAGTCACGCTCTTCACACTGCGCTCGGCTGAAGGTGCTCTCAAACCAAAAAAATAAGGGCTAGCGATCTGTGTTGCCCGTTGCCGGCATTCAGCTGCCATGGTGTTTATGCCGGAGAGTTCGCGTCCATCTCATGCGATGGCCATTGACCCAGGCGTACTCGGCAGTTCTGGCCTTCGACCGCCAGCGCGGCCCGCAAAGTTGGCCCTAGTTCCAATCGCCACATGGACCAGCGTCGTGACTCTTCCGGATCGGCATACACCTGCAACTGCAATTCGGAAGCAGTCGGGCGCGGCAGGACGCCGAAGCTGCTCAGCGGTAAAGAGAGGCCGTCCCCATGCGCTTTGATGTAAGCCTCTTTCGCCGTCCAGCAACTGAAGAATGATGGAATGTGTTGGTCGGCAGGTTGCGATTGCAGCCACTCCACTTCTTGTGGGGAAAAGAATCGCTCGGCCAACTCCACCGCATTCGTATCCGCGCGAATGCGCTCCACGTCGACTCCCACCTGCCGGCGACGAACGATGGCGATGACCGTCATGCCTTTGGTGTGCGACAGATTGAATCGAAGGTCGCTTGCTTGACGATCATTCGCTTGACGA
>Ga0209415_10003635_pt1 | contig 28675 bp, 20 predicted proteins | sample PeaSoiSIISIP2007_FD_187696 | JGI IMG/M metagenome (GOLD analysis project Ga0209415, IMG submission 187696) | Peat soil microbial communities from Weissenstadt, Germany - SII-SIP-2007 (SPAdes) (version 2) | ecosystem: Environmental > Terrestrial > Soil > Wetlands > Peat | place: Germany...
CACTTCTCAGAGGCCCAGCCGAAAGGGGACGTTTCTACTTTGCCGGGATGGGGACATTTCTACTTTGCCTTGACACTAGTCCTGCTAGTTCTTGACAGACCTGTTGGAAACCCTGTAAGCTTCAAAGCCAGAACGGAGGCCTTCCATTTGAATCGCCGCATATTCGCGTTTATGACGCTGTTTCTCTTTCTGGAGTTGAGCTGCATCGCTGGTGCCTACGTGCATTCCACCGTTGAGCAGTACCAGCACGCGGTCCCCTGCGGCAAACTCGCAGGTCTTGCCGGTCTCCTGCAGACCGCCCATCTGATTCAGTTGGGTAACTGCGCGGTTAGCCCCAACGGGTCATGCACGAGATTTCTCGGAGATTGCACGGTTAAGCTCCGGCCATCGGGCCCCGCCGAGAAGGGCCATTGTTTCACCTACCTCACGGGATCCCGGCCGCCTTTTGGTTGTGCTTGCCTTGCCGACTTTTAGGGCTCGTTGGCTCGAAGAACGGCAATCGTGAAGGACCGCGAGGTTTCGACGAGCAATTACGGGAGCCATGCCACTGTCTCTCGCGTGGGTTTTCGGAGGACGAGGTCCATGCATCGCCGTCTCCCCTGTGGCAAGCTCTCTGGTCTTGCCCGTTTCCTTCAGGCAACCCACTCCTTGCGGCCGGTGACTGCGCCGTCGACTCGGTCGGATCGTGCCGGCACGTTGTCCGGGCCTGTCGACAGCCGGCGGGGAGGTAAAGGCCGGTGAACGTTGCCGTGCGGTCTCCCCTTCCCGTATTGGCGCTCGTGATTCTTGGCTTGGGCGGAGGCGAACTGTTCCTTTCGGCGCGGCTGCGGCAGAACCCCGTCGCCAACGCCAGACTCTGCCGCTACGACTTATGTGACGATGCCCGCCTCGTGAACTTCGCCTACACCCAACAACTCAGGGGTGACCCCCAGTCGGTCGCCACAGCAATCCAATTGCTCGCTGATTCCCTCGCGCGGGATAGCGCCTCCGCGTTGCGTTGGGCTGATTTGGGCGACGCCCTCGCCACCGTCGGTTCCCCGGACAAAGCCCGTTTTTGCGTGGATCGCGCCGTCGAATTGGGCCACACCTCAACCCCCATCCTGGTCGGCGCGGGCCAGTTCTACCTTCAAAACGCCAACCGCCTTCAGGGCCTGCGCTCGATGGCGCGTGCCCTCGCCTTGACTTCCGAACTCGATGAAGCAATATTCAGCCGCTTTGCCGCTTTCCGCATAAGCAGCCGGGAGGTTCTCACCGATGGTTTGCCGCCTGGATCGCGCGCTGTGCAGTCCTACCTGCAGTATCTCATCGGCCAGCAGGCTCTGGCCGATGCGCGGGAAGTGTGGCGGTGGATGGTGGCGCGCCGTCTCGCCGATCGGCGCATCGCCGTCGACTATTCCGATTTTCTCCTCGGGCGGAAGCTGTTCCAGGAGGCCGCCGCTGCCTGGGCCGCCCCCGGCGGCCAGCCCGCCGGCTATCGCATCAGGCAGTTCCTCTACAATGGCGATTTCGAACAGGAACCAAGTACCGCAGCGCTCGATTGGAAAATCGACCCCCTCGAGCATGTCGAAGTCGATCGGGTTCCCGGCGCCGATTCTGGAAAATTCTCGCTCCGTATCCGTTTCGGCGGGTCGGCCAACATCGACTATTCTCAGGTCGGGCAGAAGGTCGCCCTGCCGCCCGGAAGATATCGGTTTCAGGCGTATATCCGAACGGATAATCTCACCACGGACCAGGGAGTTGCCTTTCGAATATCCGACGCGGAGACTCCGCACCGTCTCAGCGTCGAAACCGAACAGGTCCTGGGAACCACTGCCTGGCATCCCGTCAAAGCCGCGTTCGCCGTCTCGCCTGCCACGCAACTGGTCGACGTGCGGGTGATCCGCCGGCCCTCCCTCAAGTTCGACAACGCGATCGCCGGCGCTGTCTGGATCGGCCGGCTATCTCTCACGCGCGTGGAGTAAATTCCTCCTCCACGTGGCGGGACACCTCGCGCCGCTGCTTCACAGGTTCGCCGCATGCCCTGGCAATTCCCAGGACCCAGGCAAATGCCATCATGTTCGCCGGAACGTACAGATTGAAGTCCACCAGGCTGTGCAGGCCGATCGCCAGCGCCGAACCGGCGCAGGCAAGGCTCAACCACGCTCTTTCCGGGTTCGATCGTTGCAGCCAGCCCTCCCGTAGCTTAGCCAGGATCATCGCCAGTGGCCACGCGGCGAGGGCCACGCCGAAGAGGCCCAGTTCGGCCAGATACTGCAGATAGTCGTTATGCGCGTAGTCCTGAGCCAACGTGGGATTCGAGTTCTTATACTGGACGAACGCCGACTCATATCCGCCCAAGCCACACCCGAACAGCGGATAGGCGGCAATCAGGGCGCGCGTGTCGCGCCAGACCTTGGGCCGGTCTTCACCCCTTACATCACCCGACAACCTCGCCGCGACCTCGTTTGATGGCAAAAAGACGATGGCGAGCGCCGCGAGGACGCCTACCGCTATCCACACGCGCCAGATCTGCCGCCAGGACCGTCCGCGGCCCAGCCCCACCAGCGCCACGAACGTCAAGGTAGCCAACGCGGTCGCAAAGCCCATTCGCGACCGGGAACACAGGATCCCCGCCAGGATCAATGCCGCGCACACGCAGCCGAGGCATGCTCGCAAGGCCAGACCGGCGGACGCATCGTCACGCTCCCGCGCGGTCCGCCGGCTCCACGTCGCCACCGCTTGCAGCACGGCGAACGGCAGGATCATTTCGAGAAACCCGGAAAAATGATTGCGGATCTCGAACGTACCGGATGCCACCTCCATGCGGCCGGAACTCTGTCCCGCCTGGACGATTCCCAACACCGCCTCACCCACGCCGAGAAGCAAAAGCGGAATCACGACAACCCAAGGGTGTGCCCACAACCGCAATCCGATCGCCCAGACGACCAGAAAAATGACCGCGCACGCTGCCAGCAGCGCTCCGTGGTACACCGCAGCCGGAGGCGTAACACTGATCGGGACCCAGGAGGGTTTGAGCCCGATTGGACCCAGCCCGTCGGCCAATCTGGCGCGAGCCGGAGACACAACCCGCACCACCCAGATCGGCAACGGTACCGCCTGAAACCAGGCATATGCGGGTATCAAAACTACCAGCCATTCCAGTTTCCGGTTCAAAGGTGACCTCGGTCTCGTCGCGGGCGGCCAGCACCACGACAGAACGCCAAGCAAGCCCGTCAAGACGATGGCAATGAGTTGCCGCTGGCGCGGCTCGCCATGCGCTTGCGCGATGGGAGTCGCGGCATACAGCACGGCATATCCGGCAATCGCTGCCGCCAAGGTAAGGGAGGTCCATGCTGCTGCGTTCGTACGGCCTGGAGAAAACATCCTCAATTACTCTAGACTGGGGCGGTACGCCAGGCAAGCCAAAGTCCCCTGGCCCCAGCCTCTCAGATACAAATAACGCCATCCCTATGAAACAGGCACTTCTGCTTGCCCTGCTCCTCGCACCGGCCTTCTCGCAGAATCCCGCCCTCGTGAACCGAGTGTGCCGCGGCGGGGAGTGTGCCGCGGCGGGCGTTGACACCGCGATCCGACTGAAAAGTCCCGTTACAGCCGTCCATCAAGACTTGGTAGCGGGCGTTATCCCTGGGCGGCAAGGCGCGCTCGATCGCCTGCGTCCAGCGTTCGAAAAAATCCCACGCGATCGCCTCGGCCTCGTCTTGAGGACTGCCCGCCTTCATGTCCCGGGCCGAGGCGGCGCAACTGGCAACCTGGCTTCCCGCTTCGATCAGTGCCGGAGTGACAGCCGCAGGAATCTTCGGCACAATCGATAGCGCGTACACAGCCCCGCGAACACGTTCCCGGTCCGGCGATCCCAGGATGGCCGCAACCTCGGTTGGCCGCTCGGTTGACCAGCGCCTGGATCGCATCCGCGGCTCCCGGCGGCGCATCGCCTTGGCGCGCATCCGGGCCGGCTCCAAAAGGTTCAAGCCACAGCTCGAGAGGAGCTTTCGCGTCCAGCGCCGCCAGCGCTTCCATTGCTCCGCCCGGCGGGCATCTCTCGCGGCCTCCTGCTCCGGCAAGAACGCTCTTTCGGGCTGAATCCGCAAGCGGTTTGCCTGAAGAACCGCCCAAAGCACTCAAAACATCGTGCCGTTTGCACGCTTGAGCGCGTAGTCACTCACATCACTTCGGTCCGCCTGGGGCGCCAGCCCCCGGCGGCAGGTTGGGGCAAGTGCGCTCGTAGGGGATGTCTTCGCCAATGGAGAGCCGCCACTCTTCCATCGAGAGGTTGCGCCAGACACGGGTACAAAGATAGTCCGCGGCCGCCGTCCACATGGGCCAGATGCGGAGTGTTCGATCCGAGCTGACCGAGGCGACGCTGCCATCGGGAGCAACCGCGACAGAATAGACAGAGTCATAGACAGCGTCCTCGTGCCCCACAAAGATCTCAGGAGGAGCGTCCGGCTGGCGAAGGTCCCACACCCGTACGGTATTGTCGGAGCTTCCGGAGGCCAGGCGATCGCCCTCGGGAGCAAATGCCACGGAGGAAATATCCTTCTTGTGCCCGGAGAGAACTTGGGGAGGAGCTTTAGGCTGGCGCAGGTCCCACACCCGGATGTTGTGGTCATCGCTGCCCGAGGCCAGGCGATGGCCGTCAGGAGAAAAGGCCACCACGGACTGAACTTCGCCCTGGTCGGACAAGATCACCGAAGGCGCCTTGGGGTGTTGGAGGTCCCAGACGCGAACCTTCCCGTCGTCGCTTCCGGAGGCTACGCGTTCGCCATCGGGGGCAAATGCTACCGAGAGAATCTTGCCTCCCTGACCGGAGAGAACCTGGGGAGGCGCTTTAGGCTGTCGGAGATCCCAGATCCGTATGGTCTCGCCATCGCTGTCCGTGGCAAAGCGCTCGCCGTCGGAAGCATAGGCCACGCTATCTTTTTGGCCGATGATTTGGGGAGGTGCATCCGGCCGGCGGAGGTCCCAGACCCGCATACCGCTGTTAAATCTGGCGGCCAAGCGGTTTCCTTCACGAGCAAAGGCTACGAAAGAAACAACATCACCCGCCTTGCCGGAGAGGAGTTTGAGAGGAGCGTTCAACCGGCGGAGGTCCCATACCGTCACGACGCCGCTTTGGCTGCCGCTGGCCACGCGGTGGCCGTCAGGAGAAAAGGCGACGGCATATAGAGAGCTCTCCGCTTTGGGGAGAATCCTGGTAGGAGCGTTCGGTTGGCGCAGTTCCAAGACGCGCACCGTACGGTCAATGCCGGCGGAGACCAGCCGGTTGCCGTCGTCAGCGAAGGCCACGGAAAGAACCGCGCTCTGGTGGCCGGGGAGGACTTGGGGAGGAGCCTTTGGGTGGAGGAGGTCCCAGACGCGCACGGTTCGGTCAAAGCCGGCTGAGGCCAGGAGGTTACCGTCGCGAGCAAACGCAACAGCAAGAACAGGGCCGTCGTGTTTGGAGAGGGTTTGAGGAGGAGCATTCGGCTGGCGGAGGTCCCAAAGCAGCACGCTCCCGTCTTGGCCGCTACAGGCAAGGCGGTTGCCGTCGGGACTGAAGGCTACAGAACTGGCTGTTCCCACGGAATTGTGGAGGATGTACGCCAGGGTGAAATTCATGTATTCCCGGAGATGCTCTTGTCCCCCAGAGTAGACTTGGGGAAGAGCGTCTGGCTGGCGAACGTCCCACGTGCGCACGGTGCCGTCTTTGCTCGCAAACTTCAGCACGTTGCCATCGGAAGTGAAGGACACGGACGTGATCCCGTCTTCAGGACCGGAGAGGACTCGGGGAGGACTGCCCAGGCGGCGGGGGTCCCAAACCCGCACCGTCCCGTCATTGCTGCCAGAGGCCAGCAGGCTGCCGTCCGGAGCAAAGGCCAGGGAACCGACAGAGTCCTGATGCCCCGCGAGGACATGCGGAGGAGTGCCCGGGTGACGCAGGTCCCACAGTCGCACGGTTCGGTCCTGGCTGGCGGAAGCCAGCCGTTGGCCGTCGGGAGCAAATGCTACGGCATGGACGATCCCTTTGTGGCCCAGGAGCACCTCGGGAGGAGTATCGGGGTGGCGGAGATCCCAGATGCGAATGGTCTTGTCAGAGCCGGCAGAAGCCACGCGGCTGCCATCGGGCGCGAAGGCCGCGGATTGAACACCGGATTCGTGGCCGCGCAGCACGTGCGCAAACGTTCCCAGCGACACGGCGCTTTGCAGCGCAACTTCGACGAGGTATTTCGGCTGATCCGGCGTCCGCTCGTGGAGCAGCATCGCCTGCCGGGCGAGCAAGGCGCTGCGGTCGTCGTCGGCATGCTCGGCGGTATCCCGAATGACTTGCTGCGCGGCCGATTGCCAGGTTCGCAAGATCCGCTGATGTTTGGTTTCGTCTTGCGCCTTGATTTGACCCTCTTGTGCCTTGATTTGACCCTCTTGCGCCAGTTCCTTTTTGTCCTTCTCGGTCTTGAGCCTCAGAGTCGCATCTTCGGCCGCGGTTCTTGCGTCGACGGCCCCGCGGTAGGAGACGAATGCCAACAGTCCCAACAACAGGCAGATCACGGCCGCGCCGCTGACGATGCCCAACAGCAACCTGGCGCGCCGCAGTTCCGCGCGGCGGCGTCCTTCCTCTTCCGCCCGCTTGCGTTCCTCCAGTTCCCGTTGCTGTGACTCACGTGCGCGCCGGTCGCGCTCTTGCCGCTCTGCCCGGCTACTCTGGACCACCTTGGTGAGCAGATCGTGAGTCAGCTCCAAATGCGGGATGCCGAGGCGATCCTCGGTGCGGATCAAGCGGCGATCGACCAGGGTCCGGATGTCTTGAACGGCGATCCCGGCCTGCGTGGCCTCCTCCAGCGGTACCGTGCTGCGGAAACCGGATGCGGTGAGCAAACGATCTTCCACAAATACTCGGACCGCGGGGTTCAGGTCCGCGAAGCTGCGCTCGTAGAAATCGTTCAGGATGTTGGCGCCTGCCTGCTCGATCAACTCCTCCGTGATCCGGTCCTTCTCTTGCTCGATGCGGCGGGCGTTGAGCTCGCGGCAGACCACGCTCAGCAGCGCTGGGTCCACCTGCAGGTCCTCGAGGCCGGACTCGCCGTCATCGGCGGCGCGCGATTGATTGGCCGCCGCCACGAAGCGCACGATTTGCTCCGCTACCGGGCCGGTCACAATGCCCTGGCCGGGCTCGCGTACGGCCAGCAGCGCCTGCTCACCGTTCATTCTCGCGATGCTGAAGCGGTTGTGCATCACAGAAGGCACGGATTTGCGCAGTCCGTCGAGGCGCCACACAAAGTCCTCACGCAGGCTCAGAACGACCTTGCACTTTGGCCGATCGTGCGGGAAGGGGATGGATTCGGAGCGCGCTTCCATGCGGGAGCGGACCTCGGCAGGAATGTAGTTTTCGACCAGATCCGCCAGTGCCGTGAGAAACTCGGCGATGGCCGCGCGATTCCGGCCCAAGGTGAAAATCTCCTCGAACTGGTCGAACACCAGCACCGGGGTGACCGGATTATTTCGCCAATCCCAAAACACTACGCGGTGCAGATATTCCCACGGTGTCTCCAGATCCGCCGGCGCCTGTGGAGGCGCGAGCGCTTCCTCTTCGATGGGGCGTGAGGCGTCCGCGCGCAGGGCGCCGGCGATCAGGCTGCGGATCTGCCGGATGTAATCGGGAGATTCGCCCGTGTGATCGAGGCGGATCGCGATGGGCAGGAAGCCGGATTCGCGCAAGCGGGGAAAGAGACCGGCGTTGAGCAGCGATGTCTTGCCCGTGCCCGAGGGACCGAACAGCACGGTAAGCACCTCACGGCGGACGAGGCGAAGCAGGTCCATGCTCTCCTTCTCGCGCCCGAAGAACAACTCGGAATCGGCTTCGCGGTAGGAGCTGAGCCCGAGCCACGGCTGCCGGCGATCGATGGCGGGCGGGATGGTCGTGGATGCGCTCATGCGGGCCGCCTCTGCAACCGCCGCTCCCGTATCCGCTTTTTGGCATCTTCGATAAGCTCGGGCAGCGCCTCCAGCTTGCGAACGTGGCGCTCGCGGAATTGCCGGGGAATGCCGGGCGAATCGAGCGGCGTGTCGTCCAGGAGGATGGGCTGGATGAACGGGTATTCCGGCGGATAGGCTTCCGCCTCATCGATGGCTTTGCTCCACTCGCGGCGGAAAAAGCGCTTTTCCATGGTGGCCGTGTTCCGGGAAATCAGGGGGACGAAGTAGGAGCAATCCTCTATGTTCTTCTCGATCTTCAGCTTGTAATCGTCTCCGGATTCGAGAGCGCTTTGGTCAAACCATACGTCCACGCCGGTCTGATCGAAGGCCTGCTTCACCTGCAACGCGTATTGGCGGTCCTCGCTGGCGTAGCTGAGGAAGACGGAGTCCGGCTTGAAATCCTCGGCCGGCTGCTCGGCCGCCGGCTGCGGCGAGGCGGCGGCAGCGGATGTTGGGCCGAACTTCTCCATCCAGCGGCGATGGAGCTCAGCCACAAACTGAACGGCATCGCCCTGGCTGTAGATGACGGTTTGGCGGCGCTCGAGGAACAACGCGAATTCGGGGTCCTGCCGGGTTGACCGGTCCACGATGACGCCGCGCGATCCCTGCAACAGGAACTGCTCTCCCTTTGCGGCCCTCAGCAAAAAGCGGGTGAGCCAGCCGGGGAAACCGCATCCGAGGACCAGCAGGCTTTTGGCCTGGAGCGCATCGAAGAGATTTTGCGGACGCAGGTCGCGCGACTGCAGGCGATGGGTGAACTCCAGGATCTTCTCTTCGGTGATGCCGTAGTCTCCGGTGGCGTCAAGCTTGCCGAAGAGCTGGAAGATCGTGGGCCTTGCGCTGCCGGATTCCGCTGGGATATCTTCCACCTGTCGCTTTTCGGCGTAGGCGATGGCCTGAGTCCTGGCCGCTCCCGAAAACCGCACTTCATTGACCGCCTGTTCCAGCAGGGAGTCGAACGTGGTGGAGACGAATAGGTCGAAGTGGGTGATGGCGGCCAGTTGTCGAAGGGGCTCGGGCGCCGGCCAGGAGCGCTCGGTGAGGATCCCGCGCGTCTCATAGTACAGGTCGTCGGCCCGGTTGCGCGGGTCCTGGAAAAACAGGTTGGTCGCTTCCAGCAGGCCGTAGCCTTCGGGAAGACGCCCTTCCTCCAAGGAAAGCCGCGAGACCAGTTCTTTTGCCAGGTGTTGATAGAGGGTGGGCTGACCAGGTTCTTCGCCAAGCACCAGAAGCTCCGAGCCGAGGACGGGAATTACCTGCTGCGCTTCCATGTCCATCAGCAGGTTGCGCCAATTCCGATCGTTGAAACTGCTTACGGCTGGGCCCAAAGGGAATCATCCTTGTTTCGATGCGGTCTACTCTTCGCTATTGCGAAGGTTGCCTTATCGTAAAGCATACTACCGCCGCAGGTAGCGCACATGGCCTCTGTGACTCACGGATGACGTTAACAGCCCTTCCCGCAAGGAATGCTTGAGCCGAGCCGGAAACGGCCTTCTGGGAAGCCTCTACGAAACGGGAGCCGACACTTGGCCGCTGCCTGAGGTTCGATACAATAACGCCATCCCTATGAAACCGGTACTCCTCCTTGCCCTGCTTCTCACCCCGGCCTTTCCCCAAAATCCCTTCAACGAAAAACCTTCCTACGCGCGCAGCCGCGACTTCGATCTCCAGCATCTCAAGCTCGAGCTGTCCTTCGATCTTCCCGCGCGAAAACTCCTGGGCACGGCCACCCTGCGCATGGCGCCGCTCTCGGGCGACCTTCGCGAGTTGACGCTCGACGCCGCCGCGCTGAACATCGAAGGTATCACCGTCGCCGGCCGCCCGATGGCCTTTCGCACCGCCGACGACAAGCTCACCATCACGCTCGACCGTCAATACCCGGCCGGCGAGCCCATCGAATTCGTGATTCGCTACAACACCCAACCCAAGCGCGGCCTCTTCTTCGTGTTCCCCGACAAGCACCATCCGGACCGCCCGCGGCAGATCTGGGCCGATGGCGACACCGCCGGCGGCAACAACCGCTACTGGTTCCCGAGCTCCGATTTTCCCAACGACAAGACCACCACCGAAATGCTGGTCACCGTACCGGCCGGGTGGCAGGTGCTCTCCAACGGCAAGCTGGCCAACACCTCGGACAATCAGGCCGCCGGTACGACGGTCTTCCACTGGCTGCAGGACAAGCCGCATGCCACCTACCTGGTGTCGCTGGTAGCCGGCGAATTCGATAAGGACACGACGAACTGGAAAGTTCCGGTGGAATTCTACGTCCCTCGCGGCCGAGGCGGCAGCATCGCCCGCACCTTCGGCCGCACCACCCAGATGCTCGATTTCTTCTCCGACAACATCGCGCCCTACCCGTGGGCCAAGTACGCGCAGGCCATGGTGGACACCTTCGGTGGCGGCATGGAGAACACCAGCGCCACTACCGAGGGTGCTGCGGCGATTCTCGAAGAGCGCGATTTCGAGGACCGCCGCTGGAATACCGACAGCCTGATCGCTCACGAGATGGCGCACCAGTGGTTCGGCGACCTGGTCACTTGCGCGGACTGGCGGCACACCTGGCTAAACGAAGGCTTCGCCACTTATTTCGAAGCGCTGTGGCAGGAGCACGCCCGCGGGCGCGACATATTCGACTGGCAGGAACTGCGTGCGGCTCGCAGCATCACCAGCTTTCCCGCCCGCGTCGCCGTGGTGCCGCAGAACGGCCAGGAGGGAAACGACGCCTACGCCATGATCTACAACAAGGGCGGATGGACGCTCCACATGGTCCGCGGTCAGCTTGGCGACGCCCGCTTCTGGAGGGCTATTCAGCACTACGCCAAGAAATTCAGCTATCAGACCGCCACCACCGCCGACTTCGTGGAATCCATCAGCGAGGCCACCGGCCAGGACTTGGAATGGCTGTTCGATCAGTACGTCTACAAGCCCGGCCATCCTGAATTCGAAGTCGCCTGGGACTACGATTCCACCAATCGCCTGCTCCATGTGGCCGTGAAGCAGAACCAGAAAGTGGATGCAAAGCCCGCGCCCTTCCGCGTTCCCATCGAGATCGAAACCCTCGGTGACTCGCCCCAGACCTTCCGCTTCTGGGCGAGCAAGGAATCCGAAGATCTCTACTTCGGGATGCCCAGCCGCCCGCAGACCGTGCTCTTCGATCCGCGCGACATCATCCTGAAATCCGTCACCCTCAAGAAGCCGGCCACGGAATGGACCTGGCAACTGGAGCACGCGCCGCGTGTGTTGAACCGCTCGGAAGCAGCTACGGCGCTGGGCTCGATGGGCGGCGCCGAAGTGGTCGCGGCTCTCGCGCACGCCGGCGCGTCCGACCCGTTCTTCGGCATCCGCATGGATGCCGCCGCTTCCCTGGCGCGAATCAAAACCGAGGATGTGCGTCCGGCGCTCCTCCAGATGCTCAGTGACAAAGACTCGCAAGTGCGCAGCGCCGCCGCGGGCGCCCTGGGCTCGCTGAACAAGAACGCCGCCACCATCGACCGCCTGTTCGAGATGGCGCTCACCGACACCAGCCCCGCGGTGCGGCAGGCAGCGCTCGCCGCCGCCGCACGATTGAAGCCCGAAAAAGGGCTGGAGCGGGTGAAGCCGTTCCTCGACGACCAGCCCATGCGGCCCACTGCCGTTTCGGCCATGGCACAGATCGCCGACGAAGCGGCCGTCCCCGCGCTGCTGGAGTTGAGCCACGATCCCGACGATCGAGTCCGCCAAAGCGCCTTGAGCGCATTCGGCACGCTCGGTAAAGGCAAACAACCGGTCAGCGACCGCCTGCTCGAAGCCCTGGAGGACCAGGAGAAGGGCGACCGCCAGGCGGCCGTCTTCGCGCTCCAGCAACGCCGCGAAACATCTGCCATTCCGGCGCTCGAGCGTCTCGCGAATACCGAGCCGCTGCCCAATATCGCGCGCGCCGCGCAGGCTGTCGTGCAGTCCCTGAGGTTGCCCGCGCCACGGCCCGCCGACGAACTCTCCGCCCTGCGCAACCGTCTCTCGGAACTCGAGAAAGAAAACGCCGAGATGAAAGCGCGCCTCGACCGCCTGGAGAAAAAGTAAAAGCGGCTACAAGGTGGGGCAGGCGCTTTCGCCTGCCAACCCCGGATCGTGTGGCTGACTGATCTCCGCCTCCTCAGCGCTCTCAGGTTTTGACTTTTCTTACTCGGCGTCTCGGCAGTAAACTCTCTTCTCTCCGCGCTTGTCTCAGCGACTCCACGGCTCCGCGTCAGGTTTACTCGCCGAACTCGAGTGTCTCGGTCGACCCGCCCAGCTCGATCGACTGAATCTTCTCGCCGTCGTTGGTCTTGGTCGATTCGACTGCCGTCATGTCATGCTTCTTATCGGCATTTTCGACCTTGACCGGCGCGGTGATCTTCTTCCCATTCTCGTCGGTGAAGATGGCGTTGGCGCCTTCTACCTTCAGCGAGTAGTTTCCAGGCGCCAGCATTACGCTGCCCGCCTTGGAAGCCGCATCGATGGTGATGTCGTAGGACTTAGCGCTGGCGATCGACAGACCTGCAAGTGCCAGCGCACTCACCAGAAAAAGTGAACGGTTCTTCATGATCTTAATCTCTCCACTTAAGTAGATGAGACTTGTCGCCGCGAGGTAACTACTGTAACCAGGGTATATGTGCGTCCCGCCACTACCACTTTTCGGTAATCCTGCGAAACACGCGCAGCAGATTTCCGCCGAGAAACTTCCGGATGCGTTCCTCGGAGTAACCGCGCCGCAGCATGGCGTCGGTGATCATCGGCAGGTCGCGGACGTCGCGCATCCCCCGCGGCAACGGCGGGCCGCCATCGAAATCCGTCCCCAGCGAGACGTGATCCTCGCCTACCAGTTGGATGGCGCGATCCACCACTCCCACCCACTCGTCGACCGTCAACCGGATCTCCTGCGGAACGTCCAACGGAACCATCGGAAACTTCGGCGCGACCAGCTTGTCCAACTCGTAAATATCCAGCTTGGTCCCGCGTTCCCGGATGGCGCTGGTGTCCCAGAATGCCTTGCCCGAGTGCTGGGTGCTCCAGTCGAACGCTTTGCGGTTGTGGAAGTCGTTGCCCATCTGGAATCCGAATACGCCGCCCTTCGCCGCGAGCTTCTTGATCAGCCAGTCGGGCATATTGCGCGGAATGTCGTTGATGGCGCGCATTCCGTGATGCGTGGCCACCACCGGATCGGTGCTGAGGTCGATGGCCTGCGAGATCGCCTCGTCGGACGCGTGCGACACATTGATCACCATGCCCAGGCGATTCATCTCGCGAATCACTTCCCGCCCCCGATCGTTGAGGCCCTTCCACTTGGGCGTCGAGCAGCACGAATCGGCATAGTTGCTGGTCCAGTTGTGCGCCGAGAGTTGCACGGAGCGCATGCCAAGGCGGTACATCTCGCGGATCACCGCCGGGTCGCCATCCAGGTCGAAGCTGCCTTCGATATCCAGCACAGCAGCGATCTTGCCACTCTGGCGAATGCGCTCGATCTCCGTGGCCGTGTGCGCGATCTCGATGGCCTGGCTGTTGCGCGCGATCTGATCGACGGCGCAATCCAGCATGCGCAGCGCTTGTTTCGTCTCCAGCCGGGCGGGATAGTAGTCCTCGGTCACGAAGATGGAAAAGAACAGCGCGCCGAGGCCGCCCTCTTTGGCGCGCGGCAGGTCGAACTGGCCGTCGGGCTTACGCTGGCCGATGTCGCCGCCGTGATAGAACTCGCGGTCGACGGCGTGCACGTGGCCGTCGAAGACCAGCGACCGCGCGTGCAGGGCGCGCGCCCGTTCGGAAACTCCGCCTCCCGGGGCCTGTGCCGCGAGCCACCAGGCCGCAGCCGCGGACACCACCGCTACGGATGCCAATGTCCTATAATCGTGAATACTCGGGAATCTCATGGCCAACTCATCGCGTCCAAAACTCGCAGGCGTCGTCACCACCTATTTTAAGTACTCGCATGCGCAGCATATCATCGATCGCTTTCTGGATGGCTACGGCTGGAACGGCGAACATCACCATCCTCCCATGGACCTGGTGTCGCTGTACGTCGACCAGGTCGGCAATACCGATCTCAGCCGCGAACGCGGCGCCCGGCATCCGGAGCTGAAGCTCTGTCCGACCATCGCCGAGGCGCTAACCCTCGGCGGAAGCAAGCTCGCGGTGGATGGCGTGGTGCTGGTGGGCGAGCACGGCAACTACCCGCGCAACGAAAAGGGGCAGACGAAGTACCCGCGCTGGGAGTTCTTCGAACAGATCGTGAAGGTATTCCGCGACAGCGGCAAATCCGTCCCCGTCTTCAACGACAAGCACCTTTCGTGGAACTGGGAATGGGCGCGCAAGATGTACGACACCTCGCGCGAGCTGGGCTTCGCTTTCATGGCGGGGTCGAGCCTGCCGGTGACGTGGCGGACGCCGTCGGTCGAAATGCCGCTGGGCGCGCGCATCAGCGAAGCCTTGTGCATCTGCTACGGCGGCGTGGACAGCTACGATTTTCACGGACTGGAGACCGTGCAGTGCATGGTGGAACGCCGGCGCGGCGGCGAGACCGGCGTCAAGTGGATCCAGGCGTATCGCGGCGATAAGTTCTGGGATGCATTGCGCGACGGCGTCTGGCCCAAGCCGCTGATGGACTCTGCGCTCTGCCGCAGCCACACGTTGACGCCCGCGCGCGCCGGCTTCAATCACATCTTTCCCACCACCGACGAGATGCGCCGCCTGGTGCGTGACCCCGTGGCCTACCGTTACGAGCACGCGGACGGATTGAAGGCCACGGTGCTGCTGATGAACGGCCTGGTGAAGGACTTCAACTTCTCGGCATACGTGGAAGGCTCGCGCACGCCGTGGTCCACCCAGATGTACCTGCCGATGCCCGATGGACGGACCACGCTCGCCAATTTCTTCAGCCCGCTGGTCAATAACTTCGAGAAGATGTACCTCACCGGCAAGCCGACCTATCCGGTGGAGCGTACGCTCCTCACCACCGGCCTGACCGCGGCCGGCGTGGAGAGCCTCTTCCTCAAGCAGACAAAGTTCGAAACGCCGCACTTGGCGATCCGCTACCAGCCGACCAAGGAATCCACGTTTTGGAGGACCTAACCATGCTGACCCGCCGGACATTTCTCCAGACGACTCTCCCAATGACAGGCGCCGGCCTCGCGGCCGCAGCACAGCAGGGACGGACCAAGCGCATCGCCATCATCACGACCATTTACCGGCTGCAGTCCCACGGGCAGCACATGGGCGACCGCTTCCTGGTTGGATACCCGCTCGACGGCGTGTGGCACATGCCGGACATGAAGGTGGTCTCCCTCTATGTCGACCAGAAGCCCGAGGGCGATTTGAGCGACGCCCGCGCCAAGGAATTCGGCCTGCAGGTTTACCCTACCATCGCCGAAGCGCTGCGCTGCGGCGGCAAAGAACTGGCGGTAGACGCGGTGCTGATCATCGGCGAGCATGGCAACTACCCGCGCAACGAGAAGGGGCAGATTCTGTACCCGCGCTATGAGTTCTTCGAGCAGTGCGTCCAGGTGTTCGAGAAGGACGGCCGCGCCGTGCCGGTCTATAACGACAAGCATCTTTCCTACAGTTTTGAAAAGGCCAAGGCGATGGTGGATGCCTCCCGCCGCCTGCGCTTCCCGATGCTGGCCGGATCGTCGATTCCTGTGACGTGGCGGCTTCCCTCGATCGATCTCCCCATGGGATGCGAGATCGAGGACGCCCTCATGGTGGGCGAAGGCGGCTCCGACGCCATGGACTTTCACGCGCTCGAAGGCCTGCAATGCATGGTGGAGCGCCGCAAGGGCGGCGAGACCGGCGTCAAAGCGGTGCAGTTGCTGCAGGGCGACGCAGTCTGGAAGGCCGGCGACGATGGCCGCTATTCCAAGGAGCTGCTGACCGCCGCGCTCTCGCGCAGCGACAACCCGATGGGTCTCACGGTGACCGACGGCCGCACCCAGGACCTGGTGGCGTCGGGCGAGTTGCGCAAGATCGCGAAGAACCCGGCCGCGTATTTCATCGAGTACCGGGACGGATTGAAGGCCACCATGCTGATGCTGGATGGCGCCATCCGCGATTTCAACTTTGCGGCGCGGCTGAAAGGCACTCCATCGATGTGGTCCACGCAGTTCCTGCTGACTCCCGACCCCAACGTCACGTACTCCGCGTGCCTGATGCACAAGGCCGAGCAGATGTTCGAGACCGGAGTGGCGCCCTATCCGGTGGACCGCACCCTGCTGGTCAGCGGGATTCTGGAAAGCTGCCTCACGTCGAAAGTACAGGACCAGGCGCGCCTGGAAACGCCGCACCTCAAAGTGGTTTATAAGGCGCCGCAGCAGCCGCAATACGCGCGAAGCTGATCCTACTCGACCGGCACGCAAATGCGCGTGAGCAGATCGGCGGGCGCGGTTCCTTGCGGCGAGTTCAGGTAAAACTCCAGCGCGGGGGCGCTGCGCAGTTCCCTCCCGCTGGTGGGCAGCCACTGCCCGCAAATCTGGGCGTACGTTTCCCCCATGCGGTCGTACGGGCCCTTGTGCATGGCCACCGCGTACTCGCCCCCTTCCAATTCCTGGATGCCGACCTCGCCTTGCGGCTCGATGGGCGCCGTCAGCGTAATGGCCGCGTCGTAGCGCAGCTTTTCCGGGGCCGTGATCTCGGGATCGTCGTGGCAGATTCCCAGCATCCTGGTATGCGGGCCGCACAGCCCCTTGGGCCACGCCCACGCCATGAGCCGGCCCCAGGTAGCGCCCACTGCCTCGTACGGACCCAAGTGGCGGATGAAGGCCACGCGCATTGGCTCCAGCCGCTCGACGCGCACATCCAGCGGAGGGCTTGCGGGCGGGCCCTGGAAACGGGCGAGGTTGCCATCGGCGGCGAAGTGGACATCCGAGGGCGCACGCGGCCATTCGAGCGGCCGGTGGTTCTCGCGGAACTCGGAGGGCGGCACGCCGAACACGGCGCGAAACGCCCGCGTGAAGGACTGGTGCGTTTCGTAGCCCGCATCGAACGCCAGCTCCGTGACCGGCTGGTCGGAGAGCTTCAGCCGCTGGGCCGCGCGTTCGAGCCGCAGGCGCCGTACGTGCTCCTTCACCGATTCGCCGACCATGCCCTTGAAGACGCGATGAAAGTGAAACGGAGAGAAGCAGGCGATGCCCGCCAGTTCCTCCAGCGGCAGCGAATCGTCCAGATGGCTCTGGATGTGGACCAGCGCACGGACCATGCGCTGGCGATACGATTCGAGCGTCGACGCGCGGGTCATGCGGTCCTCACCGTCTTGCGGTCGAGCAGCAGCCCGATGGGGATCGTGACCGCGGGAATCAGGAAGTACCCCGAGCCGATTTCGCTCATGTAAGCGCCCGGCGCCATCGTCATCGGCCCTTCGAGGAACAGCGGCAGATCGAACAGGATGCACATCGAGCACCACAGAATGCCGAGGAGCAGGCCTTCCAGCCCGTAACGCCGCTCGACCCGGCGGAAGTACAGGTTCAGAAAACTGGCGGTGCACATGGCCACCACGACACTCATGATCGACTCGAACAGCGGCCGGTTGGACTGCCGGACCGGGAACAGGCAGACGGAGATCAGAAAGGGGAGCAGCCACACCAGAAATCCGAATACCAAGGCTCTACGAAGTGAGGTCATACCCAATCTATACACTGCCCGCCCGCCGCGGGCTTGACATTTCTTGCGGAGTTAAAGAGTCAGGGTGACTTTGTGCAGCGTCCGCGGCTGGTCGGGATCGAGGCCCTTCTGCGCCGCCAGGCACGCGGCGAAAATCTGCGCCGGCACGATGTAAGGAATCGGCGTCAGGATTTCCTTCACGCGGCGCGGGAGGCGAATCACCCTGGTGGCCCGCGCGTCGACCTCCCGGTTCCCGGAATCCGTGATGGCCACGATCTCCGCCTGAAGGCCCTGCAGTTTGGCCAGCGTTTCATCCATGGACGGCCACGTCACCCCCGCGGGCGCGAAGGCGAACACGGGGAAGCTGGGCTCGACCAGCGCGATCGGCCCGTGCAGGAAATCGGCCGAAGAAAAACGTTCGGCCACCACGTAGCAGGTCTCCATCAGCTTCAGCGAGAGTTCGAAGGCGTTGGCATAATTCAAGCCACGCCCCACCACCACGGCATGCCGCATATAGCGGTAGCGTTCGGAGAGCGCCCGGACTTCCGGCTCGAGCCGCAGCGCGGACTCCACCGTCTCGGGCAGCCGCTCGAGCTCCGGCATGCGGACGCCGCCCTCCAGCGCCCAGGCCAGCAGGTAGAGCATCAGCATCTGCCCGGTATAGGTCTTGGTGGCAGCAACGCTTTTCTCCTTGCCCGCCCGCACCAGGAAGACGTGTTCCGCCAGGCCGGCCAGGGTGCTCGAGCGCTCGTTGGTGATGCCCAGGGTGGTGGCGCCCTGCTCGCGCGCGCGTTCCAACACCAGGTTGGTGTCGGTGGATTCGCCCGACTGCGAAATGGCGACCACCAGACTCTCGCGATAATCCACGCGGGCCTGGTAGAGCGTGGCAATCGAGGGCGCGGCCAGCGACACCGGAATCCCGGTGGTGATTTCGAGCAGGTAGCGTCCGAACAGCGCCGCGTTGTCGGAGGTGCCGCGCGCCACCAGCACGACCAGCCGCGGCCGCCGCTTACGCATGAGTTGCCGGAGCTTTTCGACGCCCCGCAGGCCCCCGGAAAAGGTGCGCTCCAGCGCTTCCGGCTGCTGGCGGATCTCCTCGAGCATTCGCGACATGAATCTTCAAGATAGCAGGCGATGGGTTGGCAGGCGGAAGCGCCTGCCCCACCTAGAATTTGAATTCGGCGTGCACGACTTCGTCGTCGAGCGAATGCTTCAGCGAAAAACCGAGCTTCTCGCAAACCCGCTGGATGTCGCGGTTGTCGGGCAGGATGTCGGCCTTCAACCGGCTCATTTTCTCGTCGGCGCCCACGATCAGCAATCGCGCGAGCAGTTCCTTGCCCAATCCCCGGCCCTGCCACTGGTCGCTGATCAAAGCGGCGATCTCGCCGTCGTTGGTGCCGTGAATCTTCATCAACCGGCCCACGCCCAGGATTTCCGATTCGCCGGTCTCGGGATTGCGCCGCACGGCGACCAGGGCCATTTCGCGGTCGTAATCGATGAAGCAGATGCGGGTCAGCCGCTCGTGCGTGGTGCGCTGCTCGAAGTTCATGAGGTGGAAGTAGCGCAGGTAGACGCTGCGCTCGGAGAGCGTTTCGTGGAATCGCACCATGGCCGGCTCGTCTTCGGGGCGGATGGGCCGGATGGTGACGGGGGTGCCGTCCTTCATGGTCCAGTGCGCCACGTACCGGGTGGGATAGGCGCGGACCGCGGTTTTCGGGATCTGCTCCAGGCGCACGCCGGGACCGTGCACCACCACGCGCGCGTCCAGTGCGATCAACCCGTCGGGCGACGCCAGCAGCGGGTTGATGTCGATCTCCTTGATCCAGCGCTGCTCGGCCACCAGCGCGCTGAACCGCACCAGCAGGTTTTCGAGATCCGTGAGGCTCACCGGCCGGCGCCCGCGGACGCCCTTCAGGGCCTTGTAGATCTTGGTTTGCTCCATCATGCGGCGGGCCAGCGTGGTGTTCAACGGAGGCAGAGCGAGCGAGCGATCCTTGAAGACTTCGACCAACTGGCCTCCGGTGCCGAACAGCAGAACGGGGCCGAACTGCGGATCGAGGCTCGACCCGACGATCAGCTCGTAGGCATCCTTGAGCTTGATCATGGGCTGCACGGTAACGCCTTGGAAATGCTGCGCGCCGGCTTTGTCGCTTACCGAGGTTTCGATGGCCCGAAACGCGCGCTCCACGCCGGTCGAGCTCCCCAGGTTCAATTGCACGCCGCCCACGTCGGTTTTGTGGGTGATGGTTTCGGAGTACAGCTTGAGCACTACGGGGTAGCCGAACTCTTCCGCCGCCTTCACGGCCGCGGCGACGTTGGTGGCAATGATGGATTTGGCAGTGGGAATCCCGTAGGCGCTCAGGACCTGTTTGGACTCGACTTCGGTGAGGATGGTGCGCCCGTCGCTGCGGGCCTTCTGGACGATTTCATCCACCAGCTTGCGGTCGGGGGTCCAGTCGGCCGAATCCTCCGGCATGGAAGGAGTTTCGTACAGCCCCTTCAGGTTGTAGCTGTAGCTCCACATGTAGTTGAAGGCGCGGGCAGCCGTGTCGGGGTAGGGGAAGGTGGGGATGTTGGCGCGGTTCAGGATTTCCTCCCCGGCGGCCACATCCACGCCGCCCATCCAGCTTGCCAGAACGGGCTTGCCTTCCTGCTTGGCGAGGGGCTTCAACTGCTCGGCGATCTGGGTGGGATCGGTCATGGCCTGCGGGGTGAGGATCACCAGCATGCCGTCGCTGTTGGGATCTTTCGACGCGATTTCGAGCGCCTTGGCATAACGTTCGGGCGAAGCGTCGCCGATTATATCCACGGGGTTGTTGTGGCTCCAGGTGGGAGGGAGCACGGCGTTGTAGGCTTCCATGGTTTCGGGCGTCAACTCGGCCAGCTCGCCGCCTCCCATGATCAGGGCGTCGGTGGCGAGCACGCCGGGTCCGCCCGCATTGGTGACGATGGTGAGGCGCGGTCCCTTGGGACTGGGCTGCTTGGAAAGGACTTCGGCCATGTAGAACAGGTCGGCGATATTGTTGACGCGCAGCACGCCGCTGCGGCGGAATGCGGCTTCGAGAACCTCGTCGCTGCCGGTGAGCGAACCGGTGTGCGAGGCCGCTGCCTTGGCCGCGGCAGCCGTGCGTCCGGGCTTGATGACGATGATGGGCTTGTTGAGGGCCACTTCGCGCGCAGCGGAAATGAATGCGCGCGCGTTGCCGATGGACTCCATATAGATGACGATGGAGCGCGTTTTGGGGTCGTTGCCCAGGTGGTAGATCAGGTCGCCCCAACCCACGTCCACCATGGAGCCTACGGAGACGAACGCGCTGAAGCCCACCATTTCCTTGAGGCTCCAGTCGAGGACGGCAGTACACAGGGCGCCGCTCTGGCTGATGAAGCCTACCGAGCCGGGCCGCGCGATGGTGGTGGCGAAAGTGGCATTCATGCCGGTGAGGGGCGCCATGACGCCGAGGCAGTTCGGCCCGATCACGCGAATCTGGGCGGCCTGCGCCTCTTCCAGCAGTTTCTGTTCGAGCGCCGCGCCCTCCGGCCCGATCTCCTTGAAACCGGCCGAGATGACGATCGCGCCGCGGACGCCGTTTTCGCCGCATTCGCGGATGATCCCGGGGATGGTCGGCGGCGGGGTCACGATCACGGCCAAGTCTATGTCTTCGGGAATGTCGGAGACGGATTTGTAAGCCTTCACGCCCAACACGCTGGGCCGCTGGGGGTTGACGGGATACACCGTGCCCCCGAAGGGGCTGGTGACCAGGTTCCAAAGCAACGTGCGGCCAACGGTACCGATCTTTTCGGTGGCCCCGATGACGGCCACAGTCTTGGGGGAAAAGAAGACATCCAGAGGCTGGTTCCTCGGATGGAGCATTTTCTTGCGAGGGGGTTTAGTTGCTTGCATGTTTTTCGGTGTCCTGGCTGGGTCCGAACGCGGCCTGATTGAGGGCATCCACCACGTCCCGGACGTTGAGCCCGTTCTTGCGGGCTACGGTTTCGATATCGCAGTCGTCGCACGGGGTGCGAAAGTGCAGATTTTCGAAGATCTCGATGGTTTCGGGGTGGTGTTGTTTCACATCCCGGATGATCATATCGCGGCGGATGAGCTGATCGAATCGAAACATTGGGAGGCGCCTCGGAGGAATCTTATCTGCACCCTGTCGGCCAAAGGGTCTGGTGTTTGTTATCAGTGAGTTGGGGGTGCTGACGAGGGGTCGCGGTGGGTGATATGCCCCAATCCGGGAAGCGGTTCGGGAGACGCAGGAAGACGTGTCTGGAAATATTATTTTGTTGCCATCTAAGCGCCTGTTTTTCTGTGAGTTGCGGACGAGGGAAGAAATCGGGAGACGCATCGGGAGGGTTTTGTGGAAAAGATGCGTCTCCCGGCGGGAAGGCCGGGCGGCGATTGGGGCCGGAGCGGAGGGAAAAGCGTTCAGGTTTGAACGGTTTTGAAAATTCGGATCGATTGGAATCAATAAGTTACGAAAAATGGACCGTTCAAAATTGAACGGTTTGGCGGCGGTAGTGGGGTTGGTGTCCATGGTGGTTGCCTGCGAATATGGTCGAAGAAAGCTTCGCAATTTCCCTCCTGATTTAAAGCTAGCAGACGATTGTTGCGATGCTGTGTCTGGCGTGAACTAAGTGATTGAAAACAGGGCTAAAACTTTTCCGGAAAATTTGTCACCGTGATTTTGAGAGGGCAGAGGCCGGGGGGTTTACAATAGCGGAACATGCGATGGTGGCCGCAAAACCGTCTGGCGCGATTTGCGTGCACCGTGCTGGCTGGGTGGGCGGTTGGATTCGGCGTGCTGGTGGCTGAGACTTGGTTGCGCATGCCGCCTGCGCGGTCGCCGGAGCTGTTTGTGCAAACGGGCCACTCCGACTGGGTCGTGTCCGTGGCGTGGAGCGCTGACGGCAAGACGCTCGCCAGCGGAAGTTCGGACCAGACGATCAAGCTGTGGGATGCATCGAGCGGGCGACTGCTGCGGACTCTCAGCGGCCACTCCGCCTTCGTAAATTCGGTGGCGTGGAGTGTGGACGGCAAAACGCTCGCCAGCGCAAGTGGGGACAGCACGATCAAGCTGTGGGATGCGTCGAGCGGGCAACTGTTGCGGACTCTCAGCGGCCACGGCGACTCCGTTTTATCGGTGGCGTGGGGTGGGGACGGCCAAACGCTTGCCAGCGGAAGTGCGGACCGCACGATCAAACTGTGGGATGCGCCGAGCGGGCAACTGCTGCGGACTCTCAGCGGCCACTCCGCCTCCGTCAAATCGGTGGCATGGAGTGGGGACGGCAAAACCCTCGCCAGCGGAAGTGACGATAACACGATTCAAGCTGTGGGATGCGCCGAGCGGGCAACTGCTGCGGACTCTCAGCGGCCACTCCTCAGCTGTCTTGTCGGTTGCGTGGAGTGCGGACAGCAAAACGCTCGCCAGCGGAAGTTTTGACGAGACGATTCAAGCTGTGGGACGCGTCGAACGGGCAACCGCTGCGGACTCTCCTCGGCCACTCCGGTTACGTCTGGTCGGTGGCGTGGAGTGCGGACGGCAAAACGCTCGCCACCGGAAGTGACGATAACACGATTCAAGCTGTGGGATGGGAGGAACGGGCAACCGCTGCGGACTCTCCTCGGCCACTCCGGCCCCGTCTCGTCGGTGGCGTGGAGTGCGGACGGCAAAACGCTCGCCAGCGGGAGTCTGGACACAACGATCAAGTTGTGGGATGCGAGGAACGGGCAACTGCTGCCGACTCTCAGCGGCCACGCCGACTCCGTCTATTCGGTGGCGTGGAATCCCGATGGCCATACGGTTGCCAGCGGTTGGTCCGCGCCTCGGCCCGGTCCGCCATCGGCGCCTCTCCCGCCGCCACCTGCCGCAGGCACTCCTGCTCGTCCGGGTACAGAATACCCCAGATCGATTCGCGAAAGTACACCCCAATGCGATGCTTGCGGAAATCGCGTTCGATCGCCGCCGCCACTTCCGCCACTCGTGATTCGTCCACCTGCTTGCGGTTGCCGCGTTCGCAGGCGTCGCTGGCAAAGAAGCGCGTGACCAGCGGATGCCCCGCGCACCAATCGTAAGTGCGGTCAATCGCCGCGTCGGTCCATTCGATCTGCTTCCAGCCGCCGATCTCGCGAACCATGGCCTTCGCCTCGTCCGGTGTTAGAAACTGGAGAAAATTCTCCTGCATCGACATATGCAGAGGATTCTCGCCGGCCTCCCCGAGCAGGTTCTGCCGGTTCAGGTCGGGCCGGTACGCGCAGAGAAGCAGCGAGACCGCTTCCTGCTCCTGGGCCAGCGCGCGCAGAACGCGGAAGAGCCGCACCGCCTCCGCGAGCGGCTTTACGTTTTCGGCCTTGCGCCGATCCGGGAAGAGCTTGTCGGCCTCGTCGAGGATCAGCACGAAAACTTCGCGCGATCCCGTCTGCTGCCACGAAGCTCGCAGTGCCAGGAACTGCTCGCGGAAACTCCCAGCGGTCTCCGGCAGCGGCTTGCCCAGCCGGGATTTCAGCTCCAGGCGGAAGCCTTCCAGGATGGCGCGGAAATACACGTCCGTATCCGCCTCGTACCCCTGGCAATCCAGCAGCACCACGGCAGTGTTGCGCAGCAACCGGTCGCGCAGTTGATTCAGCAGCGACGTCTTGCCCACTTTGCGGATCCCGAAAATGCCGGCGTGTTGGCCCTGCCGGAGAGCGGCGGGCAGCCGTTCGAGCAACTCGCGCCGTCCGTAGAACCAGGTCTCGTCTCTCACCGGAACGCCTTCGTCGTAAGGATCCTGCCGGATCGTGAACGGCTCCTCGATCTCGGCCAGCGTCCGCCCGCAGTTGTCTTCCGCGATGGCCCGCTCGATGCGCGCCAGCGAGATCGGAATCGCCTCGCCCAGCTTCTGCATCTCACTTGGGCTTGGCGCGGGATCGGAGAAGACGATGTAGATCCGTCCCCGCGCGGGGCGAGCCGGCAGACCGGATTTGGTGGGCCAGAGTATCCATTCGCCGCCGGGGTTGCCGGCCTTGCGGAAGAAAGCGTTGGCCAGTGCCGCCGGGTCCGGACGGCTCGATCGAATGAAAACCAATGCCACCGCGGCGAACCAGGCGAACGCGCCCGCGCCAAGCAGGACTCGGTTGTCAGATGCGTTACGGCCGAGATCGTAAGTGAAGATCGGACGGACATCCACCCGCAGAGATCCTTCGACCCGGAGTTCCCCCCGGTATCGACTCAGTGGATAGAGACCCCGCAGCCGATGATCGAAGCGGATCGCCGCATGCTCATCGCCTTGCAGCGACGAGGCGTAGTTCAAATGACCCGGCCGCACCGCCAGCCACTCTCCGCCCTCAAATGGAGTAATCGAAAGCTGGGCTGTTCCCTGCAAGTTCTCAATGATATGGATCGCGGTCGTGGTCGCCGCGGCAATGGACTGGTCGGAACGATTCCAGCCGACGAAGATCACGGGCTCCCCGAGGTCGAACTCGCCGACGGGCGTATCCTGGTCGGGGCTCCACAGCTTGATCGTGTCCCCACTTCCGCTGGCCAGCGTTTTGCCGTCTCCACTCCACGCAACCGAATTGACGGCGGCGGTGTGGCCGCTGAGAGTCCGAAGAAATCGCCCGTTCGTCGCATCCCAAAGCTTGATGGTTTTGTCGTCGCCTCCGCTGGCGAGCGTTTTGCCGTCCCCACTCCACGCCACCGATTCGACGGGGCCGGAGTGGCCGCTGAGCGTCCGCAACAGTTGTCCGCTCGACACATCCCACATCTTGATCGTGTGGTCCAAACTACCGCTGGCGAGCGTTTTGCCGTCCGGACTCCACGCTACCGAATTGACGGAGCCGGAGTTGCCGCTGAGAGTCCGCAACAGTTGCCCGCTCGACACATCCCACATCTTGAATCGTGTGGTCCAAACTACCGCTGGCGAGCGTTTTGCCGTCCGGACTCCACGCCACCGATTCGACGGGGCCGGAGTCGCTGCTGAGAGTCCGCAGCAGTTGCCACTTCGTTGCATCCCACAGTCTGACGGTTTTGTCGAGACTACCGCTGGCGAGCGCTTTGCCGTCCGCGCTCCACGCCACCGAAGAGACTTCGGCGGAGTGGCCGCTCAGACTCAGCAGCAACTGCCCGTTCCTCGCATCCCACAGGTCGATCGTTTTGGCCCAGCTTCCTGGAACAGTTTGGTTTGATCGGCGAAAGCAACGAAATTCAGGGTGGGCTTTTCAGGCGGTGGCTGGAACGGCAATGAACCCATACGACTGCTCACGGCCGGGCAATCTGTTCGTGGGATATCGGGACATCCTGCGCGGAATGCGGGAGAAACTCGTCGAGAACCGGCGGTCCTTTTCGGTGCAGGGCGGGCGGCGATGCGGCAAGACCTCCCTGTTGAAGAAACTCGGCGAGGAACTGGGCGCATCGGCTCCGGCTTGGTTGCGGTGGCGCCCGATCGACATGCAAGCCGTGGTGCCGCACACGTGGGCCGATCTGTTCCTGGCGATCTATCGGGAGATGGTGGCGGGCATTCCGGGCGCGCCGCCCGCGCCCGACAGCCTCAATCACTACGACCCGGATTTTCTGAATTTGCTGGATGCGGCGCGCCCGGCGATGGAGGCGCAACTCGGTCACCGGTGGATCACCGTCCTGGGGGTGGACGATTTCGATGTGGCCGCGGTGACTTTGCCCGATGACCGGGCCTTCCAGCATCTGCGCAGCCTGCTGATGGCGTCGCGGCACGCGGACTTTGTGAGGCTGGTGGCGGCGGGATCGAGCCGCATGAACGATCTGATCAAGGCAGGGTCGGCGCTGAATAACCTCGACCCGGTCTTTTTGGGAATCCTGCCCGAGGCTGACGCCCGCGAGGTGCTGAGGGCCGGATTTCCCGATGGCAAGATCGAGCAGGAGCTTTTCGCGGCAACCGGCCGCCATCCGTACATTCTGCAGGGCGTGCTGGGGTATCTTTGGGAAGATCGCGACAAGCTCGATCTGGTGGCCGCTTGCCGGCGCTTCACGCGGGACCGCATGCCCACATTCAAGCAATGGATGAAGGACATGGGCGAAGGCGGCGCCAAGATCTACGGCAAGCTGGCTGCGGCGAACGGCGGCGTGCCGGTGAAGGCGCTCAAGGTGAGGGGCCTCATGCTGGACGACATCCTGCAGACCCTGAGCTATCACGGACTGATCGACGACGCCGATCCCGACCGACCGAGAGTCTCATCGGACATCTTCCGCCGCTGGTTCCTGCAGAATGCGGATGTGGAAGCTTATTCGCCGACACAGGAACCGGCGGCGACTCCCGTCAAGAAGGTGTTTGTGGTTCACGGACGAGATCAGAAAATCCGGGCCTCGATGTTTCATTTTCTCCGTGAACTGGGTCTCGAACCACTGGAGTGGGGCGATCTGGTGGAGGCCACGGGGAATCCGACCCCGACGATCATCGAAGTGCTGCGGGCGGGCTTCGAGGTGGCGCAGGCCGCGGTGGTGATCTTCACTCCGGACGACGAAGCCAGGCTCAATTCCAAGTTCTGCACGGACGAGGACCCCGCGGACGAGCGGGAACTCACTCCCCAACCGCGGCCGAACGTGATTTTCGAGGCCGGGATGGTGATGGCCCACTTCCCGCGGCGGACGGTGATTGTGCAGATTGGGAAGATGCGGCAGTTCACGGATCTTTCCGGCATCCACTTCGTGAAGCTGGATAATTCGATGGATGCGCGGCGGGAGTTGGCGCGGCGGCTTCGCATGGCGGGGTGTGAAATCGGGGCTGCGGAGACGGAGACGGGCTGGCACACGGCGGGGAAATTCGAGGTTTAGGGGGGCGTGGCCAGGCCCTTATGGCCTATGGATTTTGGGATGCGAGTAGATTAATATCTTAAACAGGTTTACGGTTATGAGGCGATTACTTGCGGGATTGGCGATAATCTGCTGCGCCGGCGCACAGCAGGATCTCAAGGTTACCTATCTGGCGACTCAAGCGAGCGTGCAGGATATCGTGCAGACGATCGCGCGGGCGGCCGGCTTGGGGTACAACTGGCGGAAGTCGTTCGATCAGACCGATCCGCAGTGCCGGCGCTTTGTGCCCGACGTGAGAATCGAAGCAGTTCCGTTTGGGACGGCCATGCATCGGATACTGGATCCGGTAGGACTGCGGTACGAGGTGGAGAGCGGGGAGGTGGTGCTGTACCGGGCGCCGGACTCGCTGCCGGCCGATGTGTTGGACAAGAGAATCAATTACTCCAGCGGCCGAAAGAGCGTTCAGTACATCGTCATCGACCTGGCGAAGCAGGTTGGGCTGGGGTACAACTGGGACAAGTCGTTTGCGCAAACCGACCCGGAATGCCGCCGGTTCGTGGACCACGTGTCGATCCAGAACCAGCCGTTCGACAAGGCGATGGCAAAGATCCTGGATCCGGTGGGACTCGGCTACGAGGTGGAGGACGGTCAAGTGGTTCTATACCGGCGATAGGATAAGGTCAGCCGGCCGGGTGATGCCGGCATGGCCGACTGCCAGTCGGCCAGCAGGCTGCCAGCCTGCCCCACAAGGATTATTTGGCGGGGGGGCCCCGGCGGCCGCCGCGGCCGGGAGTGATGGCGTCCCAGGCCGCGTCGCCGGTTTGCCGGTAGTCCTTGGGCAGGGTGGTCCATTCGGGCCGTGTGATTCCATTTAAGTCGTAAACTACTTTGCCGCTATGAACCGTCAGCTCGCAGGCCAGGCGCTGCTTGCCCGACAGGCGGGCGCCGTACATGTCGGTGAAGCCGAAGTTGCCGGTTTCCACGCGCAGCACCGTGACATCGGCCGGCGATCCGACGGAGAGGTTGCCCAGCTCCTCATGGTGGATCTCCTTGGCGGGATTCCAGGTGGAGCGCACGATCACGTCGTCGAGGCTCATCCCCATGGCCAGGAACTTGTCCATCACGTTGAGCATGTCCTTCATGCCGGAGTTCATGCTGCCGATGTGGAGGTCGGTGGAGATGGAATCGGGGAGAAATTTCTGCTGCATGGCGGGGACGGCGACGCGCCAGGCGAAGCTGCCGCCGCCGTGGCCCACGTCGAAGATCACGCCGCGCTTGCGGCCCTCGATCATCCCGGGGTTCACATGGCCGGAATCGTCGAGCTCGTGCCGCAGGCCGGAGTAGCAGTGGGTGTAGAT